>Ga0209475_10000073_pt1 | contig 359969 bp, 366 predicted proteins | sample tdDd471_FD_187128 | JGI IMG/M metagenome (GOLD analysis project Ga0209475, IMG submission 187128) | Marine sediment microbial communities from the Atlantic coast under amendment with organic carbon and nitrate - tdDd47.1 (SPAdes)... | ecosystem: Environmental > Aquatic > Marine > Coastal >... | reverse complement strand
AGCGCATGTTCAATAAACTCAAGCAGTTCCGACGCATCGCCACAAGGTACGACAAAACCAAACAATCATTCTTGGCCTTCTTGTGCCTCGCATCCGCAAAATTGTGGATGCCTTCTTTTGTCAACAGAACCTAGATCGGCGAGTCCACAGCTACCCTTTTAGCAATAGATTCGCCGGTCAAGCCGGCGAATGACGATGAAACGGCATCACTTGTCCGCAGTGATCATCCCAACCATCCCTGTGCGCATAGCCTTGAAGTGCTTCTGGTGCAAAACAGCGCCTGCAATAGCGCGCTTCCTGGAAGGTACATACATCACCAGCGTGCCCCAGAAACCGGAATGCTCATAATAGGTCACGCCGTCCACTTCCCACTCGAATAGCCCAAGCCGATAAGGGCTGGCGTCCGGCAGACCGTCCTTTGAAAGCATCAGATCAAGCATTTCAGGATTTTTGAATATCTTGCCACCGAAAAGGGCTTCGAAGAACACAGCCATATCCCGGGTGGTGGACACCAGCCCGCCACCGCCATAATGGTCCAGTGTCGCGCTCCAACCAAACGTGTCCATCCCCTGGAAATATTGGTGCGCACGCCGTGCTTCAGCGTCCGCATTTTCTTCCGCCAGTTCCCAATAGGTGTTCTTCAGGCCAAGGCTGTCGAGCGACAGATAGCGGCGCACGGCCGCCGCGAGCGTAATGCCCGACTGCTTCTCGATGATGTGACCAAGCAGCACATAGCCGGTGTCTGAATAGCTGAATTTCTCACCCGGCGCACCGAGGGGGTCGAGCCAGTCAACAGCGCCCTTGATCTGCTCCTCCCGCGTCCAGTGGTGGGAAGGGTCCGAGAGGATCGTGTCGAAGAAGGCCTTGCCGTGGGTGTGGTCCACCAGGCCGCCTGTGTGGCTCATGAGATGCTTTACCGTGATCGCCGACGTGTCATAGCCGTCGGAAGTCAGCAAATCATCAAACCGGGTATCGATATAACGCTTGATGGGCTGGCCTAAATCCAGCTTGCCCTCTTCCACCAGCCTAAGCGCCGTCGCGGCCACAAAGGTTTTGGTCACGCTCGCGATCCGTACGGGGGTGGATTGGTCCAGCTTGTCGCCAGCATGGTCGGCTGTGCCGCCACGCTCATCCAGGACATAGAAGGATACATTCACGCTGTCCCCAGCCGCAGCGGTAAACCTGTCCGCCATGTCTCCCGCCCACGCGGAAGTGGCCATAACGGTGGCCAACAGGCCTCCAACAATCAGTCCTCGCATTCTTATCTCCTGTTCTTGTTATGAAAAAGCCGGGGCATAACCCCGGCTTTCAATCTCTGCGCACTGCCTACTTGTTGTAGGCGGGAGAGCGCGGCAGGTCCATGTAACGATCCCGCAGTTTGGTCTGGCGGCTTTCAAGGGCGATTTGCTCGCCGCGGATGAACACCGCGTCCGCGCTGGTCATCAGCTCCAGCGGGTCACCGTTCCAGATAACCACATCGGCGTCCTTGCCTGCTGTCATGGTGCCGTAGCTTCCCGCCACGCCGAAGATCTCGGCCGGGTTCTTGCTGATGGCATCCACAGCAGCGTCCCACGGCATGCCCATGGCAACCGCGATGCCTGCGTTCTGGACAACGAGGCGGCTGTTGTGCGTATCAGGCGCCATGAAGGCCACCTTCACACCCGCCGCGTGCAGGCGGCCTGCAGCCGCGCTGGTATTGCCGAGCGTATCGAAGTCTTCCGGCAGGTTGCGGCTTGGGTCCATCACCACCGGAATGCCGGCTGCGGCGAGCTCATCCGCCACCATCCAGGCTTCGGCGCCAGATGTGATCACCACATTGATGCCAAAACGCTTCTTCAACTCGATCACGTTCAGGATGTCGGCCTTGCGCTCGACTTCAACAAGAAGCGGCACCTCACCCGTCATGACGCGCTCAAGGGCTGCCTTGCCGCTGTCATACTTGGGTTTCTTGTCTTTCTTGTCGTCATCCTTCTTGTCGTCATCACCGTTCGGGCGCGCGCCTTCCAGGGTGGTGATCACGCTGTCCCAAAGGGCCGCACGGCTGCCGCCGTTCGATTTTGCTGCCCCTTCGTCCATATCGATGGACAGCGCCACATGGTCAGCAACAATCATGTCGTCACCCGCAAGGGCCACAACAGCGCTCTGGCCGCGCCACATATCCTTGGAGCCGGAGAAACCTGTAACCGCGCGGGTTACGCCTTCAATACGGGTGACAGGGATCAGCGTGGAAGCCGGGTTGAAGGCATATTTGACTTCAAGGCCCATGCCGTTCTTGGCGTCTGTCCGGGCGTCATTGAGGTTGCCTGAAAGCGGCACATCCATCAGCCCGAGGTTGCTGCCGGATACCATGAAGCCCACAGTAACCCACTTGCCGCTTGCGTCCACCGCGCGGTAGCCCGCGGGCACTGCACCCCCTGCAGTCACAGACTGGATCTTGCCGTCATGGATCAGCACAGTGGCATTTTCCACCTTGCCGCTGCCGCCATCGGTGAAGGCGGTCCCGCCCGTGATGGCGATGTCTTCAGCGCTTGCGCCAGCTGTCATCAGAGCAACCAGGGAGGCGCCCATGAGAGATTTGAACGTCCTCATTTCACGTCTCCTTCACCAGGTTGGCCAAGCTCGAAATCCATCACCGGCTGGCGGGAAGGATCGTGGCGGTCAAAGGTGACTGCGCCATCAACAAAGGTCATATCGGCCTTGGTGTAAACACTGAACGGGTCACCGGACCACAGCACCACGTCTGCGTCCTTGCCTGCTTCAAGCGTACCTGTCTTGTCGTCGATGCCGAGCGATTTCGCAGGATTGAGCGACAGCCACTGCCACGCTTCCGCTTTTGAGATATCGATACCCACACGGCGGCCATCAGCCAGGGCCTTGGCGGCTTCCTGGTTCAGGCGCTGGATGCCGCTGTCGCTGTCCGAATGGACAATGGCGCAGGCGCCAGCCTTGTGGACCATCGGGATATTCTCGCGGATACCGTCGTAGGCTTCCATCTTGAAGCCCCACCAATCAGCCCACATGCTGGAGCAGACGCCGTCTTCCTTCAGCTTGTCAGCGATCTTGTAGCTTTCCACGGCGTGGTGGAAGCTGGAGATCTTGTAGTTAAATTCCTTCATCACATCGAGCATGGTGCCCATGTCGTCGGCGCGGTAGCAGTGCATGTGCACAAGGATTTCACCGTTCAGAACGCCCGCGAGTGTTTCCAGATTCAGGTCACGCTTCGGCGGCAGGACATCCTTGCCCGCCTTATAGTCGCGCTCATACTTGTCCCAGGCACGCTGGTAATCCTGTGCTTCGGCCCAGGCTGCGCGGTAGCCCGCCACGTTACCCATGCGGGTGTGCGGACGGAATTCCGGGCTGTTCTTGCCTTCGCCGTATACGCGTTTGGGGTTTTCACCGCACGCCATCTTCATGCCGTAAGGGGCGCCTGGGAATTTCATGTCCTGCGCCACGCGGCCCGGCACGTTCTTGAGCGTGACCGAGCGGCCACCAACAAGGTTCGCGGAGCCCGGCAGCAGTTGAAGCGCCGTGATACCGCCCGCGGCCGCGCGCACAAAGCCCGGGTCCTGCGGCCAGTTGGAATGCTCGACCCACGCGTCTGCGGTTACCGGCTCACCCACCTCATTGCCGTCAGAATGCGAGCGCACGCCAGGGCTTGGGTAAACACCCAGGTGGCTGTGGGTATCAATGATACCAGGGGTAACCCAGCGGCCTGTGCCGTCGATCACCTCAGCGCCTTCAGGCGCCTCCAGCGTCTGGCCAACCGCCTTGATGTCACCGCCTTCCATCAGGATCGAGCCGCCGTCGATGCGACCGCCCTTGCCATCAAGAATGGTAACGTTGGTTATAAGCGTTGGTATGCTTGCCAGCGGTGTGTAGCTGGAAGGGAATGGGTCTTTGTTGATCTCGACAAACTCGCCTTGCTCCTCACCGGGCTGACATGCGGCAAGCGCAAGCCCCATGGCGGTGATGGCGAGCCCTGAGCGCAGCCAGGCGGGCCGCGTCAATGCATTTTTCATACGTCTCTCTCCATGTTGCCGCCCTGTCCCATGGCGGCGTGTGGCGGGAGCCTAACAAGGCAAATAATTGGAGTCATCAAAAAGCGCCTCAACTTTGGTTCAGATCGACGAACCGTTCCCCGTGCGGGATGAACCGAGTAGGCAACCCGGCCCTGTTTTACCGGCGGCCGCTGTGGTAGGTTGCGATTCTCTGACACCAAGGAATTTTGGCATGCCCCTTCGCCTGTATCTGATCTGCTTTTTTATGCTTTCGGCCACCGTTCGCGCCTCGGCCCAACCGGTTGACCTGCCAACGCCTGAAGCCCTGTTCCAGGAAGCGGCAGAGGCCATGGGCTGGGCAAATGAGGCCAAGGATGTCGGGCGTATCGAAGCCCACGCGCATGTCAGCGTAGAGGGCCGCACCTATGAAACAGAGGTCAACAGCCAGGTCAGCAGCCCGGCCGTGGGCGATGCCCGTTTCACCATGGTCAGTGAAGACGGCACTGTCACCTACGGCGACACCGATGGCACCATCTGGTTCGAGGGCCAAGACGGTGAGCGACGGACACTGTCGCCCGCCATGGCAGCTTTCGTGCACGGCCACCAGTTCCACAGGCGCGCGCTTTTCCCGGCGGGTGAGCTCATAACCATCGACCCGGAAGTCACCGTTGAAGAATTCGCAGACGAACTGGCCTTCGCCGTCAGCGGCACCACCCCATCAGGCGCGCGTATGACCTATTATTTCAGCCAGCGCAGCAAACGGATGATCGGCTTTCACCTTGTGGTCCAGGAGGAAGCGGGCCCCCACCCGATGGACTTTATCCTGAAAGACTGGCGCACATCGGCGGGCGAAACGCTGTTCTGGCGCGTTGACATCAACGACCGCGGCAAAATCTATGTCTACCGGTACGACCGCATTCTGATGCTGCCCTGATCCATACAGTAGAGATCACACTAAAGGCTTGCCTCCCCTTCCTGTCACCAGTACCTTTCTGGCTCTCAGGCGATCATTGAGGGGGGTCATGTGCCAATTATTGTTCTGACAGTGCTCGCGCAGTTGATCTGCGCTTACCATGTGGTCAAGACCGGGCGGGATAAATACTGGATCTGGTTGATCATTATTGCACCGGGCATTGGCTGCGGCATCTATGTGTTCACCCAGGTTCTGCCGGATGCCGGCAACACGCGGACTGCCAGCAACCTCAAGAAGGGCGCCGTTAAAATCCTGGATCCACAGCGTGAACTCCGTGAAGCCCATCGCGCTTTTGACATGGTGGAAAGCACCGAAAACCGCCTGCGCCTTGCTGACGCCTTGATGGCCATGGAACAGTGGGACGAAGCCGACCCGCACGTGGAAACCTGCCTCATGGGCGCGCACAGGCACGACCCGCACATCCTGATGCGCCAGGCACGCATCAGGCTTGAACAGGGCCGTCCGGGTGAAACGGTTAAGGTATTGGACCTCCTGCAGGAAAAGAACCCGGGCTTCAATAGCCAGGAAGGCCACCTCCTGTATTCCCGCGGGCTGGCAGAGTCCGGCGAGGTAGATGCGGCGCTGGATTCTTATGAAAACCTCATCGGCGATGCGACTGGGGAAGAAGCCCGTGTCCGGTACGGCCTTCTGCTGAAGGAATCAGGCCAAACGGATACAGCCCGTATGGTCTTTGATGAAGTAGCCGCGCGGCTACGCCGGGGCACCAGTTATTACCGCAAAACCCAGAGGAAATGGGCAGCCATCGCAGATCAGACCCGACACTGAAGGAACCCTGAGACTGAACAACCCGCAAATCGCGATTGCCTGCTGTTGTTCACACATATTTAAGCCCCTCAAGGCCACTATGCATGGCGAGAGGAGACAGCATTTGATCGGCCGCACGCTTTTGATAAGCCTGATCAGTGCATGGCTGGCCTTGTCAGGCCGCCCTGCGCACGCTGACGGCTGCGGCGAGACCATCACGCTGGGCGCCATTGAATGGCCACCCTACACCATCTGGGAAGGCGACCGCTTCGCCTCTGGCCTGGACATTGAACTGATGGCTGCCATCTTTGGCAAGGCGGGTTGCAAACTCCATATCCTCAGGATGCCATTCAAACGGGCGCTCAGGGATGTCGAACTGGGGCAGCTTGACGGCATGCCCACGGTCTCCTTCACCGATGAGCGGGCCCAATTCGCCTATTATTCCGTCCCGGTGCGCAGCGAGGTCATCGCTGCTTTCGTGCGCGACACCCAGCCTGAAGGCGACAGGCCACAGTCCTTCGATGGGCTGGTGGCTTCACCGCTCCGGATCGGCGTTGTCTTAGGCGGCTGGTACGGCCCTGCGTTCGAGAAAACACGTGCGGAAGACGCCGCCTTCAGGGCCCGCATCAAGATGTTTGAAGACTTCGAAACCTTGTTCCGCGCCCTTAAGGCAGGGCTGGTGGATGTGGCCGTCAACGATATTGCGGGTGGGCGCTATGTGGCAGAGCGGACAATAGGCAGCGGCAAAATCCAGCTGTTGCCCTTTGCCGTGCATGTCAATGACGTCCATATTCTGTTCAGCCGCGCCACCACTGAAGAGCCAACTGTCACTGCCATCAACGAGGCCATTGCCACTTTAAGGAAAGATGGCACAATCGACAGGATTACCGAGCGCTATCTGCCGGTGGCCCTCCTCGAAAAGTTTGCAGGATCACAGCCCTGAGGGCGCATCTTCTTTCCCAAACCACCGCATAATATGCTATGATTTTCCCTTACTTCGGGGAAAAGCCATGACCAGACATGCAGCACTGTTCCTTGTTGTGAGTATCCTATTCACCCTCTCTCTTCCTGCGGCCTCCCAGGGCGCGGCATGCGCCAAGAAACTGACCATCGCCTTCTTCGACTGGCAGCCCTATCACTACCGGGATGAGAATGGTGTCCCGACAGGCCTGGACATCGAGCTCCTGCGCGAAACCTTCACGGCGGCCGGATGTGAGTTCGAATTGAAGGTAATGCCCTGGAAACGCACCCTGCTTGCCATCAAGTTCGGCACAATTGATGGGTCCCTCGGGGCATCCCGCATGACCGAGCGCGAGCAATATGCCTGGTTCAGCAGGCCCTACAGGCGCGAAACCATGGTCATGTTCATGCGCCGCGAAGACCTTGACAAGGGCAAGGTCATGACGCTGGCTGATGTGGTTTCGGGCAAACACCGGATTGGCGTGCTGCTGGGCAGCTGGTACGGCGACGAATTCGCCGCCCTCTATAAAGCTGACCCGAAGCTGCGCAAGCATATGCTGCAAACGCCCGAATATGAGGTTCTGTTTACCTGGCTGGTGAAGGACCGGGTGGATGTGGTGTTCAATGACCTGTTCAACGGCATCCATATCCTGAAAGGCATGAATGCGCTTGATAAGGTAGGCGTGCATCCCGTAACGCTGAATGACGACTATATCCACTTTATCCTGTCAAAGCTGACCGTACCGAAATCGACGGTGGACGCGATTGATAACGCCATTGAGGCCTTTCAGGGGACTGAAGGCTATACGGCAATTTTGCATAAATATGTCCCGCCAGAGCAACTGACCTTCTTGCCGATGGAGTGAAAGCCTAATAGACCCAGAACCGCCCGGGCCCCTGGCGCATCAGCCACCACCACAGCGACCATGGCCGGACCACCTTGAGTGCCGTTCGCTTTGGATTTTGCTTACTGAGGTGCGGGGTTGCTGTCGAGGCTGCTGCGAGGCCCAGAAAATCGAAAACCAGTTTGAAATTCCCGGCAGCCACATCGCTGTAGCCAAGCTTCAGATAGGTCTGGCCTGATTGTTCCAGCCTATCCTCGATCTCGTCAAATCGGCTACTGACCTGGTTGTGGAAGGCCAGGAAGGCGCCCCGGTCAACATCGATCCTGGCACGCTTTCTCCTCTCATACTCCGAACTCCAGGCGCCAGATTGCTGTGCAATCTCAAGCGACAGATACTGATCCAGCGTATTCGCCCTGCGCAGGATGATCTTCTTCCAGGATGGGTCAGCCAGTATTTGGTCCATGACCTGAGGCGCGTGGTCGGTGAACAGCTTGAAGCCGTAGACCTTCTTTTCCGGGAACCGCTCGGCGTTCCATGCCATCACCTTCGGCAGGAAGCCCGTGATGTCATCGTCCCGCACTTCCGTGGGGCCGGGGAAGACGCCGTTGGAGAAAATCTGGTCCGGGTGGAAGATCTCGAAATCACAGTGAATGGCCGGGTGCCGCGCAAGGGCATCAACGAGCGCATTGGACCCCGTCCGCGCCATGGTAATAACCACAAATTTCTGGCTGTGAAAGTCTGTCATGACTGATGCGATACACCAAGTGTCCAGAAAACGCAAACGGGGCCCGCAGGCCCCGCCAGGTATTCATGTAGCAAGCGCTTAGTGAACGCCGTGCATGCCTTTACGCAGAATTGGCGTCAGCAGCAGGATGAAGATACCCACGCCAACACTGACAAGGCCAATCGTGGTGTAGACATCCATCGTCGCAACCATGTCCAATTTGCCAGAGTCAGCGCCGTGCCCGCCGCTGCCGGTCCAGGAACTGATCACGCCAGCAAGGTTGTTACCAAGGGCTGTGAACAGGAACCACGTCCCCATCAGCATGCCCACCAGCTGCGCAACGCTGAGCTTGGTAACCATCGAGAGGCCTACCGGGCTCAGGCACAGTTCCGCAACCGTCAAGGACAGATAGATGAAGGCCAGCCACAGGAAGCTTTTGCTGGTGCTGTCGTCGAGGCTCATGCCCCAGGCGAATACCACATAGCCAAGGCCGATAAGCAGCATTGCGATGCCGAACTTGGCAGGTGTGGAAGGTTCCCAACCACGGTTGGCCATCTTCACCCACATCCAGGCGAACACCGGTGCCAGCAGGATAATGAAGGCCGGGTTCATGGTCTGAACCTGCGATGCCTTGATATCAAATCCAAGGACATTCAGGTCAAACTGCTGATCGGCCAGAAGCGTCAGGCTGGCAGCCTGCTGCTCAAAGAGCGCCCAGAAGACACTCTGCACAGCGATCAGGAATGCCGCAACAAGCAGGCGGTCACGTGCAACTTTTTCACACTTCATGAAGGCATAGGCGATGATGATGGCCAGCATGACAGCGCCACACACCAGCACCAGCAGAGTCACTGCTTCCTGGAACTGCATGGCGATCCAGCTGACAAGAACAAGAACGATACCCAGCAGATAGATGCTGTGTTCCTTGTTTATGCCTGCGAAGAACACTTCTTTCAGCTCTGGCGGGTTCGGAGGGTCAGCGCGGCCGTCCAGAAGCCTCTGGCCCCACAGGAACACAAGAAGACCGAACAGCATTCCGATACCGGCAAGGCCGAAACCATAGTTCCAGCCATAAACTTCACCGACATAGCCCACACCAGCGGTCGCGAACACGGAACCCAGGTTGATGCCCATGTAGAAGATCGAAAAACCGCCATCCCGACGCGGGTCGTTAGGGCCATAGAGAGCACCCACGATGGTCGAAATATTGGCTTTCAGGAAGCCCACGCCGGTAATGATCAACGCCAGGGCCAGGAAGAAGATATTCAGGTATTCGTTATGCTGGACAATACGCGTCTGATACCCGTCCAGGGCAAACTTCTGCGTTTCGGCAGCACCCTCTTCGACCGGAACCAGTTCCATACCATTGGTTTTCTTGGTTTCCGCATCTTCGGTGTAGGCAACCTGATACTTCACATTGTCCAATGTCAGGAATTCGGCTTCATCCGTCTTCGTGGCACCGTCTTCATCGGTGGTGGTCACGTCTTCGAAAGTCACCTGATATTCGGTGCCCCCAATGGTGAAATATTTGTCTGCATGGGGACCATGGAAGGCCATCAGGCCATGGCCCATCACCAGCAGGATCGCACCGTAGGTAACGGCCTTGCGGCTACCCAGGTACCGGTCAGCCATATAGCCGCCGATGATTGGCATCATATAAACCAGACCCGCGTAAGCGCCATAAATCAGGCTCGCCTTCTCGGAACTGAACAGGTGATATTTTACCAGATAAAGCACCAGAATGGTGCGCATGCCATAGTAGGAAAAGCGCTCCCACATTTCGGTCAGGAAGCAGATGGACAGGCCGATTGGATGGCCCATTAGCTCCCTCTGCTGCGACCCTTCGGTCGATACAACTGTGTCGGACATTTCTACCCCTTTTATATTCTCTTGGGCCGCTGTTTCTTACGTGTGCGGCCGCTCCCCAATGATTGGTTTTGGGCTTTCTCTTGCTGGAAAGCATCGATATTACAAACCACAAATCCGGGTAGGCGGGAAGCAAAATCGGCTCAAATAAGCCATTTTTCTATGGATGCATGGGAATAGGAAATGGATTGTCAGCGTGACAGCGGTGGCAGGAATGCATCCACCACCAACTCGGGCACACCATTGTCAACCGCCTGCGCCCGGAGGCTGCCGTCTTCGACGGTTTCGCGAATCCGCCTGTTGAACAGTTCCACCAGCGACTGCGCCTCAGCCGAGCTTCGGCAGGTCATGGCGTTATTATAGTCCAGCACGGAAAAATCCGGGTCGTAGGGCGGCATTTCAACCCCCAGTTCGGCGAACGAAATCAGAATCTCCGGCATGCTGCCGAGCATGGCATCGCCGCGACCTCCCAGAAGCACGCGCACTTTTTCAGGTTCCGTATCCACGTTCCAGAAGCGCGCCTGGGCGGTCTTGAAATTATGGTTATAATTCTCACCCCTGATCTGGATCAGAAGCTTGTCCTTCAACTCATCCATGCTGCTGAAAACGGGTTCGCCCGGTCGGGAAAAAACATAGGTCTTCGACACCAGCACAGGCAACGACTGAACCATCTGGCTGGGATCTGTGTGCTGCATGGAAACCATGATGGTTTTTTTACTGACCGGGTAGGCGCAATCTACGTCACTATAGAGGAGCAGCCGCAAAGCCTTGTCATAGCTGACATATTCGATCTCATACCTGTCCTCGTGGCCCTGCAGCACAAACTTGAACAGGTCAACAAACATGCCTGTGCCGTCCGCCTGGATGCTGGGCCCCCAAAGCGGCATGATCACCTTCATGGGACGGGCGGTATCGTCTGCTCCGGCAGAGGCAAAAGGCAGCATGCCAAGGCACAGTAACCCTGCTGCTTGCCTTCTCAACCAACTTGTATGCTTCCTGGAGTTTCCCACGCTTACCGCAACCACACCTGACCCTGGCCCAGCATTATTGCAGGTGCCTGTTTTTATTCTAGCCACCTGCGCTGCTGCTCCGCAAGTCTGTCATAAGGTTATTTTGACGCACGCGGCCCGATATGGGCATCGAGGAAATTCAGCGTGCTCTGGTAATAGATGCGCTTGTCTGCTGCCCGCTTCAACTGATGTTCCGCACCTTCCAGAACGATGAAATTATGTTCTTTATCGAGCCGCGTCAGCACCGTGTGCATCAACTGGCTGTGTTCGAACCGGACATTGGTGTCGTGGGTTGCGTGCAGCAGGAGCACCGGTACCCGCACCAGGTCCGCCCGATTAAGCGGCGATCGCCGCCTTAGCGCCCACCTGGACAGCCGCCCCTGGATACGCGGGACAGTCAGCATATGGAACCGGCCTTCCTGCAACTGGCGGATCAGAAGCTCGATGGAGGTCACGCCGTTCAGGCTGACCGCGCAGCCGATCAGGTCATCATCCTTGATCGCCGACATCAGCGCCGCGTAACCTCCGTAGGACCCACCCACCACGCAGATTCGGCCTTTTTCGGCGATATCCCGGTCAATGAGCCATTCGGTCGCCGTGCGAACATCATCTTGCATGTCGTGGCCCCATTCGGCGTATCCGGCGCGCCGCCACTTTTCGCCGAACCCACTGGAGCCGCGAAAATTCGGCTGCAGCACGCTATAGCCATTGGCGACAAGCCAACTGACAAACGGATTATAGGCGTCTGTTACCCGCTTCACAGGCCCGCCGTGCACCAACACCACGGCCCGGCGCGTGTGCGCCCGGCTTACCAGCGCGTGCATACTGCCCTTGCCCTTGGGCAGGTCAATCCAGACACCGTTGGTGCCGGGGGACGGCAGCGTATCGTCCACCGGATCATAAGGCAGCGGCGTCAGCTGATCGACTTCCGCATCATACAGGAAATAGCGCGACGGCGCGTGTTTCTGCGGCGCGCGATAAAGCTGCCGCCTGCCGTCCACGCTGGCAGACACCAGCGATAGCGTCCGCACCCCCGCCCGTGCGGCCATGTCGCGTGTGCGCTCCCGGTGGGCCGCAGCCCAGACCATATCTTCAGCGCCGTCTCCTTCATAGGTGGCGCCCACCGCCAGGTTGGTTTCTGGATCCAGGATGGCTGCCACGATGTCGAACCGGTCGTGGCCCGCCAGCTTCTTCATGAACTCGCCGCTTCTGGCATCCATCCGCCACAAGGAGCGAGTGTCACTGTCGTGCGACGACAGGACAAGCGCTGTGGCCCCACCGGTCTCAACCGCCAGCACAGCCAAGGCATCGTCATCAAAATAATCCCGGTCGCTGATCATGTTCCAGCTGCCGTCGGCCCTTGGCGCGAACAGCTTGTGGCGCCTTGCCACAAACCCCTCCCCCAGGATCACCTCGCCCTGCGGCGACGCCCACCAGCGGATCACCGGCTTCCAGCCGCCGATGATCTTTTCGCTCGCGCCCGAGACCGCATCCACGCGGTAAACCGCCGGATAGCCTGGCACGCCCGGGTCTTCCCACTGCAGCAGGATGCGGCGTGGGTCTTCTGGCAAGGAACTCAGCAGCACGGGCGGCAAGTCGCCCGGGCGCGGGCCTTCACCGTCAATAAGCGGCCTCAGCCGTCGCAGGTGGGCGTCATAAAGCACCAAGCCGTGTTCATTGAGCGACAGCAGCAGCCGCCCACCACCGACCCAAGCCATCCAGCTCAGGTCTTCAAACGCATAGGGCAGCACTTCTGCGTCCTCAAGCCCCGCATCGGCGAACCAGACCACCAGCTCAGACAGGTCCCCCTTGCGCCGAAGCGCCGACAGGAAATGTCCGTCCCGCGACATGGACACAGCCGCCAGCAAGGGCGGCTGCGACAGGTGCTTGAGAAGCGCGGCATCGCCCACCCCGATTGCCGTGCGCGCAGGCAACGTCAGGGCCAGAAGGAGCAGCAATATCAAACGGCTAACACGGTGACACATGGCCGCAGGCTAGCACGCAATTCCGAAGGCTCAAATAGACCTTCAGTTGAAAACGCTGTCATGCTCGCTCGCCCGCAGCGTCCCCCTTGACCGACCCTGCATTTTTAAGACTCGCGAACATCGCTGCCTTGATGCATAATGACAATCATTAAACAGGAACAACAGCACGGCCGTTCGGGGGAACAGCATGTCGACACAGTGGAACAGCATCAAACCGTCAGATATCCTGACAAAGGAAGAATCGCACCGGCTGCGGCAGCGATCCGACCTGATGGGGTTTTACCTTCTGGCGCACTGCTGGGGGCTGATCATCGGTTCAGCGGCCCTGTTCGCCCTCTTCCCGAGCCCCGTCACCTTTATCCTGTGTCTGATCATTGTGGGCAGCCGCCAGCTTGGGCTCGCGATCCTGATGCATGAAGGCAGCCACGGCATGCTTTTCAAGACGCGCTGGCTGAATGAACGGCTGACACAGGCCTTGGCCGCCTGGCCCATGATCCTCAGCATGAACACCTACCGCAAGCGGCACATGGCGCACCACCGCTTCACCAGGACGGATGCCGACCCTGAAAATTACCTCTACACACCTTTCCCCGTGTCCAAATCCAGCATGGCCCGCAAGATCCTCCGTGACCTCACGGGTATTGTGTTTGTGCGCACACAAGTGGGCATCTTCCGCTATATCTGGGGTGAGGAGACGGGACGATGGGACCGCCTGAATTTTCTTTGACGCCCTCCCTTGGCCCGATACACTCGGCCCACAGGATGGGGGATTTTCTATGAAATTTCGACTTTTATTCATCGCCTTGGGCGCGTTGCTGCTATCGGCATTCACTACCCATATGCAAAGCATTCTCATTCATTTTGAGGCCGTCCAAGATGCAAAAGACTTTGACTATTCCGCGTTGTCGCCGCACAGCCGTAAACTGCTCACAAGAGAAATCGAAATCGCTATTGCTGAGGAACTCGCCAAGACCAATGCCAAGCAAGCGACAGAGGCACGCAAGGGCCTGGACGGCGACTGGTGGTGCTACAACAACGACATCGTGTTTGAAGCGCGCCTTGGCCTGACACTGGCAGAAGAATTTTCCAGCAAAGATGAAATCGCTGCCGCTCGGCAGGAACTGGAGGCCCGAATCGCAGATACCCGAGCCAGCATCCCGCCCCTGCCCGATGTCAGTGGGGGAATCCCGAAATCAAACCTTGGCGCCCTGATCGCAACACTGGTCGAACGCGATCAGGTGTGGGAGCGTTATGTTGTCGATGTCATGTTCCCCACGAATGATGAAAACAGGAAGCGGCCCGCGTTCCACAGCGCCTACGGCCAGTTGGTGGCGCGGGAGAAATGCCTAGTCTGGAGCGCAAACGAGGACGTGACGGAACAGATTCTGAAGGAACATGGCTGGCCGCTCAAGGAAGATATCGGCGCCCATGGCCTGTGGCTCATCATACAGCATGCCGACCATAACCCGGCCCTGCAGGGCAAGGCCCTGCCTCTGATTGAGGCGCTGGTTGATGCAGGCGCAATGAAAAAACGGCGCTATGCCTATCTTTATGACCGCTATCACCTGAACACGGACGGGAAACAACGTTTCGGCACGCAGGTTATGCAGGATTCACCGGGCCACTGTGTGCCGCGGCCGCTCGAGGAGCCGGATCGGCTGAACGAACTACGCGCAGGCGTCGGTCTGGAGCCATTCGAAGACTATGTGGTGCGCATCCCCGGCTGCCAGGGCTAGAGAGCTCGCCGCCTAAATATTTTTGAGGCGGCTTTTATCTGCGCTTCGGTTATAACTGATAAAAATATCAGTATTGGTATCTGTTGGGGTTCTTGGGAGGGAACATGTCTGTTTTCAAAAAGCGCGGCTTCTGGGCCGTGGTCATTATCATTCTTGTGCCGCTCGGCTACTATGCCATCAACAAAGGCCAGGCCTTCTACCGCATGGCCAGCTATTATGATGTGGAGCACATCACCGAAAACTACCGCAACACCCGCGAGTTTTTCGAAACTACAACAGTGTACGCGTCGGGCACGCCCTCAAACTTCACGTACGACACCCAGCCCATCACGGACAGCTATGTTTATGAAGGGCAAGAGCGGTCAATCAAGGACCTGATGGTGGAAACCGGCACCACGGGCCTTCTGGTCGCCAAGGACGGCACAATTCTGTTCGAGGAATATTACCAGGGCGAAAAGGAAGATGACCGGCACATCCAGTTTTCCGTCACCAAAAGCTTCATCTCAGCCCTTTTTGGCATTGCGATACATGATGGCCTGATCGACAGCATTGACGACCCGGTCACCAAATATCTGCCTGAATTCAAGGGCACAGGTTATGACGGCGTGACGCTGAGGCACGTTCTGACCATGTCAACCGGCATCCATTTCACCGAAGACTATGGCGACCTGACATCCGACGTGAACAAGATGTCCATGGTGATCGGCACCGGCGGCAGCCTGGATGAATATGCCACCAGCCTCAAGCGTGACCGTGAGCCCGGCACCTATAATGACTATGTCAGCGTCAACACCCACGTGCTGGGCATGGTACTGAAGCGTGTGGCGGGCCAGACCATCACGCAGCTTCTTGAAGAAAAAATCTGGAAGCCTGTGGGCATGGAATATGACGCCTATTTCCTGATCGACGGGCACGGCATGGAAGTGGCCATGGGCGGCCTGCAGGCATCCCTGCGCGACATGGCGCGCATGGGCCACCTGTACCTGCACGAGGGCCGCGTGGGAGAGGAGCAGATCGTGCCGGCGGACTGGGTGAAGGCATCCGTCACACCCGAGGCCCCGCACCTGATGCCGGGCGCCAACAACCCAGCGTCTGAAACGTCTTTTGGATATGGCTACCAGTGGTGGATACCCACAAACCCGCACGGGGATTTTTTCGCGGCCGGAATCTATCACCAGTTCATCTATGTGGACCCGACAACCGGGGTGGTGATTGCCAAAACCAGCGCCAACAAAGGCTTTAACGACCCAGCCAACAAGGCGCAGAAAGACATGATCGTCACCGCTTTCCAGGCGATTTCAGCCGACATAGCAGCACGGGAAGCGGCAGTTGAAGAGGCCGTGTCAGAGCAAAGCGAATAATCGCTTGAGCTTGTAGCGGCTCCAACCTTTATGCTTGGCACGACTCATTAAGTTCCGGCAGCGGAGATGTATCATGCCAAGCACCTTCACCATCAGCCTCTATGGCCCGCCCTTCCTGATCGGGCTGGCCCTTCTGTGGGGCTTTGCCCGCATTCTATACCTGCGCCAGACAGCCGGCGTCAGCGTGCTGGCGGTGCTGGGGCGAAAGCGCAGCCCGGTTGAGATCTGCGCGGGTGTGACCGCCGTGGTCCTGGACCTTTACCTGATCGCCCGCCCATTCTGGCCAGCGCTGGATGACCGGGTGATGATGCAGCCCCACGGCTATGCCCATTGGGGTGTGGCGCTGATGGCCGTCGGCATCCTGATCGCCGTGATCAGCCAGGTTGATATGGGCCGCAGCTGGCGTATTGGCCTGCCGGACAAGCTCGATGAGGACCAACCGCTGATCACCGGCGGGCTGTACCAGTTCTCCCGCAACCCGATTTACGTGGGCATCATGCTGTTCGTGCTGGGCGCGGTGGTCGTGGCACCCGGGCCCTTGACCATCGCCAGCCTTGTGCTGACATGGATTTTCATCAGCCTGATCATCCGGGCCGAGGAAGACTTCCTGACGCGGGAATTCGGGGACGCCTTTGAAACCTATAAGGCGCGCGTACGTCGCTGGCTGTAGCCAACAAAAAAGCCGGGCAGTGCCCGGCTTTCAAACGCTTGGCGATGGTGCCCGTTATTCTTCAACAACCGGCATCGGTGCGCCGTTTGTGCGACAGCCATAAACCATACCCTTGCCCTCATCCTTCATGTTAATGACGAAGCTGGACGTCCCTTCGGGGCAGGAGAACCGGTCGCGATCCCCATTAGGCAACGTGACCGTCACGCTGTCGTGGCCATGGTCATAATTTCTTGGATGATCGTCACCATCAATGGTGATAGCGCATGCGCCCAGCGTCAGGCAGGCGGCAGATAGAAATATAGCGTTGATTGCTTTCATTGGTTTATTCCTCAAGCTGTCGTTGTCGTATAGCAGCGAACTCATCGGCCCGCTTTTGTTTATGATTTTCTAGTAGCACAAGTGCCGCGGAAAGCAAGCGGTCAGTGCTTCGGCAGGTAAGCCGACAAGGTCTTTTCCATGAACTGTGGGAAGGAAAGCCCACCCGTGACATCGCCATTGATATGGATCGAAAGGTCAGAGCGGATCGAGGCAATCGCCTGCACCATGGCACCGCGCATCTCCGCCGACAGGCCGCTGCCAATCAGGACAGTATCGATGGGGTGCTCGCGCAACATCTGGCGCACGTGCTTTTCATTGTTGGCGATATAGAGCTTTGCATTGTAGCCCTTGGCCAGCTCAACCACATAAGGCGGCAACTTATCGCCCTTCCTGCACAAGAGAAGATGAAAAACCGGTGCTGCCACAATGCCCCCTAAAAACTGGCTTCCAGCCCGATCCGCCAGAAGCGCCGTTGCGCAAGCGTCTCAAGCCCATCTGCAGTTACCGCCGACACCACCTTGGCGTCAAATAGATTGTCGGCCTGCACGGTTAGTTGAATTTTATCGCTGACATGATACCTACCGCCAGCATTTACGACAAAAATCCCGCCCAACCTGCGCGCATTCAAGTCGTCATCAAACTGGGCTGATGAATAGCGCCCTCCCACATCAATGGACCAGTTCTTGCCGCCAAAATAGGCTACATTGGCGCTAAGGCTGTGTTTCGGTGTCTGTACCGGGCGCTTACCAACAAGCTCAGGCATGGCGTCAAACTTTGTAATGCGCGCGCGGGCGTATAGGTAGCTGGCGGAAAGCGTCCAGTTGGTTTCAAGGATAAGCTCCGCATCGAACTCGATCCCGTCTGTGATGCTTTCGTCGACATTCGTCCGCTGCCTCAAGACACCGCCGTCGGGAACAAAACCGCCCAGCGGGAAAAAGCCGGGGCCAAAGCCAATGGTAACATTACCGACACCATTCTTAAGCCAGTTTCGGTAGTAGGTGGCCGACAGTTTCACCGTATTCAGTGGCTCATAATCAAACCCAACCTCAAGGCCATAAAGCGTTTCCGGCGTCAGGTTCGGGTTGGCTTCGGTGATATCATTCACCACCCGGAACGGACGGTAATATTCATTCAGCGTTGGCAGCCGCCAGGTCTTGTAGGCTGCCGCCCGCAGGTCGATGGCGCCGGTGAGCGCGCGCTCAAACCCCACGCGGCCTGTCCATTCGCCGCCCTTGCGGTTGGGCACCAGGTCTGACCGGTCAGGCGAGGCAAAACCGGGGAAGCCGTTCTCGATGTTAAACTCATCCCGCACGCCGCCGTAGGTCCGCCAGCGGTCATAGCGGAGTGTGGCAGAGACCGCGCCCCAATCGGCGTCATGGCTATATTCGCCATAGAAACCCAGCGTCCATTGGTCGCCGCCCGCCCGGCGCTGCCGGGTGAAGCCCGCTCCCAGATTGCGGAAACGTTCGTTTGTCTCGCCGCTCATGCGGCGGCCGTCGATGCCCAGCTCAAACCCGGAAAATTGCACGCGTGCCAGCACCCCCGCGCCCCATGCAGGCACGTCAAATTGGTCCAGCACTGCGCGTTCGGTGGTGCGGTCATCGCGCGCGGAGGCGAAGACATTGGCGAAATCCCGTTTTTGATAATAGGTCGTCAGCTCCCAAACAACAGTGTCGAGAGTTACCAATGCGGGCTGCAACCTTAGGGAATATTGCTGCGCTGAGGTTCTATTCTCTGCTAGCGACAACCCATTAATCCGATTTTCTTCAAATACCCTTGCTCGTGCCTGAATACTGATACCTGCCAGATCGCTGTCAACGGCAAAGCTCAGGAAACGGGAATCGCTCGCGGCCCGAGCGTCCACCGGGCCTCGCTGGCCATCGCTTAACAAATAATCGCCTTCTGAATCCAGATAGCCTGCCTCAATCGCGATATCGGTCCGACGTAGTAGAATGTCGGCGCGGGCCTCGGCCCCTTTAGTGCCCTGGTTGCCATACACCAGCTTTGTCGTCAGGCCTGCTTCATAGGCCGGGGTCGTGCCGCCGCCAAAGGGCATGATCGGCACGATTTCGGCAACCCCGGTCAGGGCCTGTGCACCAAAGGCCCCACCGGTGCCGCCTTTACGCACCCGGACGCCTTCAAGGAACGAGGAATAGGACGACCAATAAACCCAGCCGCCAAAGGGGTCGTTCTGGGGAATACCGTCAAGAGTAACAAGGGCCCTCCCCGCTGCGTTACCGCCCACAGGGCGCAGCGTTACCCCCTGAGTAGTTGGGTGGGCCGTAAAGCTGTTGGCGCGCCGGAAAGGCCCCGCACCGGGGATACCATCAAGTGCATGGTCAATACGGCCTGACAGGTTCCATGTCCCCACAACCGTCTGGTCGCTGCCTGCCTCCGCAACTCTCGGACGCTTGGCATAAACATACATGTGGTAAAGGCGTATTTCTTCCAGGCACCCAGAAGTATTGTTATCCTCTAGGTCGGAACAAAGCTGCCAATTCTCAGTTTGTTCGTCAGTCGCTTGCTGGGCGGCGGTCGCGGACATCGTCACCAGTGACGAGGCCGCCAGCGTTATCAAAATGCGTGCGTACATAGGTGGCAATCAGGGCAATATCTTTGTCTGAAAGATGCCCGAAAGACGGCATCTCGTTGGCGTAATCATCGTCGGTCGGCTTCATGGCGGCGCTGCCGAACAGGATCATGTCGATCACCCCGCCGATGGGGCCATTGGCGCGCGGCTTGCCGATCAGCTCTGGCTGCAGCATGGGCACGCCGCCGCCGTCAAACTGGTGGCACGTGGCACAGTGCTCTTCATAAAGTGCCTTGCCCCTGATTTCGCGCACGTCTACTGGTGCGTCCTCAGCGAAGGCGGCACCGGATACCAGCACCGCCGCGATCATTCCAATGTTACTTACCTTCATATGTCACCCGATAAATGCGTCCGCCTGACATCAGGCTGGAAATATAAATGGCGCCGTCTGGGCCTTCGGCAAGGCCGGTTGGCCGGTGCTTAGCGTCGCGTGGGCTTTTGACCACGTCAAGCCCCGGGAAACCATCTGCGAAGGTGACCCAGTCACCCGCCACATTGCCGCTTCCGTCCATCGGCACAAACACGACACGGTAGCCGGCCTGCGGCATCGGCGCGCGGTTCCAACTGCCGTGGAAGGCAATCAGCGCCCCATTCTTATAGCCCATGGGCAGGCCCTCGCCCTTAACAAAAATCATGTCGTTCGGCGCCCAGTGGCCAGGGAAGGCGATCAGCGGCATCTGGCCGCGGTCAGTTGTCTTCTTGCCGTCGCCGCCATATTCCGGCATCAGCACCCGGCCATCAATGGTAGGGTCGACATAGCCGTATGGCCACCCCATATCCGCGCCTTCAGCCACCCTATGGAATTCTTCCGCTGGCAGGTTGGCGCTGGCTTCCGCGTCGTAAAGGTCTGGGAAGAAGCTTTGCAGCTGGTCACGGCCATGCTGCGCCAGATAGAGGCTGCCCGCGGCACCGTTCCAATCAAGCGCCATGGCGTTCCTGATGCCCGTCGCATAGCGCACGCCGTCAGACTGGCTCTGGCCGGTTTTGGAAAGATCGAAGCGCCAGATACCGCCGAAGTCTTCAAGGATCGGGCACGGGTCCATGCCTGGGGAGCCCTTGGTGCGCATCTTTTCCATGCAGGCGTTCGACGGCGCGCCGATATTTACATAAATGTGGCCCGCACCATCAAAAGTGAAAGGCTTGGCGGAATGCTGGCTGCGGTCTTCCATGCCGTCCACGACCACCTCAGCTTCACCCTTTGGCGCGCCCGCGTCTGGCAGATCCCACCGGATGATCGACGTATTGGTGCCATAGTAAAGCTTGCCGCCCTCGATCCCCATGCCGGTGCCCGTGAGGCCTTGTGCAAACAGCTGGTGCTCATCGGCTTTGCCGTCACCGTCCGTATCCTTCAGCGCCACCGCGCCGAAGCCATCCCGCGGGCGCATCAGCGCCACATACACCCAGCCGTTTTTGGACACAGCCATATGGCGGGCGAACCCGACACCGTCCGCAAAGACAGTGCTTCTGAAGCCCGCAGGCACGCGGATGCCGGTTGCGGCGTCCATGGGTGTGGCAGCGTCCACGCCCGCAACCTGCGCGCTGGCTGGCAGGGCAAGCGCTGCGATCATGGAGACTGTCATGGATACTGTGGCGAACATGTTTTTCATCTTTTTCCTCCGGCCGTGATTGCCAGTAGCTATAGCGCATGGGTATGATGTTGAAAACAAACAAGAAGGCGATTGACCCTTCCATACGCATCAAACGGGATAATAGATGAAGATCGAAGAGATCGCCAACCTCACGGATCACCTGCCTGCGCTGGTGGACATGCTGGTGCGTACCGTGGCGGACGGTGCGTCCATCGGCTTTCATGCGCCGCTTGATGCGGCAGAAGCAGAAGCCTACTGGCATGATGTGAACGCTGGGCTCAAGTCTGGGCAGGTCTGGATGCTGATCGCCCACGTGGGCGACAAGGTCATCGGATCAGTGCAGCTGGCGCCCAACATGAAAGCAAACGGCCGCCACAGGGCGGAGGTCCAGAAGCTGATGGTGCACCCGGACGCCCGCGGCATCGGCGTAGGCCGCAACCTGATGATCGCGCTTGAAACCCTGGCGCTTGAAAAGGGCCGCCCGCTGTTGATCCTGGATACTGCAACCGGCGATATCGCCGAAGGCCTTTATGAACGCCTTGGCTACACCCGCGTGGGTATGATACCCCGCTATACGGTAGAGGTGGACGGCACCCATGGCGACACCACCATTTTCTATAAACACCTAGACCAAGAGAGTTAAACGCATGCCTTTCAACACGCCCAACGAAGCCACCTATGACCTGTTGATGAACCGTCGCAGCGTCAAGGCCAAGGACATGGTCGGCCCGGGCCCCGACAAGGCGGCGATGGAAAAGATCCTGGCGGCTGGCATGCGGGTCCCGGACCACGGCAAGCTGCACCCCTGGCGCTTCCTGGTGCTGACAGAAGCTGAGCGCGAGAAGCTTGGCAACCTGATCGCCGAAGGCCTGGTGATTGAAGATGAACGCGACCCCAAGGTTGCCGAAAAAATGAAGGGCTACGCCAGTCAGGGCCCCGTACTGGTGGTTGCGATCTCCCGCGTTGACGCCACAAGCCATATCCCCGTGTTCGAACAGGAACTGTCCGCAGGCGCTGCGTGCCAGAACATGCTGGTTGCCGCCACCGCGCTCGGCTACGCCAGCCAGTGGCTGACCGGCTGGGCCGCCTACAGCAAAACGGTTTCAAATGGCCTCGGCCTGAAGGAAGGCGAGCGGATCGCCGGCTTCCTGTTCTTCGGCGGCCATGACCGCGAACCAACGGAACGCCCACGGCCCGAATTTGAAGCCCACGTCGAATGGGGCATCCCGCAGGTCTGATGCTGTATCGCCCAGAAAAAGCATTTCACACTCTTGGGGAAGGCTTCGCCGATCCGGTGCAGGCGGCCGATTTCCCTGAAGCTATCCTTAGGTACAGGAACGACCGTGCGGCGAAAACCGTGGGGCTCGACCAGTTGTCGGACGAAGATTGGGTCAAGCATTTCGCCCGCTTTGAACCGCTCGCGGACAACCTGCCCCAGCCTTTGGCGCAGCGCTATCACGGCCACCAGTTCCAGGTGTATAACCCGGATATCGGTGACGGCCGGGGCTTCCTGTTCGCCCAGATGCGCGACGATCAGGGCCGCCTGATGGACCTTGGCACCAAAGGCAGCGGCGTCACACCCTACAGCCGGTCGGGTGACGGGCGACTGACCCTGAAGGGCGGTGTGCGCGAGATCATGGCCACCGAGATGCTTGAGGCCTTGGGCGTCAACACGTCCAAAACCTTCTCGATCATCGAGACGGGCGAAAGCCTGATGCGCGGGGATGAGCCCTCGCCCACCCGGTCCGCCGTCATGGTGCGGCTGACCCACGGCAACATCCGCATCGGCACCTTCCAGCGCCATGCCTATTTCACCGATACCGAACGGCTCTCGACGCTCGTCGACTATTGCCTGAAATATTATTTCGATACCGAAATGAAAGGCAGTGCGGCTGATCGTGCGCTTAGGTTCCTTAGCCTTGTGATGGAGCGCGTGGCCGTGCAGGCGGCAGACCTGATGGCCGCCGGGTTCGTGCATGGGGTTCTGAACACAGACAATATCAACATCACCGGCGAGGTGTTTGATTTTGGCCCCTGGCGCTTCCTGCCCAAGATGGACCTGGCGTTCACCGCCGCATACTTCGACGAGACCGGGCTTTATGCCTTCGGCCGCCAGCCCGACGCACTGCACTGGAATATCTACCAGCTCGGCGGTGCGCTCGCGGACATCTGCGAAGAACAGGCACTGAAGGATGTGCTGGCGCCCTTCCCGGGCATCTATCTTGCAGCTCTCAGGGAAAAGCTGCTGGCGCGCCTTGGCATCAAGCCGAAGGGCGACAAGACGGACGACGCGCTGCTGACGCTGATCAACAATTTCATGCTGAAGGAGCAGTTCCCCTATGAGCGCTTCTTCTTCGACTGGTACGGCGGGGGCGCGAGCGAAGCCCGCGCCATGGCAAGCCCGGAGGCAGAGCGCTACAAGGGCTTTGGCGAACTGGTGGACGCGCTCAGGGGCTACGACCCCGCAAATCCAGACGCGCTGAAGCACGCTTACTTCACAGGTGACGCGCCCTGCACCATGCTGATCGACGAAGTGGAAGACATCTGGTCCCACATCGCCGAGCGCGACGACTGGCAACCGCTCACCCAGAAAATCGCCGCCATCCGGCAAATGGGCGAGGCGCTTAGCCCTCGCTAGACGACAGCCCCGCTTCGGTGCTGAATTTCCGCAACAGGAAATACAGCATCAAACCCACGGGCCCGAACATCAGCGAAAAGAACAGGATTGGCACCAGCTTCCAGTGGGCGATGCCTTGCCGCGCCCCATCGCGCACAATCCAGGCGCCGATAAACAGGTCAAACACCAGATAGTGCGTCCACCCAAGCAGGATGCCGTGCGGATGGCTGAAAATGATGGACACCCCGGCGGCTGTGTTCATGTTGCCGCCTTCCGCGCCAACGCCGAAGGCCATGGCAGCCAACAGGAGCACTGTGTAGATCAACCCGTAGCCCAGCGGGTAAATGCCGCTGTGTACCAGACCGTTGGTCACACGCGCGCGCGGCGCAAACGCCAGCAACAGCCACGCAGGCATTACCCCCAGATTGATGATCTTGTACAGGAGTTCATAGTCCATAGCTGCCCCCTACCCTTTGGTCACATCTGGCCACAGCTCGGCCATTGATTTGCTCAGGCCCGGCCGCATCACGATGCGGGCATGCTTGCGCCTGAGCGCCCGGGGTTCCGCCACTCCGCAGCTGTGGGCGATGATGCAGATTTCCTTCTTCATGTTTTCGGCATAGTGAGCCACGCGGTCTGCCTTGGCTTCCGGTACCAGGCCCCGCTGCAGGTGCTTATTGTGCGTTGTGATGCCGGTTGGGCAGGTGTTCTTGTTGCACTGAAGCGCCTGAATGCAGCCAAGCGAGAACATGAAACCGCGTGCTGAATTGACGAAATCAGCCCCCGCACAAAAGGCCCACGCCACCTCTGACGGGTTGATCAGCTTGCCGGATGCGATCACCTTGATGCGGTCCCTCAGGCCCGCGTGCATCAGGCTGTCCACCAGAAGCGGCAGGCTTTCCCGAAGCGGCATGCCCATATTGTCAATCAGGCTCATGGGCGCGGCGCCGGTGCCACCATCCCCGCCATCGAGCGTGATGAAATCGGGCGCGCTTTCGGCCCCGCGCCTGCTTACTTCAGCGAACAGCTCGCCAAAGAATTCTGCGTCACCCACCACCATCTTGAGGCCCGTCGGCTTGCCTGTGGTTTCGCGCACATAAGCAACCATATCGAGGATGTCGCCGACATTGTGCATTTCCGGATGCCTGTTGGGGCTGATGGCGCTCTCACCCACCGGGATACCGCGGATTTGGGCAATCTCTGGCGTTACCTTCACCCCCGGCAAGATACCGCCCTTGCCGGGCTTGGCGCCCTGGCTCATCTTGATCTCGAACATCCTGACCTGCTCGTGCGCAGCGACAGCCTTCAGCTTTTCCTCGTCAAAGCCACCCTCATGCTTCCTGACGCCAAACTTGGCCGTGCCGATTTGGAAAATGATGTCGCAGCCGCCCTCGAGGTGATAGGGGCTCAGCCCGCCTTCGCCGGTGTTCATCCAGATGCCGGCCTTCTTGGCCCCCATCGAAAGCGCCCGCACGGCGGGAACGGAAAGCGCCCCAAAGCTCATGGCCGAAATGTTGAAGATACTGCTGGTGGTATAGGGCTTGCGCGCGCCGGGGCCGATGGTCACGGGGCCGGGTTCGGCTTCTTCCTCATTCATCGCGGGGAAGGCGCAGTTGGCAAAAAACACGGTGCCTGCGGGCCTCAGGTCCCGGGTGCTGCCGAAGGCGACGGTCGAATCCACATCCTTCGCGGCGCGGTAAACCCATGACCGCTCGGCCCTGTTGAAGGGCATTTCTTCGCGGTCCATGGCGAAGAAGTACTGGCGGAAAAACTCACCCAAATGCTCAAACAGATAGCGGAAGCGGGCAATGACCGGGTAATTGCGCCTGAGGGCACTGTCGTGCTGGCTCTTGTCACGCCAATAGGCGCCAATGACCCACAGAACACTCAGGCCAACCGCCAGTACAAACACCAGCGCCAGATATTTCAAGATGATGGGAAGATACGCCAAAACCGTGTCCATCCCGTGCCCCTTCTTCAGAATAAGTCCTTCCCGAAGAGGCTCGCACAGGCTGGCGGATCAGTAAAGCGGCAAGAGAAGCTCTAGTGAACCGCACCCATTTCAAATGCTGGCAGGATATAGCGCCGCAGAAGGTCATCCGATTGCTGGTGCATGCCCGGCGTATTGTAGCGTTCGGCCGTGATGACAGCCACAAGGCCGGTGTCCTCAAAGACGGCTACCTTGCTGCCCCCATTCCCGGCCATATAGTAGGCTTTATGCACGAGGCCGGTTGTCGCCGATGTGAATTCCCCGATCCACCACTGGTAGCCATAGCTTTGCACGTCACTGACCACCCGGTGCGGCTTGGTACTTTCCGTGATCCAACCTTTTGGCAGAAGGCGGCGGCCATGCCATACGCCGTCCTGCAGTGCCAGTTGGCCGAATGTCAAAAGATCCCGGCTCGTCAGCTCCAGCCCGCCACCGGCCTGCTCTTCGCCCATCGGGGAACGGTACCATTCGTATTTCGTCACCCCAAGCGGTGTGAAAAGGGCGGCGTCAACAAACTCATCCAGGCTTCGCCCTACTGCCATCTCGATTGCCTGCCCGGTGAGGAACGTCCCCACCGTGCAGTAGCGGAACGGCCCTAGGCCCGTGCTATCTCGCACCCAACCGGGCATGGTTGGCAGATCCAGGGCAAATCGCGTCCAGTCCTCCTGCTCATGCATCTTGTCTTCATAGCCCGGCGTTGTCTGGTCACTATCGTTGCAGTCAAGGGCAGACGACATGGTCAAGAGGTCCTTGAGGCGAATATCCTCTTTGGTGTCGTTCATATATTTGATCGGTGCATATACGCCAAAGAGTGGCATGACCTTGTCATCCACGCCTGCGAACGCGCCCTGCTCGATCGCTGCGCCCACCGCCATGCTGGTGATGCTTTTGGTCGCTGAGCGCGTATTGTTGAGATACTGCGGCCCACCGGGCCCGAAATACTGCTCATAGACGATCTCGCCGTCCTTCATCACGAGAACACTGGTAATATCCTTGAAGTCACCGCGGCTGATGGCCGCCGTCATCTCGTCCATCGTGCCATTGGCCGCAAGCGCCGGGCCTGCGGCACCAAATAGCATCAACATCAGGCCTGAAAGGAACTGTCGCAGCATCACTCGCTCTCCCATGGTTTGGCCAACCATAGTAGACAACGAGATTTTGTCGATAGTTAGATCGAATTCGATCTAGTCGCGCGAAAGGTCAGTCGACAAACGATTGCCCGCACTTGTGGCAGGCGTTGTCACATTTACTTCCTTTGTTGGAGTGACCGTCGGCGTCTGGAGCACGATAATAAATTGAAGCTTGGCAAGCAGGGCACTTTAGGAACAGCTTCTTCAAAATCCATCGCCCACTGAATAACCAGATCAGGAACATAAACCAGCAACCGATAAACAGCAAAGCACGCCAGCCAGGCAGTTCCTCAGCATCAAGATCAATCGACCACCAGCCAATCAACCAAACAAGAAGTCCCGGACCATAATAACCGGCCCTATATAGAAGATTGAACTTCTGCTTCAACGTCATTTGGGCGCGCCACCCGTGAAGCTGTACCCACATTTGTGGCAATGATTGTCTGCGCGATATGAGCGATTTTTAGTCCCATCCATATCCGGCTTGCGATAGGTATAGCTAGTTTTACAATCGGGACAGCGGCCCCAAAACCATGAGATGCCTGCTGTAGCGATGAAGACCAAAACAAACAATCCACCACTTCTATTCATGGCCGCCTGTGAGGCCCTTTCCCTCGCTCCTTCATCTTCATGGCGTGCATCAAAGCCCGCGGTCCATAGACTCACCCCAATGTTAAGAAACGCGGCAAATACCAGCACACCGCAGGCTCTACTCCCCCAATTAAACTTTTGCTGCAGGGTCATGCCTTATGGTCCACCTCGGCGAACAGGCCTTCAAGCACCTCGAAGGGCAGCATCACGCTGCCGTGGCGGCCCGGGTGCTCCCACACGGGCGCGAGGAGCGCGAGGTCTGCCCATTTGGCGGGGAAATCGGCCTCGCCTGTTTTGACCATATGGCGGAAGCGCGTGGCGATATCCGCAAGCTCGTCTTCAGACAGCCCGATCACATGCTGGCCGACGATGGCTGCCGTGGCTTGGCCAAGCGCGCAGGCCTTCACTTCCTGGCCGAACTCCGTGATCACACCGCCGCTCACCCGGGCGTCCGCGCTGATGCGGCTGCCACAGATGCGGCTGGTCTTTGTAACCGTCGCGTCCGCCACCACCAACCGTTCGGTGTGCGGGATGCGCGTGGTCCAGCGCAGGATATCGGTGTTGTAAAGTTCGGTCATTTTTGCGCCAAGCTGGTGATCCAGAGGTTTCGTCCCTACGTAAGATGCGAAACACTGATTGCCAAGAAGCTTTTCAGTATTACCGCAGAAATCTTGCGTTTGCCTTGAATTCTGGGTAATCCTGACCATATCAATCGGTGTTTCCTTTGGGCTTTCGAGCCGGGAACCGATTCCATAGCTGACCCGCGACTGCTGAGGTTGGCCATCATCCACAGAAAGGAATTTTAGATGGATGCCGTACTTGAAAGGGCCAATGGCTCTGAACTGAAGGTAATCCCTGACGACGCCCGTGGGGACACCGGCGCCGGGACTTTTGCGCGCAAACCAAGCCGCCCAAGCAAGGAAGAGGCAGAGGAAGCCGTGCGCACCCTAATCCGCTGGGCGGGCGATGACCCGACCCGCGAGGGCCTGCTGGACACCCCGAAGCGCGTCACCAAGGCGTATAAAGAGTTTTTCAAGGGGTATGAGGATAACCCGGCCGAGATCCTGTCGCGCACCTTCGAAGAAGTCGCGGGCTATGACGACATGGTCGTACTGCGCGGCATCAAGGTGGAAAGCCACTGCGAGCACCATATGGTGCCTGTGCTGGGCACCGCCCACGTGGCCTACATGCCGAACGGCAGCGTTGTGGGCATCTCGAAGCTAGCGCGCATCGTGGAGGCCTATGCCAAGCGCCTGCAGACGCAGGAAACCATGACCGCCCAGATCGCCGACGCGATCGAGAAATATCTTGATCCCAAAGGCGTGGCCGTGGTGGTGGACGCCACCCACAGCTGCATGTCCTGCCGCGGCGTGAAGCACAGCGATGTCTATACCATCACCCGCCAGTTCCGGGGTTGCTTCCGCGAAGCCGACCAGGAACGCCGCTTCTGGGACCTGGTGCGCGGTTAAGTTCCAAGGCCGACAGGGATAACAATCTATCACTTGATGAAGCGGTGTGATCGGGCGATCATGCCGCTTTGTTTATTCAAGAGCGTATTTATGACCAAAATCCAGTTTGCAGACCGGGCCGACCGCAAGGCTGTGGAAACGGGCGACCAGTTCGCCCCCAAGTTCGATGACAGGGGCCTCATTCCCGTTGTCACCACCTGCGCGACCACGGGCCGTGTGCTGATGCAGGCCTGGATGAACGCAGAAGCCATTGAGCGCACCATCGAGACCGGTGAAGCGCACTACTACAGCCGCTCCCGGGCTGAGCTCTGGCACAAGGGCGCGACCTCTGGCGAATTCCAAGTGGTGAAGGACTTCCGCACCGACTGCGACCAGGATGCACTGTGGCTGGTGGTGGACCAGAAAGGCGGGAAATGCTGCCACGTGGGGCACCCCAGTTGCTTCTATCGCAGCATAGAGGTGAATGCGCCGATCAGCGCCAGCGAACCACCTCGCCTGACCACCGATGATTAGGTTACTGGCCCTCCTTATACTGCTGCTTCTGGCCCAGCCTTCTTTCGCGCAGGATCAGGGGGCCACAATGACGCCCGCGGAACGCCTGAAGCGTATGCAGGCCGTTGAGGGCCGTGTACCCGAAGATGTGGTCACCAGTTTCCGTCGCCGCGTGGTGGACAACAACGATCTGCCCTGGCGGGCCATCGGGCGTGTCAACATTGGTGGGCGTGCGCACTGCACCGGCGCCCTTGTTGGCAAGCGGCTTGTGCTCACCGCTGCCCACTGCCTGTTCTCCACGGCTGGCAACACCATGGTGGTGCCGGCGATCGTGCATTTCGTCTCAGGCTACAGCAAGGGCGAATACCGCGCCCATTCGCGGGTCGAGAGCTATTTTGTACCAAAGGGGTTCGATGGGCACCTTGGCGCCGACAACAGGAACCTACCTGTTGACTGGGCGCTCCTGACGCTTGAAGACCCGATCGGCGAAACGGAAGGCTTTCTGCAGCTGCACCACAGTTTCCGCGAGGGCGGCGCGCACGAAGGCCCCCTTCTGGCCACGGCTGACATTCTTGCCGCCGGCTACCCGCGTGACCGCGCCCACATCCTGTCGATTGAAGAAAACTGCAGCATCCAGACGGTGCTTTACGGTAGCCGTGTGCTGGTAACCGATTGTCTCGCCATCAAAGGCGACAGCGGCGGCCCCATCCTTCAGGAAGTGGAGGACGGCTATGTGGTTATCGGCATTCAGACTGCATCGACCCAAATCGGCCGCACTCGCGGCACGATGGGTGTATCGGCGCTGGCGTTCAGCAAGCGCCTTAACCATGCCCTGGCCGAGAGCCGCTGACCCGCCTGAACACGGCGCTTGGCAAGCGTTGCATTCTGCGCTCGCCAATCCTGCAATCTTCTGTAAAATAGCCCTATGAACAAAGACTTGGCCATTTCCGAGCTGACGGCTCGTTTTGGTGTGAAGCTGAACCTCACACCGGCCGACCGTGAACAGCACGGCGCGGATGAAAGCTCGCACGCAGTGATGATGCCGGACGCGGTTCTCTATGCCGCAACCACGGAAGAAGTGGCCGACGCCGTACGCATCTGCGCCCGCCACCGCATGCCGGTGATCCCTTTCGGTGCCGGCACCTCGCTTGAAGGGCATGTAACCGCGCCCCATGGCGGCCTCACGATTGACCTCAGCCTGATGAACCGCGTGCTGGCAGTAAACGACGCAGACCTGGACGTTCGCGTGCAGGCCGGTGTCACGCGCCAGGCATTGAACGCCCACCTCCGGGACATGGGTCTGTTTTTCCCTGTCGACCCGGGGGCCGACTGCACACTTGGCGGTATGGTGGGAACGCGAGCGTCCGGCACCAACGCTGTCCGGTATGGCACCATGCGCGAACAGGTTCTCTCGCTTGAGGTGGTCACCGCCACAGGAGAAGTCATCGAAACCGGGAACCGCGCGCGCAAATCCGCCGCGGGCTATGACCTGACACACCTGTTTACCGGGTCTGAAGGCACGCTTGGGGTGGTGACAGAAATGAGCCTCCGCGTATATGGCAGGCCTGAGAAGCTGATGGCCGGCGTTTGCCGGTTTCCGTCAATTGAGGCCGCGATCGACACGGTCATTACCACCATCCAGATGGGCATTCCCGTGGCCCGGATTGAACTGCTGGACGAGCTTTCCATTCGTGCCGTGAATAAATATTCGGGCCTCAACCATCAGGAAGCGCCAACCCTGTTTCTCGAGTTTCATGGCGGGGCCGCCGCCGTTGATGCCGAGATCAAAACCTTCTCGGAGATCGCGACCGAGATGGGCGGGTCCGACATTGAATTTGCCGAAAAACAGGAAGACATCAACAAGCTATGGCACGCCCGTCACCAGCTTTATTATGCCACCCGCGCCATGGAGCCCGGCAAGCATGTGATGACGACAGATGTGTGTGTGCCCATCTCCCGCCTTGGCGACTGCATGCGTGAGACCCGTCGCGACATGGATGAAAGCCCTATTGTTGGCAGCATGCTGGGCCACGTAGGCGACGGCAACTTCCACACCATCCTGCTTGCCGACCCGAACAACCTGGATGAAATGCGCGCGCTTGAGGAGCTGCATGACCGCATGGTCACCCGCGCCATAGAGATGGGCGGCACCTGCACCGGCGAACACGGCATCGGCCTTGGCAAGATGAAATATCTGGAAAAGGAAAAGGGCCCGGCCCTGCACCTGATGCGCCAGATCAAGGCAGCGCTTGACCCCATCGGCATCATGAACCCGGGCAAGCTGCTGCCCGGCATGGAAACCGGCTCATGATCGAGGAATTCCTGACAGTGCTGACCGTCCGCGCGGTGCCCGGCGCCCGCGAAGGCGGTCTTGTGCGTGAAATCGCGGGCATCCTTGGCCGTCACCGTCGGCAAAAGGCCTTCTGGGCCGACCACCTGCAGCACACCAAGGAATGCATCACCGCGCACCTGTATCAGGCAGACCCGAAAGAGCCGGTCCTTTTGATGGGCGCAGGCCTGTGTCTTGATGTGCCACTGGCGGCGCTCAATGACCATCCGGCCGGCGCGCTTCTGATGGATGCCGTTGAAACCCGGCAGGCGCGCCGCGCGATCAAACCGTTTGAAAACCTTGAGTTCGAGCAAGCTGACCTGACGGGCATGCTGAAGGAATTCTGGCTGGGCGACAAGAACATTGCCATCAGCCCACCTGACATGGCGCCGCTACCGCTGGTGGGGCACGGCATGGCCATCAGCTGCAACATCCTGAGCCAACTGCCGCTTGCTTTTGCATCCAGCCCGCCTGTGGGCGACCAGGAAGAAAAAATCACCGCCGCCATCCAGAAAGCCCATGTCCGGGCGCTTCTGGCAATGGATTGCCCGGCCCTGTTGATCACAGACTATGAGCGGGTGGAGATCACCGGCACGGCACCGCATGTCATCCAGACCGTTGACCCGCACCTGCTTCCCGGTGACCCTGTGGAAACATGGGACTGGCCCATCGCCCCACCCGGCGAAGTGGCGCCAGACCTTGATGTCAGGCTGAAGGTTGGCGCCTGGCTATTGAACGTCTGACGCGTTCGCTTATTGCTGGTCCGCCCAGCCGGTCCAGCCCGGCCCGCGCACAACCCGGCCCGGCGTTGCGCCGGTGTGAGTGCCATCCCTGATCACCTGAACCCCATTTATGAACACATGGCTGACGCCAGTTGCCAACTGATGGGGGTCATTGAAGGTTGCGTGATCCGTGATGGTCATGGGATCAAACACAACAAGGTCAGCAAAGTCGCCTACCTTGATGTACCCACGGCCCCGCACCTTCAGGCGTTCGGCCGGTAGGCCGGTCAGGCGGTAAATGGCTTCCGCGAGCGGGATCACCTTTTCGTCCCGTACATAATGCCCCAGAAGGCGCGCCACATTGCCATAGGTGCGCGGGTGCTTACCACCGAACGCACGCGCGACATCGGGGTCCACCGCTTCAGCGTCAGACCCGAAAGCCACCCAAGGCTGGCGGATCTTCTTTTTCACATTGTCCTCAGACATCAAGAAATAGATGGCGCTAACGCGTGTGCCGTCGGCGATCACAAGGTCCATGGCGGCTTCTTCCGGCGTTTTATCCATAGCTTTCGCAACGTCGGAAAGGCGCATGCCTGTGTATTTCTTCAGCTCCGGGTTCTGGAAATAAGGTAGCAGCACGCCCTCAGCCCCGGCTGCCAGCATCAAGTTTTCCCACTCATCGGACGGCGTCGTCATCTCGACCTGCAGGCGCTTGCGGATTGCGGGGTTCTTCAGGCGTTCGGCCCAATCCTCATGAGTGCCTTCCTGCACCCAGGGCGGCATGGCGGCATCAAGGCCCGTGGCGCCCGCCGTGTAGCTGTACATGTCAGCGCCGATATCCAGGCCCTCTGCCCGCGCGGCTTCAACCCGGGCAATCACGTCATCGAGCTTGGCCCAGTTGTCCTTGCCCGCGGCCTTGAGGTGATAAATCTCTGCCGGCAGGCCCGCTTCGCGGGCGATGGTGATCAGTTCCTCAAGGGAGGTCATGATCTGACTGCCCTCATTTCGCATATGGGAAATATAGCGCCCGCCATACTGGCCCGCGACGCTTGCAAGCGCGATCAATTCATCTGTTTCGGCATAGAAGGCCGGGGCGTATATCAGCGATGTGCCAAGCCCCATGGCGCCCTCTTGCATCGCCTTCGCTACCTCGGCCTTCATGGCTGCAAGCTCATCGGCGGTCGGGGCCCTGTCTGCGTAGCCCACATGGTTGATACGCACGGTCGTGGCGCCGACGAAGGAGGCCACGTTCGGGGAAATACCCTTACTTTCCAGCATCTCGAGATATTCGCCAAAGCCTGTCCATGTCACGTCATAGGGCTGGGGTGTGGCGCTGATTTTTTTCTGGTAATCCGCTTTCGTGTGGTCCGCCAGCGGCCCCATGGACCAGCCTTCGCCGAACACCTCAAGCGTGACGCCCTGCGCGGTATCCGACAGGCCGCGCCCATCGATAATCAGGCTGTCTGTGGCCCAGGACAGCATGTTGATAAAACCGGGGGAGACGGCCTTGCCTTCGGCGTCAATCACGGCGGCGGCCTCAGCGCCAGAGAGGTCCCCGATCGCGACGATCCTGTCGCCGCGCACGCCGACATCCGCCCGCTGCCCCTGGGCACCCGTACCGTCATAAACCGTACCGTTCCGGATCAGCACATCATATTGGTCCGCGGCCTTGTCTGCGTCGCCGCAGCCTGCCAGCAACAGAAACGCCGATGCCACCAGGAATTTCAGGAAAGTCAGACGCGAGATAAGCATGGTGCCCCCTTGATTGATGTGCCCTGTTTGCACTCTATGGGCGGCATGTGGACAGGCGCAAGCCCCCACTGCAGTTTCTGAGTGGCAAGGCGCGCGCAGCACAGTTATAGTGTCGCCCTTAGTGGGAGTGACACATGCTTGAGATCGTTCAAATACCGGTCCTGAATGACAATTATGTCTATCTGATCCATGAGCCCCAGTCGGGCGATACCGCGGTCGTTGATCCGGCTGTCGAGGATGAAGTGGTCGCGGAACTGGAGAAGCGCGGCTGGACGCTGACGCATATCCTCAATACCCACCACCACTGGGATCATACGGGCGCGAACCTTGCGCTGAAGGAACGCTATTATGGGCTGAAGATCATCGGCCCCGCTGCCGAGCGAGAGCGCATCCCGGGCCTTGATGTGGCCGTGGGGGAAGGCGACCAGGCCCACTTGGGCGATGTGGCGGCAGACGTTTATGACGTGCCGGGCCACACCAGCGGGCACATTGCCTATCATTTTGCAGACGACGACGCGCTCTTTTGTGGTGACACCCTATTCGCCATGGGCTGCGGCCGCCTGTTTGAAGGCACGCCCGACCAGATGTGGCAGTCGCTTTCGAAATTCCTCAGGCTGCCGGACGACACGCGCGTCTATTGCGCCCATGAATATACCATGGCCAACGGCAAATTTGCGCTGACCGTGGAGCCCGGCAATACGGATCTGACGGCCCGCATGGCGGAAGTTGAAAAGCTGCGCGCCGCTGGCGTGCCCACCATCCCGACCACCATCGGGCTGGAGAAGGCCACCAACCCGTTCCTGCGCCCCATGAGCGACAACATCCAGGAAACGGTTGGCCTGATTGGCGCGCCACTACCCAAAGTGTTCGCGGAAGTGCGGGCGCGGAAAGACAATTTCTAAACGCAACAAGAACAGTCCAAGGGGGGACGAAAATGAAATCAGTGACAGTAGGAGTGGTTATGGCAGCAGCCATTACGGTTGCCGTGGGCGCGGATGATGATCCGTTCCTGTGGCTTGAAGAGGTTGAAGGCGACAAGGCGCTTGAGTGGGTACACGAGCAGAACGCAAGCTCGCTGGGCATGCTGGAAAAAGACTCGCGCTTTGAGGCCCTGAAGGAACGCGCGCTCAAGGACTATAACGCCAAGGACAAGATCGCCTATGGCCGGCTCACGGGCGGTGCCGTACATAATTTCTGGCAGGATGAAAAGCACGTCCGGGGCCTGTGGCGCCGGACCAGCCTGAAGTCCTACACGTCTGGCGAGCCCAAGTGGGTCGACGTGCTTGATTTTGACAAGCTGGCCGAAGAAGAAGGCGAAAACTGGGTCTATAAGGCCCGCAAATGCCTGGCGCCTGATTTTGGCCGCTGCCTGATTGAACTGAGCCGCGGTGGCGGTGACGCCGTTGTGGTGCGCGAATTTGACGCCTTCACCAAACGCTTTGTCGATGGCGGCTTTGTAACCGAAGAAGCCAAGCAGGAAGTGGTGTGGGTTGACGCCGATACCGTGCTGATCGGCACAGACTTTGGCGACGGCACCATGACCGATTCCGGCTATGCCAACCAGATCAAACTGTGGAAGCGCAATGAACCGCTTTCCATGGCCAAGCAGATGCATGAAGGTGACCGCAAGGATGTGGGCAGCTTCCCGTTCGCGAGCCACCGCCCAGACGGCACCTACGTGGGCGTTGTGCAGGCGCCTGATTTCTTCACTGAAGTGATCCACATCATGGAAGGTGAAGGCATTGAGGCGGAAATGCGCACGCTGGACCTGCCAAAGACCATTTCGTTCAAAGGCTTCTTCGCCGACATGATCCTGCTGCAAATGCGCAAGGACTGGACGGTGGGTGCGAAGGAAATCAAGGCCGGCACGCTTGTATCCATCAAGGTGGCAGACGCCATCGCGGGCCGCCCAGGCCTGAGCCTCAAGGTGATTTTCGAGCCGGGTGAACGGAATTCGATCGACGATGTGACCATCGGCAAGGACCGGGTGTTCCTGACCGTGCTTGATGAAGTGACAGGCAACCTGAAGTCCGCCCGCCCTGATGCCGAAGGCTGGGAAGTGGCAGACCTGGGCATGCCGGAAAACGGCAGCCTGAATGTGGTCAGCGCCGACGAATGGACCGATACGGCATTTGTGAATTTCGAGAGCTTCCTGCAGCCCGACACGCTTTATGTGGTCGAGCGCGGCAAGGTGCCGGAAGAAGTCACAAGCCTGCCGACCCGCTTTGACGCATCAAACCTGGTGACCGAGCAGAAGTTCGCGACCAGCGCGGACGGCACCAGCGTGCCCTATTTCCTGATCCGCCACAAAGACACCAAGATGGACGGTAAGACGCCGACAGTCCTCTACGGCTATGGCGGGTTCGAAATTTCCCTCTCTCCCGGGTATCTGTCGGGCTTCAGCAAACTGTGGGTTGAGGAAGGCGGCGCCTATGCGATCGCCAACATCCGCGGCGGCGGCGAGTTCGGCCCCAAATGGCACCAGGCGGCCCTCAAGGCCAACCGTCAGCGCGCCTATGACGACTTTATCGCTGTGGGTGAAGACCTGATCAGTACGGGGCTGACGAGCCCCGAGCATCTGGGCATCCGGGGCGGGTCGAACGGTGGCCTGTTGATGGGCGTGATGACAACCCAGCGCCCGGACCTCTGGAACGCGGTGATATGCGCCGTGCCACTACTGGACATGATGCGCTTCCATACGCTTCTGGCAGGCGCAAGCTGGATGGGTGAATACGGCAACCCGGACATTCCGGAAGAGCGCGAGTTCATCCTCAAGTATTCGCCGTACCAGAACCTGGATGCCGACAAGGACTATCCTGAAGTCTTCTTCTATACGTCGACAAAGGATGACCGCGTGCACCCGGGCCACGCCCGCAAGATGGCGGCCAAGATGCTCTCCATGGGTAAGCCGGTGATTTATTATGAAAACACAGAAGGGGGCCACTCAGCGGCCGCCAACCTGAAGCAGAAAGCCTTCACCGATGCGCTGCAGACGGTTTATGTGCTGAAGAAACTGATGGACTAGCCTTCGGCACAAAGAAATGCGAAAGGGCGGGGTTCTCTCCGCCTTTTTTTTGGGCGAAAACCTTATACTCAGTCGCAGAATTTCTTAGGTGTTCCTGAACGATTGTTGAGCTACCTTCTTTTTCAGTGGGATAAAAGAGGGAACGCCCAATGAAACAAACACTGACAGCCATTGCCCTTGCGGCAACCCTTCTGACGCCGCTGGCACACGCGAGCCAGGATGCGCCAACCGCGCATGAGCAGAAGGCACTGGAGATTTACCGTACGTCCATTGCCATGCGCACCGCCGCGGGGTTTGGCAATGTGCCCAAACTGGCGAGCTACCTGGCGGACGAATTCAGGGCTGCTGGTTTTGACGATGCCGACATCCATATCAAGGAGATGGGGGAAACAGCTGCGCTGATCGTCCGCTACCGGGGCGACGGCTCATCGGGCAAGAAGCCGATCCTTTTGTCCGCCCACATGGATGTGGTGGACGCCCTCCCTGAAGACTGGGAACGCGACCCCTTCACACTGATTGAAGAAGATGGCTATTTCTTTGGCCGCGGCACCGTTGACAACAAAATGGGCACCACCTCGCTCACCAGCACCTTCCTGCGCCTGAAGGCGGAAGGGTTTGTGCCCACGCGCGACCTGATCATCGCCTTCTCTGGTGATGAGGAATCCGGCATGGTGACGACAGAGGCACTGGCCAACGATTTCCGCGACCTGACAGACGCCGAGTTTGTGCTAATCGCCGACGCGGGCGGCGGGGCGCTGGCAGAAGACGGCAGCGTGATCAGCTATAACATGCAGGCGGCGGAGAAAACCTTTGTCACCTTCGAGATGACAGCCACCAACCCCGGCGGCCACAGCTCCCGTCCACGCGACGACAATGCCATCTATGATCTGGCGGACGCACTGAAGAAAGTGCAGGCGTACAAGTTTCCTGTAGCATACAGCGACCTGACCCGCGCCTTCTTCAAGGCTTCATCCAAGCGGACAGCTGGCGACCTCGGGAAGGCCATGGCCGTATTCGCCGAAGACCCCAGCAACGAATGGGCGGTCAAGACGCTTCGGTCAAACCCTGAATATGTCGGCACGACCGGCACCACGTGCGTCGCCACCATGCTACGCGGCGGACACGCGGAAAACGCCTTGCCGCAAAGCGCGACGGCCACGGTAAACTGCCGCGTGTTCCCGGGCGCTGGCGTTGACAACACGCTGAATGCCCTCAAGGCGGCAGTAGCCAACCCGGCGATCACATGGGAAGTCACTTACGAACCCACGGAAAGTCCGTCGTCCCCACTTCGTGAGGATGTCCTTGGCCCGCTTACCAAGACCGTCCATACCATGTATCCCGGCGTGGAAATCGTGCCTTATATGGAATCTGGCGGCACCGACGGCATGCACTTCCGCGGGGCAGGCATGGACAGTTACGGCGTGTCGGGCATCTATATGAAAGGCAGCGACATGTATGCGCACGGCCTGAATGAGCGGGTACCGGTGAAAGCCTTCTATGACTCGCTTGATCACTGGCACATGCTGCTGACCGAGATTGCAGGTCACTAGAAAAAATCAGGGTGCAGCCGTCCCCATTGGCGGCTGCACCGTTCCCATGTAGTATGACCCTGTTCGGAGTGATGCTTTCAGCGAGACGGGGAGGTTTCCATGGCAAACTCTGACGGGCTTATCCTGCATTACATGAGCATGCGGCGGGCCATTGGCCGGCTCGGGCTTCTTTTTCCCATCATTCTGGTGGTTGGCAGCATCCTGTTCGGGGACATGGTCAACCTGCAGGGCGATATGATGCGCCTGTCGATCAGCCAATATTACCATTCCCCCATGGGAGACGTTTTTGTGGGCGTCTTGTGCGCAGAGGCCATCTTCCTTTATGCCTATCAGGGCTACAAGGACACGCCGGAACAGGCAGCGAAAAGGCCCTGGTACCATATTTCCGACAATGCCGCCGGCAATATCGCCGCCATAGCAGCTGCCGGCACTGCCCTGTTCCCAACGCTTGAGACCAAAGACGTGCTGGCGGGTGTTTCCTTTGGCATCTCAAGCTACCTGCACTGGTTCTTCTCGCTCGCCTTCTTCCTGATCCTCGCCTACTTCTGCCTGTGCCTGTTCACGAAATCCTCAGACGCAGAGCCCACCCTGCAGAAACGCCGCCGCAACAAGGTCTACCGCCTGTGCGGCTGGACCATGCTATCGATGATCGGGCTTGGTTTCATCTATCTGATGCTGGGAAAGTTCGTGCTGAGCGAGGCGCAGGTGAAAGCGATTGAGGCCTACAGCCCCACCTTCTGGCTTGAGACAATCTCTGTCTGGGCCTTCGGGCTGTCGTGGTACGTCAAGGGCGAAGCCATCCTCAAGGACATGCCCTATGAGGAAGACGAAGAAGCGGATGAAGCAGGCTAGTCCTCAATGCCCTATGTAAACCCAACTCCCTTAGGCTTCAGCGTAACGATATTGCAAATGAACCTTATGAGCCTTACGAAACAGTATCCTTGAAATTCATAAATTGGTAAACATATCCAAAAGATGTTCGATACCATTACGCTATGCCACCAACCTGAAAACGGCGCCGCGCTAGATGCGGGACTGATTGCAGAGGCGTTGCTATTTTATCAAAATGTTACCCTCGCATTGGACTATGGCAGTACTACTGCATTGATAAGGCAGATGGGCGAGGAGACCTTCTTCAAATTCCTTGAATCCAGATTTGCCCATGTAACATATTCGATGGATTCTCCGGGTACGCAAACAGACACAACAAATGGCATTTCGAGCCACAGTTTGATTTTCTATAGCCTTGCCGGAGCAAAAGGAACCAAGCCCAAAAGAGGGCAACTGAAAGAAACCCACATTGAAGGCATGCTGATTAATGCCGGAGCAAACGCAAGCGCCATAAAAAAATATCGCAGACGTTTCTGCGAGAATGTGACATTTCAAAAACATTCAGAATTACTCGGTACTCCGCAGGATACCGCTAAAGCAGCAATGGCGGATTTAGCTGATAGAAAATTTCTCTGGAGTGCAATAAGCTCGCTATTAAACCAGCTGGCCCCTAGCTACGAGAAAACTAGGAAATTTGATTTTGAAATCTTTTCAAATGAAAGAAACTTTTATATCGCCACTGACCTTGATTTTGACGCGATCACTAAAGCGGCAAAACTGCATCTACAAGACGACGCCATTTCGATAACTGCACCTTACCTCGTACAACATATCCTTTCGGCTAAGGTCGAAATGTTATTAGCGTCTAAATATGGTTCAGGGTTCCTAACATCCGAAAAATCAAGGCTGATTTCCGAACTCAAATTTCAGAGCCTTTTTAGTCGCCTCGATACCGAACTGAAGGGGGTGAACCTGTTCCAATCGAAAATAGTAGGTGGAATCAGTGACATCCGGACAGCAATTAATTCCGGGGAACGCTCCTTCAAAGATTTTCTCGAACTCTACAGCAATGCGGCTCGGTTCAAGAATTGGCTGAAAAACATCAATCCTGATAGCGACCTTTACGATGAATACGTCAAAGAAGTCACCAAAGAACAATGGGGCGACACTTTGCCAAACAAATCTGCCCGATTTGCATTTTTCACAGGTGCCGGAATTTCCTTAGAGGCCCTGTTTCCGACAGGAATTGGCACCGCGATGGGATTGTCTTTATCCTTTGCAGATACGTTTGTTCTCGACAAGCTCTTAGCTGGCTGGAAGCCCTCCATTTTCATCAGCGATGTTCAAGATTTTGTAGGGAAATAGCCTCACAACAATCCCAGCTGTTCGCCGGGTGTGGTGATGGGGTCAAGCTGCCAGTTGATGGGCGCTTTGCCATGTGCCTTCAGATACTCATTCGCCTTTGAAAAGTGCCCACAGCCAAAGAAGCCGCGATAGGCACTGAGTGGCGACGGGTGCGGGCCTTCGAGCACCAGATGGCGGGTCTTGTCGATACCGGCACCCTTCTTCTGCGCATACCCGCCCCATAAGATGAAGACGATGCCATCGTGGGTTTCGTTCAGCACCTCAATCACCCGGTCGGTGAACTTTTCCCACCCCTTGTTCTGGTGCGCGCCAGCACTCGCGGCCTCCACTGTCAGCACAGCATTCAGCATCAGCACACCCTGTTTGGCCCAGCCTTCCAGAAAGCCGTGCCCGGGGTGCGTGACGCCCTCGTCCCTTTCAAGTTCCTTGTACATGTTCCGAAGGCTTGGCGGCACATCCACCCCCGGCTGGACCGAAAAGGAAAGCCCATGAGCCTGCCCCGGGCCGTGATATGGGTCTTGCCCGATGATCACTACCTTCACGTCATCAAGGGGCGTAGCCTCCAGCGCATGAAAGATGTTTTCAGTGGCCGGATAAATGGTTTTCCCCGCGGCCAGCTCTTGTTCAAGAAACCCAGCGAGGTCCTTCAGGTACGGCTTGTCAAACTCACCGCCAAGTAAAGGGCGCCAGCTTTCAGGCAGAACGGTAGGAGAGAGCGTGAACACGGGTCATCTGGCCTTTCATGAAAACAGCGACCGCCACTTCATAGCCGCCCCCAGCCCACCCGCCAAGAGACAATCCCGCCCACACCGGTGGCGTGTCGGACATGTCAGACAAATACCCTCATTGGCTGCATATGGGAAAAGAGGCATAACTAGCTAATTTATATATTAAAAATCGGAGATCCCTTGGCACATCTATTGCTTGTGACTGTCGTATAACAAGTATTGGTAGCATTAAGGTGGGTGAACCACCTGCCGCACACCTTTTCAACATCGGGAGCATCAGATGACCAAAAGACACCCCATCAGCCTCAAGGCTGTCAGCACCTTGGCAGGCAGCGCCGCCTTGCTGCTCGCCGCCGTCGGCTGCGCCGACAATGAAACCAGCACGGCCAAAGCGGCCTGCGCGCCAGGCGCCTCCGACAGCACGCTGTTTTATGGTGGCACGATCCTGACCATGGCGAATGAAAGGAAGGACACAACCGATCCCTACTCAGCCCTTCTGATGGCGGACGGCAAGGTCATAGCCCTTGGCACCAGGGACGACTTCCAGGACTGCACAGTGAAGGAAAGCGTCAACCTTGAAGGCAAGACCATGATGCCCGGCTTCATTGACCCGCATCTCCACCTGCCCTTGATGATCTTCTTCTCCGCCATGGCGGACCTGTCACCCTGCCTGCCAGAACCATATTATTACCGCCTCTATGATGACGATCACGGCACCACGCTATGTGACTATACGTCGAACACAGCGCCTGTGACCGGGCTTGTCTGGACCAACAACCGTCTCAAGGACTGGATCAAGGAAAACCCGGGATCAGACTGGGTGCTGGGTAACGGCATCGACCCTTCCCGGTTCGGCAACAGCAAGGAGGAGATCCAGAGCACGCTTGCTTTCCGCAACGCGCCCGGCAACCAGATCAATGCCTGGCTGGTTGAAGACGGCGAAAAGGCAGACAAGTTGAAGCCCACCTTCCTCCTCGACCAATCCGGTCACCTTGCCTATGTCAACCAAGAGGCCTTCATTGAAGCCGGCATCTGCGACAACACCCCGTGCGGCGAGCACAACCTGAATCCGGGCTTCAGCCTGCCGCAGAGCGCCACACCACCCCTTGGCACCTGGGTGATGGACGAAAGTGGCAATTTCACGGGCCTCTTGAAGGAAGAAGGCGCCTTCAAGCCCTTTATGGACAAGATTGCATCCTCGAAGAAGATTGAAGCCCTGGAGAACTTCGCCTCAGACGCCAAAAGCCTTGAAACCGTCGCCAGCATTCTCAAGAAGATCGCGGCATCTGGCGTGACCACAGTGATCAACGGCGGCGGTTTCTCGGTAGGCGAGGTGAAAATGATCAAGACCATTGCCGAACTGGGCCCCATAGCCCGGACCGTTGGCCTGCCTGGCCTTCGCTACCGTACGCTGATGTCCGGCACAATCACCGACAAGGACAGGCCCGATGCAAAGCCGTTTGAGATCGTAGCCAAGTTGCGCGAAGACGGCATTGCCAATTCAGAAATCACCTGGGAAGGCGACGGCATGTTCGGCGCGAACGGCATCAAGTTCTGGGCTGATGGCTCCACACAGGGCTGCACAGCCTTTGTCAGGGGAAAATACGCCGGTCACCCGCAGAATGTCATGGGCATGACCCAGACGATCTGTGAAGGCCACTACGGCTATGAAAGCTCAAACTACACGCTTTCAAGCGACGCGAACGATCCCTACAACTTCACCGGGGAAGGGTCCATCTATGAAGCGATGCAGCCCTTCTGGAACGACAGCTGGATGCTACAGGTCCACACCAATGGGGACGGCGCCATGCTCAACACCCTCACCGCATTCAACAACCTCGCCAAACAAACGGGCGACAACTATGACAAGTCGTTGATCCTGATCCACGCAACGGTTGGGGGCGAGCATGATAGCGCCAACCCGGTAGCGAACCAGATGGCGGAAGCCATTGCGGCAGGACTTGACCTCAGCGTCTCACACCTGGCCGGTCACATCGCTTACTGGGGTGCCTCGATGCAGAACAGCCTGGACGGCAAAGGCCAGGCCATGGACGGCACCATCGCCAACGACGATGACGGCCGGATGGCGCTGCAGGACGCCGCAAGGTTGGAACAGCTGAAGGATATCCCTGTGTCGTTCCACAGCGATGCGCCGGTATCGCCTGTCAATCCGCTTTGGTACGTCCAGCAGATGGTGGATCGCAAGACCTGGGTTTACCCGACACTGGATACAGCCAGCAATTATGTCATGCCAGTTGGCCCGGAAGGGGCCCAGAACGTTGATGTCTATACCGGCCTGAAGGCAGTCACCGTGGTGCCCGCAATGCAGAACCGCCTGGATGACCATATTGGCACGCTCAAGGGCGGCATGACGGCGGATCTGGTGGTCCTGAGCGGTAATCCGCTTGAGCTCGCAGACATCCCGTTCGGTATCGCAAACATCGCTGTTGAATGCTCGTTCGTCGGCGGTAAAGTGGCCCACAAAGGCCTGGGCTGCACGTCTGAGTAACAGGACACATGGTGCCTGCCCCAAGGGGCGGGCACCCTATTTCAGGTGCATCCACAGCATGACTGAAGAACCCTGCCCTAGCCCAACAGCATGTGCGTGAACCTTGCCCAGGTTTCCGTTGGCCCGATGATAAAGAAGGCGGCGTAACGGGCCGCAAGGACAAGAAGTGCGATCCAGGTCACCTTGTGGATTTGCCCCAGTGTTCGCCGGTCATACATGCACATCGCGAAAATCAAGCCAAAATGGAACAGCATGCCAATCGGCGGGAACCCAAGCGTCAGGCCAAGCCGCCCGGTGGCCGGGTCAATCATCATGATGCCCACCAGAAGCATCAGGCGTTTGTGCGTCTCCGGCACTTTGCGGTTCATGATAGCAAGCGTGTAATAGACCGCAAAGATGGAGATGTCCATCAGTGGCAGCATGACAAACTGCTCGGACGTGAACGGGGTTGCGCTGGCGTCACCGCGCGCAAACACCTCGCTCATCACAGCAACACCGGACGCCAGCATGATCAGCGCCAGCCCCACACTGGCCTGCCCGAGCTTCATATGCTTCTTCAGGTTCTTCGCACGCACCAGCGATGCCTGATAGGTAAAAAGCCCAAGCCAGGCAAAGAAGCTGATGCCGTGGGCCATAAGCGCCAGGCTCATCTGCCCGCCGCTCGAGAAGCGCGCATACATGAACGGCGTGAAACCAAGAATTGATAGCAGGATCAGGGCTAGGCCCATCCCCACATAGAAACGGCGGCCAGTTTGCGTGGTCCCCATGATTATTCTCCCCTTTTCCCCTTCGGGAACGCTGCCAGATTTCCGCTCCCGTGCCAATCGGGAACTGTGTTGTCTTTGTCTTGCCCAGGGCCTTATTGCGGCCCCGTCGCAAGAATCGGCGGCGAAAATATTTCTATCCAAATGCCCTCACATGCCTGACTTTGGATTATTTGACCAAGAAATATGCTCACGCAGGCATTTCATCCCAAAGCCATTCTTTCGCCGCCTATTCTAGTCAGCACCTTTTCTCAAATCAGCCATTCGATAAATTTCCATAAATTAGAATGTTATTTTTTCATTGGCACCATATCACCATTTATTGAGTATAAATTTTCTACTGATACCCCTAAATTCTTCTCGTTTGTTTCGCTAGGCCGCCATGCCTATCTATGGAACCAATTAAGAAGCACCCTTCAGCCCTTGGCAGGAATTGAAGCTGAAGCGTGCAGGATTGACGCGAGGAGTATAGGGCTATGTCGAGCATCCCTGTTTTTTTAACCGCTAAAAAGCATCACATCCTGATCGTTGGCGCCACATCGGCGGCAATGGCGAAAGTTGGCCTGTTCACGCCAACAGACGCCCGCATCAGCGTGATTGCACCGGGCGCCACAGATGCACTGCGGGAAGCCGGCTTGCTGCCGAGCGATACCGGCCGGGACATCTTGATCCATGATCGCCCGTTTGCGGAAGACGACCTTGCAGGCAAGACGCTTGTGTATATCGGCGTTGATGACGAAATCACCGAAGAACGCATCCTTCGGCTCGCGAACACACGCAAGCTGCCGGTCAATGTGATCGACAAACCCGCCAAATCGAATTTCACGACACCTGCTCAGTTTAGCCGCGGGCCGCTGCAGGTGGCTTTCTCTTCCGGGGGTGACGCACCAGTGTTTGTGCGCCGCCTTCGTAGCAGCCTTGAGAAAATCCTGCCCCCTTCTCTTGGCGTGCTTGCTGCTGCGGCGGGCTCTGTCCGGGCTCGCGTCAAGACCATCATCCCTGACGGAACCCGCCGCAGACTATTTTACGATCGCCTTTATGATAACGCCGGCACCTACGCCGACCTGGAGCAATCCGAAGTAGAGCGCCTGGTGCTTGAGGCAGCCAAAAACCACCGCGTGGGCGCAACCACCGGCCAGGTACAGCTTGTGGGCGCTGGCCCCGGTGACCCGGACCTTCTGACCATCAAGGCGCACCGTGCGCTTCAGCAGGCCGACGTGATTGTTTATGACCGGCTGGTGAGCCGGGATGTGCTGGCACTCGCCCGCCGGGATGCGGACCTGATTTTTGTTGGCAAGCGCGAAGGCGACCACGGCATCGGCCAGGACGGCATCAACCGCGTGATCGTTGAAGAGGCCCTGAAGGGCCGCCGCGTTGTGCGCCTTAAGGGTGGCGATCCACTGCTGTTCGCGCGTGCTGGTGAGGAACTGGATGCCCTTCGTGCCCACGACATCCATGTAGAAGTCGTGCCTGGCATCAGCGCCTTTCAGGGCATCGCTGCCACCACGCAAATCCCGCTGACGGACCGCGCGCATGCAAGTTCGATCACCCTTGTGACCGGCCACCTGAAGGACGGCGCCTACAAGGACTGGGCGCGGCTGGCGGGTGACGGCCAGACGCTGGCGATTTACATGGGCGTGCGTGGCGCACCGAAGATTTCCGCAGGCCTGATCAGTGAAGGTGTGAAGGCGTCAACCCCAGTAGCTGTGGTTGAGAACGGCACCCGCGCCAACGAACGCCGCTTCTACGGCACGCTGGCAACGCTGCCAGAGGTGGTTGCCAGGAATAATGTGAAAAGCCCAGCACTTCTCCTGATCGGTGATGTGGTCTCCACCGCCGCCGATCTGGCGTGGGCGAACAAAGAAACAGCGCGCCTTGCGGCGACTGCTTGACGGTAAGGAGTATTGAGATGGCTAGAAAAATCAAAGGGCCACAAATGATCGTCGCGAACCGCCTGCTGGATGGTCGTGTGGTGTTCATGAAAGCCGACGGCACATGGACTGCCATTGCGGGCGAAGCCGCGGTTGCCGCAGATGAAGCGGGTGTCGAAGCACTTGAAGCCCTCGCGCAAAAATCAGCGGACGAAAATTACGTGCTGTCGATTGAGGTAATCGACGCCACGGAACGGGACGGCAAACCGTACCCCGCGCACATCAAATTCGCCATGCAGGCACAGGGCCCGAGCGTGCGCCCGGATCTGGGATACCAGGTTTCGCCTGCGTGGGAACAAACTGACCTTTAAGGACGATCAGACATGTATGCTTACGATAAATATGATCATGCCCTTGTGAACGCCCGCGTGGCTGAGTTCCGCGATCAGGTGGATCGCCGTGTGAAAGGCGAGCTGACGGAAGAAGAGTTCCGCCCGCTTCGGCTGATGAATGGCCTTTACCTGCAACTGCATGCCTATATGCTGCGGGTGGCGGTGCCATATGGCACGCTGTCGGCCGACCAGATGCGGACACTGGCGCTTATCGCGCGCAAGTATGACAAAGGCTATGGCCATTTCACCACGCGCCAGAACATCCAGTATAACTGGCCAAAGCTCAGTGATACGCCAGACATTCTGCAGGAACTGGCCGATGTGGAAATGCACGCCATCCAGACCTCCGGCAACTGTATCCGGAACGTGACCACCGACCAGTTTGCCGGCGCGACCGCCGACGAAGTTGCTGACCCACGGCCCTATGCAGAACTGATCCGCCAGTGGTCCAGCTTCCACCCGGAGTTTTCGTTCCTGCCGCGCAAGTTCAAGATCGCCATCACCGGAGCGGACATCGACCGCGCTGCCGTGAAGTGGCACGACATTGGCCTTGTGGTGAAAAAGAATGACGCAGGCGAGATCGGCTTTGAAGTTCTCGTGGGCGGCGGCATGGGCCGGACGCCTGTGATCGCAAAGACCATCCGCGACTTCCTGCCTGAGGCTGACCTTCTCAGCTATCTCGAGGCCATCCTGCGCGTGTATAACGAGCAGGGCCGCCGCGACAACAAATACAAGGCGCGGATCAAGATCCTGGTCGACGCCATGGGCGCCGATGAATACGCCCGCCAGACCGAAGAAGAATGGCAGAAGATCAAAGACCTGCCGATCGACTTCCCGGCTGAGGAAGCGGCGCGCATCAAGGCCTTCTTCGCGCCACCCCCACTGCAGGTCTTGTCAGATGACGTGCCAGCTGTTGAAGAACTGGCCGCCAAGAACTTTCTGTTCGGCGCCTGGGTCAAGAACAACACCAACCAGCACAAGGTGCCGGGACATGTGAATGTTACCATCAGCGTGAAACCGCATGGCGGCATCCCGGGTGACGCCACAGCCGAGCAAATGGAGCTGGTGGCAGCGCTCGCGGATGAATACAGCCAGGGTGAGCTTCGGATCAGCCACGAACAGAACCTGATCCTGCCGCATGTGGCCAAGAAGGACCTGCCAGCCATCTGGGCGGACCTTGACGAAGCCGGTCTCGGCACTCCGAATGCGGGCCTCTTGACCGACATGATCGCCTGCCCCGGGCTCGATTACTGCTCGCTTGCTAACGCGCGGTCGATCCCGCTGGCGCAGGAGATTGGCAAGCGCTTTGACGACTTCAAACGGCTGCAGGACATTGGCCCCCTGAAGATCAAGATTTCCGGCTGCATCAACTCATGCGGCCACCACCACGCGGGCCATATCGGCATCCTGGGCGTGGACCGGAAGGGCGAGGAAAACTACCAGCTTCTCCTGGGTGGCTCTGGCGCGGAGGATGCGTCCAAGGCCGCGATCCTCGGCCCCGGCTTTGATGAAAATGGCATCATCGACGCCGTTGAAAAAGTGGTCGCCGTTTACCTGGGCGAACGCACTGACGGCGAAGAATTCCTGGCGACATACCGCCGGGTGGGCCCACAAGTATTCAAGGAGGCTGTTTATGGCACTCGTTAATCTGACAGGTATCCAGGCGGGCGATTTCACTGTCCTCGCTGAAGACCAGACTCCGGCAGAGGCCGCAGCTGTTGCTGTGCCGCTGTCACGCCTTCAGGATGAAGGCGATGACTTCTTCAAGGTCGCAGGCCCCGTGGGCGCCGTACTGGCAACGGACACCAATTACGCTGACCTGGCGCCACTGATGAACAAGATTGCATTTGTCGTGATCGACTTCCCGGCATTCGGTGACGGCCGCGGCTTCTCGCTGGCCGTGCGGCTTCGGAAAGACGTTGGCTTCAAAGGCGAAATCCGGGCGACCGGCCCGGTGATCCCGGATCAGGCCTTGTTCCTTCTGCGTGCCGGGTTCGACACGGTTGAAGTGCCGGATGCCCGCGAAGCAGCTTTCAAGGCCGCGCTCAAGCGCTTCGACGCCTTCTACCAGACCGACTATACCGGCCAGGTGTCGCTGGCGCATGCCCGGCATTCGAAGAACCAGGAGAGGAAAGCATCGTGACTGCCGTCCCCGCCCTGAAGACCGCTGACTATTTTGATCCGCTCACTGCCGTGGATTACCTTGACGCGCGCTACGCCAACGTAGCGCCGGAAGAGGTGATCGACGGAGCGCTCAAATATTTCGGCCGCCGCTTCGCGCTGGTGTCTTCTTTTGGGGCGGAATCGGCTGTGCTATTGCACATCGCTTCCCAGGTATCGAAAGATATCCCGGTGCTGTTTCTTGATACCGGCAAACTGTTTGGCGAAACCAAGCGCTACCGCGACCAGTTGATAGACCTTCTGGGCCTGACGGACGTGCGCTCCATCTCGCCGGATATCAACGACACACAGCGCGACGACCCAAAAGGCGCGCTTTGGAACCAGAACCCGAACAAATGCTGTTACATCCGCAAAGTTGCGCCGATGGCGCGCGTGCTCGAAGGCTTCGAAGGCTGGGGTTCCGGGCGCAAGCGTTACCAGGGCGGCGTCAGAAGCCTGCTGCCACACTTCGAGGCCTCTGACGGTCGGGTGAAGGTGAATCCGCTGGCCTTCTGGACCAAGGATGATGTGCTTGATTACAAGGAACGTGTGAGCCTGCCGGATCATCCACTGGTGGCCGAAGGCTTCGCATCGATCGGCTGTATGCCCTGTACCGACAGGGTATCTGACGGTGAAGACGAGCGCGCCGGGCGCTGGCGCGGCCAGGCCAAAACCGAATGCGGCATTCACTTAAGCTTGGCTGAGAACAGTCGCATTTTGTCCAAGGCGTAACTTGACCAAAAGGTCGACATTTGACGTCAAAAAAATCCCATATTCACGCAGAAAATCTTTGCGCTTCCGCAACAACTGCCTATGATGCAGTGATTAAGTTTTTCTAACGCAGGTTTGTTTATGAAGCGCTCGCTACTCCCCTTGAATGCCCTTCGTGCTTTCGATGCTGCTGCCCGTCATATGAGCTTCAAGCTCGCCGCGGATGACCTGTCGGTAACACCTGCAGCCATCAGCCAACAGATCCGTTCGCTTGAGGATTTCCTGGGTGTGGAACTGTTCCGCCGCACCAACAGATCGCTGGTATTGACGGAAGCTGCCCAACTGTCACTCGCACCCCTCAAGGAAGGGTTCGAGCGCATGGAAGAGGCCGTGGACATCCTGACGGAATCCAAAACCTCCAATGTCCTGAAGGTCAGCGTATCACCTTCCTTCGCCAGCAAGTGGCTTGTGCCCAGGCTTGCAAGCTATTATGAGCGCCGTCCCGACGCGATCGTGAAAATCTCTGCCACCATGCAGATTACCGACTTCAAGGCAGAGGACGTTGATATCGCCATCCGCTACGGCCTTGGCAACTATAATGGCCTCTATGAGGAAGAAATTCTGCGTGAAACTGTCTTCCCTGTTTGCTCGCCCAGCCTTTTTGAAGGCAAGAGCGTGGCCACAACGCCAAGCGACATTCTCAGCCATACGCTGATCCATGATGACAGCACGGCGGAAGACGACAGCGTTCCAACCTGGACCATGTGGATGAAAGCCGCTGGGATCGAAATGCTGGACGGCATGCCCGCCCTCCATTTCAACAACCACGCGCTTGCTATTGAAGCGGCGGTTGCCGGGCGCGGCGTTGTTCTGGCGCGCTCCGCCATCGCGGAAGAGGACCTGAGGGCCGGACGGTTGATCAAGCCGTTTGGCGAAGCCGTCCCGATCAATTTCGCGCACTATATTGTTTGCCCAGAAGACAAGCTGAAGAATGAACGGGTCCAGGATTTCATTGATTGGCTCCGTAGCGAGACCGGCAACAAGGCTCCGACAGAAGAAGAGTAGGCCCCATGAAACATTTGCTGTGCTGCCTGATTGCTTCCTTTGTGCTCAGCGGCGCAGCTTTTGCCCAAACCGCCCCTCAGGTCGCCTCACCCGGCCAACCGACCTGCCTGAAATTGGGCGCAGACGAGACGCTGGGCTCCCACTATGACGGTTTCAAAAAGCTGATCACTGACCTTTACAGCCGCGCAGGGCTGTGCGCCACTTCCATCGCCATGACGCCGAAGCGGATCGAACAGCTGATGGCCAACGGCGAGCTGGACGGTGACTGGTTCCGGCCATCGGAATATATTGCCACGCGCGGGCTTGAGCAGCAGATCGTGCCGCAAGCCATTTTCGGCCTTGAGGCCCGCATCATCTGGCTCAAGGAAACCGGCTTTTCCGGCGACCCGGCTGATCTCAATGGCCTCACTGTGGGGTACCGTTCCGGGTTCCGCTGGTTAGAGACCCACATCCCGCTGATGGGCGGCAAGCCCTTCGCCATCACCGGCGGCAGCCAGGTCAAGGCCCTTCTGGAGCACGGCCGTATCCAGGTCTATGCCACCAGCAGCGCCCATGAACCCAATGTCATTGCCTCCTTCGGCGAAGACGCTGACAAGTTGACCAGCAAGCGTTGGGCCACTGAACCCTTCTATCACCTTCTGCAGCCACGCCACGCCGACAAGATCCCTGCCCTGACCCACGCCCTGCAGGATATGATCAGGGATGGCGACATGAAGCAGCACCTGACCATGCCGGGCGTGATTGCTGTACCGATCAGGCCGGATAACTAAAGGTTGGTATGACAACCCTGCCGCACTAAAAGAATGATGGGGAACGGAAATACAAGGGGGCTTCATGCATTACCGGCAGGCACTTTCAAGCCGCACGGCGCGACGTGTCATCATCAGGCGGACCGTGCAGGGCGTCATCATGGGGAGTGGCGCGCCCCTTGGCTGGGCCCTCATCCAACTGCTGCGCGGGATTGACCCCCAGGCAGACATATCTGCGAACCTGCCGCTCTATCTGTACATGCTGTTTGGCACCATGCTTGTCTTCGCCGCATTCGGATTTTACGTGGGCAAGCAGGAAGGCCTGATGCAGCAGCGCTCGCTGCGGGATACGCTGACCGGGCTTTGTAACCTCAGGCATTTCCGCGACAGGCTGGACGCCGAAACGATTGACGCACGCCGGCATGGGACAGCCCTGTCGCTGATCTTTTTTGATCTGGACCATTTCAAACGGGTCAATGACACCTATGGCCACGCCGCCGGCGACATCGTTCTTGTATCGGTGGCCGAGTGCGTCTCGGCCGTGTTGCGGAAGAATGAACTGTTTGCCCGTATCGGCGGTGAAGAGTTTGCGGTTCTTTTGCCCCACACTTCGCTTGATCAGGCGGGCCAACTGGCGGAACGGCTTCTGGAGGTCGTCCACGACCTGCCGATCACCATCGGGACCGGCACAGAAATCGCTATCACCATGTCCCTTGGCGTCGTTTGTCTGCAGCCTGATGAAGACGCCGGCACCTTCACGGAACGGGCTGACGAAGCCATGTATCAGGCCAAGAACACGGGCCGCGACCGGGTGTTCATCGCGTAAAACCCATCATCCGCAAAAGTTGAAACATTGAGCCCATGTTCAACCTTTGTTTACATTTTTAGTATCAATCTAGAGCTCGACTTTCAGGGGGAGCGAGCTGTGACCAAAGCCATTGTTCAGGGACTTTTGATTTTGACGCTGGTTATCGGCGTCAGCATTGCCGAGGCCTTGATGCCCCTGGCGCTACCGGAAGTGCAGGCCCCCAACCGCTTCTATAACCCTGACGGTATGGAAGGCACGCTGACCGGATGGCAGGCATGCCACATGGCGGGGAAGCAACTTGCCCAAGGCCGCAGCGACCGGCAGATCAAAGGCCATTGCACCAATGGCTATGCTGTTTCCCAGCTTGCGTCAGTCGAATTTTCTGACATTCGCATCCATGACAAATTCAGCGCCTGCGCCTTTGGCGCAGACGATGATGCACCATACCGCCGCTTCCTTTCGGCCACCTTCCGAAACAAAGATGCAGGCGTCTATATTGCCCGTGTCCGGCTGACGGCCGTCAACCCGCTCAACGTGGCCGACAAAGCCACCAATGTTGTCGATGTCTGGCTTGATCCTGGCGCCAAGGCGCACAGATGCCTTGGCATTGTTTTCGAATTCGACACAGAGGAAGAGGCCCGCCATTTTGATGAGATGGCAACCAACATGGAAATCGAGCCTCTCGATATTTATGGTGTTTCCGACAAGCCATCCAGAAAACCAGCGCCACGCAGCAAGCTTCCTTTCGGCAAGCTTCCAGCAGAAACCAGCGCCTGACCGCTAGAAATTATAGGCAATCCCAAGGCCAGTGGTTACCTGGTATTTTTTATCGATCCCCGGATTGGCCCGGATATCCTTATCCAGGTACGTGGCGCTTGAGAAGGCGACGAGACTGAGCGTATCGGTCAGGTCATACACAGCCATCAGGCCAGCTTCAAAATTCAGGGCCGCCTTATCCGGCTGGAAAACCGGCAGGATGACATTTCTGCCTTTGTCTAACATCCGCGACTGCTGCTTGAGCGTCGTGCCCCACAGGTAATTGGCCAGATCCTTGTCCTGCCAGACCATGCCGAACCTGGGGGTCAGCCGGAGCTTGCCCGACGTGAAACCATAGCTGTACCCCAGCTTCAGCTCCGTCCCGTTCGACGTGCCTGTGATGTCATGCAGCGCCTCAAGTGACAAGGTCCCGAAAGTGCCGTCCAGGCCAAACCTGACACCTGCATCCGCTGTCACCTTGTTGCGACTGGAGCCCGGCAACATGCGGGGCGAAGCAACCACGTCCAGAAAAACATCAAGGTCAGAGGCATCATCTGCCTGCCGAATATGCACACCCAACTGCCTACCCTGGATGAAAAAACGGTCACCCCTGTAGGCCAGATAGGGAAAGGCATTGAATTCACTATCTTCCGCTTGAAACGGCGTGGTGCGGTAAAGCCCCATGCCACCGACCGCCCATTTGGGTGGCCCGCCCTGCGCCTGGGCGGCGAACGCCAAGGCCAGGGAAAGCATCAGACCAGTCCCTACCAATCTTGCTTTTTTCACGGTTGCTCCATTTCGGTAATTGCATGCTTTCAAAGCTTGATACGCCTGGATAGCCTTTTGGATCAGTTCAATTTCTGCCTGCAGCAAAACGGAAACAGCAGACACAAAAAAAAGCCGCGGACGAACCGCGGCTTTTTCCTTGCGATTGAGCTTGAGCTTTTGGCTATTCTTCCACGGCTTGCTCGTCCGCCTCATCGGCGAATGACCTGTCGAACGCCGTTGAAAAGAACAGCGCGTTCAGGAACAGTTTTTCCGTTGCCAGATAAGTTGCCCGGAAGTTTGGATCATCCGCGAACAGGATCACGGCACCATCCCCCATGCGTTCCGCTGTCATCATTGGCGTGCCCTTGAGTTCGGCGATCCGCCGGTCTGATGCATAGCCCGACAACAGTGGGTTTTCCGCGTAGACCGCCACTTGTGCGTATGGGTCCTTGGGCACCGGCAATTTCACCGTGGTGTTCTTGTTCGATGCCACCATGCGGCGGGTAATGCCGAAGCCCATGGGATGCGTGACATCCAGATCGCTTGCGAACAGGGCACCCCCGATCACATGCTCGGCATCCTTCTGGCCCTTGTCAGCATAGGCAAGGCGCGCTGGCGCGGCATCATCCTTCTTCTTCTCTTCTGCCTTGGTATTACCGGTAATGTATTTGGCGACCCAGTCTGCACCCTGGCGGGACGCCACCATGGTACCCCCGGCTTTAACCCAGGCCTTCAGGTCATTGGCCATGTCTTTTGGCAGCACATCACCACGACCACCCACCAGAATGAGGTGGGTATAGCGGCGCATATCAACACCCTTCAGGCGGTCCTGGCGCACCAGCGTCACCGGCATGTTCATCCGGTGGTCCAGAAGGTGCCAAACCTCACCGGCGTCATAGGGCGACATCCTGCCGCCCACGACCAGGAGCGGCTTTACCGCCTTGAGGTCAGCGACCGAATTGCGGCCACCCAGGTCGGCACCCGCATCCAGCGTGTGGCCCGACGTTGCGGCATGAATGACCAGGTTATCTTCTGCCGCGATTTCGCGCATCAGCGTGTAAATCTCGTCCGCTGATACCGTCTGCAGGTCCCGCTGTACGATGATGGCGCCGCGGTCGAAGGCTACCACGCCGCGGGTTGTCTGCACGCGAATGGGTTCTTTGGCCACACGGGCCATGACGCCAGCTTCCAGCAGGCGGGCAACCGCACGCGGTGCGTAATAATCAGACCAGCGGAACACATAGGCATATGGCGCGACATCCGGCTCCATCACGGTGATGGAAGTGCCATTGGCTTCGCTGCCCACTTTGCCGCGGAGGCTGCCTTTCACTTCGGCATAATCGAGGCCGTATGCGAGCGGCAGTGTCCAGCCCGACACGTCATAAAACACTTTGTCAGGGAATTCGGTGATCCGGTTGAAGAGCGCCTTTGCCATACGGTACTGGCGCTGGTTCATCGGCACCACATAGGCACCGTCGCCGAAGGTGCGGCCACCGGCCTTCACCTCACCACTGAGCGCATAAGCCTTCACGTCATGGCGGCCCAGCAAAGCGATAAACTTGTGCAGGCGCACCGGGTCCTCCGGCGCCTGGAAGACATAGCCGGTCACGTCGTCAGCTTTCGCTGCTGCCATCGCGGTCTCATAAAACTCGCGCTGGTAGGCATGCAGTTTGGTCCGCATCGCCACGGCGCCATTGATGGTCGACAGGCTGGTAAGGAAATGATTGCGTACATTGTTGGCGTAGGTCTTGATACCCTGATCGCTTTCGCGCGCGATACCCATCTGGGCGCCCGCTTCGAACAACACCCCAAGTGAGCCGTTCACCTGCGGGTAGGTCGAACCTTTGCCGATATAATAATTGTCGAAGCCCTCTTCAGAGAAATAGAGCGACTTTTCCTCGTCGAGAGCCTGCTGGTGATAGCCACCAAGCTCGACCAGAAGTTCGCGCCCCTTGGCCGGGATCAGCGGGTATTTCCGCGTCGGCACACCGGGGTGGAAATAATAGGTGCTGTTGGGGCCCATCTCATGGAAATCAGCTGACACTTCAGGCTTCCATTTGTGCCACTGGCTGAGCCACGCTTGGCTTTCCGGTTGGGTTTGCAAGAGCCACTGGCGGTTGAGGTCGAACCAATAGTGGTTGGTGCGCCCGCCCGGCCAGATCTGGTTATGCACTTCGTGCTCTGGATCCGTCGCACGCACATTCGAGCCATACTGGGTCACCCAGGCACCACGGCGGGCATGGCCATCTGGGTTAAAGATGGCGGTGATCAGGATCACGCTGTTCTTGAGTGTATTATCGATCTTGTCGCCGCGCGCCGCAGCCAGGTGATAGAGCGCAGGGACAGCCGCGTCCATGCCGCTCGATTCCGCCCCGTGCACACCGTAGTTCAGCCACGTAACGACAGGCAGATCATCTGAGGCCTGCGCCGCTGTATCGGGGTTGCTGCGCAGCAAATGGTTGGCCCGGATTTCATCCAGCCGCGCCAGGTTTTCAGGGCTGGAGACGGTGATGAACAGAATCGGGCGGTGCTCATGGCTATAGCCGATGGTTTCCACAGTCATGCGGGGGCTTGCGCCCGCCAGCTCGCGGATATAGGACACCATCAGGTCGTGCCGGATCGGCTGGTCGCCAATATCATGGCCGAACACTTCGCCGGGCTTCAGCACCGTCTGGTCATAGTCTGTGCCGGTGATGAGGAAATAGTCCAGCGGCTCGGCAAAAGCGCTGCCTGCCAGAAGCATTATCCCCAAACCCGCGCGCATGCCAGTGCTGGCCAAGCGGCTAATGAATTTTCTGATCATCCCTGTCCCCTGTTCCAAATTTGCTTTGGCGCATCATACGCAACGACGGCGCTGACATCCAGCAGTCCTAAGTTTAGTACGCCAGCCTGGGACCCCCATCCAGACTTCCTAAAATCTTCTTTCGGTATACATATAGAGCGATGGAAGAGAAAAACACATGTCCGTTATGCAATCGCCCCCTCGGCCAAGCCGTTGAAATGCATCACCTAATCCCGAAAAGCCAGGGCGGCAGGGATACGATTCCGTTGCATCCGATTTGCCACCGCAAGATACACGCCCTATTTAACGAGAAAGAGCTGGCACGACGCTTCTCCACCATTGAGGCTCTGCGGCAATCGGAGGAAATCACGCTGTTCATCGAATGGCTGAAGGGCAAACCCGCCGATTTTTACCGCAAGACGCGACCAAAAGGTGGCAAACGGCGTCGTTAGAGGGTATGTCCCCGCCAGCGATAAAGATACATGGGCTGGATGGAAACATGCAACAAGCGCCAATGACGCTCGAACGGTGGAGCAAATGCGGCAAATATTTCGAGTGGCAGGATCACCATATCTATTACCAGCGCGGTGGTAGTGGCGAGGTTCTGCTGACCCTGCATGGCTTCCCTACCTGTAGCTGGGATTGGGCCTGGGTTGCCAAGGACCTGGTCAAGGATTTCCACATGATTGTGCCTGATCTCCTTGATTATGGCCGCTCCCTCAACAGCCTCAAGAAAACCTGCACCATTATGGACCAGGCCGACATGCTTGAAGCCCTGATGGCCCACCGGGAAGTGAAGGAAGCCCACATTCTGGCGCATGACGTAGGCGACACCGTGACCCAGGAACTGTTGGCCCGCCAGAATGAAGGCAAACTTTCCTTCCGCATCAAGAGCGTCTTGTTCCTGAACGGCGGGCTTCTGCCGCACCTGCACAGGCCCCGCACAGTTCAAACGCTGCTGGCCGGCAAGGCTGGCCCGCTGATCGCGCGGTCGGCTTCGAAGAAAAAATTCCTCACGGGCTTTGCAGAAGTGTTCGGGCCGGACACCAGGCCTTCGGGCGCCATGCTGGAAGAATTCTGGCCCGCCATGCTGGGCGTGAACGGCCGCGGCGCCTTTGCCCGCCGTATCCGCTATATGCACGAACGGCTGGAACACGCAGACCGCTGGGTTGGGGCGCTGAAGCAAACCATCGCACCGATGATGCTGATCAACGGCCTGGCAGATCCGGTATCCGGCGCCCATGCCGCAGACGGCATTGAGCGCGAGATCGGCATGAAAGTGGTGCGCCTGCCCGGCATTGGCCATTTCCCGCAAATCGAAGCGCCGGAAACCATTGTCGAACTGGTCCATCAGTTCCAGGAATGCATCGTCAAGAACGGGTATGTGCAGCCATCGCCGCTCAAACATTCCGCCTGGATTTCATAATATAAAGATTTCTTTATATTTAAATTACTGATATAAGCCTTGCCCAACGACGCCAATAATGGCGCGAAGGAGAAGGGCAATGACAGACCAATCACAGCAGCAGGACCACCCCCCAACACGGGCCATCCTTGCGTTCCTGACCATTGTCGCGGGCACCACACTTGGCCTTGCCGGTATTGATCTTGTGCTGCCGTCCGTGCCCTTCATGCCGCAGATTTTCAGCACCACGCAGGCAACAGCGCAGATGGTGCTGGCCGCCTATGTGGCAGGATCAACCGTGGGCCTGTTGCTGTTCGGGACGCTTGCCAGCCATTTTGGTAGGCGGCGCCTGTTCATCGCGTCACTCGCAGCATTCGCCCTGGCCTCGCTTGTCTCCGCGCTGGTTGACGACATCTGGGCGCTGATCGTCCTGCGTCTTTTGCAGGGGGCAGCAGCCAGCGGCTCTGCCGTGCTGGCGCCTGGGCTGATCCGGGGACTGTTTTCGGAACTTGGCGCCCTCCGCGCCATCGGTGCAATGGGCAGCATTGAAGCCCTTGTACCGGGCCTTGCCCCCATCGCTGGCGCATGGCTGCATAAGGCCTATGGCTGGCAGATGTCCTTCAACTTGACCGGCGTGCTGTGTCTGGTGATCTGCCTGGTGGTATTTGTGGTGCCGTCCCTGTTGCCACACATTGGCCGCAAGAAGGACGACACACCGTCAAGCTATCTGAAGGTTGTCGCGAACCCCACCTTCCTGCGCTATGGGCTTAGCCACGCGCTGATCCTCGGCGCCCTGTTGACGTTTGTGTTCTCTGCCCCTGCCGTGATCATCCAGACCATGGGCGGAACGATCGAAGACTTCATCCTGATGCAGTTTATCGGCGTCAGTTGCTTTATCCTGTCCGCCAACCTTGCTGGCAACTTCGTCAAGCGTTGGGGCGTTGAAGCGGTGATCACCGCCGGGACCTTCCTGTCCCTTCTGGGCACCATGTTTCTGCTTGGCTATGCGCTTTTTGGTGTCAACAACCCGGCGCATCTTGCGGCCCTCTTCTGGGTACTGAACACAGGCCTTGGCATTCGCGGCGGCGCGGGCTTTGTGCGGGCGCTTACAGCAAGCCACGGCGATGACGAGCGTGCCTCTGCCATCATCATTCTGGCAACCACCGGCATCGCTGCGCTCGGGACCGCGCTGGTCGCCCCCTTCATCCTGAAAGGGCTGACCGCCTTGACCATCACTGTGGTTGCCATAATTTTCCCCGCGGTTATTCTCATTCTCGCCATCAAGCCGCTTGAGGATGACGGCAAGCCAGAAGCCACCGAAACCGGTCAGGAGTAACCCATGTCCCGCATTGCCTATGTGAATGGCGCCTATGTGCCCATGTCGGAAGCCTATGTTCATATCGACGATCGCGGCTACCAGTTTGCTGACGGCGTCTATGAAGGCGTGTCCATCAGGCACGGCAAGCTCATTGACCTGGAGCCCCACCTGGACCGGCTGTGGCGGTCGATGGGCGAGCTGCAGATGGCAACCCCCATGGACCGTGGGCCCATGCGGCTTGTGCTGAAGGAAGTGGTGCGCCGGAACCGCATCAAGGATGGTTTCCTGTATTTGCAGATCACCCGCGGTGTGGCCCCCCGGGATCATCCCTTCCCGGCGCAGACGCCGTGGCCCGCCATGGTGGTGACTGTTAAAAGGCTCGATTTCGACGCCATCACGAACCGTGCCCTCACCCAAGGCGTTGCTGCATCCAGCCAGCCGGACATCCGTTGGGGCCGATGCGATGTGAAATCAACATCGCTCCTGCCGAACATCCTGGCCAAGCAGGCAGCACGTGAGGCCGGTGCGTTTGAGGCCGTGATGGTCGACAAGGACGGCTATGTGACCGAGGGCAGCAGCACCAACATCTGGATGGTGACCAACGACGGCACGCTGATAACCCGCTCAACGGACGACAATATCTTGTCAGGCATCACCCGCCGCTCGGTGATGAATGTCGCCTATGAGCTGCTAATGAAGGTTGAAGAACGGGCCTTCACGCTTGAAGAGGCCAAGGGCGCTGCAGAGATGTTCCTGACATCCAGTACCAGCTGCGCCATGCCGATTGTCACGCTGGACGGCGAAAAGATTGGCGACGGCACCCCGGGGCCCGTCGCCAAACGCTTGGTTGAGGCTTACAAGGCCTTTATGGACCCCTAGTCCTCAGCCGCGTCTGCGGTGCCAAACCCGAGGCCTTTCCCCCACATGAAGGCCAGCAAGACACCAACAATCACGCCGACAGCAAGATCCATCACGCCGCTGACAAAACGGCCGTCCTGTGGGAACTCCTTGATGGCTATGATCCATGTCGCCTGTGTCGCCATAAGATACAGACCCATCATCAGGCCATAAAGCGCTCCCGCCTTCAGGTCACCCGACCCGACGGCCTTGCCAAAGAGCCAGACCACAACGACCGTTTGTACGAAATGATAGGCCAGCGCCGTGGTTTCTGTGTCGGCGCGCATCATGTCCTGACCCGCAGCGAACTGGGCCTCGAAAAGCGCTCCGCCCCCCATATACAGAGCACCGTAGACAACAAACGCAACAACGATATTCAGGATAAATTTTCCAACGTTCATCGGTCCCTCCCCTAACTGTTGGATGATCTATCCCCTTCTGTCGTTACTCAGCACCCTTTTTATGCTTGTCCCCAAAAGTCTCCAGGCCATCCTTGTGAACGGTATGGCCCTCGTCATGCCGCAAGTGTACCACACGTTGCGGGAATGGAAATTCGATATCGTTTTCGTGGAACAGGTCCCAGATATGCAGCATGACATCGCTTGCGATGTTGGACACGCCGTGCTGCGGGTCCTCGATCCACATCCGGAGTTCGAGGTCCACACCGTCTGCGCCGAAGCCCTTGATCAAGGTTCTGGGTGCCGGGTTATTCAGAACCCGCTGTTCCCTGCCGGCGGCCTCCACCATCAGGTCCATCGCCTTCCGGATGTCGCTATCGTACGACACCTGAACAGGCACGCGGCGGCGCACAAGCCGGTGGCTATGGGACCAGTTGACCACCGGTTGGGTGATCATGTCCTCATTCGGGATCAGGAATTCGGTGCCGTCGCGGGTAATAACGCTGGTGTAGCGGGCGGCCAGCCGGTTGATGGTGCCGTAAGTGCCCTGGGTTTCAATCACATCGCCCGGCTTGATGGACCGGTCCATCAACAGAATGATGCCCGAGATAAAGTTACCGACCACTTTCTGGAGACCGAAACCGATACCCACACCAAGCGCACCACCGAAGACCGCAAGGGCCGTCAGGTCAATGCCTGTGGCATTCAGCGAGATCAGGAAAGCCAGCGATACCAGCAGTATCTTGCCTGATTTGGTCATCAGCACCCGCGCGCTGGGCGGTACGGACGTCAGGCTGCGAACCTGCTTTTCCAAAAGCCCGGACAAAGCCAGGGCAACCCAGAGAACGACCGCGAAGGTGAAAACACCCTGGATGATATCGAGCACGCTGATAGAGGCTTCACCAAGTGGCAGGTGGGCGGCATCCAGCACCGTCATGATCGGGTCCAGAAGCCCAACAATATTCAGCGCGGCGATCGACCAGGCCAGCCCCGCCACGAGGCGTGCCAGCTCACGGTTTTCAATGATACTGACCGCCAGGCGGATCACCAGCCAGGCGGAAAAGAGGCTTGTGGCGATTGACAGCAGGTAAGGCGACGGCACCCACGGGCTCATGATCACCACGGCTGTCCACATCAGCATGATCACAAGGGCCGTCGACAGGAGCGGCTGCAGCCGGGCCTCGATCTTCAGCATCCATTTATGCTCGCCAAACGCCTTCATCAGGCCGCGATGGATTCGGCTGGAGGCAAAACGCGCCAAAAGGATGGAAACAATGATGATGGCAAGCTCAAGAAGGCGCACAGGTTCGAGCACATTGGCCTTCACCCACACCCAGCTTTCGCTCAACAACGCGATGATCTGTGCCTTGAGTTCTTCTCCCATGCCGGGAGTTTAACGCCTTGTTTTAAAAAAGTCTCTAAGCAATTGAGCGCTTTCCCGCTCTAGAATTCCGCCATAGATTTCCGGCTTGTGATGGGTGGTTTTCTGGCTGAATATCCGGGCACCAACCGTGATGCCGCCACCCTTCTCATCGTCCGCACCGTAATAGAGCCTGCGGATACGCGCGAAGGCAATGGCCTGGGCGCACATGGCGCAGGGCTCAAGGGTCACATAAAGGTCGCAACCCTCAAGCCGTTCAGACCCCAGCACTTTAGCTGCCTGCCGGATGGCGATCAGTTCGGCATGACCTGTTGGGTCCTTGGGGCCCACAACATCATTACCGGCTGAGGCCAGCACCTGCCCGTCAGGCCCCACCACCACCGCACCAATGGGTACTTCACCGCGGTCGGCGGCCTTGCGGGCTTCATCAAGGGCCCGGTGCATATGTGGGAATGTATCAATCATGGCTGCCACAATCGGGCGCACCCGACAAAAGGTCAAGCCCATGATGCTGGCCGCGCTATTCAGTTGCGCGGAACACGCTTCGCGCCTATTGTGCGCGCCATGAGCAAAGACGAAAAAACACGGGACACATCGGCTGAGGGCCTGCCGGCCGAGCGCATCGCCAAAGTGCTGGCGCGCGCGGGCATTGGGTCGCGCCGCGATGTCGAACGCATGATTACTGAGGGCCGAATCTGGCTTGACGGCAAGAAGCTTGAAACACCGGCTGTGCTGGTGTCATCCCTTCAGGGCATCACTGTGGACGGCGAGCCGGTCGGCGACGTGCGCGAGACCAAGCTTTGGCGCATGCACAAACGCCGCGGTACGCTGACCACCCACAAGGACCCCATGGGTCGCCAGACGGTGTTCGATAACCTGCCTGGCCATGTTGGCCGGGTGATCGCTATCGGCCGCCTCGACATGAACACCGAAGGCCTGCTGCTGCTCACCAACGACGGCGAACTGGCCCGCTGGATGGAACTGCCGTCCACCGCCCTGGTGCGTCGCTACCGTGTCCGCGCCTATGGCCGTGTTGACGAAAAGGCCCTGGCCAAACTTGCTGACGGTGTCACCATCGATGGCATTCATTATGGCGCGGTTGAAGCCAAGCTGGAGCGCCAGGCTGGCGCCAATGCCTGGATCACGGTGGCTATCCGCGAAGGCAAGAACCGCGAAGTCCGCAAGGTGATGGAACACCTGGGGCTGGAAGTGAACCGCCTGATCCGCACTCACTATGGTCCGTTCGCCCTTGGCAACCTGCCTCTGGAAGGCGTGGCTACAGTTCCGGACAAACAGCTGCGCGATGCCCTTTCTGCCTTCTTCAATGAAGCAACCGGCAGCGTTGCGGCCCCGATCAAGAAGCATGATCCCAGCAAGTGGGCCAAGGCGAAAAAGGACGACAAGCCAAGGCCTGGCGCCAAACGCCGGCGCCAGAGCCGGATCGCGGACCCGGAAGCCCCCAAGCCCGGCATGCGCAAACCGCGCGGCAAGACAGATGGGAAGCCAGCGGGAAAAACCGACGGCAAACCTGAAGGCAAGTTCGGTGCAAAGCCCGGCGGCAGGCCCACAGGCAAAGCTTCGGCGCGCCCCACCGGCAGACCCGCAGGAGCGGGCAGGACCGGAAACCCCGGCCCCCAGGCGAAGGGGCGCCCGGCACGGGGACCTAAAAAATGACCCGGATTGTTGCGGGCCGGTTTCGCGGGCGACGCCTTGACGTCCCCAAGGGGCGCGACGTGCGCCCCACGACCGACCGCATGCGCGAGCGGCTTTTCTCAATGCTGATGCATGGCCGATATCCTGACATGACCGGCGCCACAGTTGCCGACATTTTCGCCGGCACTGGCGCGCTGGGACTTGAAGCCCTGTCCCGCGGTGCCAGCAGCGTCACCTTTGTTGAACAGGCGCGGCCTTCAATTGCCTGCATTAACGGCAATATCGCCACGCTTGCCGTCAATGATCAGGCGACCATCCTGGCGAAGAATGCCACCAAGTTGCCGCCCGCACCTGCGCCCTGCGACTTCATCTTCATGGACCCGCCTTACAGGCAAGGCCTGGTGCGCCCGACGCTTGAGGCAATCCTGAGCGAGGGATGGCTGGCAGAAGACGGCGTGATCATTTGCGAACAGGCCGCTGACGAACCACTCGACATTCCAGATGAACTTGAAATCGTGGACGATCGCAGCCAAGGCCAGCAGCGCATCCTGTTCCTTCTTAGGAAATAGCCGCCAGCCGCAAATTTCCGCGAAGGGCGCGCCCCGGCGGCGCCGTAACAGACATGCAAGCGGCCAGAGGCCAACACCATGTCCAACAGGTTGCTTGTTTGTCGTGGCAGGCCTTTACCCTGTCGTGTCCGAAATTGTAACGGCATGCCAAGGCAACACATTCTCCGGCGCATCTGCTCTGCGACCCCCATCCGGGGTGGATGCGCCACCTTCAACCAAAGTCCGCAAATACCCTTTCCCAGGCACCGCCAGAACGCAGTTTCCCCCTTGCTGCCACGGCCCTGCTTGCTGCCGACTCACGTTTTTTTCACTAAATCAATCTTTTTGGGGAGGGGTCAGAGTCATCCGCTTGTCATATAGCCATAAACCTAATTCTGACATGTTCGCCCTGAACCAAACCAAAGTATAGATAAATATGCTTTGCGATCTAATTTAATAAAAAGATAAACCTTTGAAATAAACTCCTAATATAATCTAAATATTGATGTGATTATTTTACTACTAGTTTGATTTTTAAAGGTTTTTTCCAAAGTAAAAATCTTCATTTTATTTGAAACAAATCCAACAAGAGGGTCTTTTCTCCGTATGTCGCGCTGCCCGCAAGAGCAGCCGACCTTGAACTTGGTTCGCCATTTCATAGAGGAGGAAAACTCATGGCAACTACATTTGGCCCGGATCGCCTTAAGGGGGCGCGATCCAAATTTCTCGGCGGCACCGCCACAGCGCTTGCGCTGATGGCAATGGGTGCTGGCACTGCCTACGCGCAGGATGCCGACGCCGACACAGACGACATCAGCCTTGAAGAGATCGTAGTAACAGGTTCCCTTATCAAGAACCCTAACCTCACGCGCTCTGCACCGGTATCTGTTGTTTCCTCTGAGGAAATGACCTACCGCCAGGCAAACGTCATTGAAGAAGTGCTGCGCACCATCCCTGGCGTTGTTCCAGGCATCGGCGCCCAGGTGAACAACGGCAACGGCGGCTTCGCAACTGTCGACCTTCGCGGCCTTGGCACTAACCGTAACGTGGCACTGGTTGACGGCACTCGCATGGCACCATCCACGCTGACCGGCGTTTTCGACACCAACAACATTCCGCTCGCGCTTCTGGACCGTGTTGACGTTCTGACCGGCGGCGCATCCACCACCTATGGCGCTGACGCCCTCAGCGGCGTTTTGAACTTCATCACCAAGAAAAACTTCTCCGGCGTTGAAGTTAGCACGGGTTACGGCGTGACCGAAAAAGGTGACGGCGATACCAAACGCTTTGAAATCACCATGGGCGGCAATATTGAAGACAAAGGCAACGTTGTTTTCAGCCTTGGCTATCAGGAAAGCGATCCTGTTTATATGGGTGACCGCGACTATGGCCTTTATTCGCTTTCCGGCGGTGACGGTTCTCGTGGCGGTTCGGGCCTTGGTTCGACCAACTCGCGCTTCGGCCTTGTGAACCCTACCGGCACGGACAACGGCAACCTCGCTCTTGGCGGCGTGCAGCCAGACCGTACGTTTGCTTCCGCATTCGACGCGTATAACTTCTCGCCACTGAACGTGTATCAGACGCCGTTTGAGCGCTACAACGTCTATGCTGCCGGCAACTATGAAATCGCCGACGGTATCGAAGTTTATGCCCGCGGTATCTATTCGCGGAACACGGTTACTACGCTGATCGCGCCGTCCGGCTCCTTCGGCGACAGCGTAACTGTTGCCCTGAACCACCCATTCCTGTCTGACGCACAGCGGAACGCATTCTGTGCCTACGACCTGGACCCAACCGAAGGCGTTTACGCCCCACGTTTCACCCAAGCAGAGTGTGACGCGGCAGCAGCGGCTACTGGCGCGGCAGACCCGAACTACCGCGAAGTAGACACAGTTCTGCGTCGTCGTGACGTTGAAGGTGGCCCACGTATCAGTGACTTCACAGCTGACTATTTCGACTTCCAGCTTGGCCTGCGTGGCGACATCACCGAATCCATCAGCTTCGACCTGATGGCGTCCCACGGCGAAAGCAAGCAGGTTCAGACCCAAAAGGGTTACTGGCTGAAGTCTCGCTTCCGCAACTCCCTGCTGAACTGCCCAACCACGTCTGACGGCTGTGTTCCTGTAGACTTCTTCGGCCCAACAGGCTCGATCACGGAAGAGCAGAACGCATATCTTCTGGGCGGCGAAAGCGCCATCACGACCAACTTCTCCATGAGCCAGATCACAGGCTCGGTGAGCGGTGAACTTGGTTATACCCTGCCTTGGGCTGCAGAACCCGTGAACTTCGCTGTTGGCGGTGAATACCGCAAATATGCGTCTTCCCGTGAATCCGACCTGCTGTCTCAGTCCGGTGACCTGGGCGGTGCCGGCGGTGCTGCGCCAAACATCGACGGTGGTTTCTCCGTTTATGAAGCAGTGGCCGAAGTCGTCGTTCCAATCGTGACAGACGCTGAGTGGGCGCGCCAGCTGAACTTTGAAGCTGGTATCCGTTACTCCGACTACTCGGTTGACGATCCAACCGATCCTACCTTCAACACGACTACCTGGAAAATGGGCCTGACATGGGCACCGGTCGAAGACATCAGCTTCCGCTCTACGTTCGCACGCGCGGTACGGGCACCAAACATCTTCGAACTGTTCAACCCTGTAACCACGGGCCTGACCAACCTGAACAACGACCCATGTGCGTCTGTTGACGATAACGGCGTTATCTACAACTCTGGCCCGACCGGTGTTATTCGCGACGTTTGTATTGCACAGGGTGCACCAGCTGCCTCGATCGGCTTCATCCCTGATCCTGCGGCTGGCCAGGCAAACAACACCACGGGTGGTAACCTTGCCCTGGTTCCAGAGAAGTCTGACAGCTGGACTCTCGGTGCGATTATCACGCCGGAAGCAATTCCTGGCCTGACCATGACCATCGACTACTATAACATCAAGATCAAAGGGTCGGTTTCTGCACCAACGCCTGACGATGCGATCAACGCATGTTTCGACAACCCAAGCACCACCAGCGTGGCTTGTACGTCGATCGTTCGTTCGCCAATTGACGGCGGCCTCTCTGGTGACAGCAACGTTGTTCTGGGTCTGCCTACCTTCCTGTCGAACACAGGTAACCTGGCAACCGATGGTATCGACGTAACGGTTACTTACGGCCGGAACTTCGGTGATGTTGACTGGAACATGAACTTCTCCGGTAACTGGACCAACAGCTCGACCTTCCAGTCCATCACTGGTGTGACTGAAAACCGTGAGTGTGTGGGCCTCTACAGTGCGAACTGTGGTGTGCAAAACGGTCAGATCCAGCCGAAGTTCTCCTGGAACATGCGCAACACCTTCACGTATGAGCGGTTCGACGTTTCCGTTCTGTGGCGTCACCTTGACGGCGTAGAATACGAATTCGCTGATACGGCACCACTTTACAGCGGTGAAGTTGAAGGCCTGGGCAACCACGACTTCAACAAGATCGGCGCATACGACTATTTCGATCTGTCCATCCGCTACAACGTGTTCGACAACGTGACCCTCACCGGCACCGTGTCCAACCTGTTTAACAAGCGGCCTCCAATCGTTAGTAACGACGCAGGTACCACTGCTGCAAACAGCGGCAACACCTTCCCGTCCACTTACGATGCGCTCGGCCGTCGCTATGGCATCAACATGAAAGTTGCCTTCTAGTCTGAAGGTCGCCATCAGAAACACGAAAGGCGGGCCACTGGCCCGCCTTTTTTATCCCGCACGGGGTAACGAATATCAGATCAGGGCGCCGGGCAATGCCACCGGAATTCCCGCATTGGCAGCAACCGCCTCAGCCCAGGCAAATACCTTTTCAATTTCCTCGGAATGGAGCTTTTCGCCCGCACGCCGTTCGGCATCGCGCGCTGCTGCGTCAAAGGCTTCATCACCTTTCGAATGCTGCTGAAATACCGGTCCCGCAACCAGGTCTGCGATCATATCTTCCGTTGCTTCCAGCCCGAAATGACGGAACAAGGCCGACATGGCATCCGCGGGACGGTCCATCAGTGCCGTGCTATCAAGCGTTTTCACCCGGTCCACGCCGTATGACTGCACGATCCTGCCGAACAGCGCATGCTGGGCCAGCCAGCCTACGGCTGCCGCCTGAAGGTCTGTCAGGCGCAAGTAGTCTTCGCCTTGAAGACCCAGGTTAACCAGGCCTTCCTGCATCTGCTTGACCATCAGATCACGCACCCAAAGCCGCCCCCACATTCCCTTCCGGGCAATCGACCCCAGGAAATCCTTCAGCGGCGCATGCAGGAAGACTGCCTTGGCGTCGGGGCGGACATGCAACATCAAGCCGGCAAGGCCGTTCACCAGGTTGGACGGCTTGACTATGGTCGCCTCGCCCTCACTAAATGGCCGACCCAGGGCGGCTAGGGACCCGTCCATGGCAGCCGCGAGTTCCTGCGGCTGCGCGCCTCGCACCCGCCACCCCTGCAGGTCATTCAATATCTGCGGTTCCTTGAGCCCCATAGACGTTCCTGGCAGGTCAAAAGCCCGCGCCAACAAGGTGGAACAGCAATATGCCGAGTGAAAGATGAAATGAAGCGGTGCCCGCGTGCTAGCCTGCCCGGCCTCTCTCAAGCTAACGGGACGCGGATTCGAGGCGTCCGCCAGATACTCGTCTGTCAGGAAAACAGCCTTTCTGTGGTCGTCCCGCGTGGCGCGAATGAAATGCACATGCCCGCGTGCTGGATCGTACCTATGGGGCCACCATGCTGGATCACCTAAGATTGTTGCCGTCAAAATACCTCACTCCCTGATTTTCCACCGAACTTAACGCAGCCAGCTGGCGCCGTCACCGCATAAAGCCCTTTATAATCTTAGGTTTACAACAGCCTCCCCCACGCACCAGATGCTTTCCATCACAGATACAACTCGACAATAACAACTTTTGCGTAAATTATTTGCGCCAAAATACAATCTATAAGACATTTTCATGCACCGGCTGCTTTGAAGCGAGGGCGTGCAGCAAGGCGGCATGACTTTCAGCACCAATTTCTAACGGCCGTATCCACACATGGCCCAGCGATAAGGAAGACTTTATGACCACCAGCTCAAAAAAACACCATCACGCGCGCTTGGGCGCCTTCATGCTTGGGTTTGCGGCACTCGCCGTTTCTAGCGCAGCCGAAGCCAGCTGTAGCCTGGAGTCATATACAGGAACAGTCTGCATGACTGCGGCTTCCTATTGCCCAAGTGGCACCCTTGAAGCCAATGGCCAGCTACTGCAAATAGAAAACTATATGGCGCTCTATTCCCTGCTTGGGGCCGCATATGGCGGTGACGGTGTACGCTCCTTCCGGCTGCCTGACCTACGAGGCAGGGTCCCTGTTGGGGTTGGCCAGGGCCCGGGCCTGTCTAATGTGGCTCAGGGCCAGCAGCGGGGCGCAGAGTCGGTGTACCAAACTGTTGATCAGATGCCGCCCCATTCCCACGAGGCTTCCTTTACGGCAAACCCCAGTGACCCGGTCAAGGTTGAGGTCGCCGCACAAGACGCCACTGCCCACAAGGTGACCGAGAAGAACATGCTGTCCGAACCCAATACAGGCCTGCGGCCCGGCGACGGGGTGAACCTGTTTTCAGGCCCTGCCAGCCGGACTGTCGCACTGGCTGGTGTGTCTGGCGGCACCAACACCGGTGGTTCAGTGAGTGTTTCCACCACAGGAGGGGGCCAGTCTATCAATGTTGTGAACCCACAACTGGGCCTACGCTACTGTATCGTCACGAACGGTGTGTTCCCATCGCGCCCTTAGTAAGGCGCTAGCCGACATAGAATAGTAACAGGCCGGACCTTTGCAGGTCCGGTCAAACATCTATTTGCGTTTCGCGCAAAAAAAACGCAAACTTTCCATAGGGTTGCGGGGACTAAACCCCGCATGAGGGAATAGGCGGACATGCGCGAAAAGGAACTCAGACTGGCGCTGGTATGCTATGGCGGGGCTTCGCTTGCCATATATATGAATGGCATCTCCAGCGAAGTCCTCAAGCTCGTGCGCGCCTCGAAGGCCTATCACGGCATTTCCGACCGCATTGAGCGCGCGGCGACGACCTTTGACCTTGCCGCGCCCAAGCGCCCCTACCGCACAGACACCGAAAGCCTGTATTTCGAACTGTTTCAGGCGCTTGGGCACAAGCTTGAACTGAGGGTGATTGTCGACGTGGTCTCTGGCGCATCCGCTGGCGGCATCAACGGCATTTTCCTGGCGCGGGCGCTGGCGCATGACCTGGATTTCGATCCCCTGCGTACCATGTGGCTCAATCTGGCCGACATTGAAGAACTGATGGAAGAAGACACCATCGCCGACCGCACAAGCAAATTGTGGTTCTATCCCTTCATCTGGCTTTTTGGCGGCAAAGCGTTCGGCGATCATGCACCAGATCCGGAAACGAAACGAAAGCTGTTCCGCTTTGTCCGCTCTCGCTGGTTCCAGCCGCCTTTTTCCGGCACCCATATGCTGACCTGGATGCTGAACGCCTGCGAGAACATGGGCCGCGCTGAAGGAGGGCACACGCTGATGCCGCCGGGCCACAAGCTGGACCTGTTCGTCAGCCTGACCAACTTTTTCGGCCAACCCCGGCGCATCAAACTGCATGACCCCAAGGAAGTGTTGGAGCACCAGCACGGTGTAACGCTGAACTTCGGCTTTCGCCAGGCCGCCACCGGCGCGGTGGCGAGCGATTTCGCCGACGACAATATCCCGGGCCTTGGCTTCGCCGCCCGCGCGACATCAAGTTTCCCTGGGGCGTTTCCACCCCTGCGGCTCAGGGACCTTGAAGACCGCCTGAAGGCACGGCGGCAGGCCTGGCCGGGCCGTGACGCCTTCCTGACCAAGAATTTCCCGGCGCTTGTGAGCGACAGGGATACGCTCTATGACATGTCTTTCATCGATGGCGGGGTCACCAACAACAAGCCGTTCGGTGCCGCGATCAGTGCGGTCTACGAACGCCCGGCCCACCGTGAGGTAGATCGCCGTATCATCTATGTGGACCCGCTGCCGGATGACCCCGAAACCCTGCTTGAAGGCCAGCGGCACGAGGAACTGCCGGGCTTCTTCCGCACCATCCTGTCAGCTTTGGCCGAGATCCCGCGCCGGGAGCCCATCTATGAGGACCTGCGCGCCATCGACAAGCAGAACAAGAATGCCCGCCGGTTCGAAGCCACGCTGCAGTCGGCGGAAGCACAGGTGAACCGGCTGGTGGACAAGGTGCTGAACCTGGACCAGGAACGCAAGGTGGACACCGCCATGCTGGCCAGCTGGCGCGAACGGGCACATGAAGAAGCGCACAAGCACACGGGCTTCAGCTATTCAAGTTACATGCAGTCCAAGACCGTGCGCATGCTCGAACGCCTCGCGCAGCTGATGGTCGAAGGCGCGGCGCTTCGCGGCGTGACGCTGTCGGAATCCGACATGTTTGAAGCGCTCAGGCACTGGGCCGAACGGAAAGGCATGCTCTGCCCGGAAGGCGGGGTGGTTGAAATCGTGCCCGAGCAGGGCCAGCAGCACCACGTGCGGCGCCTGAGGGAACTGGATGTGGATTACCGCATCCGGCGCTTGCGCTTCGTGATCATGAAGCTGAACCGCTTCATGCAGCAGGACAACCAGAGCCACCTGGTGGAGCCGGTCAAGAAAATCAAACGCCAGATCTATACCATGCTTGAAAGCTACCGGACGCGCTGGGCGCCGGAGCATTTTGATGAAGCCATATTCGAGCGCCTTGTCACCCAGCCGGTCGACGACATGGCCATCACGGCCTTCCTGGATTCCATCGCTACCGCCATGGAACTGGAAGATCTGGACTATGAGCAAGATGAAACTTTCGCGCTGGCGCTTTCTGTGCTGCCGCAGAATGCCCTTCGGCTGACATTGTTCCGCGCCTATGTGGGCTATGCCTTCTATGATGTCCTGATGCTCCCCCTGAGCTCAGGCGCCGACCTGCTGGAAGTGGATGAAATCCGTGTCGCGCGGATCAGCCCGCTGGACTGCGAGACCATGCAGGATGTCCAAGGCCAGCAACCGCTTCTTGGCACCCAGCTTTATAACTTCGGTGCCTTCTTCAGCCGCAAGGCGCGCGAGAATGACTATATCTGGGGCCGGCTGCATGCCGCCAGCCGCCTTGTGGACTTCATGCTGGATGCGGCAGGACCTGACCCACTGCCAGAAGACTTCGATCTTGAGGGCTTCAAGAAGCGCCTGTTCATGACCATCCTCGAAACAGAAGAAGCCCACATGGAAGAAAGCAAGGCCCTGATCAAGAGCCTGAAGACACGCTTCAGCGCCTGAGCCTTGCCTTACCCAATCCACAACAACCTGTAATTTACATCATACACTTTTAAAGAAACCCTACCTGCATTAGCATCCTTCTGCTGCACCTCTGCTCGATTGAAGGTCAGGCAGCACCACCCCTGTTCCGAGTTCACTCACCCGGGCCACAAAAGCTGTAGCCCCACAACAAAATTCAGGGAGTAAGACATGACACTTAAATATACCCACTTGGTTGCCTGCACCGTCCTTGGCGCCGCCACCAGCCTGTTCACCACTATTGATGCCCAGGCGGGCTGCAATCCAGAATATTCCTATGTTGGCGACATATGCATCACTGCCGGGACCTACTGCCCAGCCGGCACGATTGTCGCCAAGGGCCAAATGCTGCCCGTTTCGCAATATGAGGAACTGGCTGCTGTGCTGGGAGACCATTATGGGGGTGATGGTCAGTCAAAGTTCGCTTTGCCCAACCTCGTCATGCGCGCACCAGTCGGCGCTGGCGAGTATGAACCGGCCCAGTTTCAAGGGGGGCATCAAGCAACGACCGTCGGCATCAACCTCGGCAAAATCAGAACCAACCAAACCGCGGCGCAATTGGCCCACCACACTCATGACGCGACAGTTTCGGACGCAGGTATGGGCGTTGGCGCATCTAACACACCCACACAGATGGAAGATGCCACAAAACAACGACAGACGAGCCCGGCTGCGCCGCCAACTGTAACCATCGCACCTGCGGGTCAAGGTGCCGACACCTACATTGTGGGGCCCCGCCTTACCGTGAATTATTGCGTGATCGTCGATGGCGACTTTCCACCGCGCTTCGAACAAGCTGCCGAAAAGCCTTCTGAATGACCGGCTGAGCAGTCTTCTGGCCCGGCTCCATCACGGTCGGGCCACCTTCCCTTGGTTCAAAGTGGCGTCCTGCCAGCCGAGATGATATGGATTGAAAAAGCAATCCACGGGGAGGATACCAGTGAAAAAATCAGCACTCACACTTGCGCTGTTGGGCGGCCTGGCGCTTACGGCCTGCGACGATGGCGCCCGGCAAGAGACCACAAACACTGACCTGCCCCCTGCGCGCGAAGGCGTGGTGACGGACCGGTTCGCGCGCATGGCGCTTGGCTGCATTCACCGGGAATACCCCAACAAGATCAGCCATGTGCTGAATTCTGATGCCGACGTGGGCGCGCCGCGGGAGCTGACCCCTGCCTTCTATGGCTGCTTCGACTGGCACTCAAGCGTCCACGGCCACTGGCTGCTGGTGCGCCTGATGAAGACCGACCCCATGAGCCCCTTCGCCAAGATCGCCGAAGGCGCGTTGGCTGAATCTTTCACCCCCGCCAACATCAAGGCCGAGGTGGCCTATTTCACCGCCGAAGGCCGCAAGGGGTTCGAACGCCCCTACGGCATCGCCTGGTTCCTGCAGCTGGTAACGGAGCTTGAGGAGAGCGAGGACCCACTGCACCAGACGTGGCGCGAAACCTTGCGCCCGCTTGAGGATGCGATTGTCGCCAAGATGACAGACTGGCTGCCCAAACTGGCGTATCCCGTGCGTCTTGGCACCCACAACCAAAGCGCCTTCGCCTTCGGCCTGATACTGGATTACGCCCGCACGGTGGGGGACGGCGCGTTCGAGGCCCTGCTGACCGAGCGCGTGCTGGACTTCTATGAGGATGATATCGGGTGCCCGATCGACTATGAGCCATCTGGCGAAGATTTCCTCTCCCCCTGCCTGATGGAGGCGGACCTGATGCGCCGGGTGATGCCCGCGCAGGATTTTGCTGTATGGCTTGGGCGCTTCCTGCCGCGCATCCCAAGGAACGGCAGGGACGACTGGCTGGAGCCCGCGATCGTCAAGGACGCCACAGACGGCAAGCTGGTGCATCTGGACGGCGTGAATCTTTCCCGCGCCTGGGCGCTGGAGGGCATTGCAAGTGCGCTGCTGGAAGGCGACCTGCGCCGCGCATCGCTATTGGCGGCGGCAGCCATCCACAAGGATACAGGTATCAGGGCCGTCAGCGATGAGCATTATGCCGGCAGCCACTGGCTCGCCAGCTTTGCAACCTATCTGGAAACCCGGCGCGGTATACCCCAACCAAGCATGGAATAGAAAGCTAATCAAATTAGCAAATTATTCTTCCTTGAGCCTATATATGAAATATTTTACCGATAAAGAAAAAGTTTGAAGGGCTCAATTTGAAGAATCTTTTCGTCCGGCACCAGCCAAGGGTGCGGAAACGGGATGCCATGGCCGCCGGGCTGGGCAGCCTGCTGGCCATCTTTGCCATTGGTGGCCTGTCCATGCTCAGCGACACGCCGCTGCTGATGGCGCCTTTTGGGGCGACCTGTGTGCTTTTGTTCGCTGTGCCGGAAAGCCCGCTGTCACAACCTGCCAACATTATCGGCGGCCATATGGTCGCTACGGTAATTTCGCTGGTACTGGTTCAGTTTCTGCCGCCCACATGGTGGGCACTGGCTATCGGCGTGGGGCTGACGATCACCACCATGACGCTCTTGCGCGTTACTCACCCGCCTGCGGGGGCAGACCCGATCGTGATCATGCTGGCGGCACCGGGGCTGGAATTTCTGCTCACCCCCGTTCTGGCGGGCAGTATTATCCTGATTTATATTGCCAAGATCGCTCATCGGGCCACCGGCACTGCATACCCGCTGCAGGCATCGACCCCTGCGCTCAGCCCAGCCACAGAGACAGGGCGGGCAGGCTGATCACCGTCTCCCGAACAGTTTTTCGATATCGCTGAGCTTCAGTTCCACATAGGTGGGGCGGCCATGGTTGCACTGGCCGGAATGCGGGGTGGCTTCCATTTCCCTGAGGAGCGCGTTCATTTCGTCCACCGTCAGCCGGCGGCCCGCGCGCACGCTGCCGTGGCAGGCCATGGTGCCGCACACTTCCTCTAGGCTTTCCTTCAGGGAAAGCGCCTCATCAAGGTCCGTCAGCTCATCGGCCAGGTCGCGCACAAGGCCAGGCACGTCCAGCTTGCCGAGCATTGCAGGCACTTCGCGCACCACCACGGCGCCCTCACCGAAGGGTTCGATCACAAGACCAAGGGCCTCCAGCTCACTGGCGCGCTTCAAGAGGCGCTCGGCGGGGCCGTCCTCCAGTTCCACCACCTCCGGCAGCAGCAGGCTTTGCCGCGCCACACCGGTGTCTGCGATCTGCTTTTTCATGCGTTCATACACCAGCCGTTCGTGGGCGGCGTGCTGGTCCACAATCACGATGCCGTCGGCCGTTTGGCTGACGATATAGGTGGCGTGCACCTGCCCCCGCGCGGTCCCAAGCGGAAAATCCTGCGGCGCAGCCTGCGGCATGTCGGCCACCGGCGCGCCCCCGCCATAGCTGGCCTGTTCATCAATGCCGCGTGCAGACGGTGCCGCCATATCGCCAGACCGGTCAAACGCCAATTGATTTTCTCTGAAGTCGCCATGTGAGCCAGCGGACGGGCTGTACATCTGTTCGGCGACTTCATTGAAGCCAGCCGGGAGCGTCGGGCGCTCATACGCCCGCCCCATGGGCAGGGATGACATCAACCCCGTATGCGGCCGCATGGCGCCAAGGGCGGCGCCAGCCACGGTCGTGGACGCCCGGTGCCCGGCAGCCGCCAAGGCGTGGCGAAGCGCTGAAACAATCAGGCCGCGCACAAGGCCCGCGTCCTTGAAGCGCACTTCGGCCTTGGCAGGGTGCACATTCACATCCACAAAGCTTGCTGGCACATCCAGGAACAGCGCCAGGATCGGGTGCCTGTCCCGCGCCAGATAGTCCTGATACGCGCCGCGCACGGCCCCGTTCAGAAGCTTGTCTTTGACCGGACGGCCATTGACGAACAGATACTGGTGCTGGGCATTGCCGCGCGAATAGGTGGGCAGCCCCGCAAAACCGGTGAGCTTCAGGCCTTCACGGTCTGCGCCGATCTCCAGCGCGTTTTCGCGGAATTCCTTGCCGAGGATGGCGCCCAGGCGCTCGAGCCGCACATCGCCCGTCAGGCTTGTCACCTGCGGCGCGCGGAAGGTTGTGCGGTCCCCGTCAGACAGGGTGAAAGCAACATCCGGGTGCGCCATGGCCAGCCGCTTGATCACATCGCCCGCCTGGGCATATTCGGTGCGGGCGGTTTTCATGAACTTCAGCCGCGCTGGCGTGGAATAAAACAGGTCTCGCACTTCAATGCGGGTGCCGGTGGTCAGCGCTGCGGGCTCGACCGCATGCTTCGCCCCGCCTTCAACGCGCACGGCCCAGGCCTCATCCATGCCCCTGGCCTTTGAGGTGACCGTCAGCCGCGCCACGGCACCAATGGACGCCAGCGCTTCGCCCCGGAAACCGAGCGACGCGATATTCACCAGATCATCATCCTGCAGCTTCGAGGTGGCGTGCCGCTCGACCGCCAGCGACAATTCGTCCGCATCCATGCCGCGGCCGTCGTCGACCACCTGGATCAGCGCCTTTCCGCCATCGCGCATCACCACGTCTATGCGGGTGGCCCCAGCATCAACGGAATTCTCCACCAGTTCCTTGACGGCGCTCGCAGGCCGCTCGACCACCTCACCCGCCGCGATGCGGTTGATGGTGCGTTCGCTGAGCAGGTGAATGATGCCTGCTTTAGTGGGAAGATCATGTCTGTTCTGGCTTGTCATGGCGCGACCCTATCAGGGTTTTCTGGGCCATGGAAGAGGCGCCACATGCAAATTGGTGCCTGCAGCGTTTGGGCGTGAAACTTAGCTTGAAATCAGGAAGGGTGCGGCGCGGTACAGCCAGATTTCTTCCTCGTCACAGTGGCAGTGATGATGCCTGCCCATGCGCTCCACCAGCTTGTCGCGTACGCGGTCATAGACGTGTGATTCGAAAATGATGCGTTCTTCTTCGCTCATCTTCTCGATATCGTCGTGATCGAGGTTTCGTTCAGCCATCAGGTCGTGGCGGGCCATGTCGTAAAGGCCAAGGTGCTGGACACGCAGCATCCAGGCCGTGGCGTCGAACCGTTCGGCCTCCTCTGCGATATCCGCCTTGATACGTGTCTTGCCCGCGGCGCTGAAGGCATCAAGATACTGGCTGAAGGCGACCTCAGAGCTATCCGCTGAAGCGCTTGATCGTGCATCGGCTGCCCCTTCCGGCAAAGCCGCAGCAGGAAAAACAGGCGTGATCTTCATACCCCTACTCCGGGTCCGGGATGGTCACCACGCGGTAAAGGTTCTGCTTTTTCCGTTCCAGCTCTTGCTGCTCATAAGCTTTCACGGCCTGCGCCATGTCGTCCTTCTGGTGCATGCTATTGAAAACCCGGGCTTCAAAAACCGCGCGTTCGGATGCTTTCATATCTTGAAGGTCCAGAACCGTCAGGCCTTCCTCGGCCATCAGGGCTTTCTTTGCAGTCATATAGCTGTCGAGTTCAAGGGCACGCATTGCCCATCCCACGACGCCCAACTCGGCAATACCGTTCCGCTGGTGGGCAATAATGCGCGTCTCACCTGTCCCATCGAACTGCTCCAAAAGAGCGCGAAAATGATAAACTGATTCCATGACCCCCGTCTGGGCTCCAGTTCTTCCAAAGGATTCAAGATGTTGCGTACTGGTGTCTGTTTTTGCGATGTCCATATCACTGTCCTCGTAACGCAACCGGCGTCGTTTCTATAAGCAACCTGTGTGCCAATCGGGGATAGCAATTTGGTTATATATTCAACCACATGGTTGACAATTGACGCGCCAAATAATATTAAACCATATGGTTGAATATTTATCAGATCGGCTCGATGCCACTTTTGCTGCCCTTGCGGATCCTACGCGGCGCAGCATGCTTGCCACTCTGGCCACTGGCGACCAAACGGTCAGTGCCCTGGCGGCTCCTTATGACATGTCGCTCGCCGCAGCTTCCAAACATGTGAAAAAGCTGGAAGCGGCTGGACTGGTTATTCGCGACATCCAGGGGCGCACCCATGTCTGCCGGCTGGATGCTGCCGCCTTGCGCGAAGCCCATGAATGGACCCAGCGATACCAAAAATTCTGGGCTGGCAGGCTGGACGCCCTCGAAGCTGCAATTTTGGCGGACAAGCAAAAATCCGGAAAGGAAGAACAATGACTGAATTCGCAACACTGCTGGAGCCAGGAACCGCAAGGCTGGAACGCATGCTGCCTGCCTCAATTGAAACAGTCTGGGCCTACCTGACCGAAAGCGACAAGCGGGGCAAGTGGCTGGCCGCGGGCGTCATGGATTTGCGTGTTGGCGGCGTGGTTGAGCATGTGTTCGACCACAAGACCCTGTCGCCCCACCCCGAGACCATTGAAATACCGGAAAAATACGAAAAGCACTGCGGTGTTACGAAAATGATCGGCCATATCACGGCGATCGACCCGCCGCGCCTGCTGGCCTATAGCTGGGCTGAAGGTGAAGCGCCGGATTCGGAAGTCACCTTTGAGCTGACAGCGATGGGCGACATGACGAGGCTTGTCATAACCCACCGTAAACTGCCAGACCGCGAGACCACCGTTGGGGTCTGTGGTGGCTGGCACGGTCACGTGGATATCATGATCGCAGTCCTGAAGGGCGAAACGCCGGGACCCTTCTGGAGCATTTTCCTTCCCCTTGAAGCGGAATATGAAAAGCGCCTCTAATATGCTGCTCAGGTAAAAACAAGAAAGGCCGCGGCATCACTGCCTGCGGCCTTTTCAAATTCTGGATGGTTCCAGATCTAGCTGCCGGAAGATACCCGGCGTACCGATACATTGTCGGTGCGGAATTCACGTTCTTCCGCGTCCAGGATGTCCGCGAGGAGCAGCGTCTTCTTCACAACTGCCAGGTCTTTCTGGCCAACATTGGAGCGCACGTCCGGCTCGCTTGGGCCAACCCGGGACAACAGGTCACGCTCGGCGTCGGACTTGGGCTCGGACCGCTTGAATTTCTTGCCTGGGAACAGGGCTTCATACGCCTGGCCACTGGCATCAATCGTCTGGGCATTCGGCTGGCCTGGACGGGGCGGCGTGAGGTCTGCTTCCGGTGGCACAACAAGTGGCGCACGGCTGACAACTTCAAACTCGTCGGGGCTGTTTTTACCGCCACCGCAAGCAGCAAGCGTCAGGGCAGCCGCACCGATAAACAAAACAGACTTGAGATTCATGAACTCTCTCCTTTGTGGTCGGCCGCACTGTCGCCGACCTTTTGGGCATTTTTAGGGCCTTTCTTCGCTGGCCGCAAGCCATCAATGAGCAGAAGCATCACGCCGATGGTAATCGCCGCGTCCGCAACATTGAAAACATAGAAGCTATAGCCCCAGGCATGCAGGTGCACAAAGTCCACCACCGCGCCGTGCAGGAAGCGGTCGATGATGTTGCCGATGGCCCCGCCAAGGATCAGCGCAAGCCCCCAGGCCTCGCCTTTCTTCGACGTATCAAACAGCCATTTGGCGACCCACAGGCTGATGGCTGCCGTGAGGATAATGATACCCCACTTCCCAAGGGATTCGCCCAGCGGTATCCCCATGGAGATGCCACGGTTCCAGACCATCGAAAAATTCAGGAAGGGCAGCAGTTCAACGCTGCCCTTTTCCGGTAGTTTCAGGCCCTCGAGAATCCACCATTTCGAGAGCTGATCGGCCACAAGCAAAGCCGCAGCCCCCAACAGCCCTGTTCTGAAATATGGCCCCGCCATCAGGCCGCGTTACTCTGCAGCCTGGGCGTCAAGCCCGGCGACAGTATCCGCGCAGCGATTGCACAGTTCTCCGTGGGCCGAGACTTCTTCGGATACCACCCAGCAGCGTTCGCATTTTTCGCCGCTAGCGGCAGCGGTCACCACAGCAACGCCTTTGACGTCCTCGAGGGTAAAGGCGCCTTCCGGTGCCGTGTCCTCAATGAGGCGCGCTGAGGAGGTGATCATCAGCTCTGCCACATCCTGACCACCAAGGGCATCCACATAGCCATGTTCCGCCACATAGATGGCCACGTCCGCCTGAAGGCTGGAGCCGATGCGTTTTTCGCGGCGGTCGAGCTCAAGCGCACCCGTCACCACGCGGCGCAGACGGCGGATCATGGTCCATTTGTCGGCCAGGGCGTCATTTTTCCAGCCCGCTGGCGTCTCAGGCCAGGCCTGACGGTGGACGCTTTCAGCGCCTTCGCCAAAACGGGAGAGCCACACTTCCTCTGCGGTGAACGCAAGAATTGGCGCGAACCAGGTTGTCAGGCGCGTGAACACCGCATCAAGGACCGTGCGCACAGCCCGGCGGCGATTGCTGCCCGATGCATCACAGTAAAGCGAATCCTTGCGGATATCGAAATAGAAGCTGGAAAGCTCAACAATGCAGAACTGGTAAAGCGCCTGGAAGATCGGGTTATAGTCGAACGTGTTCGCCTTCTCCCGGATCAGCGTATCCAGCTCAGACAGGCGGTGCAGGATATAGCGCTCAAGCTCTGGCATCTGCTCAACCGGCAGGCGCTCCTCTTCGGTGAAGCCATCAAGGTTGCCGAGAAGGTAGCGCATGGTGTTGCGGATCTTGCGGTATGCGTCTACCTGGCCCTGGATGATCTGGTCACCGATGCGCACATCTTCCATATAGTTCACGGAAACCACCCACAGGCGCAGGATATCAGCGCCATACTGCTGGATGATCTTCTGTGGTGCCACGGTGTTGCCCAGCGACTTGGACATCTTGCGGCCTTCGCCGTCCATGGTGAAGCCGTGCGTCAGCACATTCTTGTAGGGTGCGACACCGCGGGTGCCACAGCTTTCCAGCAGGCTCGACTGGAACCAGCCGCGGTGCTGGTCAGACCCCTCAAGATACAGATCAGCCGGAGACTGCAGTTCTTCCCGTGCTTCACAAACGAACGCGTGGGTGCAGCCGCTGTCGAACCATACGTCAAGGATGTCATGAACCTGCTCATAGTCTTCGGCGTCATATTTGTCGCCGAGGAAATCCTGCGCCGGGATAGCCACCCATGCGTCGGCGCCCCCGTCCTTGACGGCTGCAACGATACGGGCATTCACGTCTGCATCCTGCAGAAGTTCGCCGGTTTTCTTGTGTACGAACACAGTGATCGGCACACCCCAAGCCCGCTGGCGCGAGATCACCCAGTCAGGGCGGTCGGCAACCATGGCGCGGATGCGGTTCTCGGATACAGCGGGGAACCAGTTGGTATCCTCGATGCCCTTCAGCGCCTTCGCCCGCAGGCCGGTTTTCTCCATGGAGATGAACCACTGCGGCGTGTTGCGGAAAATCAGCGGCGCTTTCGAGCGCCAGCTGTGCGGATAGCTGTGGGTCAGGTGCCCCTTGCTCATTAGCCCGCCAGCATCTGTCAGCAGCTCACAAACCCTGTCAGCTACCTTGTAGACATGTTCGCCAGCCACCAGCGGCACATGCTCATAATAGCAACCGCTTTCATCGACGGTGTAGGGGACCTCAAGACCGAACTTCACATGAGCGACCTGGTAATCGTCGTCACCATGGCCGGGGGCCGTGTGCACGAAACCGGTACCAGCCTCGGTGGTGACATGGTCGCCCGGCAGCATCGGCACGTCGAAGTCATACCCCTGATTTCCATCTTTATGGCCGCGCCAAGGGTGCGCCAGCACACCGCCTTCAAGGGCGCTACCCTTAAGGTGGCTGATCACCAGGTAGTTCGCGATACCAGCCCTCTTGATGAATTCAAGCACCAGCGCCTCGGCGACAACCAGACGGTCGCCTTCCGCCACCAGCGCGCCTTCGCCTGCTTCGGTTACCTCGATCACGATATAATCGATGTCTGGGCCGTAGCAGACGGCACGGTTGGCCGGGATCGTCCACGGGGTGGTCGTCCAGATCACCACGCGGGCGCCCTCAACATCTTCATGTGGGGCTTTGACAAACGGGAAAGCCACATCAATCTGCACACTTGTGTGATCGTGATATTCAACCTCGGCTTCCGCGAGCGCCGTTTTCTCAACCGGTGACCACATCACAGGCTTGGAACCGCGGTAGAGCGCACCGGAGGTTGAGAACTTCAGCAGTTCCTCAACAATTTTGGCTTCGGCCGCATAGTCCATGGTGAGGTAAGGCTTTTCCCAGTCACCGAAGATACCAAGGCGCTTGAATTCCTCCCGCTGCACACCGATCCATTCATCGGCGAAGGTGCGACATTCCTTGCGGAACTCGACAGGGTCCACATCGTCCTTGTTCTTCTTCTTCTTGCGGTATTTTTCCTCGATCTTCCATTCGATCGGCAGGCCGTGGCAGTCCCAGCCCGGCACGTAAGGCGCGTCTTTGCCCTGCATCTGCTGCGACTTGACGATCACGTCCTTGAGGATCTTGTTCATCGCGTGGCCGATGTGGATGTTGCCGTTGGCGTATGGAGGGCCATCATGCAGCACGAACTTGTCGCGGCCCTTGGCGTCTTCGCGCAGGGTCTTGTAGATGGCATCCTTTTCCCAGCGCTTCAGGAACTCTGGCTCGCGTTGTGGCAGGCCCGCGCGCATGGGGAAATCGGTTTTCGGCAGGAAGACGGTGTCGCGATAATCGCGCTTTTCACTATTGTCGGCAGACATGACTGTTTGTCTCGCTCTTGATAAATGGGGCCGCCTGAAAATTGCGTTGCACCCAATTGAATTCTGGAAAATGTGTAAACTTGAAACCCCGGTCGCTAGTCTATTAGCGCCGGGCCAGTAATTCGAATAATGATGCCAGCGAAAGGCCAGCCATATTTACTGTGGGTTTGCATGGCCGCACTTTTATCAATCTTGGCCCCGGGTGTCGAGCGTAAAGGCAGGCTTTCAGAGCCCTTTGAAGACCTTTTTCTGGTTCGCGACCGGGAAAACGCCCTGTTGTTTCTTACGCCGCTCCGGCCCGGCATAATCGCCACCGCCCACGCGGCGGTCCGGGCCATAGTAACCTGTTACCCGAATGAAGGGCTTTGGCCGAATGAGGATATCATCCAGGTTCTTGACCAGGCTTGCCGTTGTAAACGGCATGACGACCATTTTGGAGACACCGGCATTGCGGGCCTCGTTCACGCTTTCGCGGTCTGGATCTTTCATGGCGTAGATAATGGGAGCGACCGAAATCGGTGCATTCATCATGCGGATGAACCGGCAAAAGTCGATGCCGCCGATATCTGGAAAAGTATCTTCAACCAGCAAGAGGTTGAACTGTTCCGCATTCATCTTTTCCATGGCGTCGCGATTGTCTTCTGCAACCTGAAAGATTGCCGCGCCCTGCTCCTTGAAAACAGCTCGCGCGCCAATGGCAGCCTGGCCATTGGCCATGGCGATCAACACTCGAAGATCTGATTTCTCGCCCAGCTTCACGCGCGGCCCTCCCCCAAAACACTGTGGTTAACGCCATCCGTCATATAAGACGCACGCCGCCAACTCAAGCATCGCTTCGATTTTTCATGAAGAAGGGTTTGGTGCCGCTAGCTGCCAACGCCCTTGAGGATGCGCAATTGGGTTGCCCGGTCAACGGTGGTGGGATCGGCTTTACGCCGTTCAATGCCGCCCGGCACGTGGGCAGATCGGGTCCGTCGGTCGGGCCCATTGTAGCTGGTGTGCTGGACAATGGGCCGCTCATCTGTCGCAGCGGCCTCGATGGATTTCATCAGCGTGGTGAAGGAAAAGGGCATCACCGCAATCTTGGTGGCACCAGCATCGCGCGCTGCGATGACCTTCTTCTGGTTGGGTTCATGGATGCCAAAAATAATCGGCGCAACCGCCATCGGACTGCTGGTCAAGCGGATAAACCTGCAAAAGTCGATACCGCCCAGATCGGGGAAATGCTCATCAATCACCAACATATTGTAGGTGTGATCGAGCATCATCTCCACCGCATCGCGGTTGTTCACGGGCGTCGCCACCCCGACCCGCTGCCTGAGCATCATATCCTTCAGGCTTGCAGCCGCCTGGTCATTGCCAAGCGCCAACATGATGTGAAGATTATCCAGAATGTCACCCGACCTGCTAATCGCACCGACTCCCCTGTCATTAACGTCCCAGCCTAGGGCGCGTTGATTAAAGGTGCGTTAATCATCACAATTGCTGCCAATCATGGGCTGGCAGGGCCAGACATGAACTGACCCTCAGCGTGATAGAGATCAGCCCTATTGTTTTGCGACCCTGCGGCGGCGCTTGAGCAAATTCAGGCATTCGACCCCGAGTGAATAGGCCATGGCGAAATAAATGTAACCCTTCGGCACATGCAGCCCGAGGCCTTCTGCAACCAGGAACACGCCGATCAGCATGATGAAGCTGAGCGCCAGGATCTTGAGCGTCGGGAAGCGTTCAATGAAGCTTGCGATATATCCACTTGAGAACATCATCACAAGCATGGCCACAGTCATCGCGGCAATGATCACTTCGAGGATGGTCGTCATGCCCACAGCAGTCATTACGGAATCGAAACTAAATACGATATCGATGAAAACAACCTGCGTGATAACGGCAACCATGCCGCCGGACACCGCCTTGATGTCTTCCTTGAAATCGCCCGTCACTTCATCGTGGATGCTGTTGGTTCCCTTATAGAGCAGGAACCCACCGCCCAGCAGCATGAGGATATCCTTGCCGGAGAAGGCCTTGCCGAACATCTCAAGCCACGGTGTATCAAGCCTGATGATCCAGGCAACGCCGAACAGCAGCAGAATCCGCATCAGAAGAGCCAGCGACAAGCCAATCAGGCGCGCGCGCTTGCGCTGCTGTTCTGGCAGATGCCCTACCAAGAGCGCAACAAAGACAACGTTATCGATGCCTAGAATGATTTCCAGCGCCGTAAGCGTCAGAAAGCTGACCCAGATATGATAATCCAGAAGAAATTCCATTGCGTCCCCCGCGTGACTTTCTTGTATGCGCGAGCGCCCTTAGCGCGCGCGGATGTGTGGTTCAGGAAAGAGGTTGAGATACCGATCAAGCGTTGGCGCCTCAAGGCGATCGCGCGCATTTTCGGGCTCAGCCAGGACAATTCTGGCAACCCTACTGTCCCGGTGGATTTGGTCCTTGAGGGCGTCAATGCCGTCAAACTTCTGCTCTGGCCGCAGGAAGGCCACCAGCTCTACCCGCAGATGCTTGTCATAGAGATCTTCTTCGAAATCGAACAGATGCACTTCAAGGAGCACGTCCCGTTTATCGAAGGTAGGCCGGTTGCCCACATTGGCGACACCCTGGATGACCCGGTCGTCGCCTTCGATGTGCACGCGCACGGCATAGACACCCAACTTGGGCTGCAGGCTTTCGCCCAGTTCCACATTGGCTGTCGGGAACCCGATAGTGCGGCCACGCTGGTCGCCTTTGGTTACCCGGCCGTTGATCGACCACCAGTGCCCCAGAAGCGCGGCAGCCTTGCGTGCCTCGCCAGCCTGCAGCGCCTGACGCACGAGGGTGGAGCTATAGACCTCGCCTGCGTAGCCTTCAAGACCGACCGTCACCGGCTTGATGACGCTGAGGCCGAAGCCTTCCATCTCGCCCATCCAGGCCAATACATCCGTGCCGCCGCCGCGGCCCTTGCCAAAGCGGTAGTCATACCCCACGAACACATGCTTGGTATCAAGGCCCTTGAGGAGAATTTCCGTCACAAAATCCTGGGCCTGCATGCCCGCGAGCGACTTGTCGAATGGCAGCACCAGAAGTTGGTCGATGCCGAACTGCTCCAGGAGCTGGGCACGTTCGCGGAAAGGCGTCAGGCGAAAGGGCGGCGCCTTGGGCGCAAAGAAGCTGACAGGATGCGGTTCGGTCACCACCACTGTCAGGCCCAGGTTCATGTCGCGCGCCAGTCGGCCTGCCTCACCGATCACCACCTGGTGACCGCGATGGAAACCATCAAAGTTGCCGAGTGCCACGACATTGCCGCGGTGTTCGGTCCCCACTTCATTGATGTGCCTCAGAAGGCGCATGGCGCGAAACATTCCTGTAGCTACTCGACCCCGGCACCGGCCGGGGTCAGAAGTTTATGCGTCTGGTCGGCTCGGGACATACACCAATGCGTCGCCGCTCACCACCATTTTGTCCCCTACCATACATTTGGTTTCATAGGACACCCGGTTCTTTTCCTTGGCGGTCACTTCGGCGGTCGCGACTACCGTGTCCCCGATCTTGACGGGCGCCAGGAATTTGGTGCTTTGGTGCATGAACACCGCCCCGATGCCCGGCAGGCGGGTTCCCAGGACCGCGGAAATAAAGCCCGCTGTCAGCGCGCCATGAGCAATGCGTTCCCCAAACTGGGTGGTTGCGGCAAAATCCGCGTCCAGGTGCAAGGGATTCACATCGCCTGATATTTCAGCAAATGTTTCAATCATTTCCGCGGTAACCGTCCGTGTGATTGATTCACTTTGACCAACACTGATGTCTTCAAAAAAAAGCTGCTGCACCATTTATCCCGTCCTTCATGCTCATGGTGTGAGGGAAATCGGGACCTAAATGGCGGATTTCATTAGTTTTTGTCCACCTTTTCTTGCGCGACCCTATTTTTCCGCGCCATAATATTGTTTCAAAAGAATGAGTTAGTGTTTGAAACTTGGCCGCCTTTGAGTTAACCAATTCTTCATGCTATCGGGGCTAGTGTCCTGATTAAGGAATTGAGCGGTGTCAGGTTGGCACTGAAGGTGCGTAATCAATAATATTGAGGAATTATCATGGCCGTTGATATGGGTATGCCGATCCTTATCGTCGACGACTACAAGACAATGCTGCGGATTGTCCGCAACCTTCTGAAGCAACTTGGCTTCAACAATGTTGACGAAGCCACGGATGGGGCAATGGCGCTTGAAAAAGCACGGGCAAAGCAATATGGCCTGATTATCTCTGACTGGAACATGGAGCCGATGACCGGTTACGAGTTCCTGAAGGAAGTTCGCGCCGATAATGTTATCAAGAACACACCATTCATTATGGTGACGGCTGAATCCAAGACGGACAACGTGATCGCAGCGAAAAAAGCTGGCGTTAACAACTATATCGTTAAGCCATTCAACGCAGCGACGCTGAAAACCAAATTGGTCGCGGTTCTCGGAGATTTCTGATGACCAATCCTGCGCTTCCTAAGCAGATTCAACTGCTAGTCGACAGCTTACGGAAGCAAGATACGACGCAATTGTCCTTGACCGATGTCGCCTCGGTTACCGAAGTGCTGATCGGAACCATGTCGGTTTTCTTCAAGTCGATTGATACCTCGATCTACCGCGAATGCCGGTCGCTCAGCGACTATATCTCCAACGCCCGCAAGGAAATTGCTTCCCTGCAGCCAGGCGACCTGGAGAGCGCGCGCATTCCGCGTGCCGGGCTGGAACTTGACGCCATCGTTCAGCAAACCGAGGAAGCCACCAACACCATCATGGAGGCGGCCGAGGAAATCATGGGGCTGGACCCGGACGACAAGGATAACTATGTCGCCACCAGCCAGGATGCGGTTATGCGCATCTTCGAGGCATGTTCCTTCCAGGACATTACAGGCCAGCGCATTTCAAAAGTGGTTGAAACCCTTGCCCACATCGAGACCCGGGTGATGGAACTGCGTGACCTGCTGGGTGTGACCGACAAGGATATTGAAGAAGCCAAGGAAGCTGCCGGCCCGATCTCGGAAGACAAATCGCTGCTCTCGGGCCCTGCCCTTGAAGGCGAAGGCATCAACCAGTCTGAGGTTGACGCCCTTATGGGGACCAGCGCTGCTGCTGAAGCTGCACCTGCTCCGGCGCCAAAAGCAGAACCGAAACCCGAGCCGAAACCTGAACCCAAGGCTGAGGCACCCAAAGCCGTGTCGCCAAAAGAACTCGACAATATGTTCGAGGAGGATTTCGACCCGGTAGCGGACCATGAAGCCAAGGAAGCCGAGAAAAAGGCTGAGAAGGCGAAGAAGGCCGAGGAAGAGAAGAAGAAGGCTGAGAAGAAAGCCGAACCCGCCAAAGAGGAAGAGATCGACCTTCCGGAAGGCGAAGAAGTCAGCCAGGACGATATCGACGCCCTGTTCGGCTAAGCCAGATTTACGAGATTATTTGAAACCGGGTCCAGAAGCTTTCTATGGCCCGGTTTTTCTTTGGCCGCTTACCACTTCAGAGCGTGCATGACGGCATGGGGCACGGCTTTCTCTTCGCCGAAAATCATGCGAAAAGCATGCACCGGCACCCTGCCCTTGTTTGCCGCCTGGTCCAGAAGCGGTGCCTCGTCCCGGTGAATTCCACCAGTGATAAACAGTCCGCGGTAGCCAGCCGCCTCTGCGCCCGCCATGTCTGTCTGGAGGCTGTCGCCCACCATCATGACGCGCGCACCGGGTGTATCCGCATTCATGCCAACTTCCTTGAGGCAGGACCGAAGCGCCTGGGGCGTCGGCTTACCAAACCAGTGCACCTCGCCACCCATGGCAGTGTATAGATCGGCCACGGCGCCGGCGCACGGGTAAAGGCGTTCGCCCACATGCACTTTCCTGTCAGGGTTGGCGCACAGGAAGGGCACTCCGCGCGCTGCCGCTGCCCTCAGCCAGGGGCCATGGGCCTCGACATCCGGAAAGTCCAGGTCAGTTGCCAGAATGATATCCGCCTCGTCCGGGTGGGTGACCTCGTCAACCGGCAGGCCTTCGACCGTGTTTCGGTCCCCCTCCGGGCCCAGATGATAGAGCCGGGCGTCCGCATAGCGTTCGCGCACTTCGTCACGCGCCAGACCACCGGATGTCACAACAAAGTCGGTCAGGGAAGCGGGCAGGCCCATGTCCAGCAGATGGTCGCGCACATAGGTCCGTGGCCGCGGCGCATTGGACAGAAAGACAGTTTGCGTGCCCCCATCTCGGGTCGCCTGAATGGCCCCAACCGCATCCGCGTGCAAGCGCAACCCATCATGCATTACGCCCCACAAATCACAGATCACCAGGTCGGTATCATCCATCAGTTCACGTAAGCCAGCGGCCATATGCACGCTGGTGCCGGATTTATTCGGCATGAATTTGCCTCCAGAATTCGGAGCATCTGCCCGGGCAGAACGCCCATGGGGCCTACTCGTTACACATTAGAATTCGCTACTGAGGTTGGCCGACGATGTCGGTTCGCCGAACAGATACCCTTGCGCATACTCGACTTTCGATTCAAGCGCCATCAGCACATCGTCTTCGCTTTCCACCCGGCTTACCACCAGCTGTATGCCATTCCGGCGCAGGAAGGACTTGATGGCGTCCACATCGCCTTCCTCGGGATGGGCAATCAAAAGGTCCTTTAGGTCAGACTTGATGAACTGGAACTTGTTCTCGCCCAGGTAGGTAAAGTCCTTGTTGAAATCCTTCACCAGATCCATGGAGAAGCCGAACCCTTTGCGTCCAAGCGTCGCCAGACGCTCCTTCACCTCGCCAGGCAGCAGATAATAGTCTTCCTGACTGATCTCGAACACCAGCCGATCCCGGAATTCGGAATTGGCTGTCATGAAATCGATAAACTGTGGGAAAAACTCCTCATCTTCCATCGAGTGCCGGGACATGTTGATGAAGAAGCGCACCTTCGGGCGGCGCTTGCCAAGGCGGCGCACAAGCTGGATCAGGCGGAACAAGAGAAGGTTGTCGATGGTGCCGATAAGGCCCTTGTTTTCCGCCACCCGCATATATTGGCGCGGCAGGATGATCCGGCCTTCTTCATCCCGCACGCGAGAAAAACATTCATAATGCACCGACCGCCGCGACGGCAGGGAGACGATAGGCTGCAGGTACAGATCCACGCGGTTTTCTGCGAGGGAACTGCGGATCACGGACAGAAGCTGGTCCTCCCGCTTGATCAGCCGGATTTGCGCTTTCTTGCCTCGTACGGGCGTTTTGGGCGCGGGACGGTTCGGCCGCGGCACATCCGAGCCGGGCTCAACGCCTTCGTCCTCTTCTTCCTCCTGCGGCAGGGGCTCCATCTCTTCACCGTCACCTTCGTCAACCACCGCCAGGGCGGCCTCTTCGGGCGTCAGTTCTATTTCATCCAGCTCGAGTTCCCCGTCATCATTGGCTTCGCCAGCAGGCTCTGCCTCGCGCTCCGGTTTCGGGGCTTTTTTCGACGTGGCCTTGCCCGTGTCCTCACCCTTTTCGGGGACATGGTCTGCACTCAGCGTCATGGCTTCTTCGTCTGTCGGCTCAAGAATGCCGGCCTTGCCGCCCCGCTTGGCGGGTTTCGCAACCTTGATCCCCTTGGCCTCCAGTTCCACTTCGCGCTGCATCAATTGGGTCAACAGCGTGTGCAGGACCTTAAGTTCGCCCACGACTTCAACGCTCTTTTCATCACCCTGCTCGGTCTTGCGGCGGGTGCGCTCCAGGTCTCCGCGCAAAATGGTCGTGACATCTTCAAGAACCGCAACCCGGGCCGAGGTTTCCTTCTCGATCCGTCTTACTGTGAACAGGTTCTGGATTTGCCAGGCGCCAAAGAACACAACCACACCCAGGAGCTGCGCCAGTTGTTCAGGCATGCCGAACAGCCGCGGCGGGATGATCATCACCGCCAGGCCAAGGATCATATAGGACACCAGAAGGAGCACCTGCGTCAGCACTGCCATGAAATCACCACCCTTTTTGGTCAACAAGCCAAGCCTTGCCGCCATGCTGGCATAACTGACGGGATTCGTTAAGACTTTTGTTCGGATGATCTTGTGCCTTATGCCTTAACAAGGTCGTAAAACAGTGCCATCATACTGGCCATTCAGATCGAAGCGGGACGGAGAACGACAATGAAGAAACTGTTTTTGGGGCTGGTGGTAATCCTGGTCATTGGCGTGGGCGTGGCCTACAGCCAGCTGGACAGCATCGTCAAGGTCGGCGTGGAAACCGGGGGGCCGGAAACGCTGAAGGTGCCTGTCACCGTTGAAAGTGTGTCCCTGTCGCCCTTCTCGGGCAAGGTTGCCATCAAGGGTCTTGAAGTCGGCCAGCCGGAAGGATATGGCGACGGCATGATCGCAAGTGTGGGCAGCTTTGATATGAAGCTCAAGCCCAGCTCGCTGATGTCTGATCATATCATTATTGATAGCATTGTGATCGACGCACCCATGCTGGATGCCCGCCGTATCGACGGCAAAACAAACTTTGAAAAGCTGCAGCAGAATGTCGGGCCATCAGACGATACAGCCCCTTCAAACATCACGCTGACGATCAAAAGCATGCAGATCCGCGGCGCGCAGGTGATGGTGAAAAACCAGGGCACCATCAATGTGGACCAGACAATCAAGCTGGCTGATTTTAGCATCACCGATCTTGGTACCGACGAGAAAGGCTTAGCCCCCAAGGAGATCGCGCGCCATGTGATGTCTGTGCTTCAGCCCCAGATTACCCAGGCCCTGATCAAGGCCGGTGCATCTGACAAGCTGAAGGACCTGGCCAAAGACGCGGAAGGCAAGCTGGAACAGGGCCTCACAGGCCTCGTGGGCAAGCTGAAGAAGAAAAAAGACGATCAGAACTGAGCCAAGTGCAATATCTGATTGATTTCTGGACTGATAAGTCCAATATTCACGATTAGAAGCAAGGGAGGACTTTATGTCACTGGAAAAGATTACCGAAGAAATCCGCGGCCGTGTTGGTTCGCATTCCCCACTCGCCGCTATTATCAAGTTTGATTTTGGCGACGACGGCGTTGTGCGCATCGACGGCAAAGCGTCCCCAACCGTGGTCGACAACGACGATTCCGATGCTGACTGCACTGTTAAGGTCACCATGGATAACTTCGTTCAGATCGCTGAAGGGAACCTCAACCCACAGATGGCTTTCATGACTGGTAAATTGCGTGTAGAAGGCGACATGAGCCTTGCCATGCAGCTTGGCTCAATCCTGGGTTAAGCAACTGGTCAAATAGGTTATCATGCTGGAAAAATTTCGCTCCCTCGCCATTGGACTTTGTCTTTTTGTCATTGTCATCGGACTGGCTGTCTATTTCATGGTCCAGATCGGCGGGGGCGACAATATTTTCGGCGATGAAGGCGGCACGCTCGAAGTGGTCGAGTTTGAAACGCTGCCTTTTGAAGGGGATGACACCGGGTACCTCTTGTGCCCGGCCACCCTTTGCAAAGCGGCGGTCGCGAACGGTCCCGCTGCGCGGTTCCAGGTCGACGCCCGCACACTGCGCCTCGCGCTTGCCGACTATGTGGACAACATGCCCACCATCCGGACCTACAAGTTCGATCCGGTCAACAACCAGTTCGACTTTCTGGAGCGCCTGCCGGGCGAGAGCATCCCAGCAGTATTGACCGTCCGCATTCTGGATATCGATGGGTTTTCAAGCGCGCTTGTTATCTATAGCCGTAAGCCGATCGGCGACAGCAAACCAGGCGAGCATGAAAAACGCGTAACCCGCTGGCTCACCATCCTGACATCACGCCTCGCCGCCTGATTGCGGCTTTCCCTTTAGGGAAAAAATTTTGCTTGAAAACAGCTTAGATCAGGCTGCCGGAACCATATTGCACACGGTCTGGCTGGGCCTCTTCGACATCGTCATCATAGACGTGGGCTTGTGATGGGGCTTCGTCGGCGCCAGACGCAAAACCCGCTTCGCCGCGCAGGATGCTGTTAGCGGCAATTGTGTCCTTGATCTTGGACTGGGTCTCAAGATAGCGGTTCTTCGCCCGCTCGAAATTCGAAACCGGCGGCAGGGGCGCACTGGCTTCCTGCGTCCGGGTCTGGGCCAGCAGGAACGAGACCCCATTACCAAGAAGACCGCGACCGGGTTGCAGCGCATTGGCACCCTGCCCCGGAAACAGGCGAAGGGCATTCCCGCCCGAATCGCCCTGCCCCTGGTTCAGGTTTCGATTAAAGTCTGCAGATTGGGCAGTAGACGAGCCATTGGGGCGCGCGGAAGGACGTTCCGCACGAGAAATGGGGCTCGCGCCTTGCGAGCCAGTAGCAAAAGCAGCATCCGCCATTTTTGCACCCAACTAGTTTCACCCGCTTACACTTTACAGTCTTCGCCCGCCTCTGGCAATGAGACACCGCCACATCTTGTGCCAAAAGGCGCGATTCCGTGCTGGTATTAGGGGGATCGCCTGTGCTATCGCTCAGGCCATAGGGGGCAGTCTCTGGCTTGAATAGGGTATTCAGGCGCACCATCTGGGAGGAGGTGCTCAGGGGCAGCTGCGAACAAACTCAAGAATAAAGCGAATAGTTGACATGGATAATAATACGCTTGCCATTTACATTCACGAACTCCGGAACCAGTGCCTGCACGTGCAAGCCTCGTTCGATCTTTTCAATCAGGCTGTGATCAACAAAGCTGCAAACGGCGTGCTTTATGGCGGCCAGCTGGTGCTGATGCCTTCGAGCCAGATCTCATCGCTGCTGTGGCCGACACGCGCCCGTGCCCGCGGCCGCGGTGAAGCGCTCAGGAAAGTGCTCCAGCTGCCTGAAAAGCATCCCCTGAATGACCGCCGCCTGGCGGAGCTTTGGGAGCGCGCTGACGAAAAGGTTGAGGAATGGATTGCCAACACCAAAGGCCAGCAGGTGATCTTCGACTTTGTCGGCGACCCTGCCCAACTGGGTGAAGGCAATACGCCGGAAGAGTGCATCTACCGCGCCTATAACCCGAATACGCACACCTTCTATTATCGCGGTGTGGGCTATAACCTGCAGGCCGTTGCGAAAGCCCTGTCGGACGTTGGCAGCCGCGTGAACGCGGTCTACCGCCAGCTGTTCCCAGAGCATGCCAAGGCAGAAGACGAAGCCCGCAAGCAGGCGATGGAAGCCCAGCAGGCAGCAGCAGCCGCACAGCAAAGCGGCGCCGCGCCAGAAGCAACCGCCGCCAATGATGTGGCACCCGAGCCAATTGATCTTTCTGGTGGTGACGCGGCGGCTGAAGCAAAGCCCGCTGAAAAGGCAGCAGCAAAGAAAAAGCCAGCTGCGAAGAAAGCTGCACCAAAGAAAAAAGCGGCGGCCAAGAAGGCCGACTAAGGCATTGCTGATCAAGCGAAGGGCTGGCCCGGCGGCTGGCCCTTTCGTTATGGGCAGCCTGGCCTTTCGCCCAAATTTGGCCAAGCTCTGGTGGCAATCTGTTATGGCAATTGCCCTCGGCGCCAAACTTTGTATGATGCGGTCACTGACTGGTAAGGATGACAAACCGATGATGAAAACTCTGTCTCTAGTATTCGCCGGCTTCATGCTCGCAAGCACGCCCGCGCTGGCTGCCGATTGTGGCGAGCCGCCAATGGACGAGCCGCCAGTGCCCAATGGCGCCGCAGCCACCGCCGACCAGATTCGCGACAGCCGCGACGCCATCGTGGTCTATTCCAAGAAGGTGGACGAGTATCTTACCTGCATGGACCAGCGGGCCGCGAAAATCCTGCCGTACCTGACCAAAGACCAGCAGGCGCGCTGGGACGAGGACCTCGCCGCCGTGCATGAGCGCCGCCGCCAACTGCAGATCCGCATGAACGAAGCCATCCGCGCCTACCGCAGGGCACAGGCCGGTTAAAAGGGCACACCGCGTGCAAAAGGGCACACTGGGGGCACACCCATAGGGAACAAAAGGGACCGGATGGTCCCTTTTTTTGTGATCGCCACCCATAGCCCGCCTGCCATTAGTGGACTGGCCCGTCCATTTTATTTGACACACCTGCGGCATCGCCCCATCTTCATGGTCCAGAGGGATCAAAAGGGAAGGAAGCCATATGCTGGCCCGCCGTGCAGTCTATGATGAAGAACATCACATTTTCCGGGACGCTGTCCGCAAATTCTTTGAAGCTGAAGCCACGCCCCATAGCGAGGCATGGTCGAAAGCCGGACAGGTGCCCCGCGAATTCTGGAACAAGGCAGGCGAGGCCGGCATCCTGTGCCCGCAGATGCCGGAAGAATATGGCGGCGTGGGCGGCGACTACCGCTTCAACTGCGTGATCAACGAAGAGCAGGTCTATAACCGGGCGGGCGGCGCAGCCCTGGCCGTGCATTCCGATATCGTGGCCCCTTACCTGTTCCACTATGGGTCTGATGACCTGAAGGAACGCATCCTGCCAAAGATGGCCACCGGCGAGATGGTTGGCGCCATCGCCATGACCGAACCGGGGACCGGGTCTGACCTTCAGGGCATCAAGACCACAGCAAAGCTGGACGGTAACCATTATGTGGTCACGGGCCAGAAGACCTTCATTTCAAACGGCCAGAACTGTGACTTCGTTATCGTTGCCTGCAAGACGGACCCCAAGGAAGGCGCCAAGGGCGTGAGCCTGGTGGTAGTGGAAGCCGACCGCGAAGGCTTTCGGCGCGGCCGGAACCTGGACAAGATCGGCCAGCATTCGTCCGACACGTCTGAGCTGTTCTTCGACGAGGTGCGCGTGCCCGCCACCAACCTGATCGGCGCTGAAGGCGCGGGCTTCATGTATCTGATGCAACAGCTGCCGCAGGAGCGCCTGTCGATCGGCGTCATTGCCATGGCGGGCGCCCAGCGGGCGTTCGACATCACGCTGGATTATGTCAAGGAACGCCAGGCGTTCGGGCGGCCGATTTCCGCATTCCAGAACACCCGATTCAAATTGGCGGAAATGAAAACCGAGATCGACGTAGGCTGGGCCTTTATCGACCAGTGCCTGGCGCGCCATGTGAAGGGCGAGCTGGACGCCGTAGGCGGGGCCATGTCCAAACTGTGGACCACTGAAATGCAGGGCCGGGTGGTCGACACATGCGTGCAGCTGCATGGCGGCTATGGCTTCATGGCCGAATATGAGATCGCCCACCACTATACAGACAGCCGTGTGCAGCGCATTTATGGCGGCACATCAGAGATCATGAAGGAATTGATCGGGCGGTCTCTCTGATCAGGCACTTTAAGCGGGTAGATCAAAAAGGCGAAAATAGCCATCGGGGTGATTGCAGGGGCTTTTGCTTCATGCTAGACCGGCGCTTGTGAGATGTTTAGAAGAACACCAAACAAGCAGAATTAAGGACACCCCTATGGCTCGCCGCACCGTTACCCTGAAAGCAGCACTTCCACACGGAACCTTCTATTGGGTTACCGATGTTGAAGCGGCTTCCGAAGAGGAAGCAGTGGTAGCCGCGGAGAATCTGTTCCTGGCCGAGATGGAAAACATCGACGAGTGGGAATTCACGGATTTTGATGTGGCCGACGCCTAAGGACTGCGCCCAGCCCTGACTTCAAGAACTACTCGCAGCGACCGGCCGTTTCGCCCAACCAGCGATCCAGCGCCTCCAGTGACCTGTCCAGCCGCTCCTGCTCATCCGCCCTTTCGGTGAAGAACCAGAAGCGCTCCTCATATTTTTTAGGCTGGACAACATCGTGCAGGCGCAGGCGCGTGCTGCATGGCCCTTCGGGTATCAGCTCAACGCGGAACCAACGAATATCCTTGTCTGATTCCTGCACGGTGACATAAAGGCGCTCTTGTACCACTTCCGTCGTACGCTCAATGGCATGCCAACGCTTGAAGCCTTTCTTCCACCGCACCAGGCGGGTTGACTCCGCCTTGTTCGGATCGCCCACATAGGGTGCATAATCGATCTGCCAGGCCTGCCAATCGACGCGCCGATCCGGCGTGTAGATCCAGGGCCAGATGGTCTCCGCCGCATAAGGCAACACAGCCTCCTGATCCACTTCGAAAGCCGCATCAATGACAATAATGGCCCGATAGGCGACGCTTACGAAGAATGCCGCGATCAATGCCACAACGGATTTATGCAGCAAATTCCAGTCCCTGAAACGATCTTTCACCTGTCGTGCCACTTGTATTCCCTACTTGACCTTGGCGCCTTCTAGCACCACCTATCACCCATATCCATGGGGGACGGCATATGACGATTACACTGATTTCCGCAAGCTTTTTGGGCCTTCTATTCATCTATTTATCATATAACGTTGCAAAAAACAGAGGGCGCGCCAAAGTTTCTATCGGTGATGGCGGCGACAGCCTGCTGGCAACATCCATCCGTGTTCACGCAAACTTCGCGGAATATGTGCCTCTCGGCCTGATATTGATCGCCCTGCTGGAATATCGCCAGGTCAACTCCCTGTTTGTCACGGTGCTGGCGGCAGCATTTGTTCTGGGACGCTATCTGCATGGGCTCGGCTTCGGAAAGGTTATAAGCGCGACCGGCAATGATCCCTTCAGGGCTGCCGGAATCCTGCTTACCTGGCTGACAATCCTGGTCGGCAGTGTTGCGGGGCTACTAAATGCGTATAGCCTGCTATAAACAGTCTTCGGCTTGACCTTTGCCCCTGCGCCCACCACTCTCTGAAAACACACATTTTCCCGGGGAGGGCTTATGACCATTACGCTGATTTCAGCAAGCTTTTTGGGCCTGCTATTATTTTACTTGTCCTTTAACGTCGCGAAGAACAGGGGCCGAGCGAAGGTTTCCATCGGCGATGGTGGCGATGAAGGGTTGCAGAACGCCATCCGGGCCCATGCAAACCTCATCGAATATGCACCCATGGCGATGATCCTGATCGGGCTCCTGGAGTACCGGCAGGTTAACGGCATTTTCCTGATCGTGCTGTCCGCCTTCTTTGTTGTTGGGCGCTATATGCACGGCCTGACCTTCGGCAAGTTCGAAGGCCGCAACCCGTTCCGCTTCTGGGGCACGGTATTTACCTGGCTGGTGATTTTGATTGCCAGCGTTGCAGGGCTTCTGAGCGGTTACGGTATTATCTAAAAGCCCAACATGGGATGTCAGAAAGCGGCTTCGGCCGCTTTTTTATTTGTCCGTCAACGCCAGACGCGCACCCAGGCCAATAATGGCAAGGCCTGCCAGCTTGTTTGGCAGGTCCAGCTTCCGGCCCACGCCCCTCATGCTTTTCGCCACCTTGTCCGCTGCGAAGATCACCATCACATCGGCGCTTGAGAAACAGATATTCACAAATGCCCCCAGGGCGATGAACTGCGCCCACACGGGCCAGCCTGCCTGACCGTCCACAAACTGCGGCAAGAAGGCAATGAAGAATATAGCCACCTTGGGGTTCAGAATTTCCACCGTCATGCTTTCAAAAAAGGCGCGGCGGGCAGATTTGGCCTGGCCGATCATTTCCTGGTCATGGGCCATGTCTTCCGGCGACAGTTTTTGCCGGATCATCTTGATGCCCAGCCACACAAGATAGGCGGCGCCCGCAAGTTTCACCAATGTGTAAGCCAACGGCACATGGGTAAAGATGGCCGACAGGCCAAGGGCCGCGGCAATGACGTGCATATAGCAGCCCAGATGAATCCCCAGCGCCGCCATGAAACCGGCCCTGCGTCCCCGCGCCACGGTTTGCGCGGCGGTATAAAGGATCGCCGGCCCCGGCATGAAAGCAAAGATGGCGGTGGCGATGAAAAAGGGAATCAGGCTATCGAACCCAGGCATGGTAACTCTCCGTCCATTTGGTTCAGCCAACCATAAAGCCAGCCCCAAAGCGAGGGCCGGTTTCGGCAATTCTGACAGAACCAATTTCGAATAGTGCTAGCGGGCCGTGAAAACAGAAGCACACGCATCCAGGATGGCGTCTTTGCCGATGCGGTAGCGGTCATAAAGGTCATCAATGTCACCCGACTGCCCGAACTGGTCGACCCCCAGCGGCATGGTGCGGCGCCCCTTCACCCCACGAGGCACATCTTCCCGGGTGACCTGCTCTGTTATGGAGCTTTTTGCGCGATGGCGGCGGCAATGTCGCTGCGTGCTGAAGGATCGACCCAGTCCAGATAGTAGGACTGCCACCTGGCATGGGTCTCTTGCTCTGCAAGGATATGGTTCACGGCCGCGATGAACGCTTCACCCGCGGCATCCTTCGTGCAGCCGATATGGCTATGCGAGTTAGCGGAATAGCCAACAACAGGGAGCGTCGCAAGCTTCGCCTCGACGCCTTCACGCTCCAGCATGCGTACATAGAAGCCGACTTCATCAGGATACCCGAACGTGTATCCGATGCGGCCCCGCGCCAGCATCCGGAATACCAGATGCCCCTGCCCGGCACGCACCGCATTGCCTGATCGGGCCTCTTCGGCCAGCGCGTCATCGAGGGCGTGTCCATACACACGGCCCTGCACGATCCCGGCCCTGAGACCTTCGGCCTTTGTGAGGGCTGGCAACATCACCTGCCCTTTGTCGTCTAGAAACGGCAACAGGGTGGGCATCATGTCCTCCCTGACCACCAACCGAATAGGCATTGAAACAAGAATGGGATCAGAAAAGACCATGTGGGCCATGCGTTCCGGCGTTTTTGCGAGCGCCCCGGCGCAGGCACCTTTTTCGTGTTCCAAATTGGCCATCACCAGTGCCACCGATGTTGCTACCCTGTGGATACGCATTGACGGCAGGGACTGTTCAAGGTCAGCCAGAATAAGGTCCTGATAGCCCTGCTCCTTGTAGGGGCCGCTGGTAATATATGAGGGGGGATAATCAAACAGATACCATGAGATATCGATTGATTTTGAACCGCTGTCATGGGCAAAAACAGTACCCGAGCACAAGGCGGTCAGCGCAAAGGCCAGCTTCTGAATCCACGCATGGGCCGAGCGCCCGTTCAATCCAGATACCGCCACTGATCATCCCTCTTCAAACTGCCCTTCTTCAATTATGGCAGACTACACAAAACAACCATGAAGTGAAATTATTTCCCGCGATACGTACATCATCCGACCACATAAACGGAAGCACACGCATCCAGGATGGCGTCTTTGCCAATGCGGTAGCGGTCATAAAGGTCATCAATGTCACCCGACTGCCCGAACTGGTCTACGCCCAGCGGCATGGTGCGGTGCCCCTTCACGCCGCCGATCCAGCTGAGCGTGGTTGGCGCGCCGTCAATCACCGTCACGATGCCGGCGTTTGGCGAAAGGTCAGCCAGAAGGCGACCGACATGGCTCTCGCGCCGCACGCCGTCGCGGCCCAGGGACCGAACGCTTTCCGACCAATCCTTGTGCAGAAGGTCAGGTGACGGTACGGCCATCAGCCCGGCACCCGGCACATCCTCAAGGATTTCCTGAAGCGCCGCGTTCGCCTCTGGCGCTACCGCGCCCGTATAGATGATCGCCAGCTCAGCGCCCTTTTTGGGGGCATGTTCCCAGTAGGCGCCCTTCAGCATGTCGGCCTGCCAGCTGTCGCCCATGCGCGATGGTTGCTCAAGCGCGCGAGTTGACAGTCGCAGGTAAATCGAGCTGCCGTCCGGCTGCTGCATATGGTCAAAGCCCCAGGCCATGATGGCGGCCAGCTCGTCTGTATAGGCCGGTTCGAAATACACCAGCTTGTCCTGCGCCATGCCGATTACCGGCGTGTGGATCGACTGGTGCGCGCCGCCTTCGGGCGCCAGCGTCAGGCCACTTGGTGTGGCCACCAGCATGAAGCGTGCGTCCTGGTAGCAGGCGTAATTGAGGGCATCGAGACCGCGGTTGATGAAGGGGTCATAAAGCGTACCCACCGGGATCAGCCGTTCGCCGAACAGGCTGCCCGCCAGCCCCATGGCCGCAAGCGCCAGAAACAGGTTGTTTTCGGCGATGCCCAGTTCCATATGCTGGCCCTTGCCATGGCCCTGCCAGATTTGCGGGCTGACGACTTTCTCGGCCTTGAAGACATCTTCCATCAGGTCACGGCTGTATATACCGCGCTGGTTCACCCAGCCGCCCAGGTTGGTGGATACCGTCACATCCGGGCTGGTGGTGATGATGCGGTCCGCGAGCGGCGACGTGCCTTTGCCCAGTGCATTCATGATTTTGCCGAACGCAACCTGGGTCGACTGTTTGCCCGTACCCGGCTCAAGCGCGTCCTGCAGCTTCAGAGTCGGCGCGTCGTGGCGGCGCGTGGCTGGCTGATTGAAAGGAGCAGCCTTGAGGAACTTCTCAAGGTGCGCCGCTTTGTCTTCCTTGCCGGCAAACAGGTCCCATTCGCGGCCCTCGGGCACGCCCATGCTTGCCTGCAGCTCCGCCATCTGGGATGGGTTCATCAGGCCGGAATGGTTGTCCTTGTGGCCCTGGAACGGCAAGCCGTACCCCTTGACCGTATAGCAGATGAAACAGTGCGGCTGGTCGCTGTCGATCGAGCGGAAGGTCTCCAGGAGAAGCTCAATGTCGTGGCCACCCAGGTTGGTCATCAGCGCCTGCAGCGCGTCATCCGAATAGCTGTCGATCAGCTTCCTGACGCCCCGTTTGGTGCCGATGTCCGCCATCAGGCGCGCCCGCCACGCGGCGCCCCCCTTGTAGGTCAGTGCGCTATAAAGCGTATTGGGGCAGGCATCGATCCAGTCCCTGAGCGCGATGCCGCCGGGCCTTTTGAACGCTGCCTGCTGCTTCTTGCCATATTTGATGTTGATCACCTTCCAGCCCGTGGTCTCGAAGATGTCGGTGAAACGGGTGAACATACGGTCTGACGTGATCGAATCGAGGCTCTGGCGGTTATAGTCGATCACCCACCAACAGTTCCTCAGGTTGTGCTTGTAGCCTTCAATAAGCGCTTCATAGATGTTGCCCTCATCCAGCTCCGCGTCGCCCATAAGCGCGATCATGCGGCCTGCTTTATTGGCATCCATCAGACCGCGGTCAATCAGGTGATCCTGCACCATGGAGGCGAAGGCCGTCATGGCCACGCCAAGCCCGACGGACCCGGTGGAGAAATCAACATCGTCGATATCCTTGGTGCGGCTTGGGTAGCTTTGGGCCCCGCCCAGCGCGCGGAAGCGCTCAAGCTGGTCGCGGGTCTGCTTGCCGAACAGATATTGGATGGCGTGGAAGACCGGGCTGGCGTGCGGCTTCACCGCAACCCGGTCTTCAGGCCTGAGAACCCCGAAATAGAGCGCGCACATGATGGCCGCCAGCGACGCCGAAGAGGCCTGGTGCCCACCCACCTTGAGACCGTCCCTGCTTTCACGGATATTGTTGGCGTGATGGATGGTCCATGACGACAGCCACTGAACGCGGTCATAAAGATCCGTGATGGTTTCAAGCTCTGTCGGATCAATGGTGACGGCAGGCGCACCAGCCGCATCTGTAATTGGGGGCATCGAGGGTTTCCCTTTATTATATAGCACGCCATATTGACGCGCCGGTGGGTCTGTCACATAAGGACCCGAATCCTGGGAACTGGTTCTAATCTGCCAGCCCAACAGTTTCAATAGTAACTAAATAACGGGAGGCAGGCCAGCGCGCCTTTTGCCCAGATGCCAGTGACCGATTTCAGAAAAGCGCCTGTGGTGCTCCTTGACGATAGCCGCCCGGCACACCGGGCGGGTCGGTCCCTGCTGTTTGCTGACCCTGAAAAGATCATCGTGGCCCACACGCTGGATGAAGTGGGCGCCGCGCTTGAGGCGATGGACGCAGCGCTTGCGAGGGGCCTGCACCTGGCGGGCTGGATTTCCTATGAATGCGGAGCCTACTTCGAGCCGCGCCTGAAGCCCCTGATGGCCGACCGCGCGGATGAACCGCTCATCTGGATGATGGCCACACCGCGCTGCACCAAGCTCTCGTCAAGCGAGGTCACGGAAGGCTTCTTTGATGCCCGGCGCGGCACCCACCATCTGGCCGGTATGGAGATTGGCGAGTCGCCGGTTTCGGAAGCCGATTACCTCGCCGCGCTCGAGAAGGTCCATGATTATATCCAGGCGGGGGATGTCTATCAGATCAACCACACCTTCCCGCTGCCCTGCACGCTTGAAGGCGATGCGCTGGCGCTTTATGAACGCCTGCGAGCCAGCCAACCGGTACCGTTTGGCGCCTATATCGATACGGGTGCAGAGCACGGGGGGCATAAGGTGCTGTCGCTGTCGCCTGAACTGTTCGTGCGCCGAACGGGAGACACGCTCACCGGCAAGCCCATGAAGGGCACCGCGCCCCGCGGCCTGACCGAGGAAAGCGACGAGGAGGTCGCGACCAACCTCAAGGGCGATGAGAAATCACGCGCCGAGAACCTGATGATCGTGGACCTGATCAGGAATGACCTCAGCCGCATCAGCCGCCCGGGCAGCGTGAAGGTGACAAGCCTGTTTGAAACCGAGCGTTACCCCACCCTGTGGCAGATGACATCCACCATCAAGGCTGAAGCGGACACGGCCCTCACACCTTCGGGACTTCTGGCGGCACTGTTCCCCTGTGGATCGGTGACCGGGGCGCCCAAGGTAAGGGCGATGGAGATCATCGCCGAACTTGAAACCGCCCCCCGCGGTGTTTACTGCGGGGCCATCGGCCATTTCAGTCCTGGCACCAACGGTCAGATGGACTGGTCGTTGAACGTGCCAATCCGCACCCTGACGTTCGGACCAGACGGCTCGGGCCGGCTGAACGTGGGCAGCGGCGTGGTCGCGGACAGCAACCCATCGGGCGAATATGAAGAATGCCTCCTGAAGGCGCGTTTCACCCGCAGTGAAGCCCCAAAGGCCGATGACTTCTCCCTGATAGAGACCATAAGGCTCGATCAGGACGGCAGCTTTGCGCTTCTGGACGCACATCTGGCACGCCTTGCGGCCAGCGCCAGCTATTTCGATTTCGACTTCGACCCGGATGCCGTGACAGCCATGCTGGAGGAGCACCGCGAGGCGTTCCTTCCGCTCGCGCAGCCCCGGCGGGTGCGGCTGTTGCTGGCCCAGACCGGCGCCATAACCGTGACCAGCGCCGCGCTGACGCCCCAGGCGCAGACCGGCCGCGTATGCCTGGCCAAAGAACACGTCCGCTCTGACGATGTTTTTCTCTACCACAAAACCACGAACCGGACGCTCTATGACGGTGCCTATGCCCAGGCTCATAAGGCAGGCTTTGATGACATCCTGTTCTTTAACGAACGGGGTGAGGTGACCGAAGGGGCCATCAGCAACGTCTTCATAATCAAGGACGGCCGGTGGCTGACCCCAAAGCTGGCGTGCGGGCTTCTGGCAGGCACCCTGCGGCAATCCCTTCTGGCTGACCCCAGCCTTCACATGTCAGAGCAGGTGATTCGCCTCGAAGACCTGCTCGCCGCCGACGAGATCCATATCGGCAACAGTGTGCGGGGGCTCCGGCGGGTCAGCCTTGCGGACCAGACGTTCTAACTCACTCTAATTCACTCTAACTCTCTCTAACTCTCTCTAACTCTCTGCGAGTCACCACGAATTTGACATCATTTGGCATTATCTCCTTCCGAATCACCCTCGCCCGGAGATCGTCAAACGCCCGTTTGAGCAGAAAAATTACCCGGAATCTCGAATAAATTTGACCGGTGTTTGGATCAATTCGTCAGCACCTGTTAACCCGATTTTTAGAACTATTCCTTATGATGATGCCCTGTCGACGCCTGTCGGCAACGAGAGGTAAGTGCTTAGTTAAGGGTGTGTAGTATGCGTTCAACATCATGTGTTACTCCCCAAGGTAGTGCGAGCGAATTTGGTACAGGTCACATTTCGGAAGACAGCCGAATGTTGGCTGATCGCTTGTCCAGCCATATGGGAATTGAACATGCAATTCAGGTATCTACCGAGAATCAGTGGCACGGCGTTGTCGCGGCACTGATGGAATTGCAGCAGAAAAATACCACCGGTTCCTGAAGCAATCTAAACCAAGGTTTGGAGCATTCTCACTCCAGCCCAGCAAAGCCCAATTGTCTCCATCATACCTTCAACAACCAGCACGCATCCGTGCTAAACAATTGACTTTGCGCTGTATTGGTTATATTATTACATACTAGTTTAGTCTGCTCAGCCACAGGATTGGACGCATTAAAATTATATGCTTGACGTGATTCTGATACGAAAAGTGAAATTTTTGCTTGGAATCACAGAAGATTCTTGGATGATAGGCTCCGAGCCGGACCGCCCGTCTCATCTCCACTCTCAGAGACGGAAGTTTCTGGGGGCGGAGAAAATCATAATAAATCGTCCTCCTGCCTCCCCGAGGTCGGAACATAGGCGGCGAGACAATGAGATAAAAAGCGGAGCAAATCCGTGTGGTGGTCGGCACAATTGGGAGAGGTACGGGAAAGCCTTTTGATACGACACTCTGACTGAACGGGCTCTTGGGTCCGGGACTATGCATAGCTGTCGGCTTGCTCCCAATTTTTGAAAGGGTAAAGGTTTGGGGCCTTCGGGCACCTCATCTTTGCAAGGTTTAATCCGCTGCATGATGCCCCGGTTACCGGGGGATTTTGTAGCTTTGTTAAAACCCATGTGGGCAGAAAATGGATAAGGCTAAAGTGAAACGTATAGCTGTCTCGACGGCTGCGGTTGCCTCGATCCTTCTGGGTGCAACTGCTGCTAACGCACAAGATGCACGCCTGAAGTCGATCGTAGACGAGGTAAACCAGGCCAACAAAATCGCACAAGCGTCCCAGGCTACTATTGATAAAACAGCCGACGCTACTTCCAAACTTTACACGGAGTTCAAAACGGTTCTGAAGACCAATGCAGGCCTGCGCGCCTACAATGCTCAACAGCGCCGCGTGATCGCCAAGCAGGAAGAAGAAATCGAGAAAATCAAACGCTCCATCGGGCAGATTGACGAGATCAAGCGTCAGGTGATTCCGCTGATGGAAGACATGGTCAAAGACCTGTCTGAGTTCGTTGAACTGGACATGCCGTTCCAGATCGATGAGCGCCGCGAGCGTCTCTCCAACCTGACTGACGTGATCGATGATCCAAACGTAAGCGACCCTGAGCGCTTCCGGGTGATCCTTGAAGCCTACAAGGCTGAGGTTCAGTACGGTCGTTCAATCAACGCCTACGAGGATACTCTCGAAGATGGCCGCAGCGTGAACTTCGTTCGCGTGGGTCGTGTTGCTTTCTACTACCAGACTAAAGACGGTAAAGAGACTGCAGCCTGGGACCAGAACAGCCGCTCTTGGGTTCAACTGGGTGACGAATTCGGCACGCCAGTCAAGCAACTCATCCGCATGGCTCGCAGCCAGATGCCAATTGACGTGCTGACGCTGCCTGTCAAAGCACCGGCTCAGTAAGGGGAGTAATAACAATGAAGAAACTTCTGACCTCTGCTGCTGTTCTCGTGCTTGGCTTCACAGCCGCTGCACAGGCTCAAACCGCAGACCTCAACAGCCTTCTGGACAAAGTGAAAGAAGGCCGTGCTACTGAAACCCAGCAGCACAAGCAACGCGAACAAGAGTTCATGGCGCGCAAAGAGCAACAAGCTCAGCTTCTGGCCGAAGAACGCCAGACGCAGCAACGCCTTGAGCGCGAAAGTGCGCGTCTCGAAGAGACACGCCGCAACAACGAAACCGAAATCGCCCGTCAGCTGGAACTGCAGCGCGAGCGTCTCGGTCAGCTCCAGGAGCTGTTCGGTGTTCTCCAGCAAGCTGCTGGCGACGCCAAGTCCGTTATTGCTTCTTCTCACGTAACCATCGACAACGCAGGTCGTATGGACCCAATCAACACCCTCGTTGAAAAAGCATCCTCCACGTCTGAGCTGCCTTCCATCGACGAGATCCGTGCGTGGCCATCCCAGATGGTTCTCGAGATGATCGGTTCCGGCCAGGTGAAAACCTTCAACCACACCGTTCGCGGCGTTGACGGCAACACCTACACTGCAAAACTCACTCGTATCGGTGACTTCGGTCTGGTTGGTGAAGGCAAGTTCTACACCCTCAAGAACGACGGCACTGTTGAAGAGCTGCAGCGTCAGCCATCCGGTCGTCTGACTGGTACGATCGATCCGTTCCAGGCTGCTACCAGCGGCTTCGCGGAAATCGCGGTTGACCCATCTCGCGGTCAGATCCTGAACCTCGAAGTTGAGAAACCAACCCTTCCAGAATACCTGGATCAAGGTGGGTTCATTGGTTACCTGACCCTCGCACTGGGTGCGATCGGCGTTCTTCTGGCAGTTGTTCAGTGGCTTTACTTGATGCTGGTTTCCGGCAAGGTGAAGAAACAGATCCGCTCTGAAGTAGCTGACACCAACAACCCACTGGGTCGCGTTCTCTCAGTTTACGACAGCAACAAAAACGTTGATGTTGAAACGCTTGAACTCAAGCTTGACGAAGCAATCCTGAAGGAAACGCCTGCCCTTGAGCGCTTCCTGACGCTGATCAAGCTGATCTCCGCAGTAGCACCTCTGTTTGGTCTGCTCGGTACAGTGACTGGTATGATCCAGACCTTCCAGGCAATTACCCTGTTCGGTACTGGTGACCCAAGCATGATGGCCGCAGGTATCTCCGCCGCACTGATGACGACGGTGGAAGGTCTCGTGGTTGCTATCCCTACTCTGCTCTTGCATAGCTTCGTTGCTGGCGCTTCCAAGTCCGTGATCCACGTACTGGAAGAACAATCCGCTGGTATCATCGCTGTTCACGCAGAGAAGGAGCACGCGAATGCTAGCGCTTAACGAAGCATTCGGCGCGATCCAAGCCTTCATGGAGCGGGGCGGTAACGTCCTGTTCCTGGTGCTTGGCGTCACGTTCATCATGTGGGTGCTGATCATCGAGCGTATTTGGTACTTCGCACTGGAGTACAACAAGCAGAAGAATCGCGTTGTCGATGCATGGGAATCCCGTGCCGAGCGTCGGTCATGGTATGCGCATAAAATCCGCACTGCCATGATTTCAGAGGTCAACAACAACCTGAATCAGGGTGTTGGCATGATCAAGACGCTCGTTGCCCTTTGCCCGCTTATCGGGCTTCTGGGTACGGTTACGGGTATGATTGAAGTGTTTGAGGTTATGGCAACGCAGGGTTCTTCGAACGCTCGTGCTATGGCAGCTGGTGTATCCAAAGCAACGATCCCGACTATGGCGGGCATGGTTGCCGCACTGTCTGGCATCTTCCTCAGCACCTATATCGAACGCCGTGCTAAACGCGAATCCGATCGGCTCGAAGACAGTCTGACAACGGATCACTAAGACCAGATTTGGAGTTTTACCAATGCGTAAATTTGCAAAAGGAGGCGACGAAGCAGAAGTCAACATGACGCCGATGCTCGACATCGTGTTCATCATGCTGATCTTCTTCATCGTTACCGCAACCTTTGTCAAAGAAGCTGGTCTGGAGATCAACAAACCGGAGGACAACAATAGTGAGACTCCTCCGCCACCGGATGAAGACAAGCGCGCTATCGCTTTCATTATCGATAACAGCGGCCGGATTATGCATGAATTCCGTTATGTAGATATCTCGTCCGTCTCTTCGATCATCAAGAAAGAAAGCGTTGAGCGTCCGGAGGCACCGGTTGTTATTCAGGCTGCTGAAGGGTCCCACTTTGGCCTCTCTCTCCGTATCTATGATGCGGCGATGGCTATCGGGATCAGCACTGACAAAGTCGTAATGACGCCCAAGAAGTAAGCCGGTGGGGGCAAAGCCCCCGCCTCAAGGGCAGCCCCTTATGGGGGCATAGTGGAGAAAACAATGCGAGACCACGCACAAAGCCAAGATGAAGAGGCAGATATCAACATGACGCCGATGCTCGACATCGTGTTCATCATGCTGATCTTCTTCATCGTTACCGCGGTCTTCGTGAAGGAAGCCGGGATCCAGGTTGTTAAGCCGTCGGCGGAAACAGCGATACCACAGACGCAAGTCAGTATCCTGATCGCTGTCACACCTGACGACGAAATCTGGATCAACCGTGAATCCGTTGAGCTTGAAGCTCTGCGGACAGCGGTTGAGAAGCTGCACAGTGAAAACCCGAAAGGGACTGTCGCGATCCAGGCAGACGAAGAAGCGAAGGCCGGTTTGGTAATGAAAGTGTATGACGCCGTGCGCGATGCTGGCGTCCCAACAATTGCCATAGCAGCGGAGCAAGGATCATGATTGCAAGATTAGCCACTGCATTCTTTGCCGCTTCTGGCGTAACTTTTGGCTTGTTCTTCCTCATGCAGGCCCTGGTCAACTTTGATCAGGACGTGAATATCGACGACTCAAAACGCCTGCGTTTTGTCAGCGTCGTTGAGGATATCGATGAACAGCCACCTCAGCGCATGGAGCGTAAAGTAGAGAAGCCGCCGGAAGTGGAAGCCCCACCACCGGAAATGGAAACGCCTACAGTAGACGTTCAGGGCCCGAACAAGATGAACCTTTCGATCGGCCGTGCCAATTCTGGTGCAGGTGTTGATCTGGGCTCCATCGACCTCGGTCCAAGCCAGGACGGTGACTATCTGCCGCTGGTGCGCGTACAACCACAATACCCCCGTCGGGCTCAAGAGCGCGGTATCGAAGGGTATGTGATTGTGGAGTTGACGGTGAATGAAGACGGTACTGTACCGCCTGAGAGCATCATCATCATCGAGGCTGATCCGAAGGGCTATTTCGAACGCGCTGCAACGAAAGCTGCAGAGAAGTTCAAGTACAAGCCTAAGGTCGTTAACGGCCAACCGCAGAAGGTGACCGGCGTTAAATACCGGTTCAGCTTCGATTTGGCAGACTAGTCGGAGGAGAAAGTCATGAGCATGATCAAGACCATCAAATCTCTTCCAATGGCCGTGGCTGCGGCAGCGATCCTCGCTGCCCTGCCGATGCCGGAAGGTACACCAATCTTTGGTGAAAAAGCTGCTTTCGCCCAACGGGCGGAATCAACCAAGAAACAGAGCACCCGCAAGGTTCAGGCGCTGACTGCAGACTTCCACAAGAAGCTGCAAAAGGCCCAGGAAGCCATCGACGCCAAAAACTATGCGGAGGGTATGGAAATATTGGACGACGCGCTCGCGCGCAAAGCCAATGACTATGAAAAGGCCGTGGCCTGGCAGTTGAAAGCCCAGGTATTCTACGAGCAGGACGACGTCCGCGGCACTATCAGTGCCTACGAAAAAATCCTGCAATTCGCAGATTCCATTCCTGAAGCTCTTGAAATCGGCATCATCTATAATCTGGGGCAACTCTATTATAGTGAGGAAGATTTCGACAAGGCGCTGGAATATATCCAGCGTTGGCAGAACCGGGTTGACCCAACGCTGATCAGTGTCAGCAACCTGCAGTTCATCGCCAACCTGCACTATGTACGGAACGAGTTCGAAGAGTGTCTGGACTATATCTATCAGGCAATCGAGATCGGCAAGTCCCTGGATACCGTGGAAGTGAAAGAAAGCTGGTACAGCATCGCTCTTTCCTCTCACTGGGAACTTGGCCAATACGAAAAAGTCCGTGACGTGCTGGAGATCCTTCTGATCAACTGGCCAAAGCCTCGCTATTGGACCCAGCTGGCAGGGATCTATCAGGAACTGGGTGACGAGCAGACCTCCTACTCGCTGACGGAAGCAGCCTACAAGCAAGGCTTCCTCGACGATAACGAGACTCAGCTCGTGAACGTTGCCCAGATCCAGTTGGCGCGCGGTGCACCAATCAAATGTGCCTGGATTCTCGAGAAGGCTTTCAAGGAAAAGCGTGTCGAGCAATCCCCTAAGAACGAGAAGACCCTCGGTCAGTGCTACATGATGGCCTACGAATACGAGAAGGCGCTCAAGCCGCTTTCCGTAGCCGCAAAAGGCGAAGATGATGGCGACCTCTGGTTCCAGATCGCTCAGGTGCAGATGCAGCTTGGTCACTACAAGGATGCCCTTGCTTCGTTCGACAGCGTGATTAAAGCGTTCAAAAACGAAAAAGCGGCGAAGGCCAAAGACAAGATTCTGTCTGCAACCATGCAGAAGGGTCAGGCCTATACCGAGCTGAAGCAGTTCAAGGATGCCCGTGAGGCATTCAAGTCTGCGAAGCGCATGGCAACCGACCGCAAGGACAAGCGTATGGTTTCCCAGTGGGAGAGCTATCTCGCCGCTGAAGAAGCCCGCGAAGAGATGCTGAAGGGCTAAAGGCTTTTCACTGCAAAGATCAGAACGGCGTCCCTCGGGGCGCCGTTTTTCTTTTGGGCGGACGCTTAGTCGCCAATCCCTCCAAGCACGGCGGCGGCCCGCTCATGCTGCCAAACACCCTGTTGCAGAACCTTCATTTATATCTTATGTTATCTTATAACATTTACTAGGGAGGGTGACATGATTCGCTACATTGGCAGTATCGTTTCGGGGCTTCTGGCCAGCTTGGCCACTTTCTGGCTTGCAGCGTTCCTGGTCCGAGACCCTGCAGAATTTGCACCGCGTCAACCGCACCGCATTACTATGCCCCGCTTCCAGGATGAGACCCCTTACACCTTCCCTGCACGGCTGAAGGACACGCCACAATGGTGGGACACCACTGAAACCTGGTGTGAATGCTGCTGCATGTGTGATGGCGGTTGGATCGGCATTGAGGCGCAGCCTTTTTCCAGGCCACAGGCCGAGGCAAGCATACTGGCTCCCTCGCACCGCCCTTCAAGCCCCATCCCCCTCAAGGTCACGCAAAAGTCCCTTGTAGCCAACCATTGGCAAGCGGCTGTCATTGAAGTGCGCTACCCCCGACAAGCACAAGCACGGGGATTGGAGGGTGATGTCCTCGTAGAAGTCACCCTCGCTGCTGATGGCTCAGTGGCGGACGCAAGTGTCATTGGACAAGCCCCCAACGGCCAACTTGAACAGGCTGCCCTTGAGGCCATGATGGCCGCCCGTTTCACGCCGCCGGTGCACGACGGCCAACAAGTGCGCCCCAACACCCACCGCTTCCTGGTCAGGTTCCGCCTGCCTGCCTCGGCCTGAGGCCAAACCAGTTGATCATGATCAAAGACCAACTGGTTTTCTCCTGCCAGAATGCACCCATTGGATTGAAAGGGTGCCATCATGTCCACGCCGAAGAAAATCATCGTCCTTCAGGGCCATCCTGACAGCAGCGTGCCCCACCTGTGCCACGCCCTTGCCCTTGCGTATGCTGATGGCGCACGAGAGGCCGGCCATGACGTGTCGGTGATAACAGTCAGCGACCTGGATTTCCCAGTCCTGCGTTCGTCCAAAGACTGGACAGAGGGTGCCACACCTGAAGGCCTTGTCGCTGTCCAACAGGAGCTTCTGGCCGCCGATCACCTGATGGTGATCTTCCCCCTGTGGCTTGGCAGCCTGCCCGCCCTCCTCAAGGGCTTTTTCGAACAGGTCTTCCGCCCGTCCCTGATGCCGGAAGGCAACAGCCCCATGGCGTGGCGCAAGCTGATGAAGGGCTGTTCGGTCCGTGTTGTTGTCACCATGGGCATGCCGGCGGTTGCCTACCGGCTATTCTACCGCGCCCATGGGGTCAAATTCTTCACCCGCAACGTCCTGTCCTTCTCCGGCTGCGGGCCAATCCGCACCAGCTATATCGGCATGGTCGAACAGGCTGACAAGGCCAAAGTAGACGGCTGGCAGGCCCAGATGCGAAGGCTTGGTGCAGCGGCCCAATAAAAGTTATATTATAACTTTTCAATACCGAAAAACTCTGTTAATGTTACATCATAACATTGATGGAGGGCGTTATGTTTGCAACCAACAACCAATCCAAACTTGTTCCCATTTCTGGCGGCGCCATGGCGGCGACCTTCGGTCTCTTCTATCTGATGCAAGGGCTGGTGGCGTCCGAAGATATGGAATACCGCGAGCCACGACCGCCATGGCGGCTGCAGGTCAATATTGGTGATATTGAGGTAGAGCCAGCGCGTCAGATTGAACGCGTGACGCCTCCGCCAGAGCCCGAGCCCGCACCCGAGATGGAGATTGATCGCTCTTCCTCCTTGGACGGGATCAGCTTCGAGATTGGCTCAGCCCCGATCCCGCAAGTGCAGTCTGTAGGCACCAAACTGGACCTGGGCATGTCCGACGGTGAACGCCTGCCGCTCGTACGCGTGCAGCCGATCTATCCGCGCCGGGCCCTCGAGCAAGGCGTTGAAGGCTGGGTGATCCTCCAGTTCACAGTAACCGAGGCCGGAACAGTAGAAGATGCCGTTGTCGTGGACGCCGAGCCGAAGAATTTTTTCGACCGGTCAGCGCTGAACGCGATCAAGAAGTATAAATACAAGCCAACCGTGGTTGACGGTCAGGCGCGGGCCACCCCAGGTGTCCAGTTCCGCATGGTGTTCGAACTCACTGAGAATTCGTAAGGAGGCTTTCATGCGCATTCGCACACACTCCCGCGCCGCCGCGAAGACAGACATGACCCCCATGCTGGATATTGTCTTCATCATGCTGATCTTCTTCATCGTGACCGCGAGCTTCATCCGCGAGGATGGCCTGATGGTGAATTTCCAGAAGCCACAGAAGGGGCCCAAGTCCCCTACCGAGCCCATCGGCTTTCAGGTGGATGCTACCAGCCGCATCTTCCATGCCGGGCGGCTGATCGACCACTGGTCCATCGAGGCGATCGTGAAGGAGGAGCACACGGCCCGCCCCGACGCGCCGGTGGTGGTGGAAACAGACCCGAACGCGGCCATGGGCCAGTTCATCCGCATCCATGACGAAGCGGTGAAGGCCGGCATGCCGCGAGATAAAGTCGCCATAGTTGTTCGCTCTGAATAGATGGGGGTCTTCAGTTGTGAGCAGACAGCCAGGCGCGCGGCGGGGCACTTGCCCCGCCGCTTTCTTTTGCGATTAACAAATCATGCCGCATAGGATAGTGTCCCATAAACGTTTTAATCGGCCGGAATTGAGCCGCACCATTGGGGGGTCCTATGTCCTATTCGCAAAACCTGCTGCGCGCATCCGTGCTTGCGCTCATTCTTTTGCCGCTTACCGCCTGTGGCGGCAGTCATTATTCGGTTCAACCCGGGGTCAACCGCAATACCGCCACTGCGGGGCAGGTGCGCAAGATTCCGGCAATCAGCGTCGATGTTCACAAACGTGTCCAGAAGTTGCAGGAAGCTATCGACAGTAGGGACTATGGGCTCGCATCCACGCTTAGGGATTCCCTGACAAGCGACGAAAGACTGAATGGCTATGAACGAGCTGTCGTCTGGCAGCTTGCCGCCATGCTTGCTTATGAAATGGACGATACACCGGGCACCATTACCGCCTATCAGCATATCCTAGAAAACCGGGACATGATTCCCTTCGCGCTCGAGCTTGGCATCCTCAAGACCCTGTCGATGCTGCATTATGCAAATGGCGACCTGCAAGAAGCCCGCGCCGCTGCAGACGACTGGCTGACACTGAACGCAGACCGGGAGCTTGGTGCAAGCGGCCTGCAATATCTGGCCAAGCTGAATTATGACCTGAAGAATTATGAGGCCACACTCACCTTTCTTGATCGGGCTCTCGCAAAAGCCAACACCATGCAAAGTCGGCAACCAACGTTTGCGCTCTACGAACTGATGGTGCCTGCCGCGTGGGAGCTTGGCAAACAGGACAAGGCGATCGCCGCCCTCAAGAGCCTAGTTATCGAATGGCCCCACGCCGACTACTGCCGCATGCTGGCTGGCGCCTATGAAGCGCAAGGCATGGCAAAAAGGGATGCGATCTCGGCGGTGCAACCCATGGCGGATCGGTGTAGCAGCATTGAGGACACCAAAGCGCCCACACTGGTGTCCACGGCAGGGGATCAGAAGTTTCTGTTCGCTGCCAACCAGTTCATGGAGGCCAGCCGAACCGATACCAGTGACTATCTGCCGCTTGTACGGGTGCAGCCGCAATACCCCCGCAAGGCGATTGAAGACAAGGTCACAGGCTATGTGGTGATTGAGCTTACGGTCATGGAAAACGGCTGGGTGGACCCGGCATCGATCAAGGTTCTTGAAGCCGAGCCACCAGGCTATTTTGAAGCAACGGTCAGAAGCGCTGCTTCGAAATTCAAATACAAACCGAAAATGGTGCGCGGAAAACCACAAACGGTCACCGGCGTGCAATACCGGTTCAACTTTGACCTCGGCGAAAACATCCTGAACGGCAACTAAGCGACAAATCATTTGGCCGGATTAGCGCGCCTGGGTAGCCTCCGGGTTGCCCTTTTGCCCCAGTGCCTCATAGACATATTTGTGCAGCTCTTCCCGAAGCGGATAGGCGCCATACGGCAAAAGGTTGGTCATCATCACCACCACCATGTCTTCCTTGGGGTCGACCCAGAAGTGGGTGTTGGCCATGCCGCTCCAGTAGAACAAGCCTTCACTGCCGTAGCCGCCATATTTTTCGACGTCCTTCACAACCGCGAAATCAAGGCCGAAGCCAAGGCCGCGGTCACCGCCCCATGACGCAGCGGCGGGGGCTGGCAGCTGGTCGGTCGCCATCAGGCGGATGGTCTCAGCCTTCAGTATCCTCGCGCTGTCCAGCACGCCCCCGTTCGCCAGCATCTGGGCGAAACGCCAATAGTCCGTGGTCGTGGAAACCAGCCCGCCGCCGCCTGAGAAACTGGCCGGTTTTTTGGTATAGTCGGGGAAATAAGGGTCAACGGTTACCTTAAGCGCGCCTCCCTCTTCCGGCTTGACCATATCCACAAGGCGCGTCGCCTGCTGCTTGGAGATATAAAAACCGCTATCGGTCATGCCAAGCGGGCCGAACACACGGTCCTGCAGGAACTGATCCAGCGGCTTGCCGGACAGCACTTCAATGAGGCGGCCCTGTACATCCACGGCAAAACTGTAGACCCACTTATCGCCCGGCTGATACAGGAGCGGCTGGCTGGCAAGGCGTGAAATCCATTCCTCAGCCGACAGGCCATATTCGAGCACGCCATTCTTCTTATAGAGCTTGTCCACCGGCGTATCGCCGAACAGCCCATAGGTCAGCCCCGCGGTATGGCGCATCAGGTCCCGGATGGTGATCGGGCGACGCGCTGGCACTGTCTCGATCGTGCCATCCTCACTCCCGGCCTTGAAAACCCGGGCGTCGGCGAATTCAGGCAAGTAGGCAGATACCGGATCGTCAAGCTCGAAAAGCCCTTCTTCATAAAGCATCATCAAGCCCACGCCTATCACCGGCTTGGTCATGGAATAGATCCGGAAGATGGCATCTTCGCGAAGGGGCTCATCGCCCGCAAGCGTTCGGTCACCATATGTCTGGAAATGCACCACCTTGCCGTGCCGGGCCACAAGGGTGGTCAAATTGCTGAGCTTCCCGTCTTCGATATAACCCTGGAAATGGCGGGTCATGGCCTCAAGCGCCGGGCCTGACATGCCCACATCTTCAGGTGCTGCCACCGAAATATCGCTGGCGCGTGCAGGCACGACCAACCAGGCCACAAAGAAAAACGCAATCAGGCTCAGTTTTTTCATGTAAAATCCTCCCAGCTCCCTCAGGAGAATAGGGCCCATTGAGGCGGAAGCAACAGGATAGCGCCAAAAGCCGACCAAAATTGTCGCTGCTATCCTTAACCGGCTACTAACCTATTGCCTGATATGCTTGCGTCAGGTGGGCAAGGCCTGGTTCGGCCAGCTGGCCCTTTTGTCGGGAAAGGGACAAACCGATCGCATATGACGACGGAAGACTTCGATAAAGCCGCGCACGAGCGCGTCACCAAATGGCTGAAAGGCTACCAGAGACTCTGGCTGCTGTTTGCTTGCCTTTTTGCGGCGGCGCCTGCCTGGGCCGCCGATGTCTATATCGTGGACACCGTCAAGCGCGACGACAGCCTGACGCTGGCTGAAACTCTCAACCAGAGCTGTGTGTCCTGCCGCCCTGTAAAATATATGGATATGAAAGGCAGCGTTCGGATTGGCCGACAGATTTCCTATGAGCTGGCAAAGCTCAAGGCGGATGGCGCCCTTGACCTGGTGATCACCCTTGGCAAACCCGCCACCAGAATGATCGCCCGCGAGCTGACGGATGTGCCGATCTTCTACAGCCTTGGCGCACCTGATGCTGATCCGACCCGGCATGGAAGTGATGTCATAAGCCTTGTGGTGCCGCCGTCGCCCAAGCTTAAACTGCAGGCCCTCAAGGCCCTGGCCCCGAACATCAAGAACATCGGCTTCCTGGCCACCAGGGACAGCCTGGACGATATCAAGGATCAGACGATTGCGGCAGCGCGTGAGCTTGGTGTCCAGATCAAATTCTATTATGTCCAGCGCCCCTATGATGTGCCCGTTGGGCTGCGTACCGCCATCCAGGAAATGGACGCGATAATATTTATCCAAGACCGGGTCGTCATCAACGCGGACACCGTGGAATATATCCTGCAGCTGACCCTTGAGAACCAGGTCCCCACCCTGGTGGACAACGACAAGCTGGTCGACCGTGGCATGCTTGCGGCCCTGACCGTTGACCCGGTCAGGCTGGGAGAAAAGCTTGGCGGCGCCATCGAGCAGTTCCTTGCGACCGGGGCCCTGCCTGACCTCTCTGACGATCCGACGCTGTTTCAGCTGTTGGTCAACGGTGACACGCTTCGCCAGACGCCGGGCGTTACCGGTAATGCCCCTGCTGGCCTGAAAATGGTGATGCGATGAAGAAGCAAGGACGGACATGGGCGCTTGGCCGCTGGTTTTCCGACAATCTGACCCTGACCCAGCGGGCGATCGGCTTCCTGGTCCTGCTGGTAATCTCCGTTGGCGGGTTGCTGGCCATCGCGTTCGTCGTCACCTCGTCGCAGGTATTTAACGATGACCTCAAGCAGCGTGGCCAGGCCACGGCTACCGGTATTGCAAAGAACGTGAAGCTTGGGGTACTGGTCCGCGACCGGCTGCTTCTCGGGCAAACCCTTCAACCCTACCTCCAGGACCCCGATATCAGCTATATCAGCATTCTCGACCCCACGGGCAAGGTGATTGTTTCCCTGCCCGGCGAGACAACCGAAGAGGCAATCGATGCCGCCATTGCAGCGCGTGTCGCTCGGTCCGATGGTGCTGTAGTGCTGCAGCATGAGCAGAACAGCGGGCAGGGCTCGGAAAGAATGGGGGCGGGCATGCATATTGGCGCACCCATCTGGCGTGATCTACTCGCCAATGACAGTGACAACCTGTTCGAAGAAGACCTGATGCCGGACACGGATGAAGCCGACCCCGAAGCCGCTGCGCCAAAGCAGGAGCTGATTGGGGTGGTGCACCTGGGCGTCACGACCGAACGGGTGCGCGGTAACATCAACGACCTGATCAGGCAGGCCAGCTTATACGCCGGTGGCCTTGCCCTTCTGGGCCTGATCATTGGTGCCTGGCTGTTGAAACGCTGGATGAAGCCCCTGCAGACCGTCACCAGCCTGGCGCGCCGTGCCCGGTTTGGCGGATTGCACAAGGAACTGGATGATGAAATCACCCGCGAGCTTCTGGCCAACAGCGAACGCAACAGCCATGACGAGCTGCGCATTCTCCAGAGCGCCTTTGCGGACATGATCCATGAACTCAGGCTGCACTATAAACTGCAGGAAGAACAGAAAGAGCGGCTGGAGCAGATGGTGGTTGAACGCACCATGGAACTGACCCACGCCAAGGAAGAGGCCGAGGCGGCCAGTATCGCGAAATCGCGCTTCCTGGCCTCCATGAGCCACGAGCTGCGAACGCCCCTGAATGCCGTGATCGGTTTTTCTGAAATGCTTCAGAAAGACATGACGGTTACACCTGAACAGACAGGTGAATATCTGGGGTATATCTGCGACAGCGGCAAGCACCTCCTTGATATCATCAATGATATCCTGGACCTGTCCAAGTTGGAGGCCGGCCGGTTCGAGCTGCAGTTCAACGATGCCTACCTGGACAAGATTGTCCATGAAGCGGTTGCCTACAGCCAACCCCTGATGGACCGCAAGAACCAGACCCTCCACATGAAGATCCCGCCACTGGAGGTCACGACAGACCCCCGTATCCTCAAGCAGGTGATCATCAACCTGGTGTCAAACGCCGTGAAATTCACCCCGGCGGAAGGCCATATTGCCATCGAGGCATCCGAACTGGGTGATGAGTTCGAGCTCAAGGTTACCGACACCGGCATCGGCATGAGCGACCAGGAAATCGAGCTGGCGATGCAGCCGTTCGCCCAGGTCAGCGAGCAGATGTATGTCCAGACGGAAGGCGAAGGCACTGGCCTTGGCCTGCCGCTTGTCGAACACTTCATGCTGTTGATGAAAGGCGGTATGAAAATCGAATCCGAGAAAGGCAGGGGCACCACCATCACGCTGACATTGCCGATCCACCCGGTTCAGCCGGATGTCCATCATCCGGAAGAGGATTTCGACTATATCTAAGCAACTGACGCTCTCAAATTGCCCAAGCTCACCATCGGTCCTACCTTGTCTCCCTCGACCTCATCGCGACAGGTAAATGCGCGCCTCAAGGCCAGCCAAATAAAGGCATGATCAGTCCAGATAGGCCCAGCTGTCCGCACCGTCGAAATGGCGAAGCCGCAGGCCCTTGATGTCTGCCGGGTTTGCCAGGCGCATATTTACAGCCATGCGGGTTCCCGCAGCCTTGTCCAGCCCCAGCCAGTGGGTAGTGCACCCGCACGTGCTGCAGCTGTGGAAAGCCAGCGTCCTGTCGCCCCAGACATACCTGATGGTGGCGCCAGATGCATGCTTCAGCACAATCTCACTTTCATCCGCGTGGGCCCAGATAGTGCCCAGCTTGCGGCAAACTGAACAGTTGCACTCAGTGATCCATTCAAGCGGCTTGTGCACTTCAAAATGGACTGCGCCGCAGTGGCAGCTTCCTTCGATCATCTGTCTCTCCGCTTTCTCTGCTCAGGTGCCAGTATGCCCACGAGAAGGGAACAAAAAAAGAACAATATTACCTGTTGCCTCCTCCCCGCCTCCTGCCATAGCCTGAGCGTGGGTTTCTTAAACAGGGGAATATGTCTCATGAAAATCTATCCATTGGTCGCCGCGCTCGGCCTGTCAGCCAGCCTCGCCACCGCAACACTTGCAGACAGTACCCTGTTCAACTTCGGCCAAACCAATGTCACGGTTCGCGCGGACAACAAATACTGTGCCCTCAACGCAACCCAGAAATTCGACAAAGCCTGGCTGGACGTGCAGATCAAATCAAATGCCGGCAACAACGAAGTCGTGGGCGCCTACCTGCTGTGTGATGAACTGGCCCAGCTGCGCGGTGGCGCCCCTATTGCGAACACCCGCTGGATCATCTTGTTGTCGCCAACCCAGGGCGGCGCAAAAGCAGGCCCGATCAGCGGCGTAACGCGCAAGCAACTGATCGACCTTTTGGCCAAGGAGTTCGACAAAGGTGTTTCGCTGGATGTTGACGAGATTAACAAGAGCGTCAATAACGCGACCAGGGAGGTCATGGGTACCAACGATCTGCCCCCGATTGAAATCTCCTCAAGCGGCGCGCCAAGCCTGCTCGCCAAAACCGACGAAGGCGTTTTCGCTGGCCTCAAGCTGCAGGTCACAACGGCGGACGGCCCCGCCACAATCGGCGCCGTTATCGGGATGACGCTGATCAATGACCATATGCTTTCGGTCAATGTGTACCGGCAGTTTGAAGATCCCAAGACCATCAACATGCTGCTTGGTGAAGCCAGCGCGATGATCGAAAAGATTGTCGACCTGAACGACTGATCCGCGCTTTCAATAAAAAGACGGCACGGGGCAACGGCCCCGCCGCCTTGGCCCTTTAAACTCGCCCCCTGGACCCCACATGTAGAAAAGCCGGCGCCGGAGCCGGACCAAAAAGCACAACAGCAACGACAGGGGGAACATCATGCATCAAGACGCCAAATTCTGGAACCGGATGGCTGCACGCTATGCCAAATCCAAAATCGCCGACATCCCTTCCTACGAGCGCAAGCTTGAAGTGACACGCAGCTATTTCACGCCCGACATGGAGGTGCTGGAGATCGGCTGCGGCACCGGCACCACGGCGCTCACGCATGCGCCGCATGTGAAACACATTCGCGCCACCGATATCTCTGAGGAAATGATCGCCATCGCGCGCGCCAAGGCCGACGCCGAAGGGGTCAAGAATGTCACCTTCGACGTGTCTTGTGTTGACGATCTGGACGTGCCAAACGCCAGCCTGGATATGGTGATGGCCCATTCCGTCCTGCACCTGCTGGAAAACCGCACGCAAGTGATGGCCCGCGTCTATGACATGCTGAAGCCCGGCGGCCTGTTTGTCACCAGCACCGCCTGCCTGAAGGACGGTCTTGGCTGGGTCAAGGTCCTGCTGCCGCTGATGCGCCTTGTGCGTTTTGCCCCGCGCACCGTGAAATTCTTCTCCGCCGCTGAGCTGGAGCAAGAGCTTCAGGACGCCGGTTTCAGCGTGGCCTACAAGTGGCAACCGGGGCCGAAGAAGGCGCTTTTCATGGTGCTTCGAAAACCCGAGTAGCCGCGCCCTTCCCCCTCAACGGACGTGCAATGGACATTCCCTCCAGCTTGGCGGTAAACTGGCCGCTAACATCACGGCTGGGGAGGACAACAGCATGACCGGTTATCACTTCAAATCCCTGCTGCTGGCGGCAGCCATCGGCATCGGCGCACCCGCGCTTCAGGCCACTATGGCCGAGGGCCTGCTGTCGGGCTATGAAGCCACAGCGCTTGAAAGGGAAGTTGCGGCGGTCGAGGCCGCTTTCGCCAAAACCATGGCGGACCGGGATTTTGACGCCTTCGCCAGCTTTCTGGATGAAGAGACCGTCTTCTGGGGCCCGAACGTGCCAGACCGCGGACGTGACGCCGTGATGATGCGCTGGCGCCCCTATTATGACGGCGAGGCAGCGCCTTTTTCCTGGGCGCCGGAGACCGTGATGGCGCTCGGGTCAGGCACGCTGGCACATTCAACCGGCCCGGTGAAAGCGCCGGACGGGCGTGTGGTAGCCTATTTCCATTCCACCTGGCGCAAGAATTCGGATGGCGAATGGAAGATCATCTTCGACAAGGGCCAACGCTTCTGTGCGCCAACACCGGCAACAGTGCAAGAGTAGCGTCTCTGGTCAATATGGAAAATGGTGCCCCCGGTCGGAATCGAACCGACACTCCCGAAGGAACGGGATTTTGAATCCCGCGCGTCTACCAGTTCCGCCACAGGGGCACTGCGCATCGAATCTGCGGTAGAAAGCCCGCGCATCATATACGCGTTTCTTTTCCCGTCAAGCGCCCAGTGACTGTGCCGTGACCCCACCATAAATTATTCAACCGCACCCGCCCTTTCGTTTGCCATGAAGCCGCCCCATTGGTAAGGAAGTTTCAGGTTTGCTGCGGCTCCGGCCCTCACCCCCACCCGACCACTCACGGGATTATACACTTGGGGTGGTCGGGTGGGGGTGAGGGCTGGCCCGGCAACCAGTAAGCAAAGGGAACAAAGCGACCGTGATCAGGAAACTGTACGACTGGACGATTGAAAAGGCCCAGAGCCCGGCGTCCGAGAAATGGCTGGGGGCCATCTCGTTCGCGGAATCCAGCTGTTTCCCCATTCCCATCGATATCATGCTGATCCCCATGATCCTGGCTGACCGGCTGAAGGCCTGGCGGCTGGCCACCATCACGCTTGTCACCAGCGTGCTGGGCGGCATTGCAGGCTATCTGATCGGCATGTTCCTGTTTGAGGCCATTGGCAAGCCGATCATCGATTTCTATGGCTATGGCCCGCAGTTCGAAGCCTTCCGCGGCTATTATACCGATTATGGTATCCTGATTGTGCTGATCGCGGGCTTCACGCCCATTCCTTTCAAGGTGGTCACCATTGCCAGTGGCGTTGTGGGGCTGAACCCGCTGGTGTTCATCGGCGCATCCATCCCGGCGCGGGGGGCGCGCTTCTATCTGGTCGCGGCGCTTCTGTGGAAGTTCGGGGACCCAATCCGCGACTTTATCGAAAAGCGCCTCGGGCTTGTCACCACCGCCTTCATGGTGGTAGGCATTCTGGGCTTTGTAGCCCTCAAGTATTTGTAGGATCATCCACATGAGCGACACGATCACATCCTTCCCGAACCGCGAGCCGGTGCTGTTTGCCGGCATTATGGCGACGCTCGTGCTTGGGTCCGCCTTCGGCTTCCAGCTGGCGGGCTATCCGCCGTGCGAGCTGTGCTGGTGGCAGCGCTATCCCTATATGGCGATCATGGCCGTCAGCCTGATCGCCACCGGCATGAAAAGCCTGCCGCGCAAATGGGTGCTCATTATGCTGGCACTGTTGTTCGCAACAGACGCGGGCATCGCCGCCTTCCATTTCGGCGTGGAACAGCGCTGGTGGGAAGGCCTGGCCACCTGCTCCAGCTATGTGAATATCGCCGACAGCGTGGATGATGCCCTGAAGGCCATCATGGACGCCCCGCTCATTCGCTGCGACGAAATAGCATGGTCCCTTTTCGGCATATCCATGGCAGGGTATAATTTCCTGATCGCAACCGCCATGACCGCGTTTTGCGCGAACAAGGCAAGGTCTTGAAGACGAGCTGACCATGAGCAAAACAGACAAAAATCCACTTCCAAAGCCAACGCTTGAGAAACAAGCGCCCGCGCGCCCGCTGCCGGGGGACCGGACATTGGCGGAAGAGACCGAGCGCATGATCCGCGTCGATCACGCAGGCGAATATGGCGCGGTGCGGATATACAAAGGCCAGCGCGCTGTGATGGGCGAAAAGCACCCCAAAGCGGGCCTGCTGAAGCACATGTTTGAGCAGGAAGAGGTGCATCTGGACCGCTTCAACAAGATGATCACCGAACGCGGCGTGCGCCCCACGCTGATGACACCCTTCTGGCATGTGGCGGGCTTCGCCCTTGGCGCCACCACCGCGCTGATGGGCGAAAAGGCCGCCATGGCCTGCACGCAGGCGGTTGAAGAAGTGATCGACGACCATTACCAGGAACAGCGCGACAAGCTCGCGGGCAAAGACCCAGAGCTTGAAGACGTAATTGAGACGTTCCAGGCCGAAGAGGTCGAACACAAAAGGATCGCCGAAGAACACGGGGCCGAAGAAGCCGTGGGCTACCCCGTCCTGTCCGCCGCCATCAAGGCCGGCTGCCGCGCCGCCATCTGGATCTCGAAGCGGGTCTGAAGAAAAGGCGGCCCCAGGCACGAGACCGCCTTTCCCACTCGGAACATGTTCCCAATTCAAACCGTCAGGTTGAACACCGACCCCTGTTCGCCAATCAGGCCGGCTTCCTCGAAAGCGGTGAGGATGCTTTCTTCGTCCTCGTCTGTCAGGTTCGTCAGGTCATACCCTTCGAGAATACCCTCAATCGCCTGCAAGCCTTCGGTGTTGAGGGATTGGCCGTCCACCGGTGGCGGTGGGGGCGGCGGGCCTTTTGGGCGCTCCGCACCCGCAAGCTCGCCCACCGCGCGCGCGTCGAAGCCAAGCTCCTCCATCGCGCTCGCGAGTTCCTTGGTGGGGCGAATGCCGGCGTCCTTGAAGGCGGCTACAATCGCCTGCGCGTCTTCTTCGGTCAGGGTTTCCGGGTCATAGTTCGAAAGCGTCTGGCTGATCAGGCTTTTCTGATCGTACGACAGCGGTTGCGGTGGCGGCGGGCGAAACCCCTGACCACCACCAATGGCAGAAATATCTGGCATATGGCCTCCTTCCATATCTGGCACCCAAGGCCTGATACGGACGGAAGCGGGGGAGCCCTTCGCCTAGCGCTCGAGCTCTGCGTCCCAGTAAAGAAAATCCCGCCAACTTTCATGCAGATAGTTTGGCGGGAACTGGCGACCGTGTTCATGAAGCTCAAAGGCCGTGGGCCTTATGGGCTTGCGCATTGGATACATGTGCGCTTCTTCTGGTGTTCTACCCCCCTTCCTGAGGTTGCACGGCGCGCACGCTGCCGTAATGTTGGTCCAAGACGTCCTGCCGCCCTGGCTTCTGGGGATGACATGATCGAATGTCAGCTCCTCCGTCGAGCCGCAATATTGGCAGGTGAATTCATCGCGCAGGAACAGGTTGAAGCGCGTGAAGGCCGGGTACTTGGGTTGCCGCACATATTTCTTGAGCGCAATCACGCTCGGCAGCGGCATGGCCATCGAGGGTGAATGCACCTCTCGGTCATAGTTCGACAGGATCGACACCCGATCCAAAAAAACGGCCTTGAGGGCCGTTTGCCAGTTCCACAGACTTAAAGGAAAATAGCTGAGCGGCCGGTAGTCGGCGTTCAGCACAAGGGCCGGACAACTGTCCGGGTTTGGCAAGTGGGGCGTAAAGTTAACACCCATAGTCATATTCCCCCCGACAAATCGGAAAGGGTACCGACGCCCACCATCGGCACCGCCCCACAAACATAAGGGCTTCAACTCCGACAGGTCATACATACAAGATACAGTGTTACGCCATGATGACAAAGCATTATGTTGTGGCAGGCCGATAGAATTTGGCTGAGTCGGGGAATTCGCTAAAACCGCGTGACACGCTGGCTCAGCTTCACCCACTCATGCGCCACCGCTCCGGTCTGGGCCTCGAGCATCGCATCAAACGCGCCGGATACCCGGTCCAGATAAGGCTCGGTATAGGGGAAGGCGCCCGTGTGGTCGTAATTGTGGCGCATGGCCGCGTTGCACTCAAAAATGAACAGGCGCCCGTCATCCAGTTTGCAGAAATCGATACCGAAAAAGTCCAGGTCTACAAGCGCTCGCACTTCCTCAAGCCGCGCAAGATTGTCTGCCCCCAGCCAGCTTTCGAAATCCGAAAGATAGACCTGCTCTGCCGCCTGCAGGTCGTCACTGTCAGCCATCAGGCTGTAGCGGTCACCCGAATGGACATTCCAGCCGGAATGCACAAGGCTGGCCACCGGATAAAAACGGCCATCAATGCAGAAGGTTCGGCTTTTGCGGTAATGGCCCTGCGCGTCCGCAAGGTCATGATACTGGATCAGGTAATAGTCCCGGCCCGCACGGGCGGCGCTGAAATAGCGCCGCGCTGCGTCCACGTCTGGCGCCAGCGTCACTTCGACCCCAGTGTGGGTTTCACAAGGCCTCAGCACCAGCGGATAGGAAAAGCCCTTATCCGCAATCGCAGTGGCCATGGCGCCCGTGTCGCCGCCGTCCCAATGCACACGCTGTGTCTTCGGGAACACCACACCGTCAATCGCACCCAGCCGGCGATAGTTCTGTTCCCGGCTGGTCTGCAGCACCTTGTCCGGGTGGTTGATCACCGGGACATCCGGCCAGCCCGCCAGAAAGCGGGACAAGGCCTTGAGGCTCGCCGCCATCCTGTCCGCGCAAGCGATGGTGTTCAAGATGATGTCGGGCGCTGGCCTGTCGTCTGGCCATTCAGCCGGTGCGTCAAAGACATTGTGCAGGCAGACATTGTAGCGCTGCGCGCTCAGGAAATTTGAGACCGAGAAATGCCCGCCCTCCAGCGACGGCTCGAAGCCCCGGTCAGATGGGCGCAGCTGATATTTCGCATTCTTCAGGCCCCGCACGCGCAAGAGGTTCGGGCGCCCGGCCTTCACCCGCCGCGGGAACTCAAACGGGTGATGGGCGGCAAGCAGCCCCAGCGCTTCCTGGGCACCCTCAATATCTCCCGCTTCCAGGCGCAGGCAGGAGCGGAGCAGTAGATTGTCATACCCGGCTGGAGCAAGCGCGAGCGCCTTATCGTTCCAGGAGGCCGCTTCGTTGAAGGCGCCGCGCACAGCCAGCAATTTGGAAAGACGCCGAACCAGGTCAGGGTCGTCCGGATTATGCGCGACCTTCTCGCGTAGGGCCTTGACGGGGTCCACCGGGGTCGGCTTCTTTTCCACCCGGTCATGGAAGCCCGCGAGCCAGGCTATGATCCCGCCCTTCGCCGCCCGCTTGAGGTCAAGCGAATGGCGCACCCGGAACAGCGTGCGGTTGCTGTCCTCGGCAAACCCCGTCCGGGCATGCAGCACCTTGCGGTTGGCAAAAAAGACAGCTTCCCCTTCACGGAGCTTGAAGACAAAGCGCCGTGCCTTGCCCGCCAATGCATCATCCAGCCGGTCGAGGAGCGCACGGTCTGTCCCGCTCAGCGTCGCGCCGTCGGCGATCGCCTGATCAACCTGGGTGCGGTAATAACGGATCGTCGGCCCACCCGCACCTTCTTCAAGCACCGGGAAATAGCCCCGGGAAAAAGGAAAGACCGGCGCACGCAAGCGCTCGGCATCCGCGGGCGCGAGGCAATCAAGAACATCATCCACCGCCACCATGGCATTTTGGCCGCCGCCTTCGTCCGCCACCACGCACTGGAAAGTCACCAAGTCGTGCGGTTCAGGCAGGTAGCTGCTGTCAGTATGGGGCATTAGCGGCAGGTGGGTGCGGCTGTAGGCCGTGGCCTTCCTGGTGCGGCGAACCGCGTCCGGGTTTACGGACACGCGGGTGAAGGAAAGCGCGGGCGGCACTTCCTTGCGCCCACAGCCAAGAACCCCCAGCATGGTCGCAAGCGCCTTGATCTCCGCCTCGTTCGCCACTTTGTCAAAACCAGACACCACCGTAAAATAAGGATAGCGGGCAATGGTGCGCGCAATCCGGCGCGCCAGCGCCTTCAGCGCCCGCCGCCTGCCTATCGGTATCCCGTTCGCTTCAATGCGCGGTATCGTCATGCCTGCCCCCTCGCGGCAATCTTACTCATGAGCCTCAGCACGAGCAAGAAGCCTTAGGGCAAAGCCTGGCCTCCAGCAAACGCTATGCTTTTCTTTCGCATTCAGTAGATTAGGACAGGCAAATTAACCGCACCGAAAGTATTCAACCATTATTTTCATCCAAGGCAAGTGGAATATTCGTAGTAAATAAGACACCGTTGCTAGATCGTTCTGAGCACCGGTTCCTTAAATTGGATATGATGGTGACGAAAAGCATACCAGGCAAACGCTTCACGATGTGGCTCATTGTCGGCCTGGCCGTGATTGCCGTGTTCGGCTTCTATGCCGGGCAGATGGCCTACACACGCCTGAACGACCAGTTTGTCGCCCGCGACACGCTCTCCGTAAGGCTTGCCAGCCAGTCACTCCAATCCAGTCTCAGGCTTCCCGCCAGCCACCTTTATAGTGTGGCTGCCCTTGAACCGAGAATGCGGCAGGCCATCAGCGCGCGCCAACCGGACCTTGATGAAGTGGCCAACGCCTTCACCACACTGTTGATGCGCAACCCCGACTATGCCCAGGTCCGCTGGATTAACGAGGACGGCATGGAAATTGTCAGGATTGATCAGTTTTCCCCCGCCAATGTCCAAAGGGTGGCCTCGAACGACCTGCAGGACAAAAGCCGCCGTCCTTATGTGCAGAGCGGCCTTCAGCTTGGGCCGTCTGAGCTCTATGTTTCCCCCCTTGATTTGAACGTGGAAAACGGCGTAGTCCAGCGCCCCTTTGTGCCCGTTGTCCGAATGGCTCTTCGGCTGATTGACGGCACAGGCATACCCCGCGGCATCCTGGTGCTGAATATCTCCGCCAAGCCCATGCTCGACCGGATCATCAGCTATTCAGTCGATGAAAATATTATGCTGCTGAATGCCGATGGCTTCTGGCTGAAATCGCCAAACCCCGCCGACGAATGGGGCTTTATGCTGGGGAAATCGGAAACGCTGGGCACTCGCAATCCAAAAGCATGGCAAAATATAAATTCGGCCAGGAACGGCCACGTAGAAACTGCCGTAGGCCACTGGACTTGGGATACCATCGGCGTTTCCGAGAGCCATTTGACCGTGGCGGAAAATCTCTCGCTCAAGCTTGTTGCACATGTTCAGGCCGAGACCATCTGGGCGTCGCGCATGAAGGCCCTTACACCTGTCATGATAACCACGCTTCTGACTGCGCTATTATTCGGTTTCGGGCTTCACCGCATTCTACGGGAAATGGCAGAGCGCCGGCGTGCAGAAAAGCAAGCCATAATCGCCAACAAGACGAAAAACGCTTTCCTTGCCACCATGAGCCACGAAATCCGAACCCCGATGACAGGCATCCTCGGGTTTGCCGACATGCTGCTGGAAGACAGGCTGTCCGATGACAGCAAGACAAAGGTGGGTAAGATAAAATCTGCCGCAGAAGCGCTGCTTCGCATACTCAACGACATTCTGGACATTTCAAAGCTGGATGCAGGCAAGTTCGAAATCGAATCCATCCCCTTCAACCCGGCGTCCATGGCAAATGAAGTGGTGCAGATGTTTTATCACACTTGCCCGGCAGAGAAGAAAGAGACGCTGCAAATAACAGCGAAGGTTGCCAAGGGCTTTCCCGAGGCCGTGTCAGCTGACCCTACCCGCCTCAGACAAGTGTTGATGAACCTGCTGGGCAACGCCGTTAAATTCTCCGACCGCGGATCGGTTACCTTGGTGTGTGCCCACGACCCGGCCAAAAAGCAGCTTGAGTTTGAAGTGATCGATACCGGCATCGGCATGGACCAAGAACTCCTCGACCGCCTGTTCCAGGAATTTCAGCAAGCCGATGCCTCCACCAGCCGAAAATACCACGGCACCGGCCTCGGCCTTGCCATCTGCAAGAAATTGGTAGACCGCATGGGCGGTGAAATTCGAGTGAAAAGCACGCCGGGGCTGGGCAGCGCCTTCTGGTTTTCCGTCCCTTATGAACCCGCGAGCATCGAAGACCTGCCAATGGAAGAGGCTGCCGCTGAACCCGCGGAGACAGCGCGACAAGCTCTGTCCATCCTTGTGGCCGAGGACAATGAAATCAATCAGATGATCATCCAAAACACACTGAAGAAAATGGGCCACAAGGCAACCATCGCGGAAAGCGGCATGGAAGCCTTGAGACTGGTATCTGAAGAACATGATTTCGACCTGATCCTGATGGATGTCAGAATGCCTGAAATGTCCGGCACAGAAGCAACCCGGCGCATTCGCGCCCTGCCAGGTGCCAAATCCCGCATCCCCATCATCGCCCTTACAGCGGACGTCATGGCGGAAAACAAGGCTTCCTATTTCGAGGCCGGTATGAACGACTGCGTCGGCAAGCCCATAAACCACGTGGAACTGGCCGCGGCCATCAACAAGGCCGCCTGTTCAGTTTCCAGGTAGACATCCGCAGCAGGTCATTTTACCGTTTCCTTGTTCAGCACTTCTTTCTAAAGTGCCGCCATGACCGAAACACCGCAACAGCTTGTGACCCGTTTTGCCCCCAGCCCCACGGGAAGGCTGCACAAGGGGCATGCCTATTCCGCGCTTCTGGCCTTCCGGCGGGCGCAGGATGCGGGCGGGCGCTTCCTTCTGCGCATTGAAGACATTGATACGGTTCGGTGTCGAAACGAATTTGTCGACGGCATTTTTGAGGACCTCCAATGGCTGGGCCTCACGTGGGAAGAACCCGTGCGGCGCCAGAGCGAGCATTTTTCGGATTACCAGACTGCGCTTGACCGACTGAAAGCCATGGGGCTTGTCTACCCCTGCTTCTGCACCCGCAAGGACATCCAGCGCGAGATTGAGGCATCGGAGAGCGCGCCCCACGGCCCGGATGGCCCGGCCTATCCCGGCATCTGTCGCGGCCGGGCGGACGCTGAAGCCTTGCTGGCTGATGGCAAACCGCACGCCTGGCGGCTGGACCTGAAGGCCGCGCTCAAGCATATCGGCGAACCGCTGGTCTGGACCGATGAATTGAAGGGTGAGATCGCTGCAGTGCCTGAGGAACTGGGCGACGTGGTTCTGGCCCGCAAGGACACGCCCACGAGCTATCACCTGTCTGTCGTGGTGGACGACGCGCTGCAGGGCATCACCCACATCATCCGCGGCGAAGACCTTTTCCACGCCACCCATATCCACATTGTGCTGCAGAAACTGCTGGGCTACCCCACACCCATCTATCACCACCACGGCCTGTTGCTGGACGAGCACGGCGAGCGCTTCGCCAAACGCAACAAATCCGTCACGCTCGAGAGCTTGCGCGAACAAGGAACAGACCCAGCCGAGCTGGCAAAGACATTATTGTCGCACCGGGCGGTCTGATATTGCCCCCTGCCCGTACTGGTTTATAGTGGGCGAAACGCAAAAGAGAGACAGCGCATATGTTTATTTTCCTCGTTCTCGGCATGCTGTTCATGCTGATCACTCTGTTCATCCTGTTCGCGGGCTTCGGCTCCATGGCGAAAGGTGGTGAGTTCAACAAGAAATACGGCAACAAGCTGATGCAGGCCCGCGTTGGGGCACAGGCACTGGCCATCGTCTTCTTCGCCCTGTTTGCCTTCACACTTTAGGCCGCCCCCATGGTGAAACTGACCAAAATCTACACGCGCGGCGGCGACGGGGGCGAAACCTCGCTCACGGGCGGGGAGCGCGTCTCCAAGGATAACGCCCGAATTGAAGCCTACGGCACGGTGGACGAAGCCAATTCCGTGATCGGGATGGCGCGCCTGACAACCTCGGGCCCAGCCGACCAGATGCTGGCGCGCATCCAGAATGAGCTGTTTGACCTGGGCGCTGACCTTTCAACGCCCGGCGAGGATTTCACGCCCGGTGAGATGACGCTCCGCATCACCGACGCGCAAGTCACGCGGCTTGAGGAAGAGATCGACCGCATGAACGAGAACATGCAGCCGCTCACCAGTTTCATCCTGCCCGGTGGGTCACCCGCCAGCGCGCATCTCCATCTGGCGCGCACGGTTATCCGGCGGGCTGAGCGGCATGCCATCAAGGCGGCGCGCGAGGTTGCAATCAATCCGGCGGCGATAAAATATTTGAATCGGCTGTCGGACCACCTATTTGTCCTTTCAAGGCACCTCAACAAAGAGGGTGCTTCGGACGTTTTGTGGGTGCCCGGCGCAACACGATAACCCCGATTGACGTTACGGCGGCGCGCAAAATGCTGCACCGCATTGACTCGGGTTTTTATCTGGTTTAACGCTGTGTACCCCTAATATTTCCAAGGGTTGGGGCCTGATTGCCCCGGCCTAGTCAACCAAGGTTCTCAGGGGCTTTTTTGCCCTGCACAAAAATTTGGGAGAAAGAACCCCATGAAGATCATGGTCCCCGTAAAACGGGTCGTCGATTATAACGTGAAGGTTCGCGTTAAATCCGACAATACGGGCGTTGAGCTCGCAAACGTTAAAATGTCCATGAACCCTTTTGACGAGATTGCTGTAGAAGAAGCAATCCGCCTCAAGGAAGCCGGCAAGGCGGAAGAGATCGTTGTTGTCTCCGTCGGCCCGAAGGCTGCACAGGAAACGCTCAGGACCGGCCTCGCCATGGGCGCCGACCGCGGCATCCTTGTTGAGCATGACGGCGAGACCGAGCCTCTCGCGGTTGCGAAAATCCTCAAGGGCATCGTGGCGGAAGAAAACCCAAGCATTGTGCTTCTGGGCAAGCAGGCGATCGATGACGACTGCAACCAGACCGGCCAGATGCTGGCCCAGCTTCTCGGCTGGCCGCAGGGCACGTTCGCATCTGAAGTTGCCGCAGACGGCGACAGCGTGAATGTCACGCGGGAAATCGACGGCGGTCTTGAAACCGTGAAGCTGAACCTGCCGGCTGTCATCACCACTGACCTCCGCCTCAATGAGCCACGCTACGCAACGCTGCCGAACATCATGAAGGCAAAGCGTAAGCCGATCGACGAAAAGACGCCGGGTGACTATGGCGTTGAAATGGCCCCGCGCCTGACCACGCTGAAGGTTGAAGAGCCCCCGAAACGCGAAGCCGGTATCAAGGTTGAAAGCGTTGAGGAACTGGTGGCGAAGCTTAAAGAAAAGGGAGTAATCTAATGACCGCTCTCGTAATTGTAGAACACGATAACGCGTCGGTAAAAGACGCAACGCTTGCAACTGTCACGGCTGCCAAAGCGTTTGGTGAAGTGCACGCCCTTGTGGCTGGTTCCGGTTGTGGTGCTGCCGCAGACGCTGCCGCGAAAATCGATGGCGTATCCAAGGTTCTGGTCGCTGACGATGCAGCCTACGCACACCCGCTGGCGGAAGAGCTGGCCGCAGTTGTGCTGTCTGTTGCGGACGCATACGACGCGATTCTGGCGCCTGCCACCACGTCTGGTAAGAACTTCCTGCCACGCGTTGCGGCGGCCCTGGATGTTGCCCAGATCTCCGACATCATTGAAGTTGTCAGCACCGATACCTTCAAGCGTCCGATCTATGCCGGTAACGCCATCGCGACCGTGCAGTCATCCGACGCCAAAAAGGTGATCACCGTTCGCGGCACCGCGTTCGACAAAGCCGCCCCTGAGGGTGGTTCTGCCGCCGTTGAAAGCATCGCTGCGGCACCGGCCGCTGGCGTGTCCTCCTTCGTGGGCGCCGAGCTTTCGAAGTCTGACCGCCCTGAACTGACCAGCGCCAAGATCATCATTTCCGGTGGCCGCGGCATGGGGTCAGGCGACAACTTCAAGATCATCGACGCTGTGGCTGACAAGTTGGGCGCCGCCGTTGGCGCATCCCGCGCGGCCGTGGACGCCGGCTTCGTGCCAAACGATTACCAGGTCGGCCAGACCGGCAAAATCGTGGCGCCAGAGCTTTACATCGCTGTCGGCATTTCCGGCGCGATCCAGCACCTGGCAGGCATGAAGGACAGCAAGATCATCGTTGCGATCAACAAGGACGAAGAAGCCCCGATCTTCCAGGTGGCGGATTATGGCCTTGTCGCTGACCTGTTTGAAGCCGTACCGGCGCTTGAAAAAGCCCTCGGCTAAACAATTCTAAAGGGCGTGCAGCCAGTGCGACGAAAATTCGCACAACCTGCGCGCCCTTTTTTGCCCCTGTTCCAAAAAATATGTTAGAAAAAGTCACGGCTTAACACGTGGCATAGAAAGAATATCATGGTTGATAAGGTAGGGATTATCGGCGCTGGCCAAATGGGCAATGGGATCGCCCACGTCTGCGCGCTCGCGGGTATGGATGTTGTCCTCTCGGACGTGTCGATAGACCGTGCGGAAGCCGGGCTTGAGGTGATCAAGGGCAACATGGGCCGCCAGGTCACCAAGGGCAAGATCACAGCCGCAGACATGGACGCTGCGATCGGGCGCATCACGCTCGCGGACACGCTGGCTGCCCACAACAAGTGCGACCTGGTGATCGAAGCCGCTGTTGAGGACGAAAAAACCAAGACATCCATCTTCAAGGAACTGTGCCCGCACCTGAAGGCGGACGCCCTGGTGGCGTCGAATACCAGTTCCATCGCCATCACGCGCCTTGCCGCTTCGACCGACCGGCCAGAGAAATTCATGGGCGTTCACTTCATGAACCCCGTGCCTGTGATGAAGCTTGTGGAGCTGATCCCGGGCATCGCCACCAGTGAAGAAACCTTCGACCGCTTCCATGTGTTTACGGAAAAGCTGAAGAAGACCACCGTGGTCTCCGAAGACTTCCCGGCCTTCATCGTCAACCGTATCCTGATGCCGATGATCAACGAAGCCATCTACACGCTTTATGAAGGCGTGGGCAGCGTGGAAGCCATCGATGACGCCATGATGCTGGGTGCGAACCACCCGATGGGCCCGCTGACGCTCGCTGACTTTATCGGCCTTGATACCTGCCTTTCCATCATGCAGGTGCTGTATGACGGCCTGGCGGATAGCAAATACCGCCCCTGCCCGCTGCTGGTGAAGTATGTTGAGGCCGGCTGGCTTGGCCGCAAGACAGGCCGCGGCTTCTATGACTACCGCGGCGACATTCCGGTACCGACCCGCTAAGCGGCAGCGGCAAGAAACAAGATCAGGCGCTTCCCAACCGGAGCGCCTTTCTTTTTGAAGATGGCAGGAGCCCCGCATGTACCGCCTGTTTTACTATCCGAACAACGCCAGCCTTGCGCCGCATCTTGTATTGGCGCACATCGGCGCTCCGTTTGAGCTTGCCCTGGTGGACCGCAAGGCAGACGCGCAGAAGTCCTCGGGCTATCTGAAGCTGAACCCCGCCGGGCGCATCCCGACGCTGGTGGACGGTGACACGGTCCTGTTCGAAAGCCCGGCCATTTGCCTCTATCTGGCGGAACAGCACATGGACGCAGGCCTCGCGCCAGCGCCCGGCAGCCCGCACCGGGCCAAGTTCCTGCAGTGGCTGATGTATCTGACAAACACGCTGCAGGCGGATTATATGGTCTATTGCTACCCCGCGAAGCACACGGCGGATGCAGCGGGCGCGAAGGCCGTGAAGGCCGCCCATGGTGACCGCGTGGCCGCGAACCTTAAAATCCTTGATGAGGCGCTTGCGGGCCACACCTATCTGGTGGGGGACACAGTTACCATCTGTGACTATTTCCTGCTGATGCTATGCATCTGGGCCAGCGACATGCCCACCCCGCCCCAAAGCTTCCCACACCTGGGCGCCTACCTGAAACGCCTCGCGCGGCAGGATGTTGTAAACCGGGTGTGCGCGCACGAAGGCATCAGCCTGGACGCTTTCCTCTGGGGCAATGGCGCTGATCAGCCTTAATTTTTCACGGGGATTGCCTTAGAAACATTGGCGCGACGGCACGCACGACTTGTGATAACAACTGCGGGACTAACCTGTTCACCCAAGAATATTCAGGGAGTCACGACACATGTCAGACCTTAAGATCATCATCGGTACCAAGAATTATTCCAGCTGGTCGCTTCGCGGTTGGCTTGCGGTACGCCATACCGGCCTGCCGTTTGACGAGATCAAACTCCGCCTCGACACGCCGGAATTTTATGAGCGCATCAAGGAGTTTTCCCCCACATCCTGCGTCCCGGCCTTGTGTGACGGCGATGTCCGCGTATGGGACTCGCTCGCGATCATCGACTATTGCGCGCGCATCGCACCTGAACAGTTCTGGTGGCCTGAGGACAAAGCGGCCTACGCCAACGCCCGCTCCATCGCGGCAGAGATGCACAGTGGCTTCATGGGGCTTCGCGGCAATGCGCCCATGAACATGCGGGGTCGCTGGACCGGCCTGACGCTCTCGGATGCGGTGCAGAAGAATGTCGATCGCATCGACCATATCTGGTCAGACGCCCGCACCCGCTTCGGCGCTGGCGGCGATTTCCTGTTCGGCGACTTCAGCGCGGCAGACATGATGTATGCGCCAGTGGTTTCGCGGTTCGAGACATACGGCATCAAGGTCAGCGACACAGCACAGGCCTATATGGACGCCGTGCTGGCGCATCCCTATATCCAGGAATGGAAAGCGGACGCGGCAACAGAATCCCAGGTTGTCCACCAGGACGAAATCCCGGCGGACGCTACCAGCCTCGGCTGATCAGAAAGCCTCGTTCTTCAGCGCATCAATCAGGGCCCTGCCGTCGTCAGACAACCAGTCACGCATGACGTTCGAATAGGCCCTGACCTTGCCGGCTTGGTCCACTACAAGGGTCTTTGGCTGGCGCCCGTGAAACCCGAAGCCTGGGTTGGCGTCCAGCTCCTGGACAATACTTGGCGTATAGTCGCCATAGGGCGCAAGCGAGGTCAGCCCCAGACGCTCAAGTTCCCGCGCCGTCATGGCCAGGCTGTGCCCTTCCAGGTCAACCGCGATCACTTCAAAATGATCGTCGCCCAACTCGTTCTGAACAGCATCCAGTTCCTTGAGATATTTCGTGCACGGAAGGCAGGCCCGCACCCAGAAGACCATCAGCATGGCCTTGCCGTGTTTGGTCTCGAGCTTTTCGATAACCTTCTGGTCATCATCCACCCCTGTCACCAGCTTGTAGCCAGAAAGGTCAAGATCGCGGTGAAAGATGCTTAGGCCCTTCATCTCGCCCACCAGATACGCCTCAATTGGCTTGGTATCCGCCAGGGCCGCCTGCGATAGCGAAAACACCACGATTGCGGCGGCAACTGCAGTTATCAGGCGTTTCATGGGCAGCTCCCTTTTGTCGGACACACCACCATGGCGTACCATCCAGCGATGATTGCACACCCCTTGCACAGACGGAAGCCCGTGCCGTGATACACCGCCTAAATACAGTACATTTTTTCAAACTAATGGTTCACATGCCAATAATTCCCGTAGTAGTAATCGTTCAAATGACATGTAGTTTTAAGTTGAAAATCGGATCCATTGAGGCTGCTAGGGAGAGACCTTTATGATGGCCAATTCAATTTATCGCGGCGTTATTGTTGCTGCATTCTTTTTTCTGTCAGCCTGTTCTGATGTCCTCGACGGCCCAACCGAAGATGATCTTGGCAAACAGCTGGCGTTTGAACTGCCAACCGGCGTCCGCGTTGAATCTGTTGATATCATAGTGGCTGAGAACATTGGTTCAGAAGTTGAACCCAGATATCGCCACCGCGCGAAAGCCACCCTTCAACTTGCGGAGGACAGGGTTGAAGTGGTCGAACAGTTGGACGACAAATATATCCTCAAAACGGTTGCCGAAGAAGGAATGGAATTTGACGTCACGCTGATTTCCACTTCTGTCTTGATCAATGACAAATGGAAGGTTTCATTCGACAAGGTCGAAGGTCGACAAGTCACCGGCGCGCCTCTTGGGCAGTTTGTCGAGGGCACTTATGCCTATGAAAACTCAGAAGAAGCGAACGAGATCATAGCGGCCTACGAAGCCAGACTAAAGGCGGAAAAGGAAGCCGCGGAAGCCGAAGCCAGACACCGTCAGGAAGTAGCCCAAGCACGGGCAGAAAAAGAAGCAGCAGAAAAGGCCGCACGCATCAAGGCTTTCCGCGAATATCTGGCAGGGACGTGGCTTTCCAAAAGCCCGGTGTTTCGAAATAATGCCCCTTACCTGACACGCAACAATGAAAGCGCTGGATTGGAAATTTCCTTCCCCGAAGGCGATCAGGCAACTGGCAAGGCGCGGGTTACCCTTTTTGTGAACGAAGATCTTACGGACGATGTTTCGGTAGACGTCAATTTCACGGTGGCCGATAGCGGCGAATACGCAACTGTTTTTCTTCGGACCAGGACGTCTCACCGCCGCCTGAACTGGACCTTCAGCGAGAACTGGACCATCAATGCAGATGGCGTTTTCCAAACCAGCAATAACCGCGACAGGTGGTATGCACAGATGGAGAAAGACGGACCCGCACTGGCCGCCAAGCGTGAGGAAGAGGCAAGGCTTGAACGCCGTATCGCCGCAATTGAAGGCCTGATCAAGAAGCATCGCGCCTTTATCGGCAAGAATCGCTTGCGCGAGGTCGGGCTGAACAGCAATACCTTCGGTCCGGTGTTCATCGATAGCACCGCCCTAAAGGAGGGAACCGTTTGGGGTGATCAATATTACGCTCCCGATTCCTCCCTGGTTTCCACGGCGATCCATGCTGGCGTTTTGGCACAAGGCGAGTCTGGCGTCGTCAAACTGACCCGTCGGAACCTCGACCAGAGGACCAACTTCCAGGGCACAGTGAAGAATGGCATCCAGACCGAACAATTCCGAGGCCGGGATGTCTATGAAATCGAGCTGATCGAAAAGCTCAACGTCGACTGATCGGCATCCATCGATCAAACAAGCCTCTGCCATGAAAACTGGCGGAGGCTTTTTTTTAAAGAGCACCCTTCTTAAGGGCAGTGAAAAGCGCAATAGCGTCAGGGGTATCCCACTTCAGCGGCCCCAGGAAATAGGCTTTCACTTCGCCATCCGCGCCCACAATATAGCTGGTGGGCAGCTTGCCGTCCGCCAGCTCAAGCGCGATCGCCATGGTGGGTTCAGCGTAGAGGTTCAGGCCTTCAACGCCCCATTCCGCAAGCGTCTCCCGCGCCTGTGCGATACCGCCGCGATCCACCGTAATGGCAACAACCTCGAAGCTATCGTCACCCAGCTCGCGCTGCAGGTTTGCAAGTTCGGGCATTTCGGCCCGGCAAGGCGCGCACCAGCTGGCCCAAAGGTTGATCAGCATGGCCTTGCCCTTCATGGCCGAAAGCTTGATGGGCGAGCCGTCTTCGCGCATGATGATATGGTCCGTCAGGCCCTTCGGTGCCTCGGGCAAGGAAAGCTTGGCCATTTCGCCTTTCAGATAAGAATTTATCGGCGCACCCGCGGGGAAGGCCGTTGTCGAAGGCGAAAACAGCCGATAAGCTGCGCCCCCCAGAAGGACGACAAGGATGACTGCAGGCAGTATGGCCTTTTTGGGCATTTTAGTCTCCAGACAGGACCGTTAACATTCGGCTCAAACATAGTCAGGCTGATACGAAAGGCAAGACCACCGTGGATCACAAATCCGACAATAATGACGCACCTGAGCAGCAGGCAGGAGGCCAGAGCATGTGGGGCGGTCGCTTCGCTTCCGGCCCTTCGGCCATCATGCAGGAGATCAATGCTTCAATCGGATTCGACAAACGCCTGTACCGCGAGGATATCGCGGGATCAAAAGCGCATGCCAGCATGCTGGCCTCTGTCGGCGTGATCAGCCAGGCGGACTGCGACGCCATCCACAAGGGCCTCGACCAGGTCGCGGGTGAGATCGAAGCCGGCAAGATGGTGTTTGACCCGGCGCTGGAAGACATCCACATGCATGTGGAATCGCGCCTTCGGGAGCTGATCGGCGATGCGGGTGCGCGCCTCCATACCGGCCGGTCGCGGAACGACCAGGTGGCAACAGACTTCCGGCTGTGGACGCGCGGGGCCATCGATGCGCTCGACGGCCAGTTCAAAGGCCTTCTTGGGGCGCTGATTGATCAGGCGGAAAAGCACGCAGCCACCGTAATGCCCGGCTTCACACACTTGCAGACCGCGCAGCCCGTCACCCTTGGCCACCATCTGATGGCGTACCATGAGATGCTGAGCCGTGACCGCGCGCGCCTTGCCGACTGCCGCGCCCGCGTGAACGAAAGCCCCTTGGGCGCTGCAGCGCTTGCGGGCACAAGTTTCCCGATTGACCGGCACATGACGGCCGAGGCGCTCGGCTTTGACCGCCCGATGGCCAATTCGCTCGATGCCGTGTCGGCGCGTGATTTCGCGCTCGAGTTCCTGAGCGTCCTCTCGATCTCCGCCGTGCACCTGTCGCGGCTGGCGGACGAGATTGTGCTGTGGGCGTCTGCCGCCTTCCGCTTCCTGACGCTCTCGGACGCCTATTCCACCGGGTCATCTATCATGCCGCAGAAGAGGAACCCCGACGCCGCCGAGCTGATCCGCGCCAAGGTGGGCCGCATCAGCGGGTCGATGAACGGGCTGATGATGGTGATGAAAGGCCTGCCGCTGGCCTATTCAAAAGACATGCAGGAAGACAAGGAACCCGTGTTCCAGGCCGTGGATGACTTCGAGCTGTGCCTCGCCGCCATGACAGGCATGATCGAGGACCTCAAGCCAAACACGGACGCAATGGCAGCCGCCGCGGGCCAGAGCTTCTCCACCGCCACAGACCTGGCCGACTGGCTGGTGCGTGTTCTGGGCCTGCCGTTCCGCGACGCCCACCATGTGACGGGGGCAGTTGTGAAGGCTGCCGAAGAAAAAGGCGTGGATCTTGAGAACCTGCCGCTTGAAGACATGCAGAAGGTCGAGCCGCGCATCACGTCGGACGTGTTCGACGTGCTCAGCGTGTCCGCCAGCGTTTCAAGCCGCACGTCTTTTGGCGGCACATCGCCCGCGAATGTCAAAAAGGCGGTCAAGGCCGCCCGTAAAGCCCTTAAGTAAGGAAACCCAGATGCGTAAACTCATGACCATCACCGTGATCCTGCTGGCCGCCGCTAGCCTTGGGGCCTGCGGCAAGAAGGGCGATGTCAAACCGCCCGCCGGCTATTCATCGTCTCAAAGCTGACCACAGCCCCTATTACCCACAGGTTTACCCATGGATCACTTCCATTACCGCAACGGTCAGTTGATGGCCGAAAATGTACCGCTTGAGCAAATCGCCGCGCAGGTGGGCACACCCGTTTATGTCTATTCGACTGCAACACTGAAGCGCCACTACCGCGTCTTCTCTGAAGCCTTCCAGGGCCTTGATGCGCTGGTGTGTTTTGCCGTCAAGGCCAACAGCAACATCGCTGTCCTGCGTGTGCTGGCAAAGGCGGGCGCAGGCGCGGATGTGGTAAGCCTTGGGGAGCTCAATCGCGCACTCAAGGCTGGCATTCCAGCCAGCAAGATCGCCTTCGCGGGCGTCGGCAAAACCCGCGCCGAGATGGCCGCAGCCCTTGAAGCCGGCATCATGCAGTTCAATGCGGAAAGCGAGGCCGAGCTTGAGGTACTGAATGAGGTGGCAGAAGGCATGGGGCTGGTGGCGCCTGTATCTGTGCGCGTCAACCCGGATGTGGACGCCAAAACCCACGCCAAGATCTCCACCGGCAAATCGGAGAACAAGTTCGGCATCGCCTGGCAGAAGGTTGATGCGGTCTATGCCCGCATCGGGGAGCTTGCAAACCTCAAGGCCGTGGGCGTTGACCTGCACATCGGGTCACAGCTGACGGACCTGGAACCTTTCCGCCTGGCGTTCGAACGCGTGGTTGGCCTGGTGAAGGACCTGCGCGCGAAGGGCCACGACATCCGCCACATCGACCTGGGTGGTGGCTTGGGCATCCCTTATGACCCGGAAGCTGCGGCGCCGCCCGCGCCCGCAGATTACGGTGCCATGATCCGTGAGGTCCTGGGGGACATGGACTGCACCATCATCCTGGAGCCCGGACGCCTGATCGCCGGAAATGCGGGGCTTCTGCTCACGGAAATGCTTTATGAAAAGCAGGGCGAAAACCGCACTTTCTACATTCTGGACGCGGCGATGAACGACCTTTCACGCCCGGCCATGTATGATGCCTATCATGCCATCGTGCCGGTTGCCGAACCCACAGGCGGTGAAACCCTGAAGGCCGACTTTGTCGGGCCGATCTGCGAAAGCAGCGACGTGTTCGCCAAGCAGCGAACTACAGCGCCCCTCAAGGCGGGAGACCTTGTAGCGATCAAGTCAGCAGGCGCCTATGGTGCCGTGATGGCGTCAACCTACAACAGCCGCCCGCTTGTACCAGAGGTACTTGTGAACGGTGACAAGGTTGCGGTTATCAGGAAACGTCAGTCGCTGGAGGACTTGCTTTCGCTGGATGAAATCCCGTCCTGGCTGTCAGAAGACTGAGCAGCAATGGGGGCTGACGCCGCTTCCATTTCCGCCTTGCGGGCCCGGGAAACCTTCAACGCATTGCCCACTTCGGCCAGCAGCTGATCCATGGTGAAAGGCTTTGACAGAAGCCCTTCGATCAGCAGCGACAGGTTGTGGGCGCGCTGGCGCTCGTTGGCGTAACCGGTCATCAGGATAATCGGTACATGTGGCCTGGAGGCGCGAACCTTCAGCGCAAGCGAAATGCCGTCCATCACAGGCATGGCGATGTCAGAAATCAGCAGATCAAAATGGTGGGCGTTCATCTGTTCGACAGCTTCAGCGCCGTCGTGGGCAGTCAGGAGGCTGTGGCCGTGCATGGATAGCACACGACAAACAAAGTCGCGCACTGCTTCATCATCTTCAACTACCAATACCCGTGCCACGGGGACATCCTTCCTAAAAAACGGAAGACACCTAATTAATGCATCTTCACCGATCTAAGCCCGGCCCATTTTGCCTATAAAGGGCAATTCCCGGTAACGGTATGCAATGTCCATTCCATATCCGATGACAAAAACATCGGGGCACTCAAAACCAACGAAATCCGGCCTAATACTAGTTGTATTATTACCACTTTTATCAAGAAGCACAACGCTCGTTACTGACTCTGCACCCAGTGATAGAAAATATTCGCGCATCGCGGTTAAAGTCCTGCCTTGCTCGAATATATCATCTATTATCAGTACATCGCGGCCTTTTACTGGCAACTCTGTGGTGGCTTTGAGTTCAATGGTCGATTTTTGCCTATTCTTTGTGACATGGATAAAATCCATCTCCATCACGCACCCGCGCATGGACATGGCGCGCGAGAGGTCCGCGCCAAACATCATGGCCCCGTTCATGGCCACCTGGGCCACGGGCTCGGTGTCGAACCACCTGGTCAACCTGCCTGCCAGTTCGTCCACCTTGTTGACAATTTCGTCTGCAGTGAAAATGGGCTCAATGCCGACATGGGCGTCGCCGGCTTTGTCCCAATCGAAGAAATAATCCATTGTCGCCCCCCCTTTGTCCCCTTCAGTGGTCAGCTGGTGCTGCTGCGAACAACACGTGACCGCGTTCCCTCTATGACCTTTACCGACACATTCGCCGCCCCTGACGGTACCGGATAGATACTGGTCTCGAAATCGACCTTGGCCCCGCGCCTGATGGCAAACCCTTCAGGGTCTGTGATCACCGTCTCCAGCACGTTGCCGTTTTTGTCCAGAACCTCCACCCGCACCTGCGGCACAGATGCCGTGCGGCCGAACTCGGCCGTGGCGGGGTTTTCCACGAAGCCACGCACCATCAGAACCGGGTTGCCGTTCACGGTCTCAACCCGCGTCCTGTCATTATAGAGTTTGGCCGTCAGGTAAATCTCGCGTTCTGTCAGCGGCGTGGTAAGCGCCTCACCCTCTTCAGGGCGGAAGCGGTCAACATCGCTGGCGCCTTCAAAAATGTCATAGAAACCGGCCATGCCGGGGAAGGTCTTGACCACCGTGTCCTGCATGAACACGAGCCCACCAAGAACTGTCAGCCACATGACCACAAGAAGGCCCCAGCCAACCACCAGAAACTGGCGCTTGCGGGCCTGCGCCCGGCGCTCTGCCTCGCGGCGCTGTTCAGCACGTCGTCGGGCGACAAAATCACCGGCGTCATAGTCTTCATCATCGTCACCCGCATCGTCATCATCCAGGCTGAAGTCATCGCCCAAATGCTGTTTGGCGACTGCGCTGATGCCGAAATCATCGCTTTCCAGATCACTGGCACCGTGATCTTCGTCGAATTCGTCACCTGGGGGTGAAACCTGTCGTTCCGGCGCGCCGTCCTCATCAAACATGCCGCGGTCGTCATCTTCAAGCCCTGCGCCCGCGTCTTCTTCGCCATCAAAAGACTGGACAGACTTCCGGATCGCGGCAGCACGGGCGGCGGTGCCCGCGTCAATATCTTCGGGCGGAGGAAAGGCTGCTTCAACAGCTTGGGGCACCGGCTTTGGCCTGACGACAGGCGCTGGCGCTGGTGCGGCAGGCGGTGCCTTGACAATCTGCTGCGGAACAGCGTGCCAACTATGCTTGCATTTGGCACAGCGCACCTTGCGGCCAGAAGCTGGTATGGCTCCGTCCGGAATCTTGAATTTCGCGTCGCATGCTGGACAAACAAGGATCATATCAACGCCTGAACTTTCTTCCCAGTGAGCCGCGATTATGAGCGTCACCCGATAAAATAAGTGTTAACACTATAGGAAAACTTCCCCATAACACAAGCACTTGCGTGGCACGAGCCAGTCACTCACCCCAGCACGGCTTCGCCTCCCGATCATGATTATTTCATCATGTCATTATCAGCCGTTAGTGCACCATGCCACTGGACGCAAAAGCCCCTATATGCAATTCTGCGCGCAACTTGGCGGGAGCAATGAATGATAACCTTTGAAAATGTCGGCATGCGGTACGGGATGGGCGCTGAAGTCCTCCGGGATGTCAGCTTTTCACTGGACCGTGGGTCCTTTCATTTTCTGGTCGGGCCTTCGGGTGCCGGCAAGACCACGCTCCTTAAACTCCTGTATCTGGCGCACCGCCCGTCGCGCGGGCTGATCAATTTCTTCGGCCGCGACCTGATGACCATGGAACGCGAAGCCTTGCCGCGCATGCGCCGCCGGATCGGTGTCGTTTTCCAGGATTTCCGGCTCTTCGAGCATATGAGCGCTTTTGAAAATGTTGCGCTGCCGCTCAGGATTCAGGGCGCGAAGAAAGCGCAGGTGGCGGACCACGTGGAGGAATTGTTGTGCTGGGTGGGCCTTGAGGACCGCATGCACGCACGCCCCGCGACCTTGTCGGGTGGGGAAAAGCAGCGTGTGGCCATCGCCCGCGCCATCATCAACAAGCCGGACCTTCTGGTGGCGGATGAACCCACCGGTAACGTGGACCCTGAGATGTCGCGCCGCTTGATGCATCTGTTTGTGGCGCTCAACAAGGAAGGCACCACCACAGTGGTCGCCACCCACGATGAGGGCCTCGTGCAGTCCATCGGGGCGCCGATCCTGAAGCTTGACAAGGGCGATCTTGAGCATGTGCCGGGCGGCACGCCGATCGATCCGGGAGCATGAGCATGTGGGGCCGGACACTCCAGTTTCTACCGAAACAGCGCCAGCGCGAAGGCCTGCTGCCGTGGGTGATTGGGGTCATGCTGTTCCTGTGCACGCTTGCGCTGGCGAGCGGCCTTGCCCTTGGCAAGGGGATCGAGCAGTGGAGCGCAGGGCTCAGCACCAACCTGACCGTCCAGATTGTGGTGGAAGATGAGGCCCAACGCGCCAAACAGACCGAGGACGCCCTGACGCTTCTGCGCGCCACGCCGGGCATCACGTCTGCCTATGTGCTGGCCGAAGCCGATGTGCTGGAACTCTTGTCGCCATGGCTTGGGGACGTACCATTTGACGCTGGCCTGCCACTGCCGACGCTGATTGACGTGTCGCTGTCTTCCCCGGACGCGGTGCATATCACCGGGCTCAAGGAACGGCTGGCTGCGGCGGCCCCAGCGGCCCAGCTTGATGACCACCAGGAGTGGATGAGCCAGGTGCTGCATCTGGCGTCCGCCGTGCAGCTGATTTTGGCGGGCATCGTGGTGATGGTAGTCCTTTCCACCGTGGCCATTGTAATTTTCGGCTGCCGGGCGGGTCTTGCCACCCACCGGGAAAGCATCGAGATCATGCACCTGATGGGCGCAGAGGACGCCATGATTTCCAAGGCCTTTGACGAACGCTACATGGTGCATGGCCTCAAGGGCGGGCTTGTGGGCGTGCTGCTGGCCGCCGGCACGCTTTACCTGATCAATTACCTGGCGGGCGAAATGGGCCAGGGTTTGATCACCGCTACCCTGCCCGATAACGCCAACCTCAGCTGGCTTGCCCTGTTGCCGCTGTTCTCGGCCCTGATCACCATGATCACCGCCAGGATCACAGTACGCCGCGCTTTGGCGCAGATGATGTAGCGGGCGGCCATGGCGAAGAAGAAAGCATCCTCTGTACGCATGCTGATCAAGGCGCCTTTCTACCTGATTGCCGCCTGGCTTCTGGGATTTGGCTATTTCACCCTGACCCTGCCCCAGGCTGTACCTGAAGGCGCGACACCGAAAAGCGACGGTATCATCGTTCTCACGGGTGGCGCCGGGCGGCTGGAGGCCGGGCTCGCGCTTCTTGAAGCCAAGGTTGCGGACCGGATGCTGATTTCTGGCGTCAATCCGGTGGTTGAACCTCGCGAGCTTAGCGCCCTCACCGGCACCGAAGAGGCGCTGTTTACCTGCTGCGTGGACCTGGACCGGGCCGCCCCCAACACTGCTGGTAACGCCACGGAAAGCAACCTGTGGGCACAGGCGCACGGCTACAGCACCCTTGTACTTGTAACCGCAGACTATCATATGCCCAGAAGCCTGATCCTGTTCAGGCGCGCCATGCCGCAGGCCACCATTTTCGCCCATCCGGTGAAAGGCGAATGGCCGGTACTCTATCTGGCGAACGAATATAACAAATATGTCTTCACGCTGATCGGCGAGGCGTTCAAGCGCGCGCCGGACGCCCCAGCAACTGAGACAGTGAGAACCACGGGAATCGCCCAGTCATGACCAAAATACGCACCTTTGCAGGCTTCCTGTTTGTCGCCATCCTGGTGTATTCCGGGCTTTGGTACACCAGCAGCTTTCAGGCGCGCAGGGACACCGAAGCCATGCTTGGCGACTGGCGCGACAAGGGGTTGAAGGTTGAACACGGCAAGGTAAAGCTGTCCGGCTTTCCCTACCGCATCGTGATCACCGTTGATGGCCTTCAGGTTCGCACCCGCGGCCCTGGGCTGGATGTGGGCGCGGAAAGCGTGATGCTCGTCAGCCATTTGTGGACACCAGGCCACTGGGTGGCAGAGGCCACGAACGTCAGCGTCAAGGCCGCCGATGACGCCCTGGCCTTCACCGACGGCAGCATGCGCGGCAGCTACCGCATCCACGAGGACGGCAAGGCCGTGATTGTAGTGGATTCGGGCGACATGGCGGATTTCAGCCTGATGAAGGCGCCCGGCGTGACCGGGCCAAAGGCGCTCAAGAACTGGCAGCTTTTCCTGAGGTCCGATACAGAACACCACGAACCAGACAATGGCCTCTATGAAGACCGCTTCCTCGATTTCAAACTGGTGGTCGACACCGGCGCGACCGCGCTGGAGGCAACCGGTGGCATCATGGGGCCTGTCATTCGCGACTGGACCAGCGATGCACTTGGCGCCTGGCGGGATGCCGGCGGACTGATGGAACTGGACGCGGTCCAGCTGACGACAGACGGCGGCCGCATGGGCGGTAACGCGAGCCTCACACTTGACGAAGGCTTCCGCCCACTGGGCAGTGCCACGCTCCGGCTTGAAGGCCCTGAAGCCATCGCTGCTGAATTCAAGGCGATCGGGCTGGCTGATATCGCCAAGGCCCTGGCCGGCGCGAGCGAGAAAGAGATGTCAGTCATGCTGCAAATGGGCACCCTGACGCTCGACGGCACACAGGTGACATCGCTGAAGCCACTTCTGGACGATTAGCCTGCCGCGGCATATTTATTTCCGCCTTTTTGCTACTTCTTTCCTACCCTGCCCGCCAAACGCGCTATTATCAGGTCAAGGAAGGATGCCCGGCATCCGTTCAGTGGGGAATAGGAGGAATTTCATGAGCCTTAAGGGTAAAACAATTTTCATGAGCGGCGGCAGCCGCGGCATTGGCCTCGCGATCGCGCTCAGGGCCGCAAAGGACGGCGCCAATGTTGCCATCGGCGCCAAGACGGCAGAGCCACACCCGAAGCTTGAAGGCACCATCTATACGGCGGCGGAAGAAATCGAGAAAGCGGGCGGCAAGGCGCTGCCGCTTCTGTGTGACATCCGCTTCGAGGAACAGGTGGATGAGGCGGTCGCCAAAACGGTGGAGACCTTCGGCGGCATCGACATCTGCGTTAATAACGCGTCGGCGATTTCGCTGACCAACACCCAGATGACAGACATGAAGCGCTACGACCTGATGAACACCATCAACACGCGCGGTACTTTCCTGGTGTCCAAGAAATGCATCCCGCACCTTTTGAAGTCAGACAACCCGCATATCCTGACCCTGTCACCGCCTCTTGACATGAACCCGCGCTGGTTCGCGCCTCATGTGGCCTACTCCATCGCCAAATACGGCATGAGCCTGTGCACGCTTGGCATGGCGGCCGAGTTCAAGGCAGCGGGCATTGCCGTCAACAGCCTGTGGCCCTTCACCGCCATCGACACAGCCGCGATCCGGAACGTGATCGGCGACGGTGAGATGGCAAAGAACAGCCGCACGCCAGAGATCATGGCAGACGCAGCCCACGCCATCCTGACGCGCAGCTCGAAGGACTGCTCAGGCAACTTCTTCATTGACGAGGAAGTATTGCGCGAAGAAGGCGTAACCGACTTCAGTATATATGCCCCGCACGCCAAGGGGCCGCTGGTGCCTGACTTCTTCGTGCCTGACGAAGTGGTCGAGCGCCTGCCGACAGAGGTTATGAAGGTCTGGTAATTGATAGGCTTTATGGCGGAAGGGCGTCTTACACCTTCTGCCTGACAACATCCAGCAATCGGCGACGCGGACTAGCGTTTGCCGGTTGCTCTGGATACCCAAACCTGAAGCAGAAAGTTGGATGCCAGCCCTTTTCAAAAAGCCCATCCAACCGCCATTCAGGTTTCACCTTTTTCCGCTGCGCAACTGCATAGTCGAAAATTTCCAGTGGCTGATTCAGTGGCTGCGCGGCCAGCCCCTTGGCCGTGGCCGAAAGGTGTAGCCGCTGCCAATATTCGCCGACCAACATATTTAGCGGCCTGCTGTATAGGTCCCGAACGGCAAAGACGCCATAGGCTGCAGCAGTCGGCACATGGACATCCCTGGTGGCTCCAAGCCAATATTCATGACCCGTTTCAGGGTCACTCTCCGGCAACATTTTGGCCACCGCCGTAATTGAGGCTGGCATCCCCGCAGCATCAAGTGTCACACCGTCCCGTTTCTGTTGCAACTCGTCCCAGTCATGCCGAAACCATGCATCGCTGGCCATCACCATGTCATGGTTGGCCACTATCGCCTCGGTTGCCTTGACAATGGTATTGCCAACAGCTTTCTTTTCAGCCTCGTCTGCAAACAACTTGAGGGAAATGCCACGGCCCTCAGGCACCAGTGAGAGCATTTCGCTGAGCACCTTACTGTCTAAAGGGCGACCAGTGTCATACGGCCCCCGATTGGTATGGCGAAAAGGGATCTGATCAAATAACGGATCTGGGGTGATGTTCTCCTGCTGCTCCAGTTTGAGCGTGGCGACGATAACAGGGTCAGACCGATCCTTGATGTAGGTTTTGCCAATCGAACTGCGTGCACTCGCTCGGTACCCTTGTGCCGCCGCGAGCTTCATGTTGGCAATGGCGCAGCCAAGCCCTATGTGCATTTCACGGCCAAAATAGTCCATGGCGCCCAGATACCTGCTTGGGTCGGCGTATAAATCGATCCGGTTTTCTGCCACATGAAAAAGCCAAGGCTGTGTATTGTGGGGATTTGCCGCCAGAACGCCTGCGTGCACTATGGCGAGCGGCCCGGAGGCGCTATCCGCGTCCCACGTGTGCCAGGGCTCATAGGCCGGCCCTTCACCCACAGAAAAGACGCCTTGGTCGCTGGCGCGGTAAATGCCCCCGCCAGCCGCCAGAACCATAACGCCGCCCAGCCCTTTCAGAACACTCCGCCGGTCCACATGCCCCTCCTTGCTTGCCTCGCCACAGTCTACACACAGGGCAGGAATTTCCAAATGCATGCAACGCGACCTGCAGCCGGAAACAGAGGAGGCCGGGCCTCCCCGGCCCTTGTCGGCCTAGTCGAAAACCAAGTTGCTCGCCGTCAGGTCAGCCAGCGTGGCATCAACAAGCAGCAGGCTGTTACCGCCACCCAGGTCAATCAACAGACCATCAGACGTTTGGCTGGCCGCCGCCTGCACGTCTGCGAGTGAGGCAAAATTTGCTGCCGTCGTGCTTAGGTCAAGCAAGTCCTCAGCTGTGGCAAAACCATACAGAACGTCCTCGCCACTTGCGCCGTCGAAAACAAACACATCAGCGCCATCGCCACCTCTAAGCGTGTCATTGCCCGCGCCGCCATCGAGTGTATCTGCACCTGCCCCGCCATAAAGCGTGTCATCCCCACTGCCGCCTGCCAGAAGATCATCGCCGGTGCCGCCGAACAGCACGTCTGCCCCGTCGCCGCCGTCCAGTATGTCTGTCCCGCTACCGCCATAAAGGGTGTCAGCGCCAGCACCACCATGAAGCGTGTCATCACCCGTCTTTCCAGCATAGATGATGTCATTGCCACCCGCACCGTTCAGCTGGTCGTTGTCGTTGCCGCCACCAAGCATGTCGTTGCCATCAGCGCCCCACACAAGGTCGGCACCCGCACCAGCCCAGATTTCGTTGCCAGACGTCTCGGCGGTATCAGCTTCGCCATCTGTCCATGAACCGCCGACAACAGTGTCATTGCCGCCGCCGCCGAACAGGATATCGGTTCCATTATCGCCTGCCAGCAGGTCATTCCCGACGCCGCCGCCGATGGTGTCGTCGGCTGAGCCGGCCCATAGCCCGTCCGCACCAGCACCACCTACAAGCGTGTCGTTGCCAGCATCGCCCCGCAGCGTATCCGCGCCATTACCGCCATAAAGCTCATCATTTCCGCCTTCACCAAACACACGGTCATTGCCGACTTGCCCAAACATACTGTCGTCGCCGGCGCCGCCCAGGAGCCTGTCAGAGCCACCCTGACCATAGAGAGCGTCGGGTCCGTCGTCCCCCGTCAATGAGTCTGCGCCGTCATCGCCCAGCTGCACGCCCACCGCGTCATCCGTGGCCGACGCGGCAATATCAAACATGTCACCATACGTGGTGATGGAAAAGGGTGGCGTCAGGCTGGTGTTGCCCGCGTCCAGCAGCCGGGTCAGCGTATCCACCCTGTCCACAGACTCTGCCCATTCTTCCTGCGTCGACGCGTCATGGGGATTCAGAAGGTCTGCCCGGCGCACCGCCAGGAATTCGCGCAGATAAGCTTCCTCATCCACACCGTCCGCCGGTGTGCCGCCCATATTGGCGGTGGTTTGCTCGATCAATGCCGACAAGCTGTCCGGGTCGTCACCATCCCCATGCTGGATAATGGTGTCATAGAGCGCGAGCAGCGTCAGGGGATCGGAAACCCCCAACTCATCGGCATAATCCATCGCCGGCTGGTAATACCATTCGTCGACAACCTGATCCTGGATAAAGCGGAACAGCGGGTCTTCTGCCGCCTGCGCCCATGCGGATTCAAGTCCTTCCAGCCCGTCTGTGGAATCGCTTTCGCTGGCTGCAAGCACTTCAAGCCGGGGCACATAACCCGCAAGAACATTGTCGGACACTACAGCTGTATAGCGAGAAATTACCTCAAGCATGTCGCTGGTGGCAGATGTGAAACCCGCGCGACCGGCGGTGATGCCGCGGCCGTCATCCAGGTTTTCGGCATAGGCATACTGGATTTCGGTGGTGCTGTTCTCAAACACACTGATGATCTGGTCCGCGATATCTCGCTCTGTGTCGGAAAGCCCAGCTGGCATAGCCTAGTCCTCGTGGTGGCGGCCGAAGTCGGCGGCTTCCTCGTCCTGGCCGGCATCGATGATGCGGCGACGGATATCGCGGGTGCGGGTAAAGAGATCAAAGAGCGCGTCGCCGTCACCCCAGCGGATGGCGCGCTGAAGCGCCGTGAGGTCTTCACTGAAGCGGCCCAGCATCTCCAGCACCGCGTCCTTGTTGCTCAGGAACACATCGCGCCACATGGTCGGGTCAGATGCCGCGATGCGGGTGAAATCCCGGAAACCACCGGCGGAATATTTGATCACTTCGGACCGGGTCACTTCTTCAAGGTCGCTGGCCGTGCCCACGATATTGTAGGCAATCAGGTGCGGCACGTGGCTGGTGATGGCCAGCACCAGATCATGGTGCGGGGCGGTCATGATCTCGACCGTGCTACCCATGGCTTCCCAGAGCTTGGTCAGCTTGTTGAGCGCGCCTTTGTTCACGCCTTCAGGCGGCGTGATGATGCACCAGCGGCCATCGAACAGGCTGGCGAAGCCGGCCTGTGGGCCCGACTGTTCCGTGCCCGCCACAGGGTGGCCCGGGATCAGGTGCACATGCTTCGGCAGGATGGGATCAAGGGCCTTGAACACAGCTTCCTTCACCGACCCCACGTCGGTCACGATGGCCCCTTCCTTGAGGGCTGGCGCGATAACGTCGCCGACCGCTGCCATGGCGCCCACCGGCACCGCGATGACCACGAGGTCTGCGTCCTTTGCCGCTTCGGCGGCATCTGCGGTAAATTCATCGGCGAACCCGATTTCCCGCGCTTCCTGCAGCACATCCTGGTCCCGGTCGGAAACCGCCAATGTCCCCGCAGCGCCCGCGCGGACGATCGCACGGGCCACAGACGACCCGATAAGACCCGCGCCAATGATGGCAATCCGGTCGAACTGAGGTTTTTTCGTCATTGCCCTGCCTCATCTGGTGAGCCGTTCATGAAGCCGCGGATGAGCGAAATCAGGCCCCGGTTCTGGGTTTCGGTACCCACAGAAATCCGCAGGTGGTTCGGCAGCACGCCAAACTTGCGCACGATATAGCCGTGCTTCAGCAGATATGCGTTGCACTCTCCGGCCGTGAAGGGGCTTTCTTCCGGGAAGCCCACCAGCACAAAGTTGGTCTGGCTTTTCACCACATCAAGCCCGATGGCGGTCAGCTCTGCGGTCAGCCAGTCGCGCCACTCGGCGGTGAAGGACACCACCTCATCCAGATACGCCTGGTCCTTGACAGCGGCGAGGGCGGCATCGTGGGCCGGGTTCGATACATTGAAGGGCATCCGCCAGCGGTTGATCACGTCAACCACATGGTCAGGCGCATACATCCAGCCAACGCGGAGGCCGGCAAGCGCATAAAGCTTGCTGAAAGTGCGGGTCATCACCACATTTTCGAACCTGTCGACAAGTTCCTCGCCCGCTTCATAGTCGCCCGCAGTCACGCATTCCGCATAGGCGGCATCCAGCACCAGCAGAACATGTTCCGGCAGGCCTTTTTGTAGGCGCTCAACCTCGCTCCACGGCAGGTAGGCGCCTGTGGGGTTGTTGGGGTTGTCCACAATCACAAGCTTCGTCTTGTCCGTGACGGCGGCCAGCATGCCGTCCACATTTGCGGCCCAGTCCTTGTTCGGCACTGGCACCAGCGTCGCACCCGCGGCCTGTGCCTGAATGGGATAGACGGAAAAGCCGAGTTCCGAGAAGATCACTTCGTCGCCCACACCAGCATAGGAATGGATCAGAAGCGTCAAGAGCTCGTCAGAGCCCGTGCCGCACAGGATGCGCTCTTCCCGAAGGCCATGCACCTTGGCAATGGCGGCGATCAGGTCATGGGAGGCCGGGTCCGGATAGCGCATTACGCCAGCGGCGGACGCCTTGATGGCTTCCACCGCCTTGGGACTTGGCCCCAGCGCAGATTCGTTTGCCGACATCTTTACCGGATTTTTGACGCCGTCCGCTGTCGCCTTGCCGGGCACGTAGGCCGCAAGGTCCATAATCCAGTCATGTGCTTTGGGCGCACCCATGAAAATCCTCCGAAACACAAGGAAATACCTAAGAAATACAAGAAAAAGGGATAATGCGCCGCCCCCTTAAAGGCAAAGGAAACTTTCCTAATCTCACGCGTAAGTTTTAGGGCGATTGACATACGCGCCCGCGACCGCTTTTCTGTGCACCCACAAGGCCCGGGCAAAAGTCGCCCCAAGGCCCTATGATTTGACCCATGGATTTGGCCCAAGGATTTGGACAGGTTTCGTGACACCAACCGCAGGTAAAACAGCAACGCTTTTCACCGATACGCCGCTCGAATTGGACGGCGGGGCCATGCTGTCGCCCGTGACGGTGGGCTACGAGACCTATGGCACGCTCAATGAGGCGGGCAACAATGCGGTGCTGATCTGTCATGCGCTGACGGGCGACCAGTATGTCGCCTCAACCCACCCCATCACCGGCAAGCCGGGCTGGTGGGAACGGCTCGTGGGCCCCGGCAAGCTGATCGATACCGACAAATATTTCGTTGTGTGCTCAAACGTGCTCGGGAGCTGCCTTGGCACCACGGGCCCGTGGCAGGACAATCCGGCAACCGGCAAACCCTGGGGCACCAGCTTCCCTGTGATCACCGTGCGCGACATGGTGCGCGTGCAGGCCGGCCTTGTGGCGCACCTGGGCATCGACAAGCTGATGATGATCATCGGCGGGTCCATGGGCGGCATGCAGGTTCAGGAGTGGCTGACCACATACCCCGAACGGCTGCATAGCGCCGTGATGCTGGCCACCGCCCCGCGCCACACGGCCCAGAACATTGCCTTCCACGAGGTGGGGCGACAGGCCATCATGGCAGACCCCGACTGGCGCGACGGTCGCTATTATGACCATGACGTCAAGCCAGCCAAGGGCCTGTCGGTCGCGCGCATGACAGCCCACATCACTTACCTTTCGGAAGATGCCTTGACGGCCAAGTTTGGCCGCAACCTGCAGAACCGGGAGGAAGTCACCTTCGGGTTTGAGGCCGACTTCCAGGTGGAAAGCTACCTCAGGCACCAGGGGTCGAGCTTCGTCGACCGGTTCGATGCCAACAGCTATCTCTATATCACCCGCGCGATGGACTATCTGGATATCGCGGCGCGCCACGGCGGGCGGCTGGCGGACGCCTTCAAGGCTGCGGCCCATGTGCGTTGCTGCGTCATCAGCTTCACGTCAGACTGGCTCTACCCGACTGTTGAGAATAAATCGATCGTCCATGCGCTCAACGCCGCGGGCGTGCCCGTGAGCTTCGCTGAAATCGAAAGCCCCTTCGGCCACGACGCCTTCCTTCTGGATGTGCCGGAGATGGACCATATGCTGACAGGCTTCGTGGCGGCTGCGGCCAAGACCCATGGGTTGGAGGCCTCCGATGAATAGCCTCAGGCCCGACCTCAAACTGATCGCCGAACTCATCGAGCCCGGCAGCCGCGTTCTGGACGTGGGGTGCGGTGACGGCGAACTGCTGGATTATCTTGTGCACAAGCAGGGCGTGGATGGCCGCGGCATCGAAATCAGCCAGGCGGGCGTGAACGACTGCGTGGCCAAGGGCCTGTTCGTGATCCAGGGTGACGCCGACAACGACCTGAAGGAATACCCGGACCAGAGCTTCGATTATGTGGTTCTTTCAAAAACCCTGCAGGCCGTGCACCGCCCGCAACTGGTGCTCAGGGAACTGCTGCGCATCGGCAAGCGCGCCGTTGTGACCATCCCGAACTTCGGCCAGTGGAAAGTGCGCATGAGCCTGGTGGGCCGTGGCCGCATGCCGGTGACCAAGGCACTCGACAAGACCTGGTACAATACGGACAACATCCACTTCTGCACCATCCTGGACCTTTTCGACCTGATTGAGGAAGAAGGCCTAAAGGTGCGGGCGTTTGTGCCCCACAAGGCGGATGGCACACCGCTGAAGTATGGCCGCACCCGCGCCAACTGGTCCGCCGACCAGGCGCTTTTCCTGCTGGAAAAATAAAAGGCCCACACTATTTCCTTTTAAACTGGCATCGCCTTTGCTTTGTTTTTTTGGGGGTCCTGGTATCGGGTAACGACATCTTGACCGAACTTGATCTGAAGTCTGTGCATAATGAGCACAATGGAGATAACGCTTTGTCGGAAAAGGACTTTTCCGGCCCTTCTCGCGTGCGCGAAGTCCACCGCTTCCAGCGCTTCACCACCCTGAGCCTCCTTCTGGATGGGCAAGATTTTCATCTTGGCCAACTGCAATCAATGGTGCCAAGCGGCCGCGGATTGATACTGGCCACCCTGCGGCGGGGCGAAATGACCCTCCGTTCCAAGGCTGTAAGCGAAGCCATCAAGCCCGCAGACTTTGCCATCATTCCGCTTGGCGCGGACGCAACGCTTTTCGGCAAGGACTGTGAACTGGACTGCCTGATAATCGACGAGCAGTTGAAACCACTGTTACCCAAAGGGCTGGATGAGGCCAATCCTGTCGTTCTTTCGGCTCTGCTGCCTGCAACCAGCCTCCTTTATCAGCAGTTCATCTGTTTTCGGGCCTATACAAACATGATGCAGGAAGAAGATGTGGAGGAACTGCTGCCGCCGCTTCTGATGATGCTCAACACAATTTTCAAGCGCTACGGCGGCAGCAAGGCCCCTGCTGGCACCAGCCTGTTGGACAAGGTTTGCGCCCACATCAAGACCCATCTGCTGGACCCCGATCTGAACCCTGACACTGTCGCCGACCAAATGGGTCTCTCCCGCGCGAAGCTGTACCGGCTTGCTGAGCCCCTTGGCGGAATCAAGAAATATATCCGCTCTGAGCGCCTGCAGCTTGCCTATGAAAAGCTGCAGAAAGGCGGTGATGACTCCCGGTCCATCTCCAACCTTGCCTTCGACCTTGGCTTTGGTACGGAAACCGCGTTCCGCCGGTCTTTCAAGGATGCCTTTGGCATGACGCCATCGGAATTGCGGCAACAACAAAAAGATACAATTTGAGACAAATAGACTCTTCTTTGAGACGCAAAGGCGGGACAGCCCTTCCAAAACCAAGCTATAGATGGTGACAGTGCACAAAAGGTGCGCGCCGCTCAGAATGAGCGAAAACATTTAATGTAGGCATAGAAGATGTCTTTCAGTGTGAACACAAATGCGGGCGCATTTGCCGCCCTTCAGAACTTGGGGACCAGCGACAGGCTGCTGGCCACGACCCAGTCTCGTGTGAACACTGGCCTTAAAGTGGCAAGCGCCAAAGACTCCGCAGCAATTTATTCCATCGCCCAGACCATGCGCGGCAACGTAGCAGGGCTGAATGCCGTCCAGAGCTCGCTGGACCGCGCCCAATCCGAAGTTGATATCGCCCTCGCCGCTTCAGAAGCCGTCTCAGACCTGCTCATCGAGATGCGGGAACTTGCTGTTGCAGGGTCCGACGCGGGCCTCGACGCGGACAGCCGCACCTCCATGAGCCAGAAATATACCGAGCTCAGGGACCAGATTGAAACAATCGTCAATAACGCCACCTTCAACGGGCGCAACGTGGTTGACGGCACCAATTCCATTACAGCCATCACGGATAATAGCGGATCAAGCACCATCAGCAGTGCCGCAAGCGACCTGACGCTCAGCACCCTGAATCTTGATGGGTCCAACCTGATCACCTACGGCGGTGCGCTACCAAGCGGCACGGCTGTATCACTTGCAGGTGTATCAATCGCCGCTTCGACAGACTCGGAATTTCGCGCAGCGCTTGTCAATGCGCAAACCGACAACGGCGGTAACTTTAATGGCGAGACCATCGACGCCAACACCGGTGTCACCACAAACAATGTGGGCGGCTCTCCAACCGTCGAATTCGAGACCGGCCTCAGGACGTATTTGGGAATAACCGGAGCCGATTATATTTCGGGAAGGGTCGACGGCTATGCTTACGACGTATCCTTTAGCGGAAGCACCAATCTTTACCTAGTCCGAGACGGTGCGTCTTCCTATCTGGTCAACGGGAACCCGGCTGGTGGTGGCTCTGCGGATTCTGCCGAAGCATCGGAACAGGCCGTGACATCAATTGACGCAGCCATCGAGGCTGTCAACAACACGCTTTCAACCCTCGGCGCCACGTCAAACAGGCTCGCAATCCAGAAGCAGTTCACTGGCCAGCTTTCCGACGGCCTGGAAGTTGGCATCGGCAACCTTGTGGATGCCGACCTGGCCCGCGAAAGCGCGAACCTCACGGCCATCCAGACCAAGCAGCAGCTGGGGCTTCAGGCGCTTTCGATCGCCAACCAGGCGCCATCGGCTGTGCTGTCGCTGTTCAGGTAAATCAGGAATTCAGAAGAATAAAATCTGAGAGTACTCGACCGTTGTCCCTAAGCCAGGCAACGGTCGTTTTTTAAAGGCTCGGGAGTTCCTTGGCGATCACCACGCCGTCAGCGTCCGCGATGACCCAGTCACCCGGGTGGATTGGCACGCCTGAGATGGCGATTTCCACATTCACATCGCCGCGGTCCAGTTTTTCGGATTTCCGAGGGCAGCTTCTGAGTGCCTTGATGCCCACGTCTTCGCCCATCAGTTCGTGGCGGTCACGCACACAGCCGTAGATCACCACACCGGCCCAGCCGTTTTTGGCCGCAAGCGCCGCCAGATTGCCGCCCAAAAGCGCCACGCGGGTGGAGGCATCGCCGTCCACCACCAAAACCCGGCCTTCGCCCTTGCCTTCAAGAAGCGTGCGCACCTTGGTATTGTCATCAAGCGTTCTAAGGGTGACGGCGGGGCCGGCGAAATCGGTGGTCCCGCCAAAATCCTGGAAGTCAACGGGGAGCACGGATACGGCGCGGCCCATGGCATCGCACACGTCCGCAGTCGCCAGTTTTGGCGTGACAATCTCCCCGTTCGGCATAAGCCCTAGTCCTGCTTGTGAATGATCGGCACCAGCATGTCGCCCCAGGCGCCTTCTTCATTGTGGTAGCGGGAAGCGCGCATCAGCTCGACCGTTACCCCTTTGCCCACGGCGGAGATAACAGCATCGTTCAGGCGGTGCAGGGCGTTTGCTACCTGACGGATCGCCATTTCCTTGCTTTCTTCCATCGTCGAATCTTTAGGGGTCTCGTTCGTCATATTGCTCTCCACTAGCTTGACGTTTCGAATAATTTTATGACTCAAACCATATTATCTGCGCAATAATAATACAAGGCCAGAAATCCGAAGAATTTTCATGGCTGGCGCTGGAAAATGACCGTCAATGCGCTATGCTCATTGGGTTTCCCAATGCCACGCCAAAAGAACCAATACTCTGTTATGGGCCGGTCAGAACCGGCATGATTGCGGCTTTCTTGGCCGCTCTTGGGATGGCGCCATAGACCTGCTTGCGGGCGGACACGATCAGCGCGCCCCCAAGGTTTTTCCCCAGCACCCCAATCGGACGTTCGCCATACTTCAGCATGCGGGATGCAAGGGGCCGGATGAAGGGTGGCATCATAAGCGCTGTATCCCAACCGTCCACCGGCAGCATCTGGTCTTCCAGGAGGTCTGACAGCTGGCCCTTGGAATAGGGCCTGCCGTGACCAAACGGCGTGCCTTCGTATGCCGCCCAGCTCCGTAGGCGATTGGGCACGACAGCAATCATCTGCCCGCCCGGCGCCAGCACCCGCCAGATCTCCCGGAGAAGATTCACTGGCCTGTTGGCATGCTCCAGCGCATGAACAAGGATCATCCGGTCGACCGAGCTGTCGGCCAGCGGCAGGTGATATTCCTCCACCAATGCGGTGCGGCTGCTCACATGGCTGGGCCAGTGGCACACGCCCTGCTGCGCGGGCATGAAGGCAAGATATCGGCTGCCCGCCGTCTTTTCTGCGCGTTCGATGAAATCAAGGTACGGCAGCGTAAAGCCGAAGCCGATGGTCAGCCCGTCAGCCTGCGGCGCTGTCAGGCGCAAAAGCTTGGCAGCAATAATCGGGCAAGTGGCGCGGCCAAGGGCGCTTTCATAAAAGCGGTATAGGGCAAGTACATCAGGCCGCATGATCACCCTCCAGCCACTTCAGAAGCGGCTCCCAAAGCCCCTTGCGCGCCTTTGAGCCAACCATCATGCCAATGTGCCCGGCACCCGGGTCGTGGACAGTGGCAGACGGCAAGCCATGGAGCATGGCATAAGCACTTTCCTGCGGCACCAGGCGATCTTCCTCGGGCGCCGCGATCCACACAGGGCAGGTGATTTCCGAGAGCTTTACCGGCGCGCCCCCCACGTGCCATTCGCCCTTGCCGGTCGTGTTGTCGCGGTACCAGCCGATCATGGTCTCCTCCGCCACCCGGCGCGGCAGGGGTGCGCCGGTGTTGACCCAGGTCTCAAGCGCTACAAAAAACTCGGCCGCTTCGGACGTCGGGTCCATGGTGGCGAACTTACGAAACTTGCGGTCATTAAGCGTTGGATCAACGCTCGTGAAAAAGGTCTGCACCGCATCCACCGGCAGCGGCATCTGGCTTGGCAGCTTCGCCAACGCCTCGGCCATCACGGGCGCATATTTCTTGCCGGCATGGGGCTTTTTGGTATCGAAATCCCAGGGTGCTGCCACAAGCGCGAGTTTGGAGACCAAATCTCCGGCCCGCGCAGCAAGCGCGGTTGTCAGCGTGCCGCCCATGCAGTAGCCCAGCACCGGCACAGGACCGCCGACCACGCCCGCAACATGCTCAAGGAACGGCTTCAGCCGCTTCATGACAAAGTCACCGATACTGAAATCAAGCTCTTCCTCGCCTGGATCATACCAATGCACCAGATAAGGCCTGTAGCCGTGTTCCTTCAAAAAGGTCGTCAGGCTGCGCCCGGGCTTTAAGTCCAGCACATAATGGGGGTTGATCAGGCTTGGCACCAGCAGGATGGGCTTGCCTTCTCCACCGAAATCATAAAGCCGGCAATTGCCGATGCGCGCGGCCTCCACCGCATCGCTTTCGGGTCGGTTGTAGGGATGCGCAATATATTTGGCGATGCCGCGCAGCATGGCGTCGGCCCGGCCAGAGGCCTTCCGTTCCACCGCTTTATTGAGGCGCTGCCAGTCATCCTCAGAGCGCATCAAGCCCTTAAGCGTCTCAAGGCTGTCGCGCACGCCGGTATGCCAAATGCCCGTGCCGGCACGCAGGCGGCGGACACCCGCGCCCGCTTCCCGCCAGATCATCAGGCTGTTGGCAAGATGGAGCGACATGGGCCGCGGCCCGCGGATCTGCGCCTCGATATCGGCCCAGGGGCCAGCTGTATCTTTTGGGTGCGCGGTCATGGGGCGTCCTTTTTGTCCAGCTGAACTGCCTTATCCAACTGATCAGGGGCCTGACGGTCCAGCGGCACTTCAAGAAGAGCCGCCAGTTCGGCGTGCGGCAGCAGGTCCTTCTCGGTTGCCCATAGACGGATATTCTCCTGCCAGAGCGTCAGGAACAGGTCGGCCGCTTGTTCAATATCTTCGTCGCGCATGACAAATTCACTATAGGAAGCCAGCATTTGGCGCAAAGTCATTTTCTTTGTGCATTTGCACAATTTTCCTTGCGGCAGCGCACCAAATACCATTTAATTCGCCGAATTAATCAAGGATTTGCCGTACTTTCGGATGTTCTCGCACTTGCGAGGAAGGGGTATCCGGTGCGGCAGGATGGGACAGAAGATGGCACGGAAAAAACGCGATATAGGCGAACCGATCATCATCAAGAAATACGCGAACCGGCGGCTTTATAACACCGAGACCTCAAGTTATGTGACGCTCGATCACCTGGCTGACATGATCAAGTCGGGTGAAGAATTCGTGGTGCGCGACGCCAAGACCGGCGAAGACATCACCCGCGCGGTCCTGACCCAGATCATCTTTGAAAAAGAGACCCGCGAGAAGAACATGCTGCCGATCTCCTTCCTGAGGCAGTTGATCAGCCTATACGGCGACGGGCTCCAGGCCATGGTGCCAAGCTATCTCCAGAGCGCCATGGAAGTCCTGACCCGGCATCAGGAACAGATCCGGTCCACGTGCGGCGAAGACGTTGACACAGGCAGCTTCATGCCGATTTTTGAGGAACTCACGCGGCAGAACCTGGCGCTTTTTGAACAGAGCATGCGGGCTTTCGCCTCCGGGGCGCAGACTGCGGCAAAGCCAGCTGCCAAACCCGCGACGGACACGCCGAAGGCAGGTGACAAGGATCAGGAAATCGCTGACCTCCAGGCCCAGCTCGCCGCGCTCAAGGACAAAGTGGACGCCTTGTCCAGCTAGCTCTTCGACCGCGTATTCTGCGCCCTTCTCGCAACTTCGTGATACCGGACGGCACCAAAGTGTGGTCAAGTGTGCCAAACCATAACAAAATAATCCCCGAGCGAGAGTTTACCGGGTCATGCCAGCAATATTGTTCGCCATATTCATCGACCTTCTGGGGTTCGGCATCATTGTCCCGATCCTGCCGTTTCTGGTGGGCCCCTATGTAGGCACGGTTTCCATCGGTGGGGTGGTGCTTGATGAAGCGACGCTGGGCGCGGGCCTGTTTTCCATCTATTCGCTAACGGCATTCGCGGCAGGTCCGCTGTGGGGGCGGCTATCAGACCGTATCGGCAGACGCCCGGCACTGGCCGCCACCTTCATCGGCGCGATGGCCTCTTATATCATGCTGGCCTTCTCCGACAGCCTGTTGATGCTTTTTGTCGCTCGCGCTTTCTCTGGCGCAATGGCTGGCAATGTGGGCATCGCCATGGCCGCCATGGCCGACCTGACGGACGAGAGCAATCGTGGCCGCGCCATGGGAATGATTGGGGCCGTATTTGGCCTTGGGTTCGCGTTTGGCCCGCTGGTGGGCGGGCAATTGAGCCACCTTAGTAGCGCAGGGGGCGGGTCGGCCATTCTGTTGCCTGGCCTGGTGGCTGCGAGCCTCTCGCTGATCGCGGCTTTCATGGCCTACCGCTTCATCGCCGAGACAACACCCAGCGACCAAGGCCCGGAGGCGGGAATGCCAGCAGTGAGGCCACCATGGTCCACCTTCCTCAAGACGCCGTCGCAGCTGGCGCTGTTTTCCATGTTCATCGTGACATCCGCCGGGCAGATCATGGCCTTCACCATCATGCCTTTCTGGACCAAAGACCTCTTGCTGTGGAACCAGGACGATGTGGGCAACCTGATGGGGGCTATCGGGCTGTGTATCGCTGCGATCCAATCGCTGGCGACGGGGCCGTTGTTCAGAAGCATTGGCGAGCTGAAAGCGCTGGTGCTTGGCGGCGGCGTTCACCTGATAGGCTGCGCTGTGATCATTTTCAGCACGCCGTCCTTCACCGTGGCGCTCATTGCCTTCCCGCTGATCATGAGCGGCATGACCCTTTCCTTTCCGGCGCTGAACAGCCTGCTGTCGCGCCGCACGGACCGGCATCACCAGGGGGCGGCGCTGGGGCTTTCAAGCGGCATTTCGGCGCTCGGGCGGGTGGCTGGGCCACTCGCAGCGGGGTTCCTTTATACCAAGGCATCGCCCGCACCACTCTTTTACGCTATCGCGCTCACGAGCGGCACGCTGTTGCTGTGGAGCTTCTGGGAACTCCGCAAAGGAGAAACCTAGCCCGCGTCGCAGGCCTTGTGAGCGGTCTTGAACCAGGCTGCTGCCTCTGCCCCTGCCTGTGCCATGGCATCCCTGAAGGCCGCCATAACGGCGTCACTGCCGCTGCCGCCCACGCCCGGGCTTTGCACAATGGTCGGGTGGCCAATCAGCTGATTGTCCTTCAGGCGCACGAGCGTCAGCTCAAGAGCCACCGACACCTTGTCATCGGATGCGCGGGTGCCGGGCACGAAATCCAATTCCCACAGCTTCACACCAAGGCGGCAGCTGGCCTTGATATCCAGGCCACCCTGGCCCACCATCCGGGCCTCACTGCCATCCGCCAGCGCGCGGACCAGATAGTCGCGCACCAAGTCAGACGGCGGTGCGGACCAGCGAACACCGTCGATGGTGGAGCGGCGGTTACCCGCAAGCGCCACCGCGACCTTGTCACTATTGAGACCGTCGGCAACCGTGGGTTCATCCATGAAAACCACAGGGCCGGTGCCGGCGACGGGATACCCACCCTCATAACGAAGCGTGTAGACCTGATCAGCCGGGCCGTCATCGCCAATGGAGATCAGCGGGCCACAAGACGCCAGCACAACCGAAGCGGCGACAAGGCCAAGGGCGTTTCTTTTGAAAAGCTGCCTCACTCTTTCGTCTCCTTCACCTTGCGCGCTTTGAGGTCATACCCACTTTCATTTGGGCCCAGAAGCGTTTCAGCCGGGTTTTGTTCGAACTTGCTGACCAGCCGGGAAAGGCTGCGTGCCGTGCTGCGCAAATCCATGATCATCCGGGTGACTTCCGGCAGGCTGCCGGACACAAACTGGGTCACACTGTCTTCATTGGCAGCCACAAGCGCGTCAATCCGCTCAAGCATCGCCTGGGCCGTGTTCATGGTCTCGATGGCTTCCGCCACAAGCCGTTCCCCGTCTTCCGCCAGCAGCTTGTTGCCACTGTCCGCGAGCGCGCCAAGTTTTTCAGCCGTCTCATTGACCCGGATCATCACGTCGTGGGCGTCGGCCAGCAGCGCGTCGATATCTTCCGTGCCGTCAGCCAGATTGCGGGTTGCCCGGTCGGCGTTATCCAGGACACTGGACACCTTGTCGATGTTCTTGTCGCTCAGAAGCTTGCGCACCTGAACGATCGCAAGGATTGCTTCGTTCACCAGGTTCGGCGCACTTTCATAAAAGGCCGTCAGGGGCGACATCTCGGACCGGATCACCGGCCGGTCCTGCCCCTTCAACGCCTTCAGGGGCGCACTGCCCTGTGGGCTGCCCTTGATCTCGATATAGGCCACGCCGGTAAGGCCCTGGAACTCAAGCCGCGCGTATGTGTCTTCATTCACCGGCACTTCGCTACGGAGCCGCACGAGTACGCGCACTTTTTCGCTATCGTGGGGCGCGAGCGTGATATCGCGCACATCGCCCACCGGTATGCCCAGGTAGTAAACAATGCTGCGCTTATAAAGACCCGACACAGACCCATCGAACAGAATGTCATATTCTTGGTATTCGGCGTCCAGATCCACTTTCGCGATCCAGATGGCAAAGGCGATCAGACCAGCCAGGAACGCCAGCACAAAGCTGCCAACCAATATATGTGATGCCCGAGTTTCCATATGTCGTTGCCTATATCCTATCTAGTCTTTTGCCCGGCCTGAGGCCTAGTCTTTTGCACCGGCTGCCCGTGCGCGCGGGCCGTGGAAATATTCCTGCACCCAGGGATGATCAAATGCCATGACCTCCTCAAGGGGCGCGTTGATAAGGATTTTCTGATCACCCAGCACCGCGATACGGTCGCACACTCTGACAAGCGTGTCGAGATCATGGGTCACCAGAAATACTGTAAGCCCGAGCGACCTGCACAGTTCCTGCACCAGTTCATCGAAGGCCGCCGCGCCAATGGGGTCAAGCCCCGCCGTGGGCTCATCAAGGAACAGAAGGTCAGGGTCCAGCGCCAACGACCGCGCCAGCGCCGCGCGCTTGCGCATGCCGCCCGACAGGTCAGACGGAAACTTTGCCGCCGCATCCAGCGACAGCCCGGCCATCTGCAACTTTGAGAGCGCCAGGTCTTTCATCAAACTGGGGGACATATGGAAATGTTCCCGAAGCGGCACCTGGATATTCTGTGCGACCGTCAGCGACGTGAAAAGCGCGCCGTCCTGGAACAATACGCCCCAGTCGCGCCGGGAAAGCCTGTCTTCCGCATCCGTCATGGTGGCGCGGTCCTGGCCGTTGATTTCAATAGTGCCGCTCTGGGGCTTTAGAAGCCCGATGATGGCCTTCAAGAGCACGGACTTGCCGGTTCCCGATCCGCCAACAACGCCCAGGATTTCGCCGCGCCGGACATCCAGGTTCAGGCCGTCATGCACCACATGGGCCCCGAAGGCGGTCTTGAGGTCCCGCACCTTAACCACAATGTCCGGTTTCTGCTGCGCCATTCCCTAAAGCCCCACACTGGTGAAAAAGATGGCGAACATGGCATCCAGCACGATCACCAGGAAAATGGATTGCACTACGCTTCTGGTCGTGCGCATGCCCAGCGCGTCGGCGCTGCCATGAACGCGAAGGCCGTGATAGCAGCCCGTGGTGGCGATGACGGCAGCGAAGAACGGCGCCTTGATGATCCCCACCCAATAATGGTCGATTGAGATCACTTCGCGGAAGTAGGTCAGGAAATTGGCGGGGGTGATATCAAGCTGCATCCAGGCCATCAGGGCGCCGCCGGCGATACCTACAATATCGGCATAGAAGGCCAAAAGCGGCAGGCAAACTGTCAACGCCACAAGCCGTGGCAGTACCAGCACGTCGATGGGGTTCATGCCCAGGGTTTTCATGGCGTCGACTTCTTCATGCAGCACCATGGACCCGATCTGTGCGGTGAAGGCGCTGCCGGACCGGCCGGCAATGATGATGGCGGTCAACAGGATACCCAATTCACGAAGGTGCCCGATCCCAAGCATATCAATGACGAAAATATCCGCGCCGAACTTGGCCAGCTGGATTGCCCCCTGGTTCACCATCACGGCCCCGATCAGGAAGGAAATCAGCCCCACGATGCCCATGGACTGCAGTCCCACCACCTCCATCTGGTGCACCACGGGCACCAGTCGGATGCGGCCCAGGTCAAACAGTGCGCCAAACATGCGGATCAGCACCAACCCCAGAAAACCCAGAAGCCGGGCCGAGGACCGAAGCGCCATCATGGTGGCCTCACCCGCCTGAATAAGTGGCAGCAGATACCAGGGCGCGTGATCGGGTTCCGTAGCCGCCGCCGGCGGACAACAGGTGATCACGTCAAGAAGGGTCTTGTGAGCCGCAAGCACGCCCGTGAGCACGGCGGCGCCCGCGTCTTCAATAGCAGCGCAGTAACGCCGGATCAGCACGGCCCCCGTGGTATCAAGGCTGCCGATGGCTGAACAGTCCACAACTGCGCCTGCCTCGCACGCAGCAACAACGGACGGCATGGCGTTATCGATCTCAACCGCATTGTCGATGGTCCAGTCGCCAAGGAGGCGCACCAGCGCACTCGGGCTACCGCTTTCCACCGTCACAAAGCCGTTATCTACAAGCCTGTCCGCCAATTTTTTGTCACTTCCCTCTTGTAAAAAAGGATCAAAACAGCAAATAGAAGCCGCTTAAAGACTAAACCTGACTTCAATTGCCAGATTTATTTAACTATAAATAAATCTTGCTGAATTCAGACCAACACACAAGCCATATAAATACCAAGGGACATATGAAGGTCAATTCGGATAACCCGCTGCACGCATTTGCAGCATGGACGGCTGGCGTGGATGCCACCTGGTCAGGCCTTGCCCTTGACCGGGCCCGCGATGCCTTCATCGACACAGTTGCCGTTATGATCCCCGGCGCGCGCGAAGAGGTTACCCGGAAGGTATATTCGCTGGCAGCCAAATGGGGCAAGGGCGACTGTCGTGCCGTGGGCTTTGAAGGAGGCCTTTCGGCACCCATGGCGGCTTTGGTGAATGGCACTGCTGCCCACGCCCTTGATTTCGACGACAATTTCGACCCGGCAAAGGCACACGCAAGCGCGGTACTGGTGCCTGCCCTGCTGGCCATCGCGGATGAGCGCGACCTTAAGGGTGGCCAGCTTCTGGACGCCTATATTGTTGGCCTGCAGATGATCGGGCGTGTGGGACAGGGCGTGAACCCCTTCCACCGCAGCCGCGGCTGGCACGCCACAGCAACGGTTGGCGCTGTTGGCACAGCGGCCGGATGCGCGCGCCTGATGGGCCTCAGTGAACAAGAGACGGCCCATGCCATTTCGCTTTCCACCAGCCTTGCTGGCGGTTTCATGAGCCAGTTTGGCACCATGACCAAACCACTGCACGCCGGCCTTGCCGCAGCAGGTGCCGTGCAGGCTGCCCAGTTTGCCGAAGCTGGCATTACAGCAGGGGCAAACACCCTGCATGCCGCCAACGGCATGGGTACGCTGATGGTGGGCCAGGACGTGGAGGAACTGCGCGAGGCCATGGCCGACAAGGACGAATACGGCCAGAAGGTCCAGTTTGCCACAAGGGATATCGGCACCCCGCTGCATATCGAAGAATACGGCCTGAAACTGAAGCGCTTCCCGAACTGCGGCAGCGTGCACCGCTCACTCGACGGCCTGCTTTTCCTGCGTGAGAAGCATGGTTTCACCGCCCCGGATGTAGCAGAGATTTTCGTGCGCGCGCCTGCCGCACACCTGCGAAACCTTATGTACGAATGCCCGACCAATTCGATGGAAGCGAAATTCAGTCTTGAATATGGCCTCGCAGTTGGACTATTGACGGGCAACGCGACGCTGGCGGACTATGAAGAGGCCGCGATCGGTCGCCCGGAAGTGACCGCGCTCCTCTCGCTTGTCCGCAAGGAATATGTGGAAAAGCTGGAAAGCGATTTCCCGACCGAGGTTCATGTTACGCTGAAGTCTGGCACTACTATGAGCGTTGATGTGGAAATGCCTGTGGGCTCCAGTGTTGCACCCCTGACGCTTGACCAGCTTTGGGACAAATTCGACGGCTGCGTGGGAACCCTTCTGGATACAGAAAGATACAGTACCGCGAGAGAGACATTGATGACACTTCAGCAAGGCGCAAGCGCCCGCACACTCATGTCTTCCTTGGCTGCCTAGCCTGAACTATAATATGCCCCATTGGGTAGGAGGGACATTTCGATGACTGAGACCAAGAAAGCAACAGCTTTGGTGCTGGCAGCCAGCCGTCGCGGCGCCGCCGATGCTGTTGCCCAGACCCAGGGCGTCAGCCACAAGTGCCTGGTAACGCTGGACGGTGTCGTGATGCTCGAACGCGTTATCCGCGAAGTGAAAAATGCCCGCGGCATCGACCGTGTGTTTGTTTCCATCGAAAGCGAAGAGCTGCTGCGCTCGGTACCTGCCTTGTCCGCCATGCTGGACAGTGGGGAAATCCACTATGTGCCGAGTGCGGACAACCTCTATAAATCGGTCGCGGACGCCACAGCGGCGATTGAAAACCCCTACCCGCTTGTGATCACCACGGGCGACAACGCCCTGCATACCACTGAAATGGTTGATCACTTCTGCGAGGAGATCGCACGGGACAAGCCTGATGCAGCCGTGGCCATGACACCGGCATCCGTGATCCTGGAAGCGTATCCCGAAGGCAAACGGGCCTTCCACAACCTCAAAGACGGTGGTTGGTCCAGCTGCAACCTCTATGCCCTGGCAAATGAGAAGGCCCTCGAAACTGCCAAGATTTTCGAAGGCGGAGGCCAGTTTGGCAAGAAGCCACAGCGCATCATGAAAGCCTTTGGCCTGATATTCATGATCCGCTACCGCTACAAGCTGGCTACCATCGACGAGCTGGCGGCAAGCCTGTCACGGCGCTGGAAGTTGACTGTACAGGTGATCCGCATGCCGTTTGCGGATGCACCCATTGATGTGGACAACCCTGGCGATATGGCACTGACGGACCATATCCTCAAAAGCCGGCGCCTGGCTGCACAGTAAAAAAGCGGATACAATTTACCTGTCAAAAAGGCGTCCTGTGGCGCCTTTTTTTGTTTCTGCTGCCAAAAAATTTGCCAAACCAGACACCCATCCGACTTGGGTTGTAATATTTCTGAAACGCTTGTGTAACGAACGTTTCAGGCCAATTTGTCGTTTCGGCCCTGAAGCGATAGCGGCCCCTCTTGCGGCATATCTGTTGTCGAATCGCCTTATTTCGGGCAAAATCAGCCCTTATGCGACGTTTTGTCAGAGTGTCTTGTTCTGATTTCTGTTTATTTTCTAGGCTGAAATGTCAGCGTTGGCCGCGAGTAAAGTAAGGCCTCATAAAAAATCAGAAAGAAAAAGAAAGCCGCTTATGCCACACCGCATTGGATTTCTGTTCAACCATGATGCTGCCCATCAGGTTAGCCACCTTGCGCCCATGATTCCGGCACTGGCGAACCAGGCTGACGACGTCGAGATCGAGGTGTTCGCCTCAACTGAGGAACAACTTGAGATCGTCCGCAAGATAGCGGGCGATACACCGCGCTGTCGCTTTACGCTCTTGGATGTGCCGCTGATTTACCGGGTGCTCGACAAGCTTCTGAACAAGGTGGCGCCTTTCAAGCGCATTGCCATCCTCAAGAACAACCTCGACCATTTCCGCAAGCTGGACACCCTGGTGGTGCCGGAGCGCACGAGCCTGATGCTGCGCGAGGTCTTTGGCCTGACTCATCTGAAGATGGTCCGTGTCTGCCACGGCGCCGGCGACCGGGACGTGGCTTGGTCGGACAATATCTCCAAATTCGATTATGTGTTCCTGCCCGGCGACAAGCACCGCGACCGCATGATCGCGCTTGGCATCGTGCAGCCGGAAAACAGCGCCGTGATCGGCTACATGAAATTTGACGCGCTGGCGGACGAAAATATCGTCCACCGTCCGTTCAAGAACCAGCGACCGATCGTGCTCTATAATCCGCATTTCGATCCTTACCTGTCGTCCTGGTTCACCCTGGGCGAGGACGTTCTGGACTATTTCGCGAACAATCAGGAATTCAACCTGATCTTTGCGCCTCATGTGATGCTCTACAAGCGCCGTATCCATACGTCGCTGACCAACCGGGTGGTGCGTTGGCGCAAGGATATCGCCGAACGCTTCAAGGACTGTGACAACATCCTGGTGGATACCGGCAGCCCTGCCTGCATGGACATGACCCATATCCGCTCGGCGGACATCTATCTGGGTGACGTCTCCAGCCAGGTGTATGAATTCATTGCCCGCCCTCGGCCCTGCATTTTCCTGAATGGGCACGGTGCAGACTGGCAGCGTGATCCGAAGTATAAATTCTGGACGCTCGGCCCTGTTGCATCCTCAACTGATGAGCTCGACCAGGCCCTGAAGGCTGCGGTTGAAACCCCCCACGCCTACCGGGCGGAGCAACAGATGCTCTTCAAGTCTTCGATCGACCTTCAGAAAAAATCATCCGCCCAGCGCGCTGCCGAAGCCTATTGTAACTTTCTGGGGCTAGATACGTGTCAACCTGTACCGCTGAAAAAATACGGGTAATTGTCCTTGCCGGCCGGCGTCCCGAAGGCGACCCGGTCGCGGACATGTTCCATATCAAGTACAAAGCGGCTGCCCATATCGGTGGGCGCGCCATGCTCAACCGCGTTATCGACGCCCTTGACGCATCGGGCCGCGTATCAGAATTCTTCATCCTGACCCAGTCGCCGGAAGACATGGCAGCCCTTGGTGATTTCGAGGCGCTAAAGGCACGGCGCGACGTGACCTTCGTGGCCAGTGGCAATTCCATCTGTGGCAGCATCGTCGATTTCCTGGACCAGCACCCAAGCGACCGGCCAACCCTGGTCACCACCTGTGACCATGTGCTGCTGAGGGGTAGCGACGTCATAGCCTTCCTTGATAGCCAGCCTTTGGACACCGACATCGCCGTGGGGCTGGTGCCAGCGGAAACGGTGCTGGCCAAAATACCGACCGCCCGACGGACGTGGCTGAAGTTCGCCCGCGGTGCAGCCTACACCACCTGCAATCTGTTCCTTCTGAAAGGGCCGCGCGCCCGTGCCGTCCTGGCCTTCTGGGCCGGCATTGAGCACAACCGCAAGCGCGTCTGGCGGCTGGCCTGGTATTTCGGGCCAATGCTTTTCATCGCCTTCGGCATGCGCCTGTTGAGCCTCGATGCCGCATTTCGCCGCGCCTCACGCTCGATCGGCGCCACGGTCAGCCCGGTCATCCTCAAGGAAGCCCGTTTGTCCATCGATGTGGACAAGCCCAGTGATGTGGAAGTCGCCAGCGAGATTCTGGATACCTGAGCCATGCACCCCCAACGCCTTGTCATTTTCGATCTGGACCGCACCATTGTCAGATTTGGCAGCTATACGCCTTTTCTGTTGTGGCATGCGTGGCACCATGCGCCCCACCGCCTGCTTCTGGTGCCCGTGATGCTGCTGGCGATGGCGGCCTACAAGCTGAAGGCCTTCTCCCGGGTGCGGCTTAAGGAAGTCATGTTCACGCTGATGGTTGGCAGGAAGCCGGTCGCGCATATTGACGCCGTCGCAGCCGCCTTCGCTGACATGATCGTGCGCGACAAATGCTACGCAGATGCCCTCACCGCCATCGCCCGGCACAAGGCAGAAGGCGATATCCTGGTGCTGGCCACCGCCAGCTATGCCTTCTATGCCTTGCCCATCGCCCGGAAGCTCGGGTTCGACCATCTGGTGGCCACGACCCTGGAAGTTCGGGACGGCATGGTGATCCCACACACCAAAGGCGACAACTGTTACGGCAGTGCAAAGCGCGACATGATCCAGAGCCTGATCGAGACAGAGAAGCTGGGCGGTCTTGACACCCTTTTCTACACCGACGACCACAGCGATATCCCGACGCTGGACATGGTTGGCGCGGCTGTCGCGGTGAACCCGACCCGAAAACTGCGGCGCTATGCGCTTGAGCACGACAGGGTCAACACAGCCATCTGGCACTGACGCCCGCCCCTCACGGGAGCACCCTCCGGGCCACTCGTGTTTCTTGTTTTATTAACTTCTGCGGCTTATTCTGCCTGAAACCTAAAACAAAAATCGGGACAGCACGGTGCGCGCAGACAGTACAACGACCCTCCGCTCTCTTTATCCATCTATCGAGCCCTATACGAGCGAGCGCCTAAAGGTGTCCGGCGGGCATGAGATTTATGTCGAGCAATCGGGCAACCCTGTGGGTGTGCCCATCGTGTTTGTGCATGGCGGCCCGGGCGGCGGCACCAGCCCGATCCAGCGCCGTTTCTTCAACCCGGCGAAATACCGCATCATCCTGTTTGACCAGCGCGGCTGCGGCAAAAGCCGCCCGCACGCGTCGCTGGACCATAACACCAGCCAGCATCTGGTGGCTGACATGGAAGCCATCCGCGACCATCTGAACATCGACAGCTGGTTCCTGTTTGGCGGTTCGTGGGGCAGCACGCTGTCGCTTCTTTATGGCCAGGCGCATCCTGAGCGCACCCGCGGCCTGATCCTTCGCGGCATTTTCCTGTCGCGCCAGCGCGAGCTGGACTGGTTCTACAAGGGCGGCACGAGCAGCATCTTCCCCGAAGCCTGGGCGCGTTTTTCCGGCCATATCCCGGAAGAGGAGCGCCATGACCTGATTAGCGCCTACTACAAGCGCCTCGTGGACCCGGACTGGGAAGAAGACCGGCTGGTCTTCGCCAAGGAATGGAGCCTGTGGGAAGGCAGCACCGTTACGCTGGTGCCGGACGAAGAGCAGCGCGCCCATTCGGTGGACCCTGTGTTCGCGCTCGCCTTCGCGCGCATCGAGGCGCACTATTTCAAGCACCGCAGCTTCCTTGAAAGCGATAACCAGATCCTGGATGACGCCCACAAGCTGCGGGGTGTGCCCACAACCATCGTGCAGGGCCGCTACGACGCCATCTGCCCGCCCACATCCGCGTGGGAGCTGGCGCAGGCCATGCCTTGGGCCAACCTGAAGATGGTGCCCGTGGCTGGCCATTCGGCGTTCGAGCCCGCGATCCAGCACGAGTTGATCTGCGCCACCGACGCGGCGTAAGCTCACACATTATGGCAGGCACTCCCATGGACCCTGTTCGCGAAGCGGGCGGAACGCCAAACAAGTTCAGGGTGACGACCGGGCAGGTTTCCATGCCAGAAACATATTCCGTCATGCTGAACTTGTTTCAGCATCCATACCAACGCCAGTACCCAGGGCGGCCCGGTTCAGAGCCCCCTGCGACGCCATGTCCCTTGATCAGGGCACGAAAGCCGATTAAGGAGTCACATATTCCAAGTTGCTCGAGGCGGAGCCTGCAACTTGGCAAGCGCGACTGCGCGCCGCGCACTTTTGCGCGAAAGCCTTAGTGGCGTTTGAACGAATGAAACAAGAGATTCTACCGATGAAAAAACTGCTGCTTGCACTACTTGTCACCCTTGGCTTTGCCCTGCCTGCGTTCGCCCACGGCGAGCACGCCCATGAAGGTGTCACCATTGAAAAAGCCTGGGCGCGCAAGACCAGCCGCACGGTTTCAGCCGCCGTTTACCTGACCATCAAAAATGGTGGGGACGGCATTGAGGAACTTCTGGGCGCGGATACGGACATCGCGAACACCACCATGATCCACCGGTCCTATGAAGAAGGCGGCATCATGAAGATGGACCATGTGATGAGCGTACCCCTGAAGCCCGGCGAGACGTTCGAGTTTGCCCCCGGCAGCTATCACGTGATGCTCATGGGCCTCAACCAGCCGCTCGAGAAAGGCGATGTCTTCCCGCTGACGCTGACGTTCAAGCACGCGGGCGACGTGCAGGTGATTGTCGAAGTCACCGGCATGATGGGGATGCAGTAAAACTTAGTTCGAGATACCTTCTTTCATTAGAATTCTAGCCTCGGTGAGATGTACCAAGATATTTTTGTCGCGAATAACAGTAATCTGTGGTCTCCTGCCACTCTGAGGAGCAAGGAGTTCTCGCTTGGTAAACGCAGTACAACTCTATCTTGATGATTCAGGAACACGAAACCCCGACAGAAAGCCCGGGAAAAGAGCCGCACACGGCCATGATTGGTTCAGTCTAGGCGGCATACTTGTAGCTGAAGATGCTGACATCAAAGACGCTAGGCGCCGTCATGAAGAGTTTTGCTACGATTGGAAAATTACAGCTCCGTTACACTCCTCTGAGATTAGGGGGAAACACAAGAACTTCAATTTCTTAAGATCTCTCTCCAAAGCACAACAGCAAGAATTCTACGAAGGTCTGTATCAACTAATGGTGCAATCGCCCATCACAGGAATTGCCTGTGTGATTGATCGCCCTGGTTACAATGCGAGATATAGAGAAAGATATGGCCGCCAACGGTGGTCGCTTTGCAAGACCGCTTTCGCAATCTGCGTCGAGAGAGCTGCAAAGTTTGCAAGAAATCAGAACGCAAAGCTAAGAGTGTATGTAGAGCGTGCTGATCGAAAGACCGACGAAAAAATACGTGAATACTATGATGCCCTACGAGATACAGGTATGCCTTTCGGAAGACCTACTTCCGATAAATATTCGCCATTGAATGCCGCAGAACTCCGAGAGACTCTTTATGAATTCAGAACAAAGGCCAAAACATCACCTATGATACAGATGGCAGACTTATTTCTCTGGCCAATGTGTATAGGGGGATACGATGGCAACAATCGTCCGTACAAGAGACTCATTGAAGATGGAAAACTAATTGATTGCTCGCTGAATAAAGAAGAACAACCATTTTTGGGAATTAAATACAGCTGCTTTGATTAACCCCACAAATACAAAAACCCAGCAGTTGCTGGGCTTTTGGCAGCCACCAAAGGGTGACCTCGTAGGCTAGGCCTGCCATTCTTACATCACGATATTGCGTGCATTGCAAGCAATATCCACAGGCCTCTGTGGATAACTCCCCGATAGAAGTGCCCGCATCAAAGACAGCAAAAGAGAAACCGAAAAATACATATGTTTTTCAATTGCTTATGTCGCAAAAGTTATGTTGATTTTCAGCAACACCTTTCAACAAAAAAACACCCTAACCCAACCAGCCCTTGAGCTCGTTGCGGGCGACGCTCTCGAGCACCCACATGCCCTGCTCTGTGTCGTTGAGGCACGGGATATAGTGGAAGTGGGTACCGCCGTTCTCAAGGAAGGTTTCCCTGAGCTCCATATTGATTTCCTCGAGGGTCTCAAGACAGTCCTGTGAAAAGGCGGGAGCGAGCACGGCGAGTTTCTTGATGCCGTCCCTTGCCATCTGTTCCACCGTTTTGTCCGTGTAGGGCTGCACCCATTCGGTGGGCCCCACGCGCGACTGGAAGCTGGTCACCAGCTTGCCCTCCGGCAGATCAAGCGCGTCATTCAACAACCTGCTGGTCTTGAAACAGTGGCAGGGGTATGGGTCTCCCTTGTCCCAGTAAGCCCGTGGGATCGAATGGTAGGACGCCAGGATTTTCTCCGGCTCCCAATCCAGTTCGCTCAGGCTGTCCCTGACACTTGCGGCCAGCGCCGAGGGGTATTCAAGTGTGTCGAAATAGGCGGGCACCGTACGCACGGAAGGCATCCAGCGCATGTCGCGCATCACGTCGAAGGCTTTCTCATAGGCCGTGGCGGTTGTGGTGGCGCTATATTGCGGATACAGCGCAAACAGCAGAATGCGGTCGCAGCCCTTCTCGCGCAGACGCGTCAGGCCATCTTTGGTGGACGGCGTACCGTAGCGGAACGCCCATTCAACTTCTGCCGCGTCACCGAACGCGGCCTGCAGCTTCTCAGCCTGGCTGCGGGCGTAGGTCCGGAGCGGGCTTTCGTTCCGCTCAGTGTCCCAGATTTTGGCGTAGGCCTTGGCTGATTTGCCAGACCGGAACGTGAGGATGGGGCCATGCAGGATCGGCAGCCAGATAAGGCGCGGTGTTTCCACCACCCGCGGGTCAGACAGGAATTCGGCCAGATATTTCCTCACGGCGCCATAGGTGGGCGCGTCAGGCGTGCCAAGGGACATCATCAGGATGCCCAGTTTGCCGTGGGCCACAGTGGGGTGATCTGTCGGTTTCATGCTGGTCATCGGTCCTATCGCCAGTTCATCAAATCAGTTGCGCCCTGTCTACGACACTTGGCCGTCATTGGCTCATGAAAAAATCGGATATCTGTGATCTTTGATAGCCCTATTGTGATAGTCCTATTGTGATAGTCCTATTGCAGGATACGCACCAGCATGGCTCCGGCCTCGCGCACCGGGTCTGTTGCTATCGCCAGCACCCAGCCGTCATGCGGCGCCTTGTAGGTGCGGATAGCATGGCCGAACGCGTCATAAAGCGTGGCCACATCCTGGCCCTTCGCAACCTTGTCCTTGAGGCCCACATGCAGCACGGCGATGCCGCCCCTGTCGGCATAGATGTTGGTATAGTTCGACCCCACGATGGCCTTCACCGGTGGTTCCACTGCGTCGCGCGGCAGCATCTTCTGGGCGTGCATCAGGTTCAGGATACCCCAGACAGAGCGGTCGATCAGGTCATTCTGGAACTGTTTGGGCGCGCCCACTTCAAGCGTGACGGCCGGGATGCCTTCCTTCATCAGGCTGGTTTCAAGCGTGCCCTGCTGGCCCGGGTCATTCTTGATCATGTCGGGGCCCAGGACGTGGGCCGCCGCGCGGGCTGTTGCGTTGGCGAAATCGGCAAACACAAACAGCGGGTAGGCAGAGCCCCGCGTCTGGGTGTGGATATCCACCGCAATGTCAGCGTTCGGCCGCAACAAGCCAGCCCAAAGCGCATTGATATATCGGCCAGATGTGCTGCCGCCGCCGGTGTCAGACCCCGGGAAATTGCGGTTCAGGTCCACCAGCGAACCGCCGCCCGCCGATACGGGGAAGCGCCGGTTGTTGGCATTGATGCCTGGCTGATTGAGCCCAGGCACCGCCACCACGGTACCCGAAAGCTTCGCCGGGTCGAGCTTTTCAAATAACCGGTGCAACACGGCAATGCCGTTCAGTTCGTCGCCGTGGACCGCGGCGGTCAACAACAGCGTCTTGCCTTCCTCCGCGCCGCGCACCACCACCACGGGCACGTGGATGGGCTCCCCGGTGTTGCGCCAGCCGGCACGGAAATAGAAATCATGACGGCCTTCCGGCAGCTTTGCCGCCTCAAGCCCCGTGATCACCGTGACACCGGCAAGCCGGTCGCCCGTATCTTCTACCGGGGCCGTCATGTCGGCGTGCGCCGCCCCGGCCATGCCAAGGGCAATAATCAGGCTGGCGATCAATCGATGAGTTGGCATCATATGGTCACTGCTCCGTCTGTACCCCCATGAGGCGACCATCATCGCAAAGGACGGGCCTCAAATGCAAATATGTAATGGAATATCATCCAGAAATTTGCCTTGCGTGCCAACATATTATCGGGCCAAATAAGGGGAAACCAGAGGGACTGTTATGGGTGCACATTGCTGTCATGAAGTGAAGTTTGAAGGCATGGATCCGCGTTACAAGCGCGCGCTTATCCTTGTCATCATCATCAATGCGGTCATGTTTTTGGTCGAGATGCCCATGGGCTTCGTGGGCCAGAGCCAGGCGCTCAAGGCCGACGCGCTGGACTTTCTGGGCGATACCTTCACTTATGCGCTGTCGCTTTATGTCATTGGCAAGGCTGGCACGCTGCGGGCCAAGGCTGCACTCCTGAAGGGGCTTAGCCTGTCTGCCATGGGCCTGTGGGTGCTGGGTTCCACAATTTATAACGTTTTTTACCTCAATGAACCGACAGCGGTGATCATGGGCAGCGTGGGCGCGGCGGCGCTGGCTGCCAATCTGGCGAGTGTTTTCCTGCTGATCCGCTTCAAGGACGGTGACGCCAACGTGCGCTCCGTGTGGCTGTGCAGCCGCAACGATGCCATCGGCAACGTGATGGTCATGGTGGCGGCCTCCGGCGTGTGGGCCACGGGCACCAGCTGGCCCGACCTGATCGTGGCAGGCATCATGGCATCGCTGTTCCTGTCTGGATCGGTCCAGATTATCAGGCAAGCCCTGCACGAGCTGACCCACCACCGTACCGCAGCCGCAGAATAGGCGGGGCCCGTGGGACGCACCCAGTGGCAACTGTTTGGAACCCGGCGATTCCTGCCGCTTTTCATCACCCAGTTCCTGGGCGCCCTCAATGACAACCTGTTCCGGCAGGCGCTGGTGATCCTGATCACTGTCAAGCTGGCGGGGGAGATGGGCATCCAGCCGTCGATCCTGACCAACCTTGCCATCGGGCTTTTCATCCTGCCTTTCTTCCTGTTTTCCGCGCTGGCCGGGCAACTGGCGGACAAGTATGAAAAGACCAACCAGATTGTCTGGATCAAGGCCTGGGAAATTGGCCTGATGGTGGCCGGTGCCTTTGCCGTCTATTTTCAGAATTTCTACATGATGGTCGCGATCCTGTCGGGGCTCGGGCTCCAGAGCACCTTCTTCGGCCCGATCAAATATGGCGTGCTGCCAGACCTGATGAAAACCGATGAGCTATTGAGCGCCAATGCCCTGATCGAAGCGGGGACCTTCGTTGCCATCCTGCTGGGCATTCTTGTTGGCGGCCTTGTCATCAGCCATGACGGCGACAATTTCATCATCTCCGGTCTCATGATCGCTTTCGCCATCATCGGCACCCTCACGGGGCGCCTGGTGCCCCGGACGGGCCAGGCCGCGCCAGAGCTGACCATTCGGCGTAATATTTTTGCTTCCACCGGCACGCTTCTCAAGGGTGCCTGGAAAAGCGACATCGCCCGCCCTGCCATCATCGGCATCAGCTGGATCTGGCTGTATGGCTCCATCTACATCGCGCAAATCCCGGAAGTGGTCTATGCGCGCATGGGCGGCGACAAGACCGTGATCACGTTGGTGATCGCCTGCTTCTCGGTAGGGATCGGTGCTGGTGCCCTGCTCTGCAGCCGCATCCTGAGGGGCGAGATTTCAGCCCGCCTGGCGCCCCGCGCGCTCGTCGGGCTGGGCGCTGTCAGCCTGCTGTTCGTTTGGGCCCTACCAGATGTGCCCAGTGTGCCCTTTTCTGCTGAAACTGTGGTCGGCCTGGAGGCCTTTATCAGCACTGCGGCCAACTGGCCGATGCTGGTGGCGCTGATTGGCGTGGCCATGATGGCGGGCATGGTGATCGTGCCGCTCTACACCATCCTGCAGGAATATACCCCGCGTGAGGGCCGGTCGCGCGCCATTGCAGCCAACAATGTGTTCAACAGCGCCTTCATGGCTGGCGGCACGCTGGTTGCCGCCGCACTTATTTCGCTCGGCCTGACCGTCATACAGATCCTGATCCTGTATGCTGTTGCCAACCTGCTGCTGCTCAGGCCCGCCAGAAGCCTGAAATCACGCATTGAGAATGCAAATTGAAAACTGCCCCTGTCCAGCAGCCATCAAAATTGATACATTTGAATCAAAGACTTGTGGCAAACCCTGCAGCCTGCATATAGTGGCGCGAGGAGGACAATCACGTGACACGCATCTTTAGCCGCCGCAAACGCCCGCTCCTTGAAGCTCTGGGGCAAATTTTCATTGTTCTGTCCGCCCTTGGCGCGGTCCTGCACGGTGGCGGCTGGCACCCTGACGGTCTTCTTTGGGTGGTGCTCACCAAGGCCAGCGCGGTCACGTTCCTTGCGCTTTTCGTGGCCGTCAATATCCGCACCTTTGGGCACGCCCTGCTGTTCCTGGCGCTTCTTGCGTCTGTCTCGGGGGACGTGCTGCTGGAGATCCCGACTGACCCGGCGGGCCAGTCCTTCCTGCGCGGGCTGATGGGCTTCATGGTCGCCCACATCTTCTACATTGTCCTTTACATGACCAACCGCCAACCCATGGGCGAGGTGCGCACGCTGCCGATCAGGCTGTCATCTCTTCTGTGGCTGTTTGCCTTCTTTTCCGGCTATATGCTCTATGACGGCTTGGGCGACAAGCGCATGTATGTATACGCCTACACAGCGGTCCTGACCGCCATGGCAACGTCGGCCCTTCTCAGCAAGTTCCCGTTCCGCCTTACCGGGATTGGCGCTGTGCTGTTCGTTGCCTCAGATGCGGCCATTGGCGCGCGCGAGTTCATGGCGGCGCCGCAATATGTCGGCATTTTCATCTGGGTAGCCTATTATGCTTCGCAGCTAATGATGACCTTTGGCGTCATGCTGACAGACGACAGACCAACCAACTTCGGCGGCTACCGATTTGACTAGGGCCAGCCTTGGCCTTAAACCGGTTAATCACCTTTCTTGACGGAACAAGGCCATGATCATAGTGGACCGTGATATGAAAAAACTGCAGAAAAAGGCAGCCACGCTCGTAGAAGCGCTGCCCTATATGCGCAAATATGCTGGCGAAACCTTCGTCATCAAATATGGCGGCCATGCTATGGGTGACGCCAAGCTCGCACACCAGTTCGCCCAGGACATCACGCTCCTGAAGCAGGTTGGCATCAACCCGGTCGTGGTGCATGGCGGCGGCCCTCAGATTGGCGAAATGCTGAAAAAGCTGTCGATCCAGACTGAATTTATCGATGGCCTGAGGGTGACCTGCAAAGCCACCGTGGACATCGCGGAAATGGTGCTATGCGGTTCTATCAGCAAATCCATCGTGGCCGATATCAACACGGCCGGCGGCCGTGCCGTCAGCCTTTCCGGCAAGGACGGCAAGCTGGTGACCGCCACCAAGATGGAAAAGACCCAGCCGGACCCGGACAGCAATATCGAGAAGGTTATCGACCTTGGTTTCGTGGGCGAGCCAACCCATGTGGACCCGACCATTTTGCAGCAGACCATCGCGAACGGTATCATTCCCGTGATCTCACCGATCGCCGCAGGCGACGACGGCAATACCTATAACATCAATGCCGACACCATGGCGGGCGCCATCGCCGGTGCCCTGCACGCACGCCGCTTCTTCCTGCTGACCGATGTGCCGGGTGTCCTGACCAAGGACAAGGAGATGCTGACAGAACTTGACCCGGACGACATCGCGCGGCTCAAGGCAGACGGCACCATCACCGGCGGCATGATCCCAAAGGTGGAGACCTGCATCAAGGCTGTGGAGGCCGGGGTTAAGGGGGCGGTTATTCTGGATGGTCGCGTGACCCACGCAATGCTGCTTGAGATCTTCACCGAAAGCGGTGCCGGTACGCTGATCAGGCCATCACACTGATCCTGTGCGTCAGGCCACGGAATGAACAGGGAGGCATGTCGGCCTCCCTTTTTTATGCACCCCGGCAACTCCCTGCACATATTTCCCTTTGAGAACTATGTTCCACTGACTTTCATCATGACAAAATGATGAAGATCACTTTTCCCTTTCAGGAAAATCCTTTTCTGAATTTCCTGTTCATATTGGGTTCAGCCCCTGATTTCCAGAATTCAACCTCTGGCCGTAACCCTGGCCAGTTTCTTGGACGCATGGATCAAATAAGGAGAGGTATTTTGATCGATATGACAGGGGCGTGGAGCTTCGGGGAGTATGGCGGCTTTGCCGTGCCCGGAACCACGATAAAGCTCGACCTGTTCTCAGACGGGGCGCGCGAATACTACAAGGGGCTGTTCGGCTTTTCCGCCGGCGGATTTGAGCCCATACCCGTTGAGCCCGATGGCGGCATCGGTGACGGTGCCGGGCCCATTCCGGACGGTGACCCGATGCCGGTTGAGCCGGATGGCGGGATCGGCGACGGTGCCGGGCCTATTCCGGACGGTGACCCGATGCCGGTTGAGCCGGATGGCGGGATCGGCGACGGTGCCGGACCACCGTCAGACTTTGATGTTGGTCCGGTCGAGGAAAACACCATTGAGGGTGGTGGCGAAGGCACGAAGGCCGATGACACGTTCATCGCCAGCGAAGAAGCCGACACCTTTGTTTTCCTGGAGGGACACGGGGACGACACAGTCCTGGGCTTTGATCTGGCTGAGGACCGGCTCGATTTCTCCGGCACGGAGATCGACTTCACCGACCTGGAAAGCCTACTCGCGCACGCGACCGACCAGGTGGACGCTGAGGACGAAAGCATCGTCTATGGCGTTTATATCGAAACCGGTGAAGGCACAGGCGTTTATCTGGACGGCATCTCGTCAGCCGACCTGTCGTCCGCGATGATCGACTTCTAACACCCAGTGCGGTGCTATGGCAGAGAGGGAAGGCACGGTGCGCCGTGCCTTTCTCTTAATCTGATGACGGCCCGATCATCTGAGAAGGGTCGGTCCAGCGGTCAAAGTCCTCCGCCGAGACATACCCAAGCCTGAGCGCGGCTTCCTTGAGCAAGAGCTTTTCATCGTTGGCAAGGCGGGCGATCTCTGCTGTCTTGTCATAGCCGATATGCGGCACCAGCGACGTGGCCAGCATCAGAGAACTTTTCAGCAGATTATCGATACGCTCCGGGGCAGGTTTCAGCCCATTGAGGCAGCGCTCCGTGAAGCTGTCGGCCGCATCGGCCAAAAGCCGCAGCGATTGCAGCACATTATGGATGATCACAGGCTTGCAGGCATTCAGCTCCAACTGCCCCTGGCTGCCTGCGATGGTCACCGTCGTGTGGTTGCCCATCACCTGCGCGCACACCATGGTCAGCGCCTCAACCTGCGTGGGATTGACCTTGCCCGCCATAATGGACGAGCCGGGCTCATTTTTCGGCAGGATCAGTTCCCCGAGCCCACCTCTGGGGCCCGACCCCATCAGCCGGATATCGCCCGCGATTTTCATCAGCGCTGCGGCAACACCGTTCAACACGCCTGAAAGTGCTACGAGTTCGTCATGGGCGCTGATGCCCGCGAACTTGTTCGCTGCGGGCGTGAAAACCCGCCCTGCAAGGTCAGACAGATGGTGGCAGAAGTGCTTGGCGAAATCAGGGTGGCAATTCAGGCCGGTGCCAACCGCCGTACCGCCCTGGGGCACAGCCGTAAGGCGCGGCAGTTGCTGCCGGAGCGCCACCATGGCAGCTTCCACCTGCGCCTGATAGGCGGAAAACGCCTGATCCAGCGTGATGGGCGTTGCGTCCTGGAAATGGGTGCGGCCCAGCTTGATCACGTCACCAAACCTTGCCCGGAAGGTCGCAATCGAGGATGCCATAGCCTCAAGCGCGGGCAGCAAACGGCCTTCAAGTTCCTGCGCCGCAGAAACAAGCATCACGGTGGGGATGGTGTCATTCGATGACTGGCCCATATTGACATGGTCATTGGGGTGCACCGGTTCCTTGGTGCCGCGCACACCACCCAGAAGCTCACTCGCCCTGTTGGCGATCACCTCATTGGCATTCATATTGCTCTGTGTGCCGCTGCCGGTCTGCCAGACAGGCAAGGGAAACTCGGCATCGTGTTTGCCGCCTGCCACTTCACCCGCCGCCAGCGCAATTGCGTCCGCAAGCTTGCCGTCCAGAAGCCCAAGGTTCTTGTTCGCGAGCGCCGCTGCTTTCTTCTGAAGGCCAAGGGCGCGCACAAATGGCGTGGGCATCACGTCAGACCCGATCGGGAAGTTCATCAGGCAGCGCTCAGTCTGCGCGCCCCACAGGCGGTCAACCGGCACGTCAACGGTACCAAGTGAATCGCTTTCCTGCCGGGTCTTTGTCATCGCCTGGCCTAATCGGCCTGCTCAACGAAATAGCTGAGGTGCCACTCAAGCTCATTGTCGTCGATCGGATACTTCCGGCCATCCTTCGCGTTCAGAAGCTGTGCCTTGGGGACGAGCGCGAATTTGGTTTGCAGTTCATAGGCCGTGCGCATGGCAAGCCCGGCTTTCCAGGCCAGCGCGGTCACGGCCCGTCCGCTTTTCGAATTGATGATCTGGCGCACGGTCTTGGCCGGGATATCCGCCATGACGGCCAGACACTGCATCAACAGTTCCCGCCGGTTGGCTTCTATCTGGTCGTGAACGAACTTGTCATCAAGCGCGCCCTTTTCAAAATAGGCCATGGCCTGCTTGGCCAGTTTGTCTTCCTCGTCATCGCCCACGCGCTCACTGTGCAGGCGGTCGCGCACCCGCTCCAGCAGTTCTTCCGCCTGTTCTTCAGGAAGCTCCGCCTGTTCCATCATGGCATGCACCAGCGCAGACGCCACAAAGCCGGCGATCCGCTTCATCGCCCGGATCGACAGTTGCGGCCTGAGCGCTACCGGGGCATGCAGGTCTTCAACTGTCTGGGCGTGATCGATAATCTGATCCAGCGTGTCTTCGCGGATCTGGGCATTGGGGTTTGTCAGAAGCGTGGAAATCGCCGGTACATCCAGGGTGGCGGCAATATCCTGCGAGACCGCTTCGCTGACCAGCGCCCTGCTGGCAATCGACTTCAGCGCCCCGCCCGATACACCCGCGGCGATAATCTCGCGCAGGTCGTCATCATTGAGAAGCGGCGAATACTGCAGGATCGGGCCACAAACAATGGCCTCAACGTCGCGCGCAAGCTTGTCAACAATGGCTTTCGGCACGCTGTCTGCGCTCTTGATTTCTTCAGCAACATAGGCACGCACCTTCGGCAACTGGTCAGCCGCCAGAGCCTCCAGCACCTTGATGGCTTTCTCCCGGAGCGCGGTTTGTTCTCCCGGCTTCAGGCCAGGCACCAGGCGACCGATCTTGCGGGCAAGCTCGGCCCGGACTTCCACATCCTCGTCGCTGGTCAGCTTTTCGGCGGCGTGAATGGGCGTGGATGGGTTCTGGGCAATGGCCCGACGGATTTCAGCGGACTCATGCTCCGCCAGATAATAGAGCACTTCAGGCCGCGCATCGGTGCGATTTGCCAGTGCCTGTTTCTGGCCATCCGATCCGGTTTCCAGAATTCGCTGCTCGTCTTCTATGGTCAGCTTTTCTGGCAGCGCCTTGTCTTTGTTAGACTTACCCCCCAGCAACGCCTTCAGTTTACCCAGCATCTCGGTCTTCCTCTTTCCCCGCCTCGGCCTTCTTGGGACCCTTGCTTTCCGGTGCGATGGCCACATAGCCGCGCCCGGCCTCCTTTACGTCATATAGTACAGCATCAGCCCGGTCGGCGAGATCCTCGAATAACAGATCCACACCTGCGACCGACGGACACACCCCGATGGATGCATTCAATCGCAACGCGTCAGCGCCTATTTCCTCGCGGATAGCCGGCATGGCAGCAATCAGGTCTTCGGCCTTCCGCGCCGCCACTTCACTACCCATATCCTCCAGCCAGAGGATGAATTCATCACCGCCGTAGCGCCCGGCAAAATCGCACGGGCGGATCATGGCCTGCATCTGCCTGGCCACGCCCTTCAGCGCCAGGTCCCCGGCGCGGTGCCCCAGCGTGTCATTCACTTCCTTGAAATGATCCAGGTCGATAAACACCAGGCAGCCGGAAAGGCCCGTGCGTTCCTGGTGTTTCAGCCGCCTCTCGATGGCTTCCCTGAGCGCCCGGCGGTTCATCAAGCCCGTGAGTTCATCCTTGCTCGACAGTCGGTAAAGCGTGTCAATCAGCTCTGCCTTGCCGAACGCCGCTGTCAGCACTTCGACAACACCGCCCAGAAGCTCGACTTCCTGATCAGACCATGGGCTGACCTTGGTGTCCCGGCTGATGATCATCATGCCCAACCCCTTTTCGCCGCGCTGCATCCGAAGCGCCAGGTGCTGGCGTTCGCCGGTACTTTCAAAAGGCAGGACAGGATCATCGGCAGCGACCAACTGCTGCCAGATGGTGTCCATATCCAGGATTTCCTGATAGGTGCCAACGATGGAGCTGGGAACAAGCCCCTCTTCATAATGCATTGCTGCCCACACCATATCTGCCCTCAAGACTTCCTGAAGTGCGGCCGAGGCACTGTCGAAAAGGTCGTCGGCGCTTTCCGCCGTATTGAGGATACGGGTAATCCGCTGCAGCAGCATGAAGCGAAGGCCGTCCTGCTTGGTCTTCCTGGCCGCCATATAGCGTTCCGTCATGTCGCGGCAGGTGCCTCTGAGGCCCGTCTGTTCGCCTTTTTCGTTCAAGAGCGGACGCACGTTGAAATGAAGCCAACGCCTGCTGTCGCCCTCAAACTGCGCCGGGACGTTGTCGAACTGTGCCTGGCGCCTGGCGGTGAAGGGATTGCGCACCGGGGCTTCGCCATCCGGCCAGAAGATGCGGGTGGCATTGCGGCCCAGCCACTGCTCTGTATCCTGCCCAAAGGCCTCGTGGGGAGAGACAAACCGGAAGCCATGGTTTTCATCCAGTTCGAACGAAAGATCGACAGCGCCGTCCAGCAGTTCCTTGAGCATGGTCCGGCTTTTCAGAAGCGCTTCCGTGACCTTGTCCGGCAGCGTGGTATCCCGCGTGACCACAACCACCTCATCGCCTTGCGGCACCGCCACCAGCCAATAGGTGGAGCCCTTGCCGTCCTCGATACGGGCGTCGGTCGGCAGGCCTGAGGTCAGCGCCTCGTGAACCGTGTGATGCAAAGGCCCCTGATCTTCCTGCCACAGCGCCACCAGCGGGCCTGCAGACGGGCTCTCATCCAGCACCTCGCCATTCGCGCTGATGCGAAAGGCACTAGATTTTGACCGGCTCAAACTGCCTGAAATACCAGCCATTTTCTTCAGTGGCACCACATTATCCCTCTTACTTCCAGCACCAGATTGCCCTAAATTCAGCCCCCTGTCATAAAAACTATGCCCCACACAGTTAATCTAGCTTTAATGGCGTTTATGGCAGTATCATAGAAACCATGTTGGATTTCAAAAAGCAAAGCTTTCACCCTACTTTTGACAACCCACGCGATGTCTGGGTTTTCGATCTCGATAACACTTTGTATGCCGCCGAATGCAATCTGTTCAGCCAGATTGATCGGAAGATCGGCGAATATGTACAGATGCTTCTTGGCCTGAATGCCGAAGAGGCCAGGAAAGTGCAAAAACAGTATCTGCTTGAGCATGGCACCACACTGAAGGGGCTGATGGCGCATCATTCGGTTGACCCATACCATTATCTGGACAGCGTGCATGATATCGACTTCGCCCCCATTGAAAGGGACGATCATCTCAGGGACGCGATCGGCCGGCTTGAAGGCCGCAAGGTGGTTTTCACCAACGCGGATGAAAAGTACGCAGCGCAGGTCCTCAAGCGCTTGGGGATCGACGACCAGTTCGAGGATATCTTCGACATCCATGAGGCAGACCTTGAACCCAAGCCCAAGCCTCAGGTGTATGACAAATTTGTCGCCAAATATGGCATTGACCCGAAGCGCGCCGTGATGTTCGAAGACATGGCCCGCAACCTGATACCGGCACACGCCATGGGCATGGCAACCGTGTGGATCAACACGGGCAGCGTTTGGGGCCAGGCCGACCACGACCCAGAGACCGTGCATGCCGAAACCGACAACCTAGCCACCTGGCTGCACGCTTTTTTAAACCGGTAGGTAAGGAATTCTAGGGCGCTTGGCCCTTCCCCGCGATTGACTTGGGGGGCGCGGACGCTATTGTTCTTGCGATTTTTGTAAAAGAGCTTCAGCCCAAGGAACCGCACCCATGAGCCAACTGGAAACCATCGTCAACGACGCGTTCGACAACCGTGATCAGATTTCTGCCGCTACCACTGGCGAAATCCGCGACGCCGTTGAAACTGCGCTGAACCTTCTCGACAGCGGCGAAGCCCGCGTGGCCAGCAAGGCAAGCGGCGAATGGGTGGTGAACCAGTGGCTGAAGAAAGCTGTGCTTCTGTCCTTCCGCCTGAATGACATGGAGACCATCGCGGGCGGCCCGGGCGAGAACACCAACTGGTGGGACAAGGTGCCATCGAAGTTTGAAGGCTGGGGCGAAAACCGCTTCCGCGACGCTGGCTTCCGCGCCGTACCGGGCGCCATCGTGCGCCGCTCCGCCTTCATTGGCAAGGGTGCCGTGCTGATGCCATCCTTCGTGAACCTGGGTGCCTATGTGGACGAAGGCACCATGGTAGACACCTGGGCCACCGTGGGCAGCTGTGCGCAGATCGGCAAGAATGTGCATATCTCCGGCGGCACCGGTATCGGCGGCGTGCTGGAGCCCCTGCAGGCTGGCCCTGTGATCATTGAAGACAATTGTTTCCTGGGTGCCCGGTCAGAGATCGCTGAGGGCGTGATCGTCGAGGAAGGCGCTGTTATTTCCATGGGCGTGTTCATCGGTGCATCGACCAAGATTGTTGACCGCAACACCGGCGAGGTATTCATGGGCCGCGTTCCAGCCTATAGTGTTGTGGTGCCGGGCACGCTGCCGGGCAAACCGCTTCCGGACGGCACGCCTGGCCCGAACCTGGCATGCGCTGTGATCGTGAAGCGGGTGGACGAGCGCACGCGCTCCAAAACTTCGGTGAACGAGCTGTTGAGAGACTAATACCATGGCAGGCCTTGACCCCATTCTTCTGAGCCAGGAACTGATCCGCCTTGAAAGCGTGACACCGGACAAGGGCGACGCGCTGGATCTGCTTGTGGGCTACCTGACAGAAATGGGGTTCAAGTGTGAAAAACTGGTGTTCGAGGAAGAAGGCTATGCCCCTGTCCCGAACCTCTATGCCCGCTTGGGAACCGATGCGCCGAACTTCTGTTTTGCCGGCCACACAGATGTAGTGCCTGTGGGCGCCAAGGATCACTGGTCGGTTGACCCCTTCATCGCCGAAGTGCGTGACGGCCAGCTGTATGGCCGCGGCGCAAGCGACATGAAGTCCGCCATCGCCGCGTTCGTCGTCGCGGTCGAACGACGGCTTGCCAAGGGAACACCGAAAGGCTCCCTCTCACTTCTGATCACAGGTGACGAGGAAGGCGACGCGGTCAATGGCACCAAGAAGGTGCTGGAGTGGATGCGCGAGCGCGGCGAGAAGATTGACATGTGCCTTGTGGGCGAGCCCACCAACCCGACAGAGATGGGCCAGATGATCAAGGTTGGCCGCCGCGGCAGCCTACACGGCATCGTGACGGTTAAGGGAACGCAAGGCCACGTGGCCTATCCGCACATGGCCAAGAACCCTGTCCCTGACATGGTGAAAGTGCTTGCCACACTCGACGGGCCCCTCGATGAAGGCAACGACCGCTTCCAGCCATCGAATCTTGAGATCGTCAACATCCACGTCGGCAACGACAGCCACAATGTGATCCCGGCAGAAGCCAAGGCGCGCTTCAACGTCCGCTTCAACAATGAATTCACGCCAGAAGCCCTGCGCGAGGAGCTGACCCGCCGCATGGACAGCGCAGGTGTCGACTATGAGATCGACTGGTGGCTTTCGGGCGACAGTTTCCTCACACCCGCAGGCCCGCTTTCTGATGCCGTGCAGGAAGCCGCGAACGCCCGCCTGGGTGTGACGCCAGAGCTGTCCACGACAGGCGGCACGTCTGACGCCCGCTTCATCAAGGATATGTGCCCGGTGGTGGAATTCGGCCTTGTAGGCGCCACCATGCACAAGATCGACGAGCATGTGGCCGTGGCCGATATCGAGGCCCTGACCGACATCTATGAAGATGTGATCAACCGGCTTCTGGGCTAAGGCCCACCTAAATTCTTTCTAGTTTTGATACACGCCACAGAAGAGTAAGCTCAACCTCAAGCGGATAAGAATATTCCCGGGTGACGACGGATGGCTGCTGCGGTGGCTTACCGAATGGCGAAGATAGGTGGGGTTATTCCCCATAGAGAGACGTTTCACACCTCCCGAGCCTCTGGCTGAACCCCAAGGCTCCCCTCGGGGTCTGTCACCAGGCGTGCAGACCCCGACCCCTTTTTGGGGCCAGACGGTTAGGCGTCCTCGCCCCTGAGGCCTGCAATATTGGCTTCCCAATTCGCGCCGTCAAAATCGCCCAACTCAATGTCCTCAACGGTGGCTTTGTCGATGCAGTTCAGATTGACCGACCAGCCGTCCGGGTGACTGCGTGGCACATAGAAGCTTTTGACCCCGCAGGTTTTGCAGAACAGGTGTTGTGCGGTCCCCGTATTGAAGCGGTAGTCGGTCAGATTGTCAGCGCCCGAGGTGATGCGGAACGCGTCCTGTGTTGCGAACACATGGATGAAGCCTGTCATGCTGCAGATGCTGCAGTTGCAGCGCTTGGCCACCAATGTGGCCGGGCCGTCCATCTCAAAGGTTACGGCGCCGCAGTGGCACCCTCCCTTATGGGTTACATTGTCTGTCATCAGCTTACACTCCCGCGGGCCCTGAGCGCCGCCGCCAGCGTCCCGTCATCCAGATAATCAAGTTCGCCGCCCACGGGCACGCCATGCGCCAGCGCTGTCACCTTGACGCCAGAGCCTGACAGGCGTTCCGCGAGATAGTGGCTGGTGGTTTGCCCGTCGACCGTGGCATTGAGTGCCAGGATCACCTCCTGCACTTCGCCTGTCTCGACACGGTCAATGAGGGCAGCGATGTTCAGTTCCTCAGGGCCGATGCCGTCCAGCGCCGACAGTGTGCCGCCCAGAACGTGGTAAAGCCCCTTGAAGGTCTCTGACCTATCGAGCGCCCACAGGTCCGCCACGTCCTCCACCACGCACACGGTCGTGCGGTCACGCCGCGCGTCTTCGCACACATGGCACGGGTTATGGGTGTCGATATTGCCGCAGGTGTCGCAGATGACGATCTTTTCCGCCACCATCTTGAGCGCGTCCGCCAGCGGTACCATCACGCTGTCTTTCTTTTTGAGCAACTGCAGCGTGGACCGGCGCGCAGACCGCGGCCCAAGCCCCGGCAGCTTGGCAAGCAACTGGATCAACGTATCGATTTCACTGCCGTGGGAACGGGGCATAGCGGTACGGCCTAATATTGAGAGACGATGGTAAAGTCTTTCGTACCGTTGGAAGGGCACGACAGACCAAAGAGATTGTTGGAGCTACCTTTGAACGTCACCTCTCCTAGAGGCTGGGCGATTTTGATTTCTCCCTGGATATTTGGATATCCTTCAAGGACCTGCTTCAGATTAGCGACAATGTTGGCATCTGTTTCAACCGCCAGATACTCATCCCGCAGCGCATCATTTTTATTTAGCTCGGAGAGATATTCCATGATCTCTAGTGCGCTTTTCTCGTGCAATCCAGGTGCTTGCGACACGTCATGCAGACGTGCGCCAATAATAAGGTTGATCTTACCGGGTTCCAACTTGTAGACCTCAGCCTTTTCCGAGTGACATTGCCAATTTTGGGGCCCATCGTTGAAATTCGCTGTATGCACGATGGTGTCGTGCTCAAACGATTTTGTATAAAAACCAAAGCTTTGATACCCAAAATACAGTCGTTCGCCTTCGGGGCGTAAAATTGTCACAGTCCAATTTCGATCATCGCCTTCCAAAGACTCATTTTTGAGCTGGCTACCGAAAATGGGATTATGACCTTGAATAAGCTCAGCTTTATCAACAAAAGCCTCGGACTTTAGGTCTGCAGCCCTAAACGCCGCTGTTCGACCCATTGGCTCATAATAGACCACCAGATATTCGCTGGAGCCTGTACCATAGGTGAAACTCTTGGACACAATACCAGCACCACCGCATGCCGTCAGCGTCGTAAAAAATAGTAAAGCCAAATGCTTCAATTTTCTCGCCCCCATTTGAAAACCTCAATCAATCATCAGCAAAAACTCTTCCACCAGCTTTTTGCGGAATTTCCGGTCGCGTTTCAAGTGCCATTCCCGGCTCATGGCCTCGCCGCGCGTTTTGAACTCTTCTGTGTGGAGCACCACCCAGGTGCGCCCGCGGGTGGATTTGGCGCCTGTGCCTGCATTGTGCGCCTGAAGCCGGGCTTTCACATCCGTCGTCCAGCCAACATAGGTGCGGGCCTTGCCGTCCGTCACGCTGCCAAGGACATAGGTGAAGCAGGTGTCAGGCAAGGCGTTGGCCCTCAAGGGACATCCCAGAAGCTTCATAGTGACCTAAGCGATCGGCCGCAAAGATCCCTGCGATCAACCCAAAGCCGAAAACACCCCATCCAAAAACAACCGTGGTCAACCACCCCAGCGGAGTTAGCGAACCATTAACGGATATCGTCCCAAGGCTTCGCCCAAAAGACGAGCCCGTCGTCTCAGATGTGGTAAAATCAATGTTCGAGAACGCCAATAGCGCAATAGCCGCGAAACCTGCTGTTTGAACAAGAAAGGCTCGCGTCAATGTATCTCTTGCTCGCCACAAAAGGAGCGGCAGGGCCACAAGCATCGCCCAGGCAAGGGAAACCGCAAAATATACCAAGCAAAAGAATACCATGGCTACAAGTTGGTTCGGCGCTCGGCCTGAGAAAAGCCAGGAAATGGTCTCTGCTGCGACGTAGAAACCGGATGCATAAAGAACACCAAATAAAATACTCTTACTTAAGTTTCCGCCAGGAACTTTGGTGAAACCTTGAGGTTTAGATTTCACTAATCGGAAAGCCGGATACAGAATCAAAATCAGGCCAAGAATCGTGCTCGTAACGTAACCGGTCATCCAGAAAACACCACTCTCTGGGTCGTACCCAAAGGTGAATTTCAAGTGGTGCAGGAAGCGATATCCAAATTGGGTAAACAGCAGACTGCCGAACCACAGCAACAGAAAGTCGAAGCGAAGAAGTCTTTTTCCCATTCGCTTCAAGTCCTCGCTAAAACGGCATCTTGAAGCCGGGCGGCAGGTCGAGGCCGCCTGTCAGGTCTTTCATCTTCTCAGCCGCGGCTTCCGCCACCTTGGCTTTCGCTTGGTTGTGGGCGGCGACGATCAGGTCCTCGACCACTTCCTTGTCTTCCGAGGTGAAAATCGACGGGTCGAGCGATACAGACTTCATATCGCCCTTGCCCGTCAGCACCACTTTCACCATGCCGGCGCCCGCCGCGCCCTCAACCTCAACATGGTCAAGTTCGGCCTGCATGTCGCCCATCTTGGACTGCATTTCCTGGGCTTTCTTCAGCATTTCAGAAAGATTTTTCATTGTTTTTTGCTCCTTGCGGCCCGCCCTTCATCAACGGCGGAGCCTTGTACTCGTCGCTGTCTTTTAAGGACCATTAGAAATCGAATTCGCTGGCGTCGTCGTCAAACGTAAGGCCGTCCATCTCGTCCTGCGCCAGATCGGCCTCAAGTTCTTCCTCGGTGCGGCTATCGCGCACGGCCAGCAGCTCGGCCTCCGGGAAGGTGGCCAGCAGCGCCTTCACGATCGGCTCCGCCATCGCTTCATCGCGGCGCTTCTTGTCACGCCGGATTTCCTTGGTGCGGATCGTGTCGTCGCCTTCGGCTTCCTTGGTGATGGTGATCTGCCAATCCACACCGGTCCAGGCCTTCAGGCACTGTTTGGTACGCATGATGAAATCAGGCGGCGTCTGGCGCGTGGTGTTGAAGCTTATCTTGCCGGGTTTATAGTCCACCAGCCGCACATGATCCTTCAGGACCACCGCCAGCGTGGGCTCTTTTTCAGCCTCGAATAGCGCCACCAGCTTCTCGAAATCAACCGGCATCGGATGCATGGGGTGATCGCCATGGTCATCCTGCCGAAGCGCCACAACCTGCGCGCTTTGCATGGCCGTCGGGCCACCCTGCGCAGAAGCCTGCACCTGATGGCCACTAATGGCCGTTACGTTACCGCCACCGCCCGCAGGGGCTGCGCCGCCAGCTGCGGGCGCGCCGCCACCGTTCTGCAGTTGCTTCACCAGATCAGCCGGGGCCGGCAGGTTGGCAGCATAGGCAAGGCGGATCAGCACCATTTCAGCCGCCGCAATCGGGCTTGGGGCAACCTTCACCTCGCCAACGCCCTTGAGGAGCATCTGCCACGCGCGGGTCAGGTGCGGCATGCCCAGCGTTTCGGCCATAGCCCCGCCTTGAGTTCGTTCCGCTTCCGAAACGAGTGTGTCTGTGCCGCTATCTGGCGTAACCTTCAAGCGCGTCAGCCAGTGGGTAACTTCAAGAAGGTCATTCAGCACCACGGCCGGGTCAGCGCCCGAGTCATACTGGGACCTGAGGGTGGTGAGTGCAGTGGCGATTTCGCCTTTCATCACCTGCTCAAAAAGGTCCAGCACCTGCGCGCGATCGGCAAGGCCAAGCATATCGCGAACCTGTTGTTCCGAAACCTCACCACCGCCGTGGGCAATGGCCTGGTCCAGAAGCGACAGGCTGTCCCGCACGGAACCTTCAGCCGCGCGGGCGATCAGCTTCAGCGCGCCATCATCCGCCTTGGCGCCTTCCTTTTCCACCAGCTTCGCCAGATGCGCGATCAGTGTTTCGGCTTCCACACGCTTGAGGTCAAAGCGCTGGCAGCGGGAAAGAACGGTTACAGGCAGCTTACGGATTTCGGTGGTGGCGAAGATGAACTTCACATGCTCAGGCGGTTCTTCAAGCGTCTTGAGAAGCGCGTTGAAGGCGTTTTTCGACAGCATGTGCACTTCATCAATGATGTAAATCTTGTAGCGCGCGCTTACGGGCGCATAGCGCACGCTTTCGATAATCTCGCGGATGTCGTCCACACCAGTACGCGACGCGGCGTCCATTTCAAGCACATCAACATGGCGCGATTCGGCAATGGATTTGCAGTTTTCGCATTTACCGCAAGGGGTGATGGTGGGGCCATCGTGGGCCGTACAGTTGAGCGCCTTGGCGATAATCCGCGCCGTGGTGGTTTTACCCACGCCGCGCACACCCGTCAGCACGAACGCATGCGCGAGCCGACCGGTGTCGATGGCGTTTGAGAGCGTGCGCACCATGGCCTCCTGGCCGATCAGGCTGTCGAAATCCGACGGCCGGTATTTCCTAGCCAGAACCTGATATTCTGTCTTTTTGACGCTCTCGTTCATGTAGCTTCATCTCCCCGAAACTGAGGGTCCATGACTAGCAGGTCTATGCGCGGCAGGGAAGGCCTTAGGCGGCCTCAATCGGGCAAAAAAAATGAACCCGCAATTTCCTTGCGCGTTCATCTTGATCCCCTGAAAGGGTGGGAGGGCCAATGCGACCCATGCCAAACTCGTTACGGCTGCTTCCTTTCGGACCTGACCGGGTTGGCGAGCGGAATGTCCGCCGGCTCTCCCGGGGGTGTATATGGCGATTCTTGAAGTGACTTGCAAGAGTAATATGTCCGCCCTAGGTAATGAAGGGACCATTTCGGGAGTTTTTCATGGCACTTACACCGGTACCCACCGCATTTTCAGGCAATCCGCTCGACCGGGCGGAGCATCTGCGGGAAGATCCCGAGATTTTCGGAAAGATACTCATGGGCGAGGATGCGCGAGTCGTTCTTCTGGCGGGCGAGACCCGGGAAGCGGACGACGGCAGCCGCATCAAGATCCCCGGTGATTGCCGCATCCTGACAACAGAGATTGGCGATATTGCCTGGCAAGTGCCCGAGGACATCGAAAGCCTGCCTGTGGCCACCACCATTTTCCTGGGCCTTGAAGGCGATGCCCCACGCTACGCCGCCATGCTGGACGGCAGCGCCGACGATTTCGCCAGCATCTTCCTGCCAATGGGGCTGAAGTTCCGCGACGGGCGCGGTATTGCCTTCAAGCTGACCGGAGAGGGACCCGGGCCCCACCCGTCGCTTGGCATCATCGCGCAGGCCAAAAGCATGCTTCTGTGGCACGAAAGCCACCGCTTCTGCGCCAAGTGCGGGGTGGAAAGCGAGATGATCAAGGCAGGCTACGAGCGCAAGTGCCCGGCCTGCCACGCCCACCATTTCCCGCGCACCGACCCCGTAGTGATCATGCTGGTACGCCGCGGCGACCTGGCGCTTGTGGGCCGCGGCAAGGGCTGGCCAGAGGGGCATTTTTCTGCACTCGCAGGCTATATGGAGCCCGGCGAAAGCATGGAAGAAGCCGTTGCGCGCGAGATATTCGAGGAAGTCGGACTGAAGACGACCAACGTGCGCTATATCACCAGCCAACCCTGGCCCTGGCCCTCCACACTGATGATCGGTGTCGAAGCGTGGGTGGAAGACGGTGAGATCAGCCTTCAGGAAGCCGAGATCGCCGAAGCCATCTGGATCACGAAAGACGATGTCCGGGCCAGCCAGAAGGGCGTTCACCCCTACCGCCTGGTGCCACCACCCTTTGCCATAGCGCATAATCTTGTGAAAAGCTGGCTGGACGAGTAACGTTGGTGCAGGTCGACTTGACCCTAAGCTGGAATTCTGGATACCCGCATGGACCTATCGCATACCCAAAAAGTGTTTCTGGACTATTGGAACAGCTGGCTTGAAAAAGCGGACGGCATGCCTGCGCGCAAGGACCTTGATGTCAGGGAAGTGGGCAAATATCTGCCGCATGTGGTTGTTTTCGATATCCTCAGCGACCCACTGGATTTTCGCTACCGTCTGGTTGGTACCGAAGTACGCGCCCACACTCACGCAGACTATACCGGCAGAAATCTGAGCGACATGGAGGGCAAGGGTCCCGGCAGCAAGATTTGGGGATTCCTCGATGAGGTCCGCACCAGCAAGCAACCACTGTTCAGGGAAGTACCCTATGTGGGGCCCCAGCAAGCCTTCATGCGCTCCACCCTCCTGTTTCTGCCACTGGCAGACGACCACCAGACGCCGGATAAAATCCTGCTGGTGAGCAACTTCATTTCAAAAACCGTCTGACCTCAATCGCAGCGTGACGCTTGCCCCCAAAAATGCCTCCTGACGCACTGGTTTGACTCGCCCGCACCCCGCTTCTGTGGTAAGGTAAACATTCTGTTAAGGGTGCCTCAGGGGTCGGTAGATACAGACGTTGCCAGAACGGCAGAGGAGGCGTCGATGCATATGTCAGAATCGCAGCAGGCGTTACTGAAACATTGGTCCGAGTATCACCTTCATAAAGGTGGCCTGCCTTCAAGAAATGAGTTCTCCCTGCGCACGCTGGGGAAGCATGTTACACACATCGCCATCCTGGATGTGAAGCCCAATCCGCTGGATTTTGAATACCGGCTGATAGGCACATCGGTGGTCGATCACCTCTATAAAGATTACACGGGCGAGCGCCTTTCGATGATCCCCGGCAAGGGCCCGGAAAGCAGGCTTTGGTCCTTCATGCGGCAAACCTATGAAGACGGCCAGCCGCATTATTTCGAGGTTCCCTATGTTGGGCCGAAATTGGGTCATGAAAGCGTCTATACGCTTTACCTGCCGCTCGCGAGCGACCATCACCGCACCGACAAGATCATGATCGTGCCACACTATTCAAGCCGCACCGCCGTGATCCACGTCGGCCTGCAGGTCCTACACTAAAGGTGCCGCAGCGGACCGCTTACTTCGGGCGCTCTTCTTCGCGTTTGTGCGTGTTGGGCACGTCCGTTGATCCGGCGTAAAACACCAGAACCTTCAAAGCCGCGGCGCCAGTATTGCAGCCTTCATGTGCCACATGCTGTGCTTCGATCAGCATGTCCCCTGTCTTCAACAGTTTCACCTCACCCGTGGCGTAGGTCACGGTCAGTTCCCCACTTTTCACCAGCCCGAAGGTGGGCACCGGGTGGCTGTGCCAGCCATTGCATTCGCCCGGCTTCTGCACCACATCAACCCCGGTGATTTCGGCCTGCCCTGCGGGGTAGCTGATGGCATTGCCAAGGACATCCTCAGTTCCCTTCAGCTTCACCTCTGCCCCCGCCATGGCGGAGGTGGCAACAAGTGTACTGGCAACCAATGTCGTAAGTGCAGTTTTCATGGGTAAGCTCCCTATGTAGCGAAACCGTCCATCGCTGTCGCCATCTGGAAATCAAGGGTCGTGACACCGTCGGCGTCGTGGGTGGTCATCTTCACCTCAACCCGGTTATAGACATTGAACCATTCTGGGTGATGGTCCATCTTCTCAGCCAATAGCGCGGCGCGGTTCATGAAGCCCCAGGCTTCGGAAAAGTCCGTGAACTGGAAGGTCTTCCTGATTGCCTTCTCATTCGCGTCATAGCTCCAGCCGGATACGATCTTCAGCGCCGCGGCGCGTTCGCCGTCTGTCATTTTCATTGGTCTACCACTCATTTTACTGTCCCTTCTTCAATAACTCGTCCACCAGGAGCGGCATCAGTTCGCCGGCTTTACCGTGGCGGCATTCTTCAAAATAGCTGACGCCCGCGCTGGGCTCCAGATTCACTTCAATCGTATGGGCGCGCCCGATGCGCCGCACCTCGGCCACGAAACCGGCCGCCGGATAGACATTGCCGCTGGTGCCCACCGATATGAACAGGTCGCACGTGCGCAGCCGTGTGTAGATCAGGTCCATATGATACGGCATTTCGCCAAACCACACGATGTCAGGCCTTAGCGCCGGGGTGGCACCACAGCTTGGGCACGGTGTCGACTGCGTGCAGTCGCCTGTCCAGTCGTGGCGCATGTCGCAGTGCACGCAGCGCACGCGGCATAGTTCCCCGTGCATATGGATGACATCTTCTGCCCCGCCGCGTTCGTGCAGATTGTCCACATTCTGCGTCACCACCGTCACACGGCCGTCCAGTTCCTTTTGCAGGCGGGCGATGGCCTTGTGGGCGTTGTTGGGATCAACCGTTGGCAGCTGAGCGCGCCTCAGGTTATAGAAACGCTGCACCAGCTTGGGGTCGCGCGCGAAGGCTTCGGGCGTCGCCACATCCTCCACCCGGTGCTCCTCCCACAGGCCGTCATTGTCGCGAAAGGTGCGCACGCCGGATTCGGCGGAAACCCCCGCGCCAGTCAGAATCACGATATCCCTGTATGGCCCCATGCGCTCTTTCTCTCCCCGTCAAGATAGGCTACTTGTTGATCTGGCATAGTTATAGGCAAAAGGTGCGCGGGAGCAAATCCAGATGGTGAAAGTTTTGTTTGTTTGCATGGGGAACATCTGCCGGTCCCCGATGGCAGAAGGCGCTTTCCGGGCCGCCGTGGATGCCGCGGGGCTAATGGACCGCATCGAGATCGATAGCGCCGGCACCATCAGCTATCACGCAGGCAGTCCGCCGGACCGTCGCGCCCAGGCCACGGCGAAGAAAAACGGTATCGATATATCCCACCAACGTGCCCGCCAGGTGCGCGACGATGACTTTCACACCTTCAACCATATCCTGGTGATGGACCACGACAATTACCGCGACCTGATGGCCCGCGCAGCGCCCGAGCACCACGACCGGATCGAGCTGTTCATGCGCTATGCGCCCGACCATCCCTATGAAGAAATGCCTGATCCCTATTATGGCGAAGTGAACCAGTTCGACCTGTGCTTTGAAGCCGCACAGGAAGCAGCCGCAGGGCTGCTGGATGCCATCAAGGCACGGCACCTGTAGGCGCACCATGGCATCCCCGCTGGCCCAGAAACTCGCGAAAGCACTTGGGAGCCCTGTTATCGGGTCGAAGCCCATGCGCGGCGGCGACATCGCCGATGTTTCCTGCCTGACGCTGAAGGATGGCCGAAAGGTGGTGGCCAAACGCCCGCGCGCCGACCAGGGCGACACCACCAAGGTTGAGGCCATGATGCTCAGGCACTTGCGCGCCGCGAGCGACCTGCCGGTGCCGGAGGTGCTGTTCCAGGAAGCCGGCATATTGGTGATCAGCCATGTTGACCACAAGGGTATCACCGATGCACGGATGGCTGCCGAAGACGTGGCGAAACATGTGGCAGCGCTCCACCGGGTGATGAGCACTGAGAAGAAGCCCTACGGCTTCAAAGCGGATACCGTGATCGGCCCCCTGCCGCAAAAGAACACACCTTGCACTGACTGGATCAGCTTCTTTCGGGACAACCGCCTCCTCGCGATGGCTCGGTCCTGCCTCAACACCAGCCGCATTGACGCGGCTTTCATGAAAAGGGTTGAAGCGCTCGCGGGCAACCTGCCCGACCTGATCCCCACCCATCCCGGCGCCAGCCTGCTGCACGGGGACTTGTGGGCCGGCAACATGCTGATTGACGGCGATCATGCAGCGGGCTTTATCGACCCCGCTATATCCTATGGCCACCGGGAGATGGACCTGGCCTTCATACTGCTGATGGGCGGACTGGACCCGGTTTTCATCGACGCTTATGACGCGCAATTCACCATTGAACCGGGCTTCAAGGAAGAACGCTGCGCGATCTACCAGCTATGGCCACTTCTGGTGCATGTGCGTCTTTTTGGCGGCGGATACGCGCATCAGGTGGCCAGCATCCTGGACCGCTTCGGCGCCTAGTCTCTCACGGCCTTGTGACACATCGTGCGCTGACGCAGGCATCCCAGCTGCTTAATCTTGCAGGAAACCAATGCGAGGAATCACAATGCGTGTCCAACGCCAGCTGGCATCCAAGAAATTCTGGTGCTGTATCCTGGCCCTGCCCTTCCTTCTGATCGGGTGTGCCTCCACCTACATCTCGATGCAGCCCCGGTTCGACCATGACGAATTCGCCATGCGCCGGACCGTCGCCACCAAGGCAGGCCAGCTTTATCAGCTCAGCTACCTTGAGGGCGGCGACCCCATGGGACAGCGGGTGATTTTTGTCCACGGCACACCCGGTGACGCCTCCAACTGGTATGACATGCTGAAAAACGCGCCGAAGGGTTACCAGTTTATCGCCATTGACCGGCCCGGTTTCGGCCAGACACGCCCAAGCGACGCGCAGACATCCATTATGGAACAGGCCCGCGCCCTCGGCCCCTTGATCACCTTGCCCGAACGCGGCAAGCCCCTTCTGGTAGGCCATTCGCTGGGTGGCCCCGTGGTCGCAGCAGCAGCCACGATGTACGGTGACAAGCTTGGCGGGGTGATCATTGCGGCCGGTGCGCTGGACCCTGACCAGGAAGACGTGATGTGGATCCAGCACCTGGGCGCGGTGCCCCCCTTTTCCTGGCTGCTCCAATGGGAATTCCGGAACGCCAACTTCGAGCTGATCGCCCTTGAGGGTGAATTGCGCACGCTTGAGCCGCATCTCAAGGATATCCACGTGCCTGTCACCATCGTCCACGGCACGGCGGACGATCTGGTACCCTATGCAAACACGGCTTACATGTTGCGGGAATTCAAGGGCACGAAACCCAAGCTGGTTACGCTCGAAGGTGGCAACCACTTCTTGCCATGGAATGCGCGTGGGCCGCTGATGGACGCCATCCAGGACATGGCGTCCAAGCTGCCTGCTACCAGGCTGGTTCCAGTTCAAAGCCGCTGAAGGCGGAAATATCCTCTTCCTCTGGCTCGCCCTCGTAGGCGCGGCCAAACCGGCTTTCGACGGTATAATATGACCCCTCGCACGTCAGTTGGCTGGAAAACAGGGTGAAGTGATCCACCGTCCAGCTTGGCGTCCGCAGAATTTCATGCTCGGTCAGCCAATCGCCGATACGGGCCTGCGCCCCCCGGCGGAACCGCGCCAGCGTCACATGTGGTTTATATTTACGGCGCTCCACATCGACGCCCACGCTTTCAAGCGCATGGCAGATCTTGTCATGCAAATGCACAAGTCTCTGCCTGTCCGACACCCCGGCCCAGAGGGTCTTGGGCTGTTTGGGTTTGCCAAAAAGACCAACGCCCCTGAGGTCGAGCTCAAAGGGCGTCACTATAATCCGGGAAAGCTCACTTTCGATTTCATGCATTGTTCGCTTGGGAACATCGCCGATAAAAGCAAGGGTGAGATGGAGCTGGTCATCCCGCTGCCAGTGTGCACATTCGACACCGCCGCGCGCCTCGTCGAGCGCAGATCGCACATTTTCGGGAATTTCCAGGCCGACAAATAAACGAACCATGGCCGACCTCCCTAAAAGAGTCGTAGACGACAAGATTTCGTGGGTCGCATACCCACGACACACTAACTCTAGCGCAAAATCAGGTCTTTGACTACCGGTCCGATCTTGGAGACGATAATTTTTACGCCTTCAGCGTTGGGGTGAATGCCGTCGGCCTGATTGAGCGCCGCGTCTGCCGCCACGCCCTCAAGGAAGAAGGGATAAAGCGGCTGGCCGTATCTTTCCGCCGTGGCTTTATAGGATGGGTTGAAAATGGCGGCATAGTCCGGCCCCAGGTTTGGCGGGGCCATCATGCCGCCAATCAGCACCGGGATGCCCCGGCCCGAGAGCAGCTTCACCATGGCGTCGATATTGTCGCGCGTGATCGTGGGGTCGATGCCGCGAAGGCCATCGTTGCCGCCAAGCGTGAGGATCACCAGGTCAGGCCCACCGTCCCCGAACGGCGCCAAGCCCCACTCAAGCCGCGACCGGCCACCCGATGTGGTATCGCCCGACACGCCCGCGTTCGTGACCTTCACCGGGACATCCATATTGGCGTTCAGCCAGGCCTCAAGCTGGTCGGTAAAACCGTCACCGGCCTCCAACCCATAGCCTGCGGTGAGGCTGTCGCCAAAAGCCAGAACCTGCACCGTATCCGCCCCACTTTCGCCATCTGTCGCACTTAAGGTGCTGACCGGCGCAAAACTCGTCCAAACGAGCGCGCAAAGCGTATAGAAAAAAAGTTTGAGCGATTGATTGACCTTCACAGGGCAAACTCCCAGCTTATAAAGACGCATTCATAACCATAAACAGACTATCTGGCAGCGAAGAGAGACAATTACAATGGCTGACACCTCCAGCATCATCAAATTAACCGACGTCACGCTGACGCTTGAAAGCGGCGCGGGCCCGGTGAACATCCTCAAGGGCATCAGTTTCGGCATTGAAAAAGGCGAAACTGTGGGCATCGTGGGGCCATCGGGCAGCGGCAAGTCATCGCTAATGAGCCTGATGACCGGGCTGGAGCAAGCTACGACCGGATCTGTTGAAGTTGACGGCCTGGCGTTCGAGGGCGCCGATGAGGATACGCTGGCGCGCCACCGCCTCAAAGGCGTAGGCATTGTGATGCAGGCTTTCCACCTGATCCCCACCATGACGGCGCTTGAAAACGTGGCTGTGCCGCTTGAGCTGGCGGGCGTCAATGACGCGTTCGACCGCGCGGCCAAGGAACTTGAGGCCGTGGGCCTCGCGCACCGGATGGACCATTACCCGGCGCAGCTTTCAGGCGGCGAACAACAGCGCGTGGCGCTGGCTCGCGCGCTTGCGCCAGAGCCCGCCATCCTCTTTGGCGATGAACCCACAGGTAACCTGGACGGCAAAACCGGCCATGCCATCATCAAACTGATTTTTGACCTCGCGGAAGCGCGCGGCTCCACGCTCGTGCTCGTAACCCACGATCCAGAGCTCGCGGACCGCTGTGACCGCGTCATCTCCATGGCTGATGGCCGCGTGGTGGACGACACAGGCAACACCAAGTCTGTTACCGGCGATACCGATGTTATGGGCAAGGTATCAAACACATGATCAGCCGCAACCCCGCCCTGCCAGTGGCGTTAAGGCTGGCACTCAGGGAACTTCGCGGTGGCCTTTCGGGCTTCCGCATCTTCATGGCCTGCCTGATTTTGGGCGTGACCGCCATCGCGGCCGTCGGGTCGCTGACACGCGCGATCCAGGAAGGCATGGAACGCGAAGGCCAGTCGATCCTTGGTGGCGACCTTGAAATCGAAATATTCCAGGCACAGATTGCTGCAGAGCCGAGGGCGTGGCTGAACGAACGCGGCACCCTTTCTGATAGCGCGCGCCTGCGCACCATGGCGCGGGTTGACGGCGCGCCCCGATCCACGCTGGTCGAGCTTAGGGCTGTTGACAAGCTTTACCCGCTTTATGGCGATTTCATCACCAAACCGATGCTCGATAACGATGCGTTGTTTGAGAAACGCGCGGGCAAATGGGGCGTGGCCATTGACCCGCTGCTGGCCGACCGGCTGGGCGTTGAGCCGGGCGATACCCTGATTTTCGGCAACGTCAAAGCCGACATCCGCGCCCTTATTGAACGGGAACCCGATAAGGCCAACATGGGCTTCCAGCTTGGCCCCAGCGTGATGATCCGTCGCGCGGCGCTTGAAGAAACCGGTCTGATCACGACCGGCAGCCTGGTGAATTTCTATTATAAACTGAGAATGCCCGCTGGCACCGACATGAAGGCCGTGCGCGAGGACCTCAAGGAAGCTTTCCCCGACGCCACATGGCGGGTACGCGACCGGTCCACCAGCGCACCGGGCCTGAGACGCTTCATCGACCAGATGGGCATTTTCCTGACGCTTGTTGGCATTTCCGCCCTTGTGGTTGGCGGCGTGGGTGTGGGCAACGCGGTGCGCGGCTATATGGACCGCAAAACCAAGACCATCGCCACCTTCAAGATTTTGGGCGCGGACGGCAGCACGGTTTTCAAAACTTATTTCTACCAGATCCTGCTGATCGGCCTTGTAGCAATCGTGGTGGGCATGATCGTGGGCTCAATGCTCCCGAGCGTGCTGGCCCTGTTCCTGCCAGACACGCTGCCGGTCAAGCCCGATGGCGGCGTCTATCCGGTGGCTCTTGTGCTGAGCGCTCTTTATGGTCTGATGATCACCATCGCCTTCGCCGTGTGGCCGCTTGGCAAGGCGCGGGACCTGCCGCCCGTGCGCCTGTTCCGGGCACTGGTGGCGCCTGAAAGCCGCTGGCCCAGATTCATCTATGTAGCCACCATCTTTGGGGCTGCCACCGTGGTAGTGCTGCTTGCCGTCGGCATGTCCGACAACCGCATGCTGGCCGCCGGCTTCATGGGCGGCGCGGGCGCAACCCTTGGGCTTCTCCGCTTCACCAGCTGGGTTATCGAGCGGCTGGCGTCCAAAGCGCCACGGTCCAGGAACCCGCTTGTGCGCATGGCGGTGGCGAATCTGCACAGGCCCGGGGCCGCCACGGGTGCTGTGGTCATCTCGCTCGGGCTTGGCCTGACGCTCTTTTCCACGCTGGCGCTGATTGAAGGCAACCTTTCCGCGCGCCTCACGGAACAGGTGCCCGAAGAAGCCCCAGCCTTCTTCCTTCTGGACATCCAGCGCTATCAGCTCGAGGAGTTTGAGAAAACAGCCAAAGGCATCGACGGCGTCGAGGAACTGGTGACTGTACCGAACCTCAGGGGCCGGGTAACGAAACTGAACGGCGTGAACGCCGCAGACGTGGAGGTGGCCCAGAATGTGCGCTGGATTTTGCGCGGCGACAGGGGCCTCAGCTATATGAATGAGCTGGGGAACGGCAGCCATCTGGTTGACGGCGACTGGTGGCCCGCAGACTACGCGGGTGAGCCGGAGGTCAGCCTTGGCAAGGAAGCCGCAGACGGCCTTGGCCTCAAGATCGGCGACACCATCAGCGTGACGGTATTGGGGCGCGAGATCACGGCCACCGTTCGGTCGCTCCGGGAAATTGACTGGGGCACCTTCGGCTTCAATTTCGTGATCCTGTTTGATCCGAATACCCTGAAGGCCGCGCCGCACACCTATATGGCCACACTGAAGGCGTCCAATGAGGCAGAAGTGGAAGCCCACAAGGTGCTGACGAACGCTTTCCCCAATGTCACCGCCATCCGCATGAAAGAGGTGCTGTCTTCCGTTAATACGATGATGGACCAGATTGGCACCGCCGTGCGAGCCACCGCGGCTGTGGCCATCATCGCCGGCATCCTGGTGCTCGCGGGCGCGATTGCCGCGGGCTTCCGCCAGCGGGTTTATGAAAGCGTGATCCTGAAGGTGGTGGGTGCCGTTAGAAGCCAGATCCTCAGGGCGTATCTCCTGGAGTATGCGCTCATTGGCCTGATTACCGCCGCCATCGCGCTGGGGCTTGGCAGCCTCACCGGCTGGATCGTTGTCGATTTCGTCATGGAAATGGAGTTCAGCTTCCTGCCCGCACCGATGATCTTCACTGTGGTGACAAGCCTTCTGGTGACCATCCTGTTTGGCCTGGGCTCCAGCTATCGGGCGCTTGGGATCAAGCCAAACGCGGTCTTGCGGACAGAGTGATAAAAACCAGGATTTTCTGTGATAGACAGAAACTATCGCACTGGAAATTCTGCGATCAATTTCTTGCGAATACAGTTGCAAGCCAAAGGTCGAATGACCATATTAGCTTCAACTCTATGTAACCCTATGGGGAGCACTTATCGTGGAACGATACAACACTAATTTCCGGGCTGGCACTGCCACCCAAACTGCCGAGTATGATGAGGGCCTGCGCGCCTACATGCTCAAGGTCTATAATTATATGGCATCCGGCGTTCTGTTGACCGGTATCGTTGCCATGCTTTTCGGCAATATGCTGATGGGCAACATCGAATTGCAACAAACCATATACGGTACGCCACTTCGCTGGGTTCTGGCGCTCGCACCGCTTGCCTTCATCATGGTGATGAGCTTCGGCGTTCATAAGATGAGCTCCGGCACGTTGCAGATGATCTTCTGGGCGTTTGCCGCAGTGATGGGGCTGTCGATCAGCTGGATTTTCCTGGCCTACACAGGAACCAGTGTTGCGCGGACATTCTTCATCACGGCCGCTTCCTTCGGTGCGCTTAGCCTGTATGGCTACACCACGAAGAAAAGCCTGTCTGGCATGGGCACCTTCCTGTTCATGGGCCTGATTGGCCTCATTATCGCAAGCGTTGTGAACATCTTCATGCAGTCGTCGATGATGCAGTTTGTCATCTCGGTTGCTGGCGTGCTGATTTTCGCAGGCCTGACCGCCTACGACACGCAGCGCATCAAGCATAGCTACTATATGATGGCGACCGGCGAGGCCGTCGCAAAAGGCGCGATCATGGGTGCAGTGAACCTGTATCTGGATTTCGTGAACCTGTTCATGTTCCTGCTGCAGTTCCTGGGTGACCGCCGCTAGGCGCAGCGAAAACACAAAACACCGAAAGCCCGGCCCAACCGCCGGGCTTTTTCTTTGGCCTTTGCAAGCTGTTCTCTTCGTGATAATGACAACGTAGTCATTTTCAAGCTGGGGAGCGGGCCATGGTGGAAAAGAAAGATCGGTTGCTGTCGCTGGACGCGCTTCGGGGGCTCAGTGTCATCGGCATGGTACTGGTGAACTCGATCGCTGTTTATCACTATGGCACCGGCAAACCGGCGCTGGCGCCCCTGCTGCACGCGCCGTGGGCCGGGCTGACGGTGGCAGACCTTGTGTTCCCCTTCTTCATTTTCATGGTGGGCGTGTCGTTACCGTTCGCGCTTGGGGGACAGAAGGAAAAAGCCGGGCTGACAGGGCCTGTGCTCCTTCGGCTATTGAAGCGGTCCGCGCTTCTGTTCCTGATCGGCCTTGGGCTCACGCTATCGTTCGCAGACTGGAACGAACCCATCCGCCTGCTGGGTGTATTGCAGCGCATCGGCCTGACCTTCCTTGCCGCCGCCATCCTTTTCCTGACTTTCAGCTGGCGCACGCTTGCGGTCATCGCGCTTGTAATACTTGTGGGCTATCACGGCGCCCTCATGCTGAACGTGCCGGACGCAGCGCTGGACCTGCTGGCGCCGGGGCAGAATTTCTCCAGCTGGTTCGACCGGGCGATCCTTGGCGATCATGTCTATCACCCCACCGCGCCCCTGCCGTTTGAGCCCGAAGGCCTTTTGGGCACGCTGCCAAGTATCGCGCAGGCGCTTCTGGGCGTGCTGGCGGGGCTTTATATCAAAACACGGGGCGGCACCACCGGCACGGTCGGGCGGTTTGTGCTCGCAGGCGTCATCCTGACGGCTCTTGGCTATGGCCTTGCGCCTTTCCACCCGATCATCAAGGCCGTCTGGTCGTCAACCTTCGTGCTTGTCACCACGGGGCTCGGGCTACTCACCTTCGCCTTCCTCATTTGGGCGATCGACATCAAAGGCCACCGCAGCTGGGGTGTCAGCTTTTTGCAGGCCTTCGGCATCAATGCCATTACTGCCTATGTGTTGCATACCTACCTGATGGGGCCCTTGCTTCTCAACCGGTTTGCGGACCATCTGGTGGATGGTCTTGGCGGCACCATCGGCGTGCCTGTTGCCATGCTCTTGCCCGCCATTGGTGTGATACTCGTGACCTGGGTGCCATTAGCTGTGATGCAAAGACGAAAAATCATCCTCAAAGTATAGTTTCGCTTTCGCTATACTTGTAGACTTGAAATATTGTCCCTATATTTTGCAGATAACGATAAAAAACATGTTTGACGCGAGATAGTGGGGATTCTCAATGCAAATCATCAAAGGCGCGCGCGCGGCCTTCACCGGCGCACTTCTGACAGTCAGCTTTGCGACGACGGCGGCTGAGCCTGCCCTTCCGACAGCTTATAACCCGAATTCACAAACCGCCCTCAAGTATGAGGATATGGACTATCTTCTTGAGAAGACTGTCCTGCCGCTCGGGCGATCTGACCACAAGCCGGCCCGCCGCGTTTGGCCGGGTTCAGGCACAGGGACCCGGTTTGTCCGCGACAACCCGGAGCCTTCGCGGCTTGAAGGCAACCGCATCATGTTCCATGACATCAAGACCAGCGAGCAAGAGTTCGTGGTGCGGGAAGTCAGGGACGTGCTTCTGGACCTGCCCGAAAAGGTTGACCTGACGAAACTGAACAGGAACGAGCAACTGGCCTACTGGCTGAACCTGCATAACGCCATCGTCTATGCCAAAATCGCGGATCGCTACCCGGTCACGCTGGTGGACCGCCTGTACGGTGACTGCCAGGACCCAGACGACCAGGACCGCTTCTACTGCGAGCGCGCCTATGACCTTATGGGCACGATGATTTCGCCAAACGACATTCGCCAGCATGTGCTGGACAACTGGTCAGACCCGGTTGTCATCTATGGCTTCTTCCTGGGGTCTGTCGGCTCGCCAAACCTGCGCACTAAGGCCTATACCGGCGAAAGCGTCTATGCGGACCTCGAAGACAACGCCTTTGATTTCGTCAACAGCATCCGCGGCACCCGGATCAGGGACGACCATATCCTGCAGGTATCCACCTACTACAAGGACGTGGCACAAAAATTCCCGAATTTCGACCGTGACCTGCTGGCGCACATCAACAAGTACGCCCGGCGCGATTTCGGCTTCCTTCTGGGGCCGGTGACCAGTATTGAAGTGAAGCTGGACGACTGGCACATCGCCGACCTTTATAACGGCTATCTCAGCGCGGCAAATGGTGGCGCCAACTTCCAGTCCGTTGGCCGGAACGGCCGGAATCTTGATGTCAGCATGTACCCGCCCCACGTGCAGCGGCTGCTGGTGGACGTGGTCAAGCGGAACATGGACCGGGTTGGCAACGTAAGCATCCAACAAGTCAAGCTGGACAAGCCTGCTGATGCGAGCGACGAGATCGATGAAGAGATTGAAGTCGCCCCCAAGAAGGACGAAGATAAGCCTGACGGCAACTAGGCTTCAGACAGAACCTTGTAGATTGAGCCGGTGAGCTTTGTTAAGTCCGCCGGCTCAATAATTAGTGGCGGCGTCAGGTAGACAATGTCGCGGAACGGCCTGATCCACACACCCTCAGCAACAAATTTCGGTTTCAGCGCTTCAATCGCCGACGCGTCTTCAAGCTGCACCACGCCGATGGCACCCTTCACCCGCACGCTTTTCACATTATTCAGGAAGCCACACGGCGCCAGTTCCGCCATCATCTGGTGCTGGATAGCCTCAGCCTTTGCTTCATAATCTTCGCGTTCGAACAGATCGAGCGACGCATTGGCCGCCGCGCACCCCAGGGCATGCGCCATATAGGTAGGCCCGTGCATCAAAGCCTTCATCGGATCATCGTCATAGAAGGCATCAAAGATGGTGTCACGCGCCACGCAAACCGAAAGCGGCGCCACCCCGCCCGACAGCGCTTTAGACAGCGTCACCATATCAGGCACGATGCCCGCCTGGTCGATCGCGAAGCGGGTGCCCGTGCGGTAGAAGCCTGTGAAAATCTCATCGACGATCATCAGCACGCCCGCAGCGTCGCACGCCATACGGATCCACTGAAGCGTCTCCGGCGTGTGGAACACCATACCGCCCGCGCCCTGCACCAGCGGTTCCGTGATCACAGCCGCAACATCGGGCGCATTCACTTTCAGGAAGGCGGCAAAACGCTCAGCATCCTCGGGCGTGCGCGGCAGGTCGGTCAGCAGGTTTTCAGCCAACATGCCCTTGAACATGCCGTGCATGCCTTCTTCCGGGTCACACACCGCTATGGTGCCCAGCGTGTCACCATGATAGGTGCCGCGGAAATGGACGAACTTGGTGCGCTTTTCGCCCCTGTTGATGAAATATTGCGCCGCCATCTTCATTGCCACCTCGACAGACACAGAGCCGGATTCGGCGATGAAACAGCGGTTCAGGTCCCCCGGCAGCATGGCCGCGAGCCGGGTGGAAAGCTTCAGGGCCTGTTCGTGCACCAGCCCGCCGAACATTACGTGCGGCATGGTCTCAAGCTGGGTCTTCACAGCATCAAGGATATAGGGGTGGTTATAGCCGTGCGCCGCCGCCCACCAGCTGGATATGCCGTCAATCAGCTCGCGACCGTCCGCGAGCGTGATGCGCACCCCGTCTGTCGATTTGACAGGCAGGGGCGGGGTCGCCGTCTTCATCTGGGTGTAGGGCAACCAGATATGCTGGATGCCCTCGTCATACCATGTGGGATGGCCTGTCATGTTAAGCGGGGCTAAGGCCGAGCTTTTGGAACAGGGCCATGTCCTTGTTGTTTTCCGGGTTCGGCGTGGTCAGAAGCTGCTCGCCATAGAATATGCTGCTGGCGCCCGCGAGGAAACACAGCGCCTGCGCTTCTTCCGACATTTCCTGACGACCGGCGGACAGGCGCACCTCGGACTTAGGCATCATGATGCGCGCGACCGCGATGGTGCGCACGAATTCAAGCGGGTCGAGACGCTCGACATGCTCAAGGGGTGTGCCAGGCACAGCCACCAGCATGTTGATCGGCACGCTGTCGGGGTGGTGATCCAGGTTCGCCAGCGTCTGAAGCATGCCGGCGCGGTCTTCAACCTTTTCGCCCATGCCCACAATGCCGCCGGAGCAGACATTGATGCCCGCTTCGCGCACGCGGTTCAGGGTGTCGATACGCTCCTGATAGGTGCGGGTGGTGATGATCTGGCTGTAGAATTCCTCAGACGTATCCACATTGTGGTTATAATAGTCGAGGCCCGCATCCTTCAGCTTCTTGGTCTGGCAGTCGCTGAGCATCCCAAGCGTCATGCAGGTTTCCATGCCCAGGTCCTTGACCCCTTCGACCATGGCAACAATCGTGTCCATGTCGCGGTCCTTCGGGCTGGTCCAGGCCGCGCCCATGCAGTAACGCGACGCCCCGCCTGCCTTGGCCTTTTTCGCGGCCTCAATAACGCGCTCGACTTCCATCAGCTTGGTGGCTTCAAGGCCCGTGGTCTTCTTGTGTTTCGCAGACTGGGAACAATAGCCGCAGTCTTCGGCACAGCCGCCGGTTTTGATGGAGATCAACTGGCTCAGCTGAACCTTATTGGGATCGTGATAGAGACGATGAACACGCCCTGCCTCAAACACAAGATCCATAAAAGGCTTTTCAAACAAGGCCATAACTTCCTCACGCGTCCAGTCGTGGCGCATGGGGGCGTCTGAAGTCTCGGCGGCGTCGAAAGTGGCTGGGGCGTTCATCTGTCTCTCCCTTGCCGCACAGGGGTTCGTGCGGGCGGTTTTTGTTGGGCGCTAATGTGGCGGGTGAGGCCGTGAAGTCAAGGGAAAAAGGCCCATTGACGGAAGGCCACACAGTGCTTAAGTCAACCTCCATGCAACAGAACACAAAAGTCGCCGTGCCCAGCCCAGCCACCCTATCAGACAGCCTGTCTGACTTCGCCCTCAGCAAGCTGGCAGCCCTTGAAGCCAAAAACCAGCGCCGCACGCTAGTGGACACGGCGCGGTCACAGGCCATGACACTGTCGGTTGACGGCGGCGCACCACTCGTCAGTTTTACCGACAATGACTATCTGGGCCTGTCGACGCACCCGGATGTTGTTGAGGCTGCCAAGAACGCGGCAGATGCCTATGGCGCCGGGTCTGGTGCCAGCCGCCTTGTGACAGGCAATCACCCGCTTTACCGTGCGCTTGAAGACAAGATCGCCGCCATCAAGGGCAGTGAAGACGCTGCTGTGTTCGGCAGTGGCTATCTGGCAAATGTGGGCATTATCCCGACGCTCGTGGGCAAGGACGACCTGATCATCGCGGATGAGCTGGTGCACACCTGCATCCATGCGGGTATCCAGCTGTCGCGGGCCACCGTGAAGTTTTTCCGCCATAATGATGTGGGCCACGCGGCAGAGCTTTTAGCTCAGCACCGTGCCGCCCATGGCCGGTGTCTGTTGGTGGTGGACGGTGTCTATTCCATGGACGGCGACATCGCGCCGCTTAAGGCCCTCGGGCTTCTGGCGCAGGATCATGACGCCTGGCTGATGAATGACGACGCCCACGCGCTGGGCACCATCGGTGGTGGGCGAGGGTCCATGCACGCCACGGGTGCGGAAGGCCTTGTGCCCTTGCAAATGGGAACGCTTTCAAAAGCCGTTGGCTCTTATGGTGGATACCTGGCGGCATCAAAGCCGGTGATCGACCTGATCAAGACCCGGGCGCGATCCTTCATCTATACCACCGGCCTGCCACCCGCAGCCGTTGGCGCAAGCCTGAAGGCGCTGGAACTGATCGAAAGCGATGCCGCCATGGTGGCCCGCCCGGTGAAACTAGCGCAAACGTTTGCGCAAGCCCTGGGCCTGCCGGCGCCTGAGACACCCATTGTGCCACTGGTGATCGGCACGGAAACCGATGCCCTCAAGGCGTCTGTCGAACTCGCGACGGAAGGTTTCAAGGTCATCGCCTTCCGACCACCCACCGTGCCAGAGGGCACCTCGCGCCTCCGCTTCAGTTTTTCCGCAAGCCACCGCGATGAAGATGTAGCGCGGCTGATTGAGGTGTGCCGGAAAATGGGATTGGGAGGCTGATATGACAGGACTTTTCATCACCGCGACGGGCACTGAAATTGGCAAGACACTGATCACTGCCGCCCTATGCCACCAGGCGCGCGAAGCGGGCAAGCCGCTTCAGGCGCTGAAGCCGATCATCAGCGGCCTCGATGACGACACCCTCGACGAAAGCGACACCGCCGTGATCGCAAAGGCCCTCGGCCTGCCGCTCAGTGATGCGACGTTCGACCGGATCTCGCCTTTCCGCTTCAAGGCGCCCCTTGCGCCCACCATGGCAGCGAAGGCCGAGGGCCGGACGCTCGATTATGACGCCATTATCCACACCTGCAGACAGGCACTGGACAGCGACACCTTCACCCTGATCGAAGGGGTCGGGGGCTCCTTCGTACCGCTTGCCGGTGACCGGCTTGTAGCCGACTGGATCACCGACCTGGGGCTTGATAGCATCCTGGTTGCAGGCAGTTATCTGGGCACGATTTCCCACACGATCAGCACCCTTGAAGCCATGCAGGCAAGGGGCCTGAAGGTGCGGGCCATCATTGTCAGCGAAAGCGCGCCAGGCACGCTTTACGACAACCCGGACCTGGCCGAAACGGCGGGCGAGATCGTGCGCCTGACTGGCCTGCCGGTGGCTACTATCCCGCGCATTCAGGCGGCTGACCCGTGGCGTCACGCGCCCCCTTTGCTGCATCTTCTGAACGCCTGAGCCCCGCCCGCACCCTGCCCCATTTTGGTACGGCAAGCCTTGCCAAGGGGCGGCAGCTTTCGCCCGGCAGCTTTGTCCGCTCACACGCCATGCGGGTGATACAAGAGCAGGCAATTTCGCCCAACCCCTTGAAAACCCTCAAGGCCAAAAGTTGGCACGCCTGTTGCTCTTAAAGTTGGCAAGTTTCAAACGCCGCTTCGAGGAGTTAATCAGATGCAACAGTCCCAGTCATTCGACCCAAACTTCTATTTTGGTCTCGTCGCAGAGAACCTTTTGAAAAATTTGGGCCCAAAAGCGCTGGACTATGCAGATGAGGCCCTGTCGAAAATGAAGGCACTTGGCGACGAAGAAGGTTTCGACCTGTGGCTGTCGATCCATGAGCATCTGACCACCATCGCAGCGGATTCGTTCAAACCACGCCGGACCGTCGTCCACTAGGTAAGAGTTTCAGTTTAGAGTTTGCGGACGGAACAACTCTCAGCACCCGGCACCCAACCGTTCCGTCCGTTTTACCGGGAACACCCAACCCGGTAAAAGCCCGCCCTCACCCAGGGCGGGCTTTATTTTTCTGCGCCACTGCCTGCATGCCAAAGATTTCTCAATCCAACGGGCGACAAGCACACAAAAAATATATATATTTTAATGAAGTAGCGGCTGTTCTGCTGAGTTTTAAAACAAAAACACGATACCGATCACCAAGCGGAGACTCTTTTGTGGAAAGCGTCAGCACCCTAATCGGCCAGCTGGAGGCGGTCGATACCAGCCACGATGTGTGGCAACTGTTTCTCGATTTTGTCGGAGACCGCGGCTTCAAATGCGCCACCTATGGCTATAGCTATGCGCCGATCAATTCGCGCGTGGAAACCGAAAACGGCAAGGACACGCACGTCAGGGTTTCCCTCGCCGGCCGCACCTGGATCACCAGTATGCCCAAGGAAGGCGTCGAAGAATATCTGAGCCGCAAATACGAGAAGGTGGACCCGATGATCCACCAGATCGAAAAGCGTTCCATGCAGCCGCTTTACATGGCGCGTGAGCTTCTGGACCCACGAGACCCCAACTTCGAAGGCTTCGATTTTATCCTGCAACGGGCAGAGCATTACGGCATTTATTCCGCTGTCGGTTTCCCGCTCCGCCACCCATTCGGGCGCGGGCACGGTGAAGTCACCCTGCACTGCGAACAGCGGATCGACAAGCTGAAGAACATCATGAAGATGCACGGCGACGAAGTGCATCTGGCCAGCCTGTATATGCACACCTTCTACCAGCCGCTTGAGCGCATCGAACGCGCGGCCAGCGTAGGCATAAAGGGCCGCCCACTCGAGGTATTGCAGCAACTCAATGCCGGGCTAACGAACGGCCAGATTGCCGAACGCCTTGGCGTCAGCGCCCCCACCGTGTCGTTCCATATCAAGGAACTGAAAGACGCGCTTGAGGTGACATCAACCCGCGAAATCCTGCCAAGTGCGCTCCGCCTTGGCATCCTTGAAGACTAACCACCGTTCGCCTTGCCAGGCCCAACAATGGCTTCTATATAGCGCGGCTGTTAACGCGCTATATAGAAATGGCGCGTAAACTCGGAAACATAGGAAACGTGCGGTCTCGCCGCAGCGACAAGATCACCCATCGGGTTAGGGTTTTGAGACATGGATGATACCGACGAACGGTTCGCAGCCCATCTGGACGTTACGGGCATGCTGTGCCCGATGCCGGTGCTGAGGGCCAGGCGCAAGCTGGATGACCTGTCTCCCGGCGACATGTTGCTGGTTGAAGCCAGCGATCCTGCTGTGGTGCAGGACATGCCGGCCTTCTGTTCCATGGCAGGCCACACGCTGGTGATGGCGCGCGTTGAAGGCGGCAAATATCTGTTTGAAATCAGGAAAGGCGAGGGCGCCGAAGAGTGATGCCAGCTTACTTCCGGCCCAGGACACCCGCAAGCCACCCTGCCGCCAGTGCCACAAACACAGCCGTAATCCCGTACCAGAAAGGGTAGCCGTGCGCGAAATTATAGGCCGCACGCTCAAACCCTTCCTTGTCCACTGTCAGCGCGATCCGGTTTCTTGACCGCATGCTGCCATGCTGGAAAATGAAGGTTTCCACAATGAATTCCCCAACCGGCACGTTGGCGGGCAGATGCACATTGGTGCGAAACAGTCCCTGACCAATGATGGCCACTTCATCAACTTCCTGCCGATACAGGCCTTCGCCGCTCCTGAGCCGGAACAGAGCCTCGCGGAAATCAGGATCGGGCATCATCAGGCCGTTGCCGCTATCGGCCACCAGCGGCAGGTTATGGAAGCCGATCCCGTAGGATGCGAAAGCGACCGGATTGGCAATTTCCTTGAGCGGCCGCGTGGCTGCCACAGCATAATAGCCTGGCGCCGACGGGAAGCGCATATTGTCCGTGTTGACCCAGATGCCGCCAACCCTGTCTTTCTTGCGCACGACCGCAGCAGATTCCGGGCCCCGCACCACAATCACCACGTCATAGTCTTCCTGTCGCACGTCAATGTTGGTGGACCCCACAGCACCAAACAGAATCAGTTCCGCGCCAGAGAAGCTGTAGCGGATCTCGATCCGCTTGTTCGACAGGTCCGTGACCAGCGCGCGCGCCGGCAAAGCCGGCACCAACATCAGCGCAAGCAGCAGCAACCGGGCAATGGCCTTGCCTAAGGTCATCAGTGCTGCTCTCCCATCACTTCAAGGTCGGTCACGGAATAAAGCTCGGGTGGTTCGACCATCAATGCCACCGCCATCTTGGCACACACAAGAAGGACCATCAGCGCCAACAGCGCCCGCAGCTGTTCAGCCTTCAGCTTCAGGCCAATGCGGACGCCAAGCTGAGCACCGATCACCGCCCCCGGCAGCAGCAGGATGGCAAGGAAGATATCCACCGTCTGGGTATTCACTGAATGGAAAATGGTGGTAAGCGCCGTGACAAAAATAATCTGCAACAGCGACGTGCCGATCACCACGTTGGTCGGCATATTGAGGATATAGATCATCGCCGGCACCATCACGAAGCCGCCGCCCACCCCCATGATGGCCGACAGGACACCGACAAAGAAGCCGATGACGAGCGGCAACAACACCGAGATATAGAGCCGGGATTTCCGGAATCGCATCTTGAACGGCAGGGCATGAATCCAGGCCTTGTGGCGCTCATCACGTGGCTTCCTGGGTGGCACGATACCGCGCCGCTGGCGCATGATGGCGCGCATGCTTTCCCAGAACATCAGGCCGCCGATCAGCCCCAGGAACACCACATAGGCAAGGGAGATCATCAGGTCTACCTGCCCCTGCGCGCGCAGAAGGGTGAAGATTTCAGCACCGATAAAGGCGCCCACGGCACCCCCGGCAATCAACACAGCCCCCATCTTGACGTCAACACCCTGGCGCCGCCAATGGGCGATCACGCCCGATACACTCGCCGCGGTGATCTGGTTCGACTGGGTCGCCACCGCCACAGCAGGCGGCACACCGGCAAAAATCAGAAGGGGGGTCATCAGGAAGCCACCGCCCACACCGAAGATGCCGGAAAGAAATCCCACAGCCGCACCCATGCCGATGACCAAAAAAATGTTCATCGACAGTTCTGCTATGGGTAGATACAGAGGCATGCTGCTTCGATTTCCAAAGGCGGACAGCGGAGATATTCCTATCAAGTCCTACCGAAAAATTCACGCAATTGCAAACGGATAGCAGGCGGACCTTTCGCCTAACACCCCTTGTTCGCAACGATCCTGTGATAGGCGCGCAAGGCGCCATTTGGGGTAAAGGCCAGCGACCCACCAAAGCGCGGGTTCAATTCGAAAATCTGCGGAATGCCACCAACGACTTTATAGTCGAAACAGCACAACCCTTCGTACCCGAGACGCACAAGAATTCCCGCAAACAGGCGGATGTGGTCAGGGTTCTCCGTTTTGGTGAACTTCAGCGGTTTGATTCCTTCACCAAAAACCAGATCGTCTGCTGCAAAGCTGATCTGAACCGTACCGCAATGGGTGACGCGGGTGCCTGAGACCAGCATGTGCGTTGCATATTCGCAGTCGCCGCGCACGAATGCCTGTAGGAAATAGTCGGGGGACGCGATGAGCCCAGCATGCTGCTGCTCGACCTCAGCCGATGTGATCAGGTGACAATGCTCCCCCCATTCATCCGATCGACGCTTCAACATGTAGGGAACGTCGAAGGGTGGGTCCAGGGACGGCACGTTGGCAGCATAACCTTCGCTGAGCAGAAACCGGGCAAAGGCCAGTTTATCGTCGCACAGGTCGATCACGGCGTCAGTCGGCAACAGCGCTTTCCGCCGCAGTCTTTCCGCAGCCGGGCTATTGAGCTGGCGCAAGGCTTCCAGCCTCAAAGGGACCACCAGATCATAGTCATCCGGATTCAGGGAAGGGTCATCAAAGGGTCTGTAAGTTGCCTCAAAACCCTGGAGCTTTGAGGCCAGCATCTTCTGTGCGCTGGGCTTGGGTGAAAACAGGACCCTTAGCGGCCGCTGCAGCATCTCGGTACTTCGCAGGTGCATGATGGCGGCTTTGCTCCATAACGTCCCAAACCGAGACAGTCTTTACTGGCAAGCCCTGCTTGCGACAAGCTTTATGACGCGCCTTTGACGCCCTTGCTGTTGCGGCGACCATACTGTGCCAGCGCTTCTTCAAGGGCTGGCCCAAGCCGGCCAGTAATCCAGAGGCTATACATTTTATAATCGCCGATCAGGGACCACTTCCAATAATCGAAGGTGGCGGGCTTGTTTTTCTCGAACACGAAATGGCCCACCCATGCGAAACTGTAGCCACAAAGAGGCACCACCAGCAGAAGCCACCAATTGCGGCTATAGACGGCATAAACCAGAACAAGGGTCGCAAGCGTCGTACCCATATAGTGCAGCGCACGGCATACCGGGTCTGCGTGTTCAGCCAGATAGTAAGGGAAAAATTCCCGGAAACTTTCAAATTTTGGTGCCATCGTTCGCTCCCCTTTCGCTGGCTTTTGGCGAAAGCGACTTCCCCCAAAGCCGCGAGTCGCGCCATATTCAGCTATTGAATTAAGCCATTTCGGCCAAAATCAAACTCGCACGTCCAGAAAATATAATGGATTTCCAAGACTCTAGCAATTGTGATTGGCTCGGGGTTGACGTTAACGTAAACGTCAACTATCTAATGAACCACATTAGAGGGAACCTTTCATGCCTGCAGACAAGCCAATATCCTACTCTATCAAAGAGTTGGCCTGCGACTTCGGCGTGACGCCAAGAACGCTTCGTCACTATGAGGACCAGGGCCTGATTTCGCCCGAGCGCCAGGGCCAGAACCGTATCTATAGCGCTGAGGACCGTGTCCGCCTTGCCTGGATTTTGCGCGGCAAGCGCGTGGGTTTTTCACTGTCTGAAATCGGTGAGATGCTCGATCTTTATAATGTCGGCGATGGCCGCGAGACACAGCGCGCTGTCACCGCTGAGCGCTGTCGCGAGCGCATCCGTGCACTTGAAGCCCAACGCGACGACATCAACGCCACCATCGAAGAACTCCAGGAATTCAGCGAGCTGATCTCCAATCTGGTCCGGGACAAGGACCGGGGCCTTTGGGTCCGCCGGGACACCGGAGAGCCCCTCGGCAAGTATCAGCCGTAACCGACATTCAACCATTCATCAGAACAAACAACATAGTTGAGGACCTAAAATGCCAATCTATCGCGCCCCTGTGAAAGACCAGCTTTTCATTTTGAATGAAGTGCTGAATATCGGCAAATACTCCAACCTGCCGGGCTATTCGGAAGCGACCCCGGACCTTGTGACCGCCATCCTTGAGGAAGGTGCCAAATTCTGTGAGAACGAGCTTCAGCCGCTCAACTACTCCGGCGACCGCGAAGGCTGCACGCGCCACGCGGACGGCACTGTCACCACACCGAAAGGCTTCAAGGAAGCTTACCAGAAGTTCGTCGAAAACGGCTGGCCAAGCCTGACGTCTGATCCTGAGTTTGGCGGCCAGGGCATGCCGCACGTGCTGGGCTTCTGCTTTGAAGAAATGATGATCAGCTCTAACCACGCTTTCGCCATGTACCCGGGCCTTGCCGCTGGCGCTCAGGCCGCAATCAGCATCGATGGCTCAGACGAACAGAAGCAGACCTACCTGCCCAAGATGGTAACTGGCGAATGGACCGGCACCATGAACCTGACGGAACCACACTGTGGTACTGACCTGGGGATGCTGCGCACCAAAGCCGAACCGAACGCAGATGGCTCCTACGCGATTTCCGGTACGAAGATCTTCATCTCCGCCGGTGACCACGACATGGCGGAAAACATCATTCACCTGGTGCTTGCCCGCCTGCCGGATGCACCGAAGGGCGTGAAGGGCATCTCCCTTTTCATCGTGCCGAAATACAAGCTGGACGCTGACGGCAACCCGGGCGAGTTCAACAATGTCAATGTGGCTTCCATTGAAGAAAAAATGGGCATCCACGGCAACTCCACCTGCGTGCTGAACTATGAAGGGTCCGAAGGTTACCTGATCGGCGAGCCGCACAAGGGCCTCAAGTCCATGTTCATCATGATGAACGCGGCACGGATCGGCGTGGGCATGCAGGGGCTCGCAAACTCTGAGGTTGCCTACCAGAATGCCGTTGAATACGCCCGCGACCGCATCCAGGGTCGCTCGCTGACAGGGCCAAAGAACCCGGACGGACCGGCTGACCCGATCATCGTACACCCGGACGTGCGCCGCATGCTGATGAACGCCAAGGCGTTCAATGAGGCATCCCGCGCAGCCAGCCTGTGGTGCGGCCTTCTGGTAGACCTGGTGCACAAAGCGGAAACCGAAGAAGAGCGCCAATGGGCGGACGACATGATCGGCCTCTTGACACCCATCATCAAGGGCGTGTTCACCGACCGCGGCTTTGAGTATTGCGTGTCCAGCCAGCAGATCTTTGGCGGTCACGGCTATATCGCCGAAACCGGCATGGAACAGTTCGTGCGCGATGCCCGCATCGCACAAATCTATGAAGGCGCAAACGGCATCCAGGCGCTTGACCTGGTAGGCCGTAAGCTGCCTGCCAACGGCGGCCGCGCAATGCAGGCCTTCTTCAAATATGCTGGTGAAATCCGCGAAAGCGCCAAGGGTGACGACCGCCTGCGTCCGTTCACTGACGCGCTGGGCTCGGGCCTCAAGGACCTGCAGCAGGCCACCATGTGGCTGATGCAGAACGGGATGGCAAACCCGGAGAACGCGGGTGCTGCCTCCACGCCTTACATGCACCTCTTTGGTCATGTGCTTCTGGGCCTGATGTGGACCCAAATGGCAAAAGTTTCCACTGACGCGCTGGACGCGGGCACATCCGATCCTACCTTCTATGAGAACAAGCTGGCCACAGGTCGCTACTATATGAAGCGCCGCATGCCAGAGATCAAAGCCTTGCTCGCTGAGCTTGAGACCGGCGCCGAAGACGTCATGGCGCTCGATGCAGCGAACTTCTAAGCATACGGACCCAAGGGGAGTTAATCCAAATGACTGAAGCCTATATTTATGATGCCGTTCGCACGCCACGGGGCCGTGGCCGCAAGGATGGCAGCCTTCACGAAATCACACCAATCCAACTTGCAACCCAAGTCCTGCAGGCCGTGCGCGACCGCAATGAAATTGACACGGAAAATGTCGATGACGTGGTGATGGGCTGTGTTTCTCCGGTTGGTGAGCAGGGTGCGGATATCGCCCGCGTTGCCGCGATCAACGCAGGCTACGCTGAAACCACAGCAGGCTTGCAAGTAAACCGCTTCTGCGCATCCGCGCTTGAAGCCACCAACATCGCTGCCGCAAAGGTAATGTCCGGCGAGGCCGACATGGCCATCGGTGGCGGTGTTGAAAGCATGAGCCGCGTGCCCATGGGTTCGGATGGCGGCGCCTGGCCGGTTGACCCAAGCGTTGCCTTCCACAGCTATTTCGTTCCTCAAGGTATCTCCGCTGACCTGATTGCCACCAAATACGGCCACAGTCGTGACGACGTGGATGCATACGCCGTTGAAAGCCAGAAACGCGCGAAAGCCGCGTGGGACGACAAGCGTTTCGCAAAATCCATCGTACCGGTGAAAGACGTTGTGGGCATGACCGTGCTGGACCATGACGAATTCATGCGTCCAGAGACCACCATGCAGTCCCTTGGCGCGCTGAAGCCAAGCTTCGTTCAGATGGGTGAATTCGGCTTCGACAATGTGGCCTTGCAGAAATACCCAGAGTTCGAGCGTATCAACCACGTGCACCATGCGGGCAACTCGTCCGGCATCGTGGACGGCGCTTCCGCCATCCTTTTGGGTAGCAAGGAAATGGGCGAGAAATTCGGCCTGAAGCCACGCGCCCGCATCCGTTCCATGGCGTCTATCGGGTCTGAGCCAACCATCATGCTCACAGGCCCCGAGTTCGCAGCCCAGAAAGCGCTGAAGAAAGCTGGCATGAGCCCATCCGACATTGACGTGTGGGAACTCAACGAAGCCTTCGCATCTGTTGTACTGCGCTTCATGGAAGCCCTGGATATCGACCATAGTGACATCAACGTGAACGGCGGCGCCATTGCCATGGGCCACCCACTTGGTGCCACCGGCGCGATGATACTGGGTACGGTTCTCGATGAGCTGGAGCGTTCCGGCAAATCCACCGCACTTGCCACGCTGTGTATCGGCGCCGGCATGGGCACCGCAACCATCATCGAACGTGTTTAAGAAGCGCAAGGGGAGTTTAAAACAATGACTGAGACCATTCGCTATGAAGTAGACGGCGACGGCATCGCGCTTCTGACGATCGACCTGCCAAACGCCAACATGAACGTATTCAACGCCCAGCTGATCGAAGACCTGGACGCGTGTGTGGACAAGGTGCTGGCTGACGATAACATCAAGGGCGCTGTGATCACCTCCGGCAAGGACGCCTTCCTCGCAGGCGCTGACCTCAACATGCTGGGCAGTGCGGACGCCGACCAGACGCCTGAGCAGGCGTTCGAGAACGCTTTCCGCCTGAACAAGATTTTCCGAAAAATGGAAACCGGCGACAAGGACCGTAAGATCCTGATGAAAGACGGCACCAAGCCTTTCGCAGCTGCGGTCAACGGCCTCGCACTCGGTGGCGGGTTCGAGCTTGTGCTCGCGTGTCACTACCGCGTGATTTCCGACACGCCTGCCATGCAGCTTGGCTTCCCTGAAGTGATGGTTGGCCTGCTGCCGGGCGCCGGCGGCACCCAGCGCCTGCCACGCCTCACGGGCATTCAGGCGGCTGCACAAGCCATCACCACCGGCAAGCCCTATAACGGCCAGATCGCCCTCGGCCTTGGCATCGTGCAGGAAATGGTGCCAACCGATCAGGTAGTCGCCAAAGCCAAGGAATGGGTCAAAAAATCCCCATCTGCCTTGGCCCCATGGGACAAGAAAGGCTTCAAATACCCGGGCGGCGCAGGTGCGATGAACCCGGCGGCGGTTCAAACCTTCATTGGCGCGAACGCCATGGCGCAGAAGCAGACGCAGCACAACTACCCTGCTGTGCAGGCGATCCTGTCGTGCCTCTATGAAGGCGGCATCGTTGATTTCGACACCGCTATCCGCATTGAGAGCAAATATTTCATGAAGCTCCTCAGTGGCCCTGTGGCGCCGAACATGATCCGCAGCCTGTTCATCAACAAGCAGGCGGTTGAGAAAGGCTCGCTCCGCCCTGAAGGGTTTGAGCGCAAGAAGGTCAAACGCCTTGGCATGCTGGGCGCGGGCCTGATGGGCGCGGGCGTGGCCTATGTTTCCGCCAAGGCCGGCATGGAAGTGGTCCTGCTGGACCGCGAGATAGCCGCTGCCGAAAAAGGCAAGGACTATAGCCGCAATCTGGTCAAGAAAGGCATGGAACGCGGCAAAGTAACCCAGGAAAAGGGCGATGCATTGCTTGAGCGCATCATCCCGACCGACAGCTATGATGACCTGAAGGACTGCGACCTGATCATCGAGGCCGTGTTCGAGGCCGAAGACATCAAGAAGGACGTTACGGAAAAAACCGAAGCGGTTATCGGCAAGGATGTTGTGTTCGCAAGTAACACCTCCACGCTGCCGATCACAGGGCTGGCGAAAAACTTCACCCGCCCGCACCAGTTCATCGGCATTCACTTCTTCTCACCGGTCGACAAGATGCCGCTGGTGGAAATCATCATGGGTGAGAAGACCGACGACGCAACGCTCGCGCTCGCGCTCGACTATGTCTCCCAGATCAAGAAGACGCCGATTGTCGTGAACGACAGTCGCGGCTTCTATACCAGCCGCTGCTTCGGCACCTACGTGCAGGAAGGCTATGCGATGGTCAAGGAAGGGGTTAACCCGGCTTTGATCGAGAACGCAGGCAAGATGGCAGGCATGCCGGTTGGCCCGCTGGCGGTTGGCGACGAAGTGGCGATCGACCTTTCCTACAAAGTAGGCATGGCAACGCGCAAAGCGCTGGGCGACAAGTATGTGCCAAGCCCCGCAGACGGCTTCGTTGAAACCATGGTGGAAAAGCTGGAGCGCTTCGGCCGCAAGAACGGCAAGGGTGCCTATGACTATCCGACCGACGGTAGCCCCAAGCACCTGTGGCCTGGCCTGTCTGAGCACTTCCCGCTGGCGGCCGACCAACCGAGCGTGGACGAGGTGACATCCCGCCTGATGGTGCGCATGGCGATTGAGTGCGCGCGTTGTTTTGAGGAAGGCGTGCTTCGTGACACGGCCTCAGGTGACATCGGCGCCATCTTCGGCTGGGGCTTCGCGCCCTTCACTGGCGGCCCGTTCAGCTTCATCGACACCATGGGCGTGGATGAGTTCGTGGCCGAAGCAGACCGCCTGGCGCAAGCCTACGGCGCGCGCTTCACGCCGCCACAGCTGCTGCGCGACATGGCGTCAAACGGCGAAACCTTCTACACCAAGGGCGACAGCCGCGGGAAAATCCCGGCCAAAGCTGCATAAAGATCAGCCAGTTTCTGGCGCTGTATCGAGTAACAAAGGGGCTGCTTCGGCGGCCCCTTTTTTGTAGGCTCGAGCGACCTTGTGACGCACCGCACCGCCTGGACAAAGCGAAGCTTTTGCTCATAGCTTTGACCTCAGGGAGCACACACAATGAATTGCTTACAGCATCACCGAGGCCTTTGCTTCTTTCTCTTCGTTATCGGCAGTTTCATGGTTTGGTGGCATTATCCAACATTGATGAGCGCTAAACAGCATGCTTGGGAGAACGCCCGCGAACACGAAAAATTGGTTAGACTGGCAAAGTATATCCACGACTTTGAAGGGGAGAACGGCAGGTCTCCAACAGTTCGCGAACTGAACAACTGTGGACCCGAGAGGACCGTATGCATGTTCTTCATCTTCATAGAGAAAAATCCCCAGGGCGACCCAATCTTACGATACGACAAACCTAGCGTACCCTTTTCACCCAGGCATGTAGCAACACCGTCAGATTACATCCTGAATATGAAAACTGGTGAATTCAGCCATGCGGGGAGCGACGAGTTTTGGGAAGTTTTTTCAAAGTATGCGCTTGAGATGACCCTGTATGTTCTCATGATGCTCCCGTTCTTGATTGGTCTCGTAAAATATCCCCTGAAATTACACGAGACGCAGGACTGAAGCTGGACTTAAGGCTTTTTCGTTGGCCGCCTATCCGCTTTGGCATAGTGTTTGCTGATACCCACACGACAAAAAACCGATATTTTTTAAAACCTTGCGCATGGGCCCCCGTATGTTTGACCGTTTTCAGTCTGATTTCGACCTCCTTGACCAGAGCTTTGACCATCTTTTCCCGATCCTGCGGTCCATCACCGGACCGGGCATTGAGAAATCCATCGATTATTTCAGGCAATTTATGCCCTTGGAGGTCAAAAAGATTCCTACCGGGTCCGAGGTTTTCGACTGGACCATACCGCCCGAATGGCACTGTAAGCGCGCGCGACTATGGGCACCCGACGGAACGCTTCTGTGCGACACAAACGTGAACAACCTGTCGGTGGTGAACTATGCTGAACCGGTAGACGGCACCTTCAGCCTTGAAGAGCTGGAGCCACATCTCCACAGCCTGCCCCACCTGCCTGACGCCATACCCTATGTGACAAGCTACTATAAGCGCACCTGGGGCTTTTGCCTGACACACAAGGTGCGGCAGTCGCTTACGTCCGGCCACTACCGAGTGCTCATTGAAAGTGAATTCAAGGATGGCGGGGTTCCCTATGCCACCTGCGTACTGCCGGGCGACAGCGACAAGGAAATCATGCTCACGAGCTATCTGTGCCATCCGTCGCTCGCAAACAATGAGCTAAGCGGGCCTCTGGCACTTCTCGCTCTCTATCGCCGCATCAAGGCCTGGCCCAAGCGGCGCTATAGCTACCGTTTCGTGCTGAACCCTGAGACCATCGGCTCTCTGTGCTTCCTATCAGAATATCACAACCACTTGCGCAAAAAGCTGGTGGCCGGGCTGATTGTGACCTGCATCGGGGGGGGCGCAACCGGCATACGCTACAAGGCAAGCAGGCGCGGCGACAGCCTGTTCGACACACTCGCCACCCGTTTCACGAACCAGCAAGAAGCCGGTCCGCTGCCCTTCAGCTACATGGATTTTACGCCCACTGGCGGCAGCGACGAGCGGCAGTATTGTGCGCCCGGATTCAACCTGCCGATGGGCCAGGTGGCGCGCGCGGCCTACGGCTTTTATGACGGCTATCACAACTCGCTCGACACCAAGGAATTCATGGGCATCGACAATCTGGTCGAAAGCGTTGACGCGATCGAACACTTCCTGTCGCTCGGGGAAATTGCGGGTAACCCTGTCAACCATTCGCCATTTGGCGAGCCGCAGCTCGGGAAACGCAATCTCTACCCCAACATGAATTCTGAAAAGACGCGGTCGGATTCAAACGACGCCCTGTCGGACGGACGGGTCAGCCTGGAGCGTCTTCTGTGGATTCTGAACATGGCGGATGGGCGAAATTCACTAGCGGATATCGCCGACAAATGCGGCTGCAGCATCGGTGAACTGAAAGGCATTATTGAACGGCTGGAGACAGAAAATCTGATTTCCTACCACCAGAAGGAGCCCGTCTGATGAAGGTCGTTTTCTTCACCGGCAACCATCGACGCCACGCCTTCATGGCCCGCACCCTGGCCGCCACCGGCTTTCTCGCCGCCATCATCAGGGAAGAGCGCGCCCTGTTCCTGCCAGAGCCGCCGGCAGACCTGGCACCGGACCTGCGTGCCCTGTTTCGCCTGCATTTCGAACGCCATATCGAAAGCGAAGAAAAATTCTACGGCCCTAGCGAATGGCCCGACGTGCCTCTGATATCAATCGACCCGGCTGACTGCAACGGGCCTGATGTCCATGCATTTCTCAAAGATCAGGCGCCTGATCTTCTCCTGTCCTACGGTTGCCACAAGCTTTCAGACGAAACGCTTGCCTGCGTCACGGGCGAAGGCTGGAACATCCATGGGGGCCTGTCTCCCTGGTACAAGGGCGCCATCACGCATTTCTGGCCGAGCTATATGATGGAACCGCAAATGACAGGCATGACAGTGCATGACCTGACAAACCAGTTGGACGCGGGCGCTGTGGTGCACCAAAGCGTGGCAGATCTGATACGCGGTGACGGCCTGCATGACCTGGCGTGCCGCGCGGTCACAAGCCTCGCCGCAGACCTGCCTGCGCTTGTCCAGCATCTGGCAAACGGGCAGGAAATCGTCAAGCAGAACCACAAAACATCCGGCAAGCTGTGGCCGGCGCGTGATTGGCGGCCAGAGCACCTGCGGATGATCTATGATGTTCACGGCGACCGGATCGTGGATATGTATCTGGACGGCCGGATCGAACAGCGCACACCGACCCTGCACCGCCAGCCTCTGTGAACTAAGGCTCACCAGGGCGTCAATGGGTCCTGAAAAGGGCTGCATTGGTAGCGTCCATTTGCTAGCTTGCCCCTAGTGATGGATTTGGTGGGGATTTCTGTGTTTCGTAAATCTGCAGTTTTGCTCGTGTCGCTGTTTCTACTGATTGGCAGCGCGAGGGCTGAGACGACGGCCAAGGATGTATCGGTTACATCGATTTTCAGCAGCGGCACGCTCCTTCTGCCGGATAACTCCACCGCGATAAGCTGGCAGGCGACCACGAGTGTTACGATTAGGAATGTCACCAGCGATCCTCTGAGTGAATTGCCGTTCAGCTTGGGCAGAAACTGGCGCGTCAGCAAGATCGCAACAGGGCTGGAAAAGGAGATATTGCTGCCAAGCTATTTTCCCAGAAAAGTCGATATTGACCATCCTGTCCTTGTGGTGACTTTCCCAACACCGATCGAGCCTGGCGCAGAGCTCGAAGTCCGCTTCACATACGACATGGCAGTTACGCAAAAGGGCATCCGTTCCTATTGGCGAGACCCCATGAACGATGAATGGCCGGCAGCCGAAATGATAATGTTCGACAGTGCCAGCCAATTGCTGCCCTTGCCCGCCGGCATAGACATGGCGCCAAGTGTGGACGAAGGCTTCGCCGATGATTTTGATCTGTCGATTGAGATGTTCATCCCGGCAGCCATGCAAACCATGCGCGGTGTATCCCAGACCAAGAACGAGGAAGGGCGAAGGCTCACTCCTGTTATCCTGAACACAGGCGCCCCAGTATTTCTTGCCAACGCGAACAAGGACTATCGGTGGATCGAGCTAAAATTTACCCGCGACGTCACAGAGTTCAGCATCGCTTTTCACTGCAACCTCTACCGCTGTCGTGGCGCTGAGTTCGCCACCAAAATCCTCAACGCTCAGAAGGAATAGCCTGCGACGCACCCTTTCCTTTTGTTGCATTTGCAACTACCATCCCGACCGACAAGCATGGGGGTGCTCGGGGAGGTAATACATGAGTTGGATCAAGACTGTGCCGTTTGGGGAAGCGGCGGGGAAGCTGCGCGCGATCTATGACCGCGTCAAGGGGCCGAACAACAATGTGGACAACATCCTGATGGCCCACAGCCTCAGGCCACATACGCTTGAAGGCCATATGACGCTCTATAAATACGTGCTGCACCACAGTGCCAACAGCCTGCCCAAATGGCTTCTTGAGACCATCGGCACCTATGTCAGCCTGATGAACGACTGCGCCTATTGCGTCGAGCATCATTTCACCGGCCTCCGCCGCCTTCTAGCGGATGATGCGCGGTCTTACGCTATCCGGAAAGCCATGGAACACGGCGACCTTGCGCCGACAATATCTGATGGGCACCTGACCGGACGCGACGTGGCGGCGCTGGATTACGCAGCCCTTCTGACCCGGTCCCCTTCCGCCACCAGCGAGAACCACATAGAGGCCTTGCGAACAGCAGGCTATGACGACGGGGAGATTCTGGAGATCAACCAGGTCACCGCCTATTTCGCCTACGCCAACCGGACAGTGCTTGGCCTCGGCGTCACCACCGAAGGCGACGAACTGGGCCTCAGCCCCGGCGACAATGACGACCCCGATAATTGGGGCCACGCATGATGGTCAGCCCACCTGATCCGCAAGCCGTTTCTTGATCCGGCTGAGGGCCACGGGCGTGATGCCAAGGTAAAGCGCGATGTCCTGCTGTGTAACGCGCGTTGGCAGCTCAGGCATGCGCGCCAGAAGCCGCCGGTAGCGTTCCTCCGCCGACAGGCACAGGAATTCATATTCCCGGCGTTCTTTCTTCATCGCGAGCTCAAGCAGCAGACTGGTGACCATCTCTGATAGCGCAGCGTTTTGCGCCGCCTGTTCGCGCAAAGCATCAAACGAGAAGCGCATCAATGTGCAGGCCTCAAGGCATACCAGGCTGAAGGTATTTGGCTCCCCCACCGCGGCGGCTGTCAGGCTGCCGATCACCTTGCCCTGATCGATGAAAGACTTGATCTGCTCTCCGCCGCTTTCCGTCAGGTAATAGGCCTTGAGGAAACCGTACCTTACAAAATAGAGGCTGCGGTCAGCATCGCCCTGCCTGAAGACATGGTCGCCACGCCCAAACTGTTGCGCCACTGCGTGCTGATCCAGGAATTCGAAAAAATCCATCGCCTCTTAACCCAGGTTAATGCTGCCTCTTTGGCAGCACCTTATGGTCCAACCACAAATAAGGAACAAGCGAGGCGAAAATGCAATTCCAATTGAAAGACAAACGGATTTTGATCACCGGCGGCACATCCGGCGTGGGGCGTGCGATGGTCGAAATGCTGAGACACCAGAACAAGGTGATCGCGCTCGGGCGCAGCCAGGAAAAACTCCAGGACCTGACACGCGCCTGCCCCGGCGTTGAAACGGTGGAGGCAGACCTTGCCAACCTGCCCTCAACCCGGTCAGTGATCCACCAAATCCGGGACATGGGCCCCTTGGACGTTTTGATCAACAACGCTGCCGTTCAGTACACGCCGCTGTTCACGGACCCGATCTTTGATCCATCGACCATCGAAGAAGAAATAACCGTCAACTTCACCAGCGTCTGCCACCTGATCCACGGCCTGCTCCCTTGTCTGGAGGCCGCGGGCGACGCCCGCATCCTGAACATCAGTTCGGCCCTAGGGCTTGTGCCCAAGACAAGCTCTGCCGTTTACTGCGCCACAAAGGCCGCGCTGAATATCCTGACCCAATCGCTTCGCTACCAGCTGGAAGGCACGGGCGTACAGCTTCAGCAGGCATTCCTGCCGCTCGTAGACACCGCGATGACCGCAGGCCGGGGAAACGGCAAGATATCCACCCTTCAGGCAGCTCAGGCAGCCATTCAGGGGCTTGAGAAGGGCGCTCCCGACAACCTGATAGGCAAAGTGAAACTGTTGATGTTCATCCACCGGCTGAGCCCGGCGCTTGCCGCGCGTATCCTGAAGGGGGCCTGACGGGATACGCGCGCGTCAGCTAATAAAAATTGTTCGAAACATGTCATGGAAATCGTCAAACCGGGCGACTAAGATACTCTTACAGGGAGTATCTTATGCCGCCATTGTCCATCGACCCCAGGTTCCAGGAATTCGGTTTTGCCGTCCATGTGGGCGCGCTTGATTTTGACGTGGCGGTGCGTCCGTCGCCGCCAGGGCTCGTGACCTCCATCGAGGACGGGGCAGAGATGCGCCTGCAGGAACTGCTGGGCGAGGCCGCAGCGTCAGACCCGGTGATCGCGAACGTCCGCGCCGCCTTCAAGGCCTGCGGCAAGGACCCGAGCCGCTACCGCCCGTCATCAGAATCCCTGACCCGCCGGGTGATTGCCGGCAAGCCGCTGTATCAGGTGAATAATGTGGTCGACAGCGGCAATCTGGTATCGCTGATGACCGGCATCCCCATCGGCATCTATGACACCTCAAAAATCGAGGGCGGCATGCAGATGACCATCGGTGCCAAAGGCGACACATATGAGGGCATCGGACGCGGCGCCATCAACCTTGAGGGGCTGCCGGTTCTGAAGGACGACAGCGGCCCCTTCGGCACACCCTTTTCCGACAGCGCCCGCACGGCGGTAACGGAAGACACCACGCACATCGTGATGGTGCTTTTTGGCCTGAATATCGACATCGCGCATGTGGAAGCAGCGGCTGAGATCGGCGACACGCTGATCACCCGTTTCTGCGCGCCTGATTAACGCCCAGGCAACCCGCTGACATTTTTGGCTTGATCCTTCCTCCTAAACATTATTATGTTATTTTATTACATTAATGACGTTGAGGAACATGATTGTGGGAAACATCATGCGATTGTTGGTTGGGGCACTTTTGCTGTTGCTGGGGACTGCCAGCGCCAGGGCGGAAAGCGATATTGAGCTTCTGAACGCCACACTGGTGGCCAAATTCCATTTCGCAGAAGAAGCCCGTGACGGCCAGATGGTGGGCGCCTACCAGGTCAGCTTCCGCAACAATGGCAACACCGTGCTGCGCACCGTCTCCCTGCTCTTGAACCCCGGCCTCACGGTCGATCATGTTGTCGGGCCCGGCGGCAAAAGGCTGAAGGCCACCATCCGTTTGGTGCCGGTGGAAGGCTTCAATCATCTTGAACTGAACCAGGTGGAGGTCACACTCGCCCGCCCGCTCCTCAAGGGTATGAGCCGCCGGGAAATCGTGGTGCATTACCGGGGGTATCTGGAGGATCTGTCACAGACAGGACTTCCTGGCGTCAAGGAAACCCTGCACCCTGATTTCACCATGATCCGCGCTCAAAGCTTCGGATACCCGGTGTTTGCCAAGAATAATCAAAGTTCAATCCAGAAAGCATGGGGTCATAAGCCTTTCCATCAGGTTGCCTTCCTTGATGTGCCCGGCTTGAACTCCGTGGTCGGCAACATGAAGATTGCCCAGAAAACCACCAATGGTGACATCACCAAATTCGAGATGAAAAGCGAACACCCCACCGGCCTGATGACGCTGGCGATTGGGCCATATGCCAATCTTAGTGCGCCGAACATCAAGCTTGCCTACCTGGACGGGAGCAAGGGAACAGCAACAGCCATTCTGGACGGCCTGAACAAGGAAGTTCGTGCCCTGACAGCCAGACTAGGCGACCCACGGCGAAACGCCGTGCTCAACTTTGTCGAAGCACCTGACGGCTTTCTGGCACCCCATACGCCGGGACTGGTTATCCTGGCTGGCCCCCGCTTTTCAGGGGAAGCTGTCTTCAAAAAAGTGAACCTTCAGGAAACGCCAGATCTGACATTGCTTTCGAGCCCGCAAGGAGTATCTCAGGTCAGCTCATCAATGATTGGCAAAGGCGTTTATGCTGAATTGGTGAACCTGTGGAAAGTAAACCCATATGGCAATACCAACCATTGGGGAACTGGCCTCGATGATACCCTAGTCGCTGTGCTGACAGAGCCTGTCGAACGAAGCGCATTTTGGCAATCAAATTACGCCCTGGTGAAGCGAGATTTGCACACAATGCCGGGCATGGAAAAAACCTCGTTGGCAGATTTTGCGATCGACGGCTTTTCCAATCAGACTGACAACACCAGCGCCCTCGCTTTCGCGGTCCTTCATGAGCTTCTGGGCCCTGACGATTTCTTTGCATTGGTGCGTGGGCTTCGCGCGGACCTGAGCGTTGGATATGTGGATATGCAATCGGTGGCCGACTACCTTGACCAGCACATCAAAGACAAGAAGGCCCGCAAGTTTGCTGAAAACTGGTTCCTGAAAGGCCGCATCGGCAAGGACATGGCCAAGGCGGGCAGCTTCGAAGAGCTGGTCGCGCTCTACCGGTAAAAAATCACGACGGCAAGGTGGCCCCCCGGCTGTTTCGCCCAATATCATGAGGCAGAACAGCCGGGAGGAGCCACGCATGACGTTTGAAACCATCACTGTTGAGATCAAGGACCATATCGCGCATGTGGCCTTCAACCGGCCTGACAAGCTCAATGCCATGAACGGAACGATGTTTGGCGAGATCGGCAGGGCCTTCCGTGAACTTGATGAAAACCCATCCGTGCGCGCGGTGATCCTTTCCGGTAACGGCAAGCATTTCACCGCCGGGCTGGATCTGAAGGAAAGCGGCGCGGTGCTGGGGGCCACCGAAGGCGACCCCGCGCGCATCCGTGAAAAACTGCGCCGCCATATCCTCTGGCTGCAGGACTGCTTCACCGCCATCGACACCTGCCGTGTGCCTGTTATCTCCGCCGTACACGGGGCCTGCATTGGTGCGGGCGTTGATGTGATCACCGCCTGCGACATCCGGCTGGCGGCTGAGGACGCCTATTTCACCATCCAGGAAATCAATGTGGGAATCGTCGCCGACGTGGGCACGCTGCAGCGCGCGCCGCACGTGCTGCCATTTGGAATCGTAAAGGAAATGGCCTACACGGGCCGCAAGATGCTGACCGATGAAGCCCTCAGGTTAGGTTTCCTCAATCATGTCGCGAGCGACCGCGAAGGCTTGCACCAGCTGGCCTTACGGATCGCGCAAGAAATTGCATCCAAAAGTCCTCTTGCGGTTGCAGGGACAAAAGCGGTACTCAATCATGCACGGGATCATTCAGTTGCGGACGGCCTTGACTATGTCGCCACCTGGAACAGCGGTATGCTCCTTGGCGAAGATTTGATGAAGGCCGCGACGGCCGCGCTGACGCGCCAAAGCGTGGATTTTGACGATCTGATGAAAAGCGACGACCCGGCCTAAGGGCACACCCTGCCCCAACGCCGGTTTTGAGGAACCTTCGGGGCATGTCTGTTTCGGTAAAGATCTGCGGCATCACAAAGCCTGAGCACGCCAATCTGGCGGCCTTTTATGGCGCCCGCTGGCTTGGCTTTGTGTTCTTCGACCGGTCGCCCCGCAACCTGACGCTGAAGGAAGCAGCCGCCATGCGCCGGCAGCTGCCGTCCTCCACCGAACGGGTTGGCCTGTTTGTGAACGCGTCCCATGATTTCATTGAGGACGCCTGCGACGCACTTGATCTGGACTGGGTGCAGCTGCACGGGGACGAATATCCCAATGAAGCACTGATCCTGAAGAACCGCCTTGGCGTATCCATTATCAAGGCAATCGGGGTCTCAAGCGCTGAAGATGTCGACCAGGCCGACATGTTCGCCCCCCATGTGGATGCGGTGCTGTTTGATGCCAAGCCGCCCAAAGGGTCTGACCGCCCAGGCGGCAATGCGATGAGCTTCCCCTGGAACCTGCTGTCGGGCAAGGATCTGCCCTACCCATGGCTGCTGGCAGGCGGGCTGACGCCAGAGAATGTCAGGCAGGCCGTTCAGGAAAGCGGCGCCCACGCCGTGGATGTATCTTCGGGTGTTGAAGATGCGCCGGGCCGCAAGTCCGGTGATAAAATTGAGGCCTTCCTTCGGGCAGCGAAAGCCGTTAGGTAAGGCTTCCGGTGGTTTTTTTGTGAGTTAGGACGTACAGATGTCGCTTAACAGTTATCGTACCGGCCCCGATGAAAAGGGTCATTTCGGAAAATTTGGTGGACGCTATGTCTCAGAAACCCTGATGCCGCTGGTGCACCAGGTGGAAAAGGCATACCGCGATGCTATCAAGGACCCCGACTATCTGGCCGAACTGGACGAGCTGAACCGCCAATATATTGGCCGTCCGAACCCCCTCTATTTTGCCGAGCGCCTGACCGAACATCTGGGCGGCGCCAAGATTTACCTGAAGCGCGAGGACCTCAACCACACGGGCGCGCACAAGATCAACCACGCCATCGGCCAGGTGCTTCTGGCGAAACGCATGGGCAAGACCCGCGTCATCGCGGAAACAGGCGCAGGCCAGCACGGGGTGGCCACCGCCACTGTCGCCGCCCGCTTTGGCCTTGAATGTACCGTCTTCATGGGTGCCGTGGACATCGAACGCCAGAAACCCAACGTGTTCCGCATGAAGCTGCTAGGCGCAGAGGTTAAACCCGTGACCAGCGGGTCGGCGACCCTGAAGGACGCCATGAATGACGCACTCCGCGACTGGGTCACCAACGTGCATGATACTTTCTATATCATCGGGACCGTCGCGGGCCCGCACCCCTACCCGATGCTGGTACGTGATTTCCAATCGATCATCGGCCGCGAAACGCGCGAGCAGCTGCAAGCCCAGGAAGGCCGCCTGCCCGACAGCCTTGTAGCCTGCGTGGGTGGTGGGTCGAACGCCATGGGGCTGTTCCATCCGTTCCTCGATGACCCGGACGTTCAGATGTATGCAGTTGAGGCCTCAGGCCACGGCCTGGATACAGACAAGCACGCCGCCTCCATCGCGGGCGGTACGCCCGGCGTGTTGCACGGTAACCGTACCTATCTGCTGCAAAACGCCGACGGCCAGATCACCGAAGCGCATTCGATCTCCGCGGGGCTAGATTATCCCGGCATCGGGCCAGAACATGTCTGGCTCCATGAAGCAGGCCGCGTGAATTATGTGTCCGCCACTGATGACGAAGCGCTCGAAGCCTTCCAACTGCTGTGCCGCACCGAAGGCATTATCCCGGCGCTCGAGAGCAGCCACGCACTGGCGCAGGTCATCCGCATGGCGCCAGACCTGCCAAAGGATCATATCATCGTCATGAACCTGTCTGGGCGCGGCGACAAGGACATCTTCACCGTGGCCGACGCGCTCGGCGCCGAAATCTAGAGTTGGAACCATAGTTATGAGCCGAATATCCGCCTGTTTCGAGCGTCTGGCCGCAGAAAAGCGTGCCGCCTTTGTCACCTTCGTCACCGCTGGTGACCCAACGCATGAGGCCTCGTTGGAGATCGTGCGTGGCCTGCCAGAAGTCGGTGCCGACATCATCGAACTGGGCATGCCGTTTACCGACCCGTCTGCCGACGGCCCGGCGATCGACAAGGCAGCCCAGCGCGCGCTGAAGGCTGGCGCAAATATGAAGCGCACACTTGAAATCGTCCGTGAGTTCCGCAAAACGGACGACAGCACCCCCATGGTACTGATGGGTTATTTCAATCCCATCTATGCCTATGGCACCGAAAAATTCTGCGCGGATGCGGCCGCCGCGGGCGTTGACGGCCTGATCGTCGTTGACCTGCCGCCCGAGGAAGATGAAGAGCTTCGCCTGCCCGCAAACACCAAAGGGATCGACGTGATCCGGCTCGCGACACCCACATCCGATGACGTCCGTTTGCCTACAGTACTGGATGGCGCGAGCGGATTCGTCTATTATGTAGCCGTAGCCGGCGTGACGGGCGGCAAGTCTGCGACAGCAGACGATATCGAATCGGCGGTAATGCGTATCAAGTCACATACAGACTTGCCAGTTGCCGTCGGATTCGGTATCCGCACGCCTGAACAGGCCGAAGCCATCGCCCGCGTGGCGGATGGGGCTGTGGTCGGGTCCGCAATCGTCTCCTTGATTGAAAACGGCCTCGATGATAGCCACATGCCAAAAGAGGGTATGGTCAAGGACGTGCTGGACTTTACCGGCAAACTCGCCGAAGGTGTGCGGGCCGGAACAAAGGGCTAACGGGGCGCAAGTCACCAAAAAGCCAATTGAGAGAAGGGGTTGAGACGCATGAGCTGGCTCACCAACTATGTTAAACCGAAGCTGCAAAAAGTACTGAATCCGAAGGAAACGCCAGACAACCTTTGGCACAAGTGCAAAAGCTGCGGCCAGATGATCTTTCAGAAAGAATTTGTCGCCAACCAATATGTATGTGCGCACTGCGACCATCACGACCGCGTGCCGCCAACCGACCGGTTCGACAATCTTTTCGACAATGGCAGCTACGACCTGATCGACCTGCCGTCTGTCACGCAGGACCCACTCAAATTCCGCGACACCCAGCGTTATAGCGAACGCCTGAAGAACGCGCGCAAGAAAACCGGTGATGAAGACGCCATCAAGGTGGCGGTTGGCAAGATCGGCGGCGAAGACGTTGTCGTGGCGGTCCAGAACTTCTTCTTCATGGGCGGCTCCATGGGCATGGCCGTGGGCGAAGGCATCATCGCCGGCGCCCGCCACGCACTCAAGATCGGCGCGCCATACGTGATGATGACAGCTTCAGGCGGCGCGCGCATGCAGGAAGGTATTCTTTCCCTGATGCAGATGCCGCGCACGACTGTCGCGATCCAGATGCTGCGCGACGCGGGCCTGCCGTACATCGTTGTGCTGACGGACCCAACCACGGGCGGCGTTTCCGCATCCTACGCCATGCTGGGTGACATCCAGATCGCTGAGCCAGGCTGCATGATCGGCTTTGCGGGCAAGCGCGTGATCGAGCAGACCATCCGCGAAAAACTGCCGGAGCGGTTCCAGACCGCGGAATACCTGCAGGAACACGGTATGGTGGACGCGGTTGTGCACCGGCATGAGCTGGGCGAAAAGCTGGGCACCATGATCCGCCTTCTGATGGGCGGGCGGCACAAACAAAAAGCCGCAGAATAATCTTACCCGCCGCCGGTCACTCCGGCGGCTTTTCTTTAGGGAAAAGTCCCCCATGGATACCTCAGCCAGCGATGCCGTTCTGGCGCGCCTGATGCGCCTGCACCCCAAGAAGATCGACCTGTCCCTTGGGCGGATGGAACGGCTGCTGGAACGACTTGGCCGCCCGCAGGACAAGCTGCCGCCCGTGATTCATATCGCAGGCACCAACGGCAAGGGTTCCACCACTGCCACCCTGCGCGCCATAGCCGAAGCTGCAGGGCACCGGGTCCATGTCTATACAAGCCCGCATCTGGTGCGGTTCGCCGAACGCATCCGTGTAGCAGGCAAACTGATTGCTGAGGACGCGCTGACGGAGTTACTGGAAGAATGCGAAGCTGCAAACGGCGAAGACCCGATCACCTTCTTTGAAGTGACAACGGCGGTCGCCATCCTTGCGTACGCGCGGACGCCCGCAGATCTTTGTATCCTCGAGGTAGGCCTTGGTGGGCGTCTGGATGCCACCAATGTGGTGGCGAAACCCGCAGCCGTAGGCATCACACCCGTGAGCATGGACCACGAGCAGTTCCTCGGTGACACGCTGGCCAAGATCGCATTCGAGAAAGCCGGCATTATCAAGGAAGGCGCCCCCACTGTGGTAGGCCCACAAATGGGTGAAGCAATGAAGGCCATTCAGGGTGTGTGCGAAGAAAAAGGCGTGCAGCCCCTGCTGTTCGAGCGTGACTGGCAGGCCAGCATCAAACCGCGCGGCGACGGCTTCAGCTACGGCGATTGGAAAAGCGAATTTGACCTGCCGATGCCCAACCTTGTGGGCGAACACCAGGTGACAAACGCGGGCATGGCCATTGCGCTGGCGCACGCGCAGAAGGCCATCACCATCCCCGACGCCGCCATCAAGGCGGGGCTTGGGTGGGTGCGCTGGCCCGCGCGCCTCCAGGAAATCAAGAACAGTCCGTTGAATGCCATGCTGCCCCAAGGGCACGACCTGTGGCTTGACGGCGGGCATAACCCGGCGGCGGGACAGGTGATCCGGACGTTCCTGACCGAAGTGGACCCGGTAGAGCGCGAGATCATCCTGATCCTCGGCATGCTCGGCAACAAGGACGCGAAGGGGTACCTGAAGCCGCTTTCCGGCATCGTCAACCGGGTGATTGCTGTGCCGATCCCGGGTGAAGAAAACGCCGCAGAACCATCCTTCCTTGCTGGTGCCGCGACAGACGCGGGCATCAACGGGCTGGTGGCGAAGGATGTGGCCAGCGCCCTTAAGCTGACGCTTGAGAAGGCCCAGGACGAGCGCCCACCTTTCGTGCTGATCGGCGGCTCGCTCTACCTCGCGGGCCAGGTGCTGCGCGAGGCCGATATCCTACCGACCTAGTAGCACCCGATGTGTTCCTGAACTAGATCAAAGAACTCTGGGGGCACACAAAGCGGTGCCACAATATTTGAAACGGCCTGTCTCACTTCTTCCTCGTCGGGTGGTTCAATTCCGTTTCGAAGAGGACATGACAGCGCCGCAATCTTCACCAGATGTTGACCAAATGGAGAGGTCAGATCCACGGTAGGGAACAAGTCCTGAGGGCGTGGAAACCACCAATTCGCCAATTCAAGGTCTTCGCCTTCGCAAAGCTGGAATAACGCCTCAATAAATTCCTTTTGGGCCGGCGCCGTCAAAAAGGCAGCACTTGTATCGGTGGTCAAAAACTTACCAAAAAAGCAAATTCTGAGTAGGTCCAAAGCTTTGCTTTCGTGTGGCAGCACAGCAATTCGCTCAGCCCGAATATCAACTTGCTCTTGAACAAATTGCTCTGAAACATCGAAACCCGCTATATCTTCTACCGCGTCCCGAATGTCTATAGCCTCAAGTAGATCTGGGCATAACACGTCCAGGACACGCTGTACGGCGGCGTCCGCACTCTCTACTGCCCCGATACGCCCTGGTGTCATCACGGCATGGCGTAGTGGTGCCTGCACGGCTGGAATCTCCAGCTGTTTCCGATCAAAAGAGTCATAGAGAAATTCATATGGCTTGCACTTAGGCGTGACCCCAAACTCAGCCAATTTAACCCTTTGCCCCCCGCGAAATAGGGAAAGCCCACTTCTCTGTTTCGCAGCGGCTATTGCCAACAAGTCAGACGCCCAATCAGAATGAGCCGGTTCGCATTCGAAAATGGATTTCCCCCTGCGCGCAAGGTTGATAAACCCAACGAGGACCGCTGGGCCCGGCCCCGATTTCAATAACTTCTCAACGATTTCCATGAACCCCCCATTCACCTGCGACCCTAGTCATTCGGCAAACACTCAGCAATAAAAAAGGCGCCACAGCGGGCGCCTTTCCAATTTCTCGATGAAGCGAACACTTAGAGCGCGCTGTCGATCCACTGCTCAAGCTGGGCTTTCGGCTTGGCGCCCATGGTGGTCGCCACGGCTTCGCCGCCCTTGAAGATCAGCATGGTCGGGATGGAGCGCACACCGAAGGAGGTTGGAACCTCTGGGTTTTCGTCGATGTCCATCTTCGCGATGACGATGTCGTCACGCTCGCCGGAGATCTGCTCCAGAACCGGGCCGATCATTTTACATGGGCCACACCATGGCGCCCAGAAGTCAACCAGCACTGGCTTATCGGATTTCAGCACTTCAGCTTCAAAATTCTCATCGGTAATGGTGATGGTCGCCATAACTCACTCTTCTTTCTTTTGCTCGTCGGGCCGGAACGCTACGGGGCCCAAACGGAATGTTGCCTCTTCTGTCCGCCTCATTGGCGGCTTGATGGCTAAGGTAAGAACAGGCCCGCGCGGGGTCAAGGTTTAGTAACACGGTCGTGAAAACAAACTAGATATACCCTAAAGGCCCATGCTGGTAAGTGCTTCATCCATCTGGGTTTTACTCAGTTCCATCAGCAGGCTGATGTCTGTCCACAGAAGGGCCGCACGGACCGTACGCCCTGGATAGATGCCCTCGAGCGCCCGTTTATAGAGCCCCATCTGCTTGAGGTAAATCGGGGCCACACCGGCGACATCCTTGGGTGGCGGGCGATTGGTCTTATAGTCGACAATCAGCACGTCTGATTCGGTCACCACAAGGCGGTCCACTTGGCCCGAGATGACGCGGCTGCCCACGCTGCCGGCCACCTGCACCTCGGCGCGGCTGCCAGGCGCAAACAAAGGGCTGAACACCGGATCATTCAGGATGTTCTCCACCTCAGCCCAGAAGGCTTCCACATCGTTTTCCGGCAGGCCGCCCGAGCGGCGCAGATAGGATTTCGCGGCCTCGGCGCGGGCCTCAAACGGCATGTCAGGCAGCCACTCCAGGAGCGTGTGGATGAGCCTGCCGCGTTCAAACCGCTTGCCGTCACCGCGCGCCGTAGGGCTGGTGGCTGCGGGTTCGTCCTCGTCCGGGCGGCTCGGAGCCAGCGGACGCGGCGGGTCGGGCTCATCGGGCATCTCGCGGGTAATCCAGTCCGGCAGCGCGGCTACGGCTGCTGTCTCGGCCTTGGCCTTCGCAGGTGGAACCTCAGCCGTCTGGGGCACCGTCAGACGCTTCACCTCACGCCCGTCATTTAGCGTCACTTCTTCCGCCCCGATGCGCTCAAACCCCGCCTCAATCGCCTTGAACCAGCAGTGCTCGTTCGGCTCCCGCCGGTCCTGCCAACCCGCGATATAAAGCCGGTCCTCAGCCCGCGTCAGCGCCACATAAAGAAGCCGACGGTATTCGTGAACCTGGCTCTCCTTAAGCGCCGCTTTCATCTCCTCAACGATAGCCAGATTCTTGGCGGGCGATGTCCACAACAGGAGCGGCGGCATGTCCGGGTCCTTGGCCTCAAGCGGCAGAACCCGGCCATCACGGCTGACGTCCGGCATGCTCACAAGGTCCGAAAGGAACACAATCGGCGCCTGAAGGCCTTTAGCGCTGTGGGCTGTCATGATACGCACGGCACCGCCTGCGGCCTCCATGTCCCGCTTGATCTGGGTGCCGCCATGCTCCACCCGGTGAATGAAGGCCTGCAGGCTGGCGGCCTGCGTGTGCTCGAACCGAAGCGCTTCCTCAAGAAGCTCGTCGATCGGGTCGTGCACCTCTTCGCCCAGCCGCGAGGTCAGTTTCTTCCGACCGCCAAGGTCTGTCAGCACGTGGGAGAAAAACTCGAACGGCGTCAGGATGTCGGCACCGCCGATCACATCCTGCATGAACTTTAGCGCACGGGCGAACTCTGCCCTTTCGCCAGCCTTCTTCTGCAGTGCATGCCACAGCGCACCCTTGCGGCCGTAGGCAAGGTCGAACAGCAGGTCGTCATCGAAACCGACAAACGGGCTTTTGAGCACGGTCGCGAGCGTCAGGTCATCTGTCGGCAGAAGCGCTGCGTGCGCAAGCGCCAGGAGGTCCATCACCGGCAGCTCGTCGGTCAGCACCATGCGGTCCCGCCCCGCCACTGGCACGCCAAGGTATTTGAGCGCCCGCACCAGATGGTCGACAAACGCAGTACGGCGACGGACCAGCACCAGCACGTCGCCCGCTTCAATCGGGCGACCCTGCGCTTCAAGCTCTTCCCGGTCCCGGATCATGTCATGGATGCGGCGGGCGATGCGCCAGGCTGTGCGGCCTTCCGCGTCATCGGCTTGCTCCTGCACAATTGGCGGCACCCAGGTGGCTTCCTCGTCCCCTTGCTTATCCGCGGCGGGCGCCTCCAGCGGCCACAGTTCCACAAGACCGCCATGACCAGAGCGGATAAACTGGTGCTCAACATGCTCGAGGTCCGCCGACAGGCCGTGCCAGGCGTCTGCTACGCGGTGGAACACGGCGTCAACGAGCGACAGCACCGCCCCGCCTGAGCGGAACGACAGATTGAGCGGCACAGGCTCAGCCTCGCACTCCGCCGCCCACGCCCGGTGGAACACCCGGTCGCGCGCGGCGACGAACTCGCGCGGGTCGGCCCGCTGGAAGGAGAAGATCGACTGTTTAGCATCGCCCACCGCAAAGATCGTGCGAACCACGTCGCGGTCTCGCGCGCCTTCACCTGAGAAAAACTCCGCCGCGAGTGCCTCTACCACCCGCCATTGGTCGCGGTTGGTATCCTGCGCCTCGTCCACCAGGATATGGTCCACCTGCGCGTCAAGCTTGAACAGAACCCAAGGTGCCACGTCACCGCGGCTGAGCAGCCCCACTGTGCGGTCGATCATGTCGTCAAAGTCGACAAGCCCGCGTTCGGATTTGATGGCGTGATAGCGCCCAAGCTGCGCGAGCCCAAGCTGCAACAAGGCCGTCGTGGCCTCGGCCGCCTCAATCCGCGCCATACGGTCCGTGACACGCATCAGACGCGCCTGTTCTTTCTCGATGACCGCTTCGAATTCGGGATAATCCGTCAGGGTTTTCTTGACCGCAATCCGCGCGCGAGGTGTGCCCGCAGCTGTCAGAAACGCCAGCGCATAATCATCAAACAGTGCCTTGCGCGCGTCGCCTTCAGCGGCCGTGAAGGCCGTGATGGCTTCCCCCGCCTTCTGTTCTGTCTTGCTGCCCCCAAGTAGTACCGGCCCCATGGCCCGCATGCCTGCATGGTCGAAGGCGTCGTCGGCTATGGCCGCTTCCAACACCATGGCTTTGGTTTCACCCGGTGTCAGGTCAAGTGCCCTGTAAAGCGCGGGCACAAGGCCAACGGTGCCGTAAGCCTGCTCGGCACGGCGGAGCGTGGAAGCCTCAAACGACAGCCGTTCGATCACCTCATCAAAGGTGTTTTCTGTAACCAGCCCCGCGACCTTATCAAGAGCCACCTTGACCGTCGCGCCTGCGGGCGTCTGGGTATAGGCCAGCATCTGGTCCTTGGCGGATGCCATGGTCTCGCGTGCGTCGGCCTCGTCCATGCCCTCAAACCCCGGCGCCATGCCTGCTTCCAAGGGGAAGCGGCCCAGAAGCGCCTGGCAGAAACTGTGAAAGGTCTGGATCTGCAGCCCGCCAGAAAGGTCCAGCACCTTCGCGAACAGCTGCCGCGCCCGGACAAGCATATCGGCGTCTGGGTATTCTTCCGTGCGGCGGTTGATTTCTGCCGCCAGCACGTCGTCGGCCATCAGCGTCCAGCGCCCGAGTTCCTCGAAGATGCGGTTTTTCATCTCCGCCGCCGCCGCCTTGGTGAAGGTCAGGCAGACGATGTTTTCCGGCTCCGTGCCCGTCAGCATCAGCCGTAGGACGCGGGCGGTCAGGACGTGGGTCTTGCCCGTACCGGCAGATGCGCCCACCCATGCCGTCAGCGCAGGGTGGGTGGCACGAGCCTGTTCATATGTCATGCGGGGTTTACTCATCCCCGCCTCCCCCGAACGGATCATCAGCGTTGCGCCATTCCTTCACCCGCGCCAGGTGGTCATAATCGCCGTATCCCGCTTCCTTGGGACGCGGATTGGAAAGATACGGCGTCATGGGCTTCGAGAATTCTTTCACAAGGCCAGACAAGCCTTGTTCCGCATCCGAAATGACTTCTGGAACATCTTTAATTGGGCGATGCTGTTTCTGCACAGGCTCGCCACCCTTCAGTTCCCAGAACACGAGGTCCTGAACCTCGGCTCCGTCCACACCTTCGAACGCACCGCGCTCGGCCAGCCAGCCCTCAAGCGGCAGTTGGGGGGCGAAGCCCGCTTCCATGCGTCGCTTGCTTGGGATATTGCCGGTTTTATAGTCGATGATGGTCAGGGCGCCGCCGTCAATTCGCCGGTCGATCCGATCAGCCTTGGCAATCAGGGTGAAGTCCGCACCCGGAAGCTTGGCCTCCGCCCAGCTTTCAACCGCCGCCACATCATAGAGTTCTGCGCGCTCGGCCTCGTTTTTCACAAACCAGTCGGCGATGCGTTCAAAGCGTGGCCACCAGAAAGCATAGACCGTTGGCTGCGTCAGCACACCTTCGAACACTTTGCGCCCGACTTCCATCAGCCGCGCAAGCCCTTCCTCACCACGGGTGGGGCCATCCTCCAACAGGAAACGCTCAAGCGCCTCATGCAGAAGCGTGCCCTTGGTGGCGGCATTGGGGCGGTCGTCCACAGCATCCAGCGCGCGGAAACCCAGTACCTTGTTGGCATACAAGCCGTAAGGGTCACGCATCCAGGTTTCCACCTGTGTGACCGAAAGCTTCTTCGGACGTGCATCAAGGGGAGGCGTGGGGCGCGGCGGCAGGCAGGGTGTTACGACGGCGCTGCGGTCAAGCTGGGCCGCCCAATCCAGATACGGCCCCGCGCTTGGGATCTCGCGGCCAGCAAGGGCCTCAATCCGGAACAGCCAGCGGCTTGGGACCGTTGGCGCACCGCCGACTTTCTCAGCACGGGTCAGCACCACATCCCCGCCTGAGGCCGCCTGTACAAAGTCATGCGCGGCCTGTCCGGTGCGGCGCTCCAGCGGCGGCAGGCCGAACGCGGCCCGCATGGGGCGGTTCATCCAAGGTTCGGGTTTCACCTCCCCCGGCCAAGTGCCTTCATTGAGGCCGCCAAGGATCATCAGGTCCGCGCGCTGAAGCCGGGCCTCCAGCGTCCCCCAGATGGAGAGGCGCGGGTGCTGGCGCCATACGGGTCGCACGCTGACGCCCGCCAGCAGTTCATCAAAAAGCGCGGCATAGCCGTCAGTCGCCACACCGGTCACCGGTGCGGTTTCCTGAATGAGGTCCGCAAGCGCGTCGGCCAGTGCCTGCCCTTCCTCGCCTTTCCACAGGATGGCGTTGCCGGATTCAGTGTCGGTCGAAGCCAGCGTTTCAGCCACCTCTACATGGCGGCGCAAAAGCTCATTCAGCGGCAATTCGTCCGCGAGCCCCTGCTCCAGCGGCTCAAGAGCACTAATCACGCGCTCAAGCACCGCCACGTCATCATCGTTGAACCCCGCCTTGGAGTCCTGTGCCACAACGCGGGCACGGGCCATCAAGCCATTGAGACCACCCGCCGGACGAACGCCCCGCAGAACAAATGTATCAAGCCGCCGGAGGCTGGCGAGGAATGCAGGACGATCCATCTCTACCGCGACAAACGGATGCTGCAGAAGCGCCAGAAGGGCGATCGGCGAAAACTGTTCTGCGGCGGCGGATGCCAGTAAGCCCATGAAGCGGCCGGGCAATGTGTTCAGCACCCTGTCACCGCCCGAATCGTCCACCTCAATGCCCCAGCGCGAGAGGCTGGCGCGCACCATACGGGCCAGCGCCCGGTCGGGGGTGACAAGGGCTGCTGTCTTTTCTGGCTCTTCAAGCACCTCGCGCATCATCACGGCAATGGCATCAGCTTCCTCGCGCCGTGTGGGCGCCACAAGTTTCGTCAGGCCAGCGAACGGATCATCCGTATCCGCAAGTCCAAGACTTCTCCAGCAGTCTGTTTCCTCAGCAGGCAGCAAAGCATGCCGCAAAAGAAGCCCCCGGTTCGGCCCGGTGGGCAGATTGGACACAGGCCAATGCGCCACTTCATGCCGGTTCGCCCCCATGGTAAGCAGAAGCTCCTTCAGCACCCCTTGCGGATGGGTGGCATCAATGGCGTCCCAGGCGCTTTCAGGCATATCGCGGTCAAGGCCCGGCAGGATCACGGCGCCATTCGGCATGCGCGCCACAACACCAAGAAGGCGTGCTGTCGCGGGGATAGAGCCGGTCGAGCCCGCCGCAAACACCTGCCCCACGGGCGGGCGCTGGGCCCAGGCATCCGCAACCATATCCAGCATTGCATCACGCCGGGCAGCCGGGTTCATGGCACTTTCTGCCTCTAAAATCGCAGGCCAGTGCTCGGAAACGATCTTGAGGAAGGCCAATGTATCTTCCCAGTGTTGCGCCAGATTTTCCGGCACCAGATCCTTGAGCCCCTCAAATGACAGGCCTTCGGTATCGATGCTGTCCATCAGCTTCGCCAGTTCACCCGCCAGGCGCCAGCCCTGTGCGGGCGCAAGCCGGTCGCCTTTCAGGGCAATCCAGCGCATCACCTGCTGCATCAACAAAACCTGCCGCCTCGTGCCGCCAATGGCGGGCTTGAGCGCGGATGGGTCAAGCCCCAGCCCGGCACCCAGGAAGGTGATTTCGTCTTCGTCTACATCGCCGATGGGGCGCATGGCAGGCAGCAGTGTAGGTTTTTGCCCCAATTGCCGGAGGAAAGCTTCACGAAGCGACCGTCCGGCCCGCCTGTTGGGCACCAGTACGGTCATGTCCGCAAGGGCCGCAGGGTCACCGCCCGAACGGTCGATCAGGCCCGCCGCCAGCGCATCCACAAAGGGATGGGCGGGATCGACCGTGAAGATGGTGGGGTCAGTTTCCGCCATGACCTATTCCGCCCCCAGCTGGGCCAGCTTTTTCTCAGCCGCAATGATGGCCTCAGGCGTGCCCACGTGCATCCAGTGGCCGGTGTGCAACAGGCCAAATAGCCTGCCTGCGCTCGAAGCCTTGCGGAAGATTTCCACGTTCGACCATTTGCCTTCGGGCATGTCGTCATAAAGCGCGGGCTTGACCACCTGGATGCCGCCGAACATCACGGGTGCGGATGGTGCGTCCCCGCGGAATGAAATTGGCGCAGGGGTGGCCGCGTCTCCGTCAGGGATAAAGTCGCCCTTGCCGTCATAGCCAAGCGCTTCTTCGATCGGCACCAGCAACAGCAGCACGTCCATGCGCTCAGGATCAAACGCGCCCGCAAGCCGCATCAGCGTTTCCTCTGTACCGTCCACCCAAAGTGCATCGCTGTTGATGACATAAATGGGCTCCCGTCCGAGCATCGGCAGGGCCTTTTTTACACCACCACCGGTCTCAAGCAGCATGTCGCGCTCGTCGGAAATCACCACATGGCCCGTAGCCACATGGGGGGCAAGGTGGCGCTCTATCTGGTCAGCCAGGTGATGTACATTGACCACCGCCTTGGCGCACCCGGCCTTGTTCAGATGCGTCAATATACGGCCCAGAAGCGATATGCCCGCGACCTGCACCAGCGGCTTCGGCGTGGTGTCAGAGAGCGTTCCCATGCGGGTACCCTTGCCCGCCGCCAGAACCATGGCATTCTTTATGGCGCTTTGGGGCGCATTCATGCCGCGAGCCCTTCCAAAATTGGCTGCCAACGTTCGTCACCCGACAGCGCGACCGTTCGTTCGCCCTGCTCGCCGATCGTCAGCCGGATGGTCAGGGCGCCCGACCACCAGTCTTCCGGCATGCGGTCCGGCCATTCGATCAGGCAGATGCCGTCATCGCGGGCTTCATCAAGACCAAGCTCATAGGCATCTTCCGGGTCTGTCAGGCGGTAAAGGTCTGCGTGCCACACCTCTATGCCGTCATCACAATCGTAGGTTTGTACCAGCGTGAAAGTGGGGCTTGGGACTTCGGCTTCACCATCGCCAAGGCGCGCCCGGATGAAGGCCCGCGCGAGTGTGCTTTTCCCGGCGCCCAAATCCCCTTCAAGCGCGATCAGGCGCCCAGGCGGGACTGCTGCCGCAAGCAAGGCGGCAAGCGCCAGAGTATCAGCCTCGGTACTGCATTCTATGGTCCGGGAAACGGTATCGCTCATGATCATCTGGTCTACTTGGCAGGTTCAGCGTCAGCGGGTTGGGTGCGCGGCAGGTCGCAGCTGAGCGATAGCCCTTCCTCGCCAAGCGGGTCAAGCCGAATGCGGCCATGATGCAAATTGACGATCGACCTTACCAGCGCCAGGTCAAGGCCAGTAGCAAGCTTGCCGCCAGGCGACGCGCCCATGCGCACCGTGTTGACCAGCCGGTCACGTTCCCGCTCCGTCAGGCCCGAATCCGGGTTCCTGATGTTGATGGTCACCTCATCATCCGTGCCCGACAGCTCAATGAACAGCCGACCGCCCAAGCGGGCAAAGTTAAGCATGGACGACACCATGTTATAAAATGCCTGGCGCACGCGGCGCTCGTCTGCCTCGATGATGCCCACGTCCGCAAGCTTATCCAGCTTGATCTGAATTTCCGACTTGCGCGCCAGTTCAACCACCAGATGGCCGGTATCGTTGATGGCCTCAGTAACGTTCATCGGCATCAGCGTGAGGTGCGCCTCCCCCGCATCCAGCACCGCCAGGTCAAGGACGTCTGCGATCAGGTCCTTCAGCTCCCCCGATGCGGTCAGGATGTTTTTGACATAGTCTGCCTGATGATCATTCAGTTCACCGAACATCTTTTGGTCCAGCATCTCGGCAAAGCCGATGATACTGTTCAGCGGCGTCCGAAGTTCATAGGACATGTTGGTGATAAACTCGCTTTTGAGCCGGTCGGCGGCCTCAAGCGCAGAGGACCGTTCCCTGAGCGCCTGCTCCACCTTGAAGCTGTCGGTCACATCGCTTTGGGTGAGCATCACGCCACCGTCCGGCAGGGGCACGATGGCAAAATCGATCACCGCATCGTCGGTGCGGTACCAGCGGCCGCTTCGGTGCTTGTGCTCACTGACCCAGCTGACCAGGCGGTCCTTGAACTCGCTGAACCGAGGGTCCTTTTCGTCCGACACCGCAGGCACCTTGGGCATCAGTTCCGTCAGGTGCGGGTTGCCGTCGATGTTATCAGCCGTTAGCTGCCACAGGGACCGGAAAGCCGGGTTCGAGAGCTGCAGCCGTCCGTCGGTACCGAACACAGCGATGGCTTCAACCATATTATCCAGCGTTTCCTGCTGCACTGCCATCAAGGTGTTATAGGACCGTTCAAGCGCCAGCCGGTCAGTGACATCCTCAAACAGGATCAACAGGCCGCCAAACGGGTGCGGCTGGGTCACCACCCGGTGCGCGGTGCCGTCGGGCAGGTGCCACATCTCCTCGAACGGTTCGAGAAGCGTGGTGTAATGCTTGAGGATATTCTTCTTCCACTGCTGGAAATCCACCTGCTCGGGCAGGCGGCGTTTTTCGCGCATGGCGTCCAGGATTTCACTGTGACGGAGTCCGCTTGAGAGCACATCTTCCGATAGGTGCGACAGGCGTGCGAAGGCGCTGTTGTAGAACCTGAGCGTCTGGGCCGGGCCGAAGATAGCCACCGGGCTGCGCAAGCGGTTCAGGGTTTCCGACTGGGCCTCAAGCACGCGCGCAAGCTCCGACAGGGCTTCCTCTTCGCCCGTCACGTCAACAGCGATGCCCATTACATGGCCTTCGTCATCCAGCGGAATGTTGGTCACGGCAAAGGCGCGGCGCTGGCCGTCCGTGACACCGAAGCGGCGTTCGCGCACCCGTTCACCCGTATCCCGGGCCTTGCGCGCGGCGGCCAGGCTGCCGCGGTCGAACAGTTCCATGTTCCGTTCTGTCACGTCATAGACGCTGCTGCCGTCCACCGCCTTGACGTAGGCTTCGTTGACATCCACAAGGCCATAGTCCGGCCCCCGCACCCACACAGGGAACGGCAGGTTGTTGAACACTCGCGTCAGGTCCTTCAGCTTGAGCTCAAGCGCCCGCACGCCCTGCCGGTTCGTGCGGGTTGCCTGGTCCATGCTTTCCTCGATCCACAGGATGCTGGCCGGCCAGCGGTCATCGCGCGCGGGCAGCCACTGGAAATCCAGGATCAGGCGGGTCTGATTCTGACCCCGGTCAATCACCAGCGGCGTCGAGATATCGCCACCAGAATTGAGGCTACGCTTCAGGTCCGCAACGGTGCGATCCGGGATCCCGTTATCGGCGGTCACAAGTTCATCGAGCGTGCGGGCGGTGTCGTCCAGCCCCACCAGGTCGAGCGTATCAGGGTCCGCCTGCATGCGCCCGTCTGCCCACAGCCAGATGGGGTGACGGCGGTCTGTCTGGATCATGCTGTCGAGGAAATTGGCCAGATCCTGCAGGGACCGGGCGCGATCGGTCGCGCGGCCCGTGCGCCACAGCGCATAAAGCGCCAGCGCCACCCACGCGGCCGCTGCGACACCGATCACGATCCAGATTGCATATGATGGCAGGTTACCAAACGGCACGGCCACAATCTCCCCTAGAACCAAGACAGAAATTTATCTTGAGCAGTGAAGAGAGAGTAGCCTCTTTGCCCGAGGCGGCACAAGACGAGATTGGGCCGGCGAACCGGCCCAATTTGATTAGATACCGAATTCGCTTTTCAGCGCGTCAACGAGATCGGTCTTCTCCCAGGAGAAGCCACCGTCTTCTGTCGGCTTGCGGCCAAAGTGGCCGTAGGACGATGTGCGCGTATAGATCGGCTTGTTGAGGCCCAGGTGTTCCCGGATGCCGCGTGGGCTCAGGTTCACCATCTGCTGCAGCACGTTTGACAGGTGCTGTGGGTCTACTCGCGGCCGGTCGCCCCAGAGGTCCACATACACCGCGAGCGGCTTCGATACGCCAATGGCATAGGCCAACTGGATGGTGCAGTTGTTCGCAAGGCCCGCAGCGACAACATTTTTTGCCAGATAGCGCGCAGCATAGGCCGCCGAGCGGTCCACCTTGGTCGGGTCCTTGCCGGAGAAAGCACCGCCACCATGGGGGGCGGCGCCGCCATAAGTATCAACAATGATCTTGCGGCCCGTGAGACCTGCATCGCCGTCTGGCCCGCCGATCACAAACTTGCCGGTCGGGTTCACATAGAACTCACCTTCAGGGCACATCCAGCCTTCCGGCAGAACACTTTCCACATGCTTGCGGACCAGCGCGCGCAGGGCTTCCTGGGTCACGCCTTCCTTATGCTGGGTGGAAACCACGACAGAGGTGGCACCAACTGGCTTGCCGTCCACATAGCGGAGCGTCACCTGGCTTTTGCTGTCAGGCTCCAATTCTGGTGCTTCACCGGAATGGCGGGCAGCAGCGAGGGATTTCAGGATGCGGTGCGAAAAATCGATCGGCGCCGGCATCAGGCTTTCGGTCTCGTCGCACGCGAACCCGAACATGATGCCCTGGTCGCCTGCGCCTTCATCCTTATTGCCCGCAGCGTCAACACCCATGGCGATGTCCGCCGACTGTTCGTGCAGGTGGTTTTCAAACACGGCGTTCTTCCAATGGAAGCCTTCCTGCTCGTAACCGATCTCACGCACGGCGTTCCGGGCTACCTCTTCGATATGCCCCTGCACGCTTTCAGGACCACGCACCTCACCCGCCAGGATGATCCGGTTGGTGGTGACCATGGTTTCGCACGCGACGCGGGCTTCCGCATCTGCGCCCAGATAGAGGTCAACAACGCTGTCGGAAATCCGGTCGGCTACCTTGTCCGGATGGCCTTCTGAAACGGATTCACTGGTGAAAACATATTCACTCATACTTCTCTCCTCGAGACAGGGGGCTGAGGCCCCCATCAGCCCCTAGTAACGGTAATGTTCTGGCTTGAACGGCCCTGCAACCTGAATGCCCAGGTATTTGGCCTGGTCTTCGCTGAGTTGCGTCAGCTTGGCGCCCAGCTTGCCGAGGTGCAGCGCGGCCACTTTCTCGTCCAGGTGCTTGGGCAGCACATAAACATTGCGGTCGTAATTGGTGTGGTTTTCCCAAAGCTCAATCTGCGCCAGCACCTGGTTGGTGAAGGATGCGGACATCACGAAGCTTGGGTGGCCGGTGGCACAGCCCAGGTTCACAAGACGGCCCTTGGCGAGCACGATCAGGCGCTTGCCGTCCGGGAAGACAACCTCGTCCACCTGTGGCTTCACTTCTTCCCACTGCATGTTGGAAAGCGCTGCGATCTGGATCTCGCTGTCGAAGTGGCCGATGTTGCACACAATAGCGCGGTCTTTCATGTCCCGCATGTGATCAAGCGTAATCACGTCCTTGTTGCCTGTGGCGGTAACGAAGATATCGCCAACCTTTGCGGCGTCATCCATGGTCACGACCTCATAGCCTTCCATGGCTGCCTGCAACGCACAGATCGGATCGATTTCCGTTACCATCACGCGTGCACCCTGGCTACGGAGCGATTCGGCAGAGCCTTTGCCCACGTCGCCGTAGCCGCACACAACAGCCACCTTGCCCGCGATCATCACGTCGGTGGCGCGCTTGACGCCGTCCACCAGGCTTTCGCGGCAACCATACAGGTTGTCGAACTTGGATTTGGTCACGCTGTCGTTGACGTTAATGGCAGGCACCGCCAGACGGCCTTCCTTGGCCATCTCATAGAGGCGCATCACGCCTGTGGTGGTTTCCTCGGAAATGCCCTTCACGCCTTCCATCAGCTCTGGATAATCTTCATGCATGATCACCGTGAGGTCGCCGCCGTCATCCAGGATCATATTCGGCACCCAGCCGTCCGGACCTTTGATGGTCTGGTGAATACACCAAACAGCTTCTTCTTCCGTCTCCCCTTTCCAGGCGAAAACAGGAATGCCGGAAGCCGCCATGGCCGCCGCCGCGTGATCCTGCGTTGAGAAGATGTTGCAGCTGGACCAGCGCACTTCGGCGCCAAGCGCTGTCAGTGTTTCAATAAGTACCGCGGTCTGGATTGTCATGTGCAGGCAGCCGGCGATGCGCGCGCCCTTGAGGGGCTGGCTCGCGCCGAACTCTTGGCGAAGCGCCATCAGGCCTGGCATCTCGGTTTCTGCGATTTTGATTTCTTTCCGCCCCCAGTCGGCAAGCGAAATATCTGCAACTTTATAATCGGTCATGGATTGATCCTGCTCTACACTTGGGCCAGCACAGATGCTGCGCGGCCGAACTCAAATTCGGCCCCTTATAGCAGGCAGGATTGAAAAGATAAAGATTTCTTTATATAATGAAGATTTGATACTTATTCATCTTCACCAAAACGGCTCGCCACCATGGCCGATAGGGCTTCGACAGCGGCGTAAGCGTCGTCCCCTTCCGCTGAAATTTCGATATCGTCGCCTTTGGCGGCGCCCAGCATCATCAACCCCATGATAGAGGTGCCAACTACGCTGACACCGTCCTTGGACACGGAGACAATAGCGTTATACCGCCCCGCTTCCGTTGCAAACCGGGCGGATGCTCTTGCATGAAGCCCGCGCGCATTGACAATGGTCACGCGCTTCTTTTCACCAGCTACTGCCATACTCACTTCTGTTTCACTCCCAAGCACCAGCGAAATGCTTCCCCGCACACCGCCATTTTTTTTCATCTTGTTCTGTTTTTGTCAGCGTCAGCCGCCCAAAACCTGGCTGGCTACGTTGATATATTTGACGCCTGCTTCCTTGGCAGCCGCCACCGATTCTTCGAGGGTCGACCCATGGCGAACGCTGGCCAGCTTGATCAGCATGGGCAGGTTGATTCCTGCGATTACCTCGGTCTTGCCTTTTTCAAGGAGCGAAATGGCCAAATTCGACGGCGTACCGCCAAACATATCGGTCAGCAGCACCACACCACTGCCGCTGTCCACTTCCTTGACTGCATCCATGATCTGCTGACGACGCAGTTCCATATCGTCGTCCGGCCCGATGCAAATGGCACGAATCTGCTCCTGTGCGCCAACCACGTGCTCCGTCGCGGCAACAAACTCGTCCGCCAACCGTCCGTGGGTCACCAACACCATGCCAATCATACACAAACCCTCTTTGTTCTTCTTTGCCCCAAGCCGAGCGTTAACCTATTGCGCGTCATCCCCGGCAATTTCCCGGTGGTAGAGATTGACGGCCATGCCGTCCAGTTTCATCCGCGCCGCAATGGTTTCCGCAACGGCCACAGAACGATGTTTGCCACCTGTGCAGCCAAATGCAAGCGTCAGATACGATTTTCCTTCCTGGCCGTATCGCGGCAACAGGAATTCCAGCAAATCTTCCACCTTGCTGATGAAGGGGTCGAACCCTTCGTCCGCCTTGACAAAATTGGCCACATCTTCTTCGCGCCCGGTGTGGGGCTTCAATTCCGGCACATAGTGCGGGTTCCTGAGGAACCGGACATCCAGCACCATGTCTGCGTCGCGCGGCACGCCGTGGGCAAACCCGAAAGACATGAAGGTCACAATGAGCTTCGGCAATGCTTCGCTTGCGAACCGGCCCAGAACCGTGCGGCGTGTTTCAGCGCCGGTGCGGCCCGTTGTGTCGATCAGGCCGTCCACATGGGGCCGGATATGCGACATCGTCTCGCGCTCGCGCCGGATGGCCTCGCGGAGCAAAAGCCCCTTGCCAAGCGGATGCAGCCGCCGGGTTTCCGAAAAACGTTTCATCAGTTCGTCATCAGACGCATCCATGAAAAGAACGTGCAGCGACAGGTCAGTGATCACGCGCAATCCCGTAATGGTCTTGGCGAACTGTTCGGGGGAGAAATGCAGGGTCCGGCTGTCGATACCTACCGCCAGCGGCGTCATGTCACCCGCACTGCGGGCCTCAGCCACAAGGCGTTCCAGCATCGTCAGCGGCAGGTTGTCGATGGCCTGATAGCCGATATCCTCAAAGGAATGCAGGGCGGAAGATTTGCCCGCACCCGAAAGCCCCGTCACGATTACCAGTTGTCGTTTATCGCCCGAAGCCTCAGCCATAGGTTATCCCTTTTTATAATCCTCGACACCCAACCCTAGCTGATCTGGATAACGGATTGCGAGTTCAATTTTCATGGGCGTGCTGGCATCAAAGGCATGAAGCCTGAGACAAGGCAACGAAACACCTTCAAGCTCTGCGAGGGACTGTTCCGGCAACCGCTCGACCGCGTCGGCGTCCACCAGATCCACCACCAGCTTCACGAGCGCGGTCTTGATTGCGGGAAGCGACATCACCCCAATACCGCGCACCTCGATCAGGCCATAGAGGGTGTCAGGTGCATGGCCGACAAGGCCGCGACTGCGAGCCTCCAGGAACACCTGGTCGTCCGCCACCAGCACCGCGCCCCGGTCCATCAGCCTGAGCGCCAGGTCTGATTTCCCGGCGCCAGATGGCCCGCGCAACAGCACACCGCCGCCCGCGAGATCTACCAATGTGCCGTGATGATTGTTCACTACTCCGTGCCCCTCTGCGGTTACCTGTGCGGTACCCCGTTATCGCTGTCCACCTTACGCGGACATGGGCAACTCTACGATAAAGCGGGCACCCAATACAGTCGCATTCTCGCCTGTGCGGGTTTCAGTGCGACTTTCAGTGCGGTTTTCAGCGCGGATGACACCCGAATGCGCTTCCACAACCTGGCGCGAGATAGCGAGCCCAAGACCCGAATGCTTGCCGAAGTCCTCGGCGTCAGGCCGCTCCGAATAGAAGCGGCTGAAGATTTTCTCCTCAGCGCCTTCCGGCAGGCCCGGGCCTTCGTCTTCAACCATCACAATCACCCAGCGGTCCTGACGCTCAAGCGTCACAGTGACTTTCGCGCCCTTGGGGCTGAAGCTGATGGCATTGTCGATCAGGTTCCGCCACACCTGGCCAAGCCGTGCCTCGACGCCCGCGATCATGAAGACGTTGGGTTCATAGCCTTCGAATACCACCTCAACGCCGCCACTGTTTTGCGTGGTCTCATAGGATTCCACCAGCACACCCAGCATGACGGCCAGGTCGACCGGCTCGGTCTGGGCGCGGGTCAGCTCCGCTTCAAGACGGGAGGCGTTGGAGATATCGGTGATCAATCGGTCGATGCGCTTCACGTCCTCGCGCAGGATGGCAAAAAGCTTGGCCTGCACGTCGGGTTTGTCGGTCATCGACAGGGTCTCTAGTGCGCTGCGCATGGAGGAAAGCGGGTTCTTGATCTCGTGCGCCACGTCGGCTGCGAACTGCTCCACCCGGTCGATCTGATTATAGAGCGCCTGCGTCATGTCAGACAAGGAACGCGACAGGTCGCCGATCTCGTCCATCCGCTCGGCAAACTCGGGGATATTTTCCTCGCGCCCGATGGCCTGGCGGACGCGCTCTGCCGCCCGCGCCAGCACCCGGATAGGCCGCACCAGCGTGCGCCCCAGGAAGAAGGACAGCAGCATGGTCAGGACCAGTGCGCCCAGGAAAACCTTCACTGTCAGCATTTGTTCCTGACGCACGATGGCGTCGATATCGTCGGTCTGGCTTGTCAGCAGCATCACGCCGAGGATGCGGCGGAAGCGCTGTACCGGTACGGCGATATTGATGATATAGCGGCCATCTTCACGCACCCTCAACTGGGTGGTGGTTTCGCCTTCAAGCGCCGCCATCACCTCGATGAAGTCTTCCCCGCGCATGCCCGGCCGGTCCACACTGTGCGGCACTTCAATGTCTTCGGTGATGCTGTCCAGCAAGCGGTGAACCGCATCTTCAAGCTGTTCCCCGAAGCTGACCTGGGCATCCAGCGCCGGCAGTTCTTCTTCGATCAGTCGCTTGTCACCCGCGAGGAACCGGCTGTCCGCAATCATGCGGCCATCGGTGGCGAAAAGGCGGGCGCGATTGTCGGTGGGACCTACAAGGCGGGTCAGGATCTGGCGCGCGGGCGCCAGGTCAATGTCCACGGCCTCCGGCCCGCCAGCCGCCGACTCCCCAAGTGCACCCGCGATAATCCTGGCCTGCACGGTCAGCGTGCGGATACGTTCGCCGATCAGGTTGGCGCGGAATTGGTTCAGATACAGCACACCGCCCACCAGGATTATGAGCGCAATGGCGTTGACCACCATGATGCGCACCATCAGGGGCGACAGGCCGCGCGAATAGTGACGCGGCCGCGCAGATTGCTTTGCGCGGCCCCGGCGATCCGGTCCTGATTTTCTTTTATGCTCGGCGTTTGTCATACATATGTGCTGATCATGTCATGCACAAAGCTTAGTCGTCGCTGTAGCGGTAGCCAACACCATAAAGCGTTTCGATCGCATCAAAATCGTCAGCCACGGCCCGGAACTTCTTCCTGAGCCGCTTGATGTGGCTGTCGATCGTGCGGTCATCCACATAGACATCGTCGGAATAGGCGGCATCCATCAACTGGTCGCGGCTTTTCACGTGCCCGGGGTGTTGCGCCAGGGTTTTCAGGATCAGGAATTCAGTCACCGTCAGGGTCACGTCCTTGCCAGCCCAGGTTACGCGGTGACGCATGGGGTCCAGCACCAGGCGGCCGCGTTCCATCACCTCGTCACCGGGCTCAGCCACCACCTCTTCAGGCTCGCGCCTGTTCATTTCCATACGGCGAAGGAGCGCGCGGATACGTTCAATCAGCAGGCGCTGGGAGAACGGCTTGCCAATATAATCATCAGCGCCCATCCGGAGGCCCAAGAGCTGGTCGATTTCCTCATCCTTGGACGTCAGGAAAATCACCGGCATATCCGTCACTTCCCGAAGTTTCCTGAGAAGCTCCATCCCGTCCATGCGCGGCATCTTGATGTCGAGAACTGCAAGGTCGGCCGGATTTTTGGACAAGGCTTCCCATGCCTTCTGCCCGTCCGGGTAGGTACGCACGCGGAAGCCTTCGGCCTCAAGCGCGATTGTCACCGATGTCAGGATGTTCCGGTCGTCGTCAACCAGTGCGATTTGTGCTGTCATAGTGTCCCCTCAAATCCGGCGAATCCAGGTCGTTCCCCTTGGCCCGCCGGCCGCTTTTATCCATTCTGGCTATTGCAGGGGATTCTGGTCCCCGACATGAAGCCCTGTCAAGGTTAAGCGTTAGGCTGACTTTAAGTCCAAAAAAAGGCGCGGAATGGACGCTCCGGGGGCAATTCGGGCTGACTGTCGGAAAATATCCAATCCCAAGAGTCCAAATGCTTTTCGGGACTTAGCATTTTGACAGCGCTATCATTTTGAAATCATTAAGATTCTGGTTGATTTTGGGGGGTATATCCGCAAGTTTATCGGCCTTCCCGAGATGGGTCGGGACAACAATTGACCAGGGCCTGCACGCGCGCGTGATTATCATAAAGAGCCCGGCATGAATTGCTCCGGAAAGCTAGCCCGGAGCGCCCCAATAAATCACTTGGAGGACAAGACGTTGCAAGTCTTTGGCGCCTGTCTAAGCACCGTCGGTCTAGATGCCCAGGGCATCCTTGACACCGGTAATCAATACTGGAACCTGGGCACAGAAGCCCTTTATGAAGAATCGATTCGCCGCGGCGAAGGCCAAATTGCAAAAGATGGCCCGCTTGTGGTGAAAACCGGCAAACACACCGGCCGGTCTGCAAGCGACAAATTCACCGTTCGCGACGCAATGACCGAAGACACCATCTGGTGGGGCGACACCAACCGCGCCATGACCCCGGAACAGTTCGATACCCTGCACGCAGCGTTCCTTGCCCACATGAAAGGCAAGGATCTTTTCGTTCAGGACCTGTGGGGCGGCTCTGATCCAGAGCACCGGGTGGCCGTTCGCACCGTCGGCGAATACGCCTGGCACAGCCTGTTCTGCCGCACCATGCTGGTGCGTCCAGAGGAAGAAGAGCTGAAAAGCATGGCGCCTCAGTTCACCGTGATCAACCTGCCAAGCTTCCGCGCTGACCCGGAAACCATGGGTTGCCGGTCTGAGACGGTGATTGCGGTAAACTTCTCCAAGGGCCTCGTGCTCATCGGCGGCACCGAATATGCGGGCGAGAACAAGAAGTCTGTCTTCTCCATTCTCAACTACCTGCTGCCTGTGAAAGGCATCATGCCGATGCACTGCTCTGCCAACATCGGCCCTGAGGGCGATGTAGCCATCTTCTTCGGCCTGTCCGGCACCGGCAAGACCACGCTTTCGGCCGACAGCTCCCGCACCCTGATCGGGGACGACGAGCACGGCTGGTCTGACGACAGTGTGTTCAATTTTGAGGGCGGTTGCTACGCCAAGATGATCAATCTGTCCGCGGAAGCAGAGCCTGAGATTTACGCCACCACCCGCCGCTATGGCACCATCCTTGAAAATGTGGTGATGTGTGAGCATACTCGTGAGCTGGACCTGGACGACAACACGCTGGCTGAAAACACCCGCGCGGCCTACCCGATCCACTTCATTCCGAACACGTCTGAAGAAAACCGCGGCGGCAAGCCAAAGAACATCATCATGCTCACCGCTGATGCGTTCGGCGTGTTGCCTCCGATCGCGCGTCTGACGCCTGAGCAGGCCATGTATCACTTCCTTTCGGGTTACACCGCGAAAGTGGCTGGCACCGAGATTGGCGTAAAGGAGCCCCAGGCGACCTTCTCAACCTGCTTCGGCGCACCTTTCATGCCGCGTCACCCAAGCGTGTACGGCGACCTTCTCCGCAAGAAAATCGCGGAAGGCGGCGTGAACTGCTGGCTTGTGAACACCGGCTGGACCGGTGGCGTATACGGCGTCGGCAACCGCATGCCGATCAAGGCGACCCGTGCCCTGCTGCACGCGGCGCTCGACGGTAGCCTTAATACCGCACCAATGCGCATCGACGAGAACTTCGGCTTCGAGGTTCCTGTGGAAGTGCCGGGCGTTGACCAGGCGATCCTGCATCCACGGGAGACCTGGGCAGACAAGGATGCCTATGATGCCAAAGCCGAGCATCTCGTTGGCCTCTTTATCAAGAACTTTGAAACCTTCGCGTCCCATGTGGATGACAGCGTGCTGGCCGCAAGCCCACGCCAGACGGCAAAAGCCGCCGAATAAGCGTTTCAGAGATTAGAAATCAGGAAAGCGCGGGACCCAGGCCCCGCGCTTTTTTATTTGCCTCCCAATCTATCCTTCAGGAAGTCGATTGCCAGACGCACCTTGCGCGGCACAAACGCGCGGCCGGGATAGAGAAGCCATGCGGCAGTATCGAAGCCAACAGCCGCCACTTCATGGTGTGGGAACAGGTTGACGAGCCGACCGTCCCGAAGCGCATCGTCCACCAACCAGTTTGCCAGCAGCGTGGGGCCAAGCCCCATAACCGCCGCTTCCTTCAATGCCAGAACCGAACTCATGGTGATATTGCCCCTGACCGGCACCGCCACTTCCTTCCCACCAGCTTGCCGGAACCGCCATGCATCGCGAAAACCATTCAAGTCCAGCCTGAGGCAATCGTGCAGCGACATGGTTTCCGGCACCTTCGGCAAACCGTTCATGGCGACCCAATTTGGGCTGGCAACCACGTGGAAACGCGTGGCCATCAGCCGCGTGGCCATCAGGTCTCCCGCCACCTGACTGCCCAGCCGGACAGCTAGGTCCACCCGTTCGGCAACCAGATCCACACGGCGGTCCGTCAACAACAGGTCCAGCCCCAGTTTCGGATACGCATCCCTGAAGGCAGGCAACAGGGGCACCAGCTTGGCCTGGCCGAAAGCCACGGACGCCGAAAGACGCAGTGTCCCTTCCGGCTCACTGGACAGGGCCTTGGCCTCGTCCTCCGCCCGCTTCAATTCATCCACTGCCAAAGCAGACCGTTCCAGGAACAAGGCGCCTGCTTCGGTCAGCCGCATCTGTCGGGTAGAACGGTGGAACAGCCGAAACCCCAGCATCGCCTCAAGCCCGGCAACCGACCGCGACACCGCCGACGGGTCGCGGTCAAGCTGACGGGCGACCGCTGCAAAACTGCCATGTGCCGCCACCAACTGGAAAAGTTCGATATCCTGCGTATTCATTCATGCATAATACGCATGAATATTGTGAAAAACTATCAGTTAATAATATTCTTGATCATCAATATAGTGGCCCAACCAGTTACACAGCTCAAGGATGAAGGACCCCCAATGCACCCCGACCTGACCGGCCAGACAGCCATCATCACCGGTGCCAGCCGTGGTATCGGTGCTGCCACCGCCCTCGAACTGGCATCCCGCGGCGCTGCCGTCGTCGCCGCCGCCCGCACCGCTGAGCCAATCGAGACGTTGGCCGAAAACATCCAGGCTGCCGGCGGCAAAGCCATCGCCGTCCCCTGCGATGTCAGCCAGTATGCGCAAATTGCTTCCCTTGCCGACACGGCGTTGGCAGCGTTCGGAAAAATCGATATCCTTGTCAACAATGCCGGCACCATCGACCCGATCGCACGGCTATCGGACAGTGACGCGGACGCCTGGGGGCGTGTGGTCGATATCAACCTGAAAGGGGTGTATCACGGCCTGCGAGCGGTACTGCCGGTGATGGAAGCGCAGGAAAGCGGTGGCATCATCGTCAACATCAGCTCAGGCGCTGCAACAGGCGCCCTTGAGGGCTGGAGCCATTACTGCGCAACAAAAGCCGCCGTTCTTGCGCTCACACGCTGTGCCCACAAGGAGTATGGCCACAAGGGTATCACTGTCGTCGGCTTAAGCCCCGGCACTGTCGCAACCGACATGCAGCGCGCGATCCGCACCTCGGGCATCAATCCTGTCAGCCAGATTGACTGGGATAACCATATCCCGGCCGAGTGGGCTGCAAGAGCAGTCGCTTACCTGTGCGGCGGCGCGGGCCGCAATTTTGCGGGGACGGATTTTTCCATCAAGACGGATGAGGGGCGGCGGCTCGTCGGGCTTGCAGCATAGAGCTGCCGGCCTCAAGGCTAACCCGCCTCGATCTCGTGCTTGATACGGATGCGGTCCTGGGGAGAGACACCCAAAAGGCCCGCGACTTTCGCCAGCACGTTCTCTTCAAAATTATCGATATGCTTGTCGGCGAAGGCCACCCGCCACAGCAGGCGCACGATGTCCTGCCGTCCTTCGTTATCCAGTTCCTTGGCAATGGTGCGGGTGAAGGCATACAGGCAGGTGGCGTCTGACTGATCGCGCTCGGCGCGGGTGAGCAGTTCGGCTGCCTCAAGGTTTGTCAGGCCAAAATGCTCTTTCACACAGGCTTCAAGCTGGTCGCGCTCATCGGATGTGAACTCACCATCGGCCTTTGAAACCTGCACCAGAAGCGCGGCGGTCGCAAGCTCAAGCCCCGAAGGGCCGGTCTCCGTCTCGCCCTTAAGGCCCAGGATTTTGCTGATTTTCTCAAACATGGCTACTCCTTTACCACGGCCCTAGATGGTCGGGCCCTTCATACATAGGGCCGACACCCGGCCGTTCCAACGACTGATGCGATGGGCCGCACCATAGCTGCGACAGGCGACAGGGCCAAGAAGGGAGTCTAACCAGCGTGGGCGAATTGAGGGTCTTTGGCCAGGCGTTCCGGCGAGAAGCTAATGGTGATGCAGGTACCCTCGCCAAGCTTGCTCTTGATATCCAGGTCGCCGCCATGCTGGCGCACGAGCACACCGCTCAGGGGCAGGCCAATACCAACGCCTGCGTTGCGCCTGCGGCGCTCGCTGTCCACCTGTCCGAAGCGCGACAGCACCAGCGGCAGGTCCGCTTCGGCGATCCCGAGGCCGGTATCCTCAACGTCAATATGAAGGCCTGCGTCATCCGTGCGCATACGGATGGTGATCCTGCCTTTTTCAACATTGAACTTGATGGCGTTATTGACCAGGTTGATCAGCACCTGCCTGATCTTGCGCTCGTCGCCCAGCAGTTGCGGCAGTTTCTTCTGGCACTCCAGCCTCATGGTCACGTCATGCTGTTCAGCCAGCACGGAAAGGATATTCATGACTTCCTCCGCGAGCGCCACCAGATCGATGGGATCCGCCTTGACGTCATCCACCCCGGCTTCGATCCGCGCAAGGTCCAGAAGGTCGTCAACCAGCTCCAGAAGGTGGGTGCCGGACGCGTGGATATCGCGGGCATAGTCCTTGTAAAGCGCGTTCCCGAGCTTGCCGAGAAGCTCGCGCGACATCAGCTCGGAAAAGCCGATGATGGCATTCAGCGGTGTCCGAAGCTCGTGACTGAAAGTGGCCAGGAAATGGCTTTTGGCGTTCGATGCCTGCTCCGCGTCCTTGAGCGCCACATCAAGCGCAAGCGCCCTGTTCTGCAAGTCGCGGTTAGTGTCTTCAAGGCTCGCCATCAGGGCGTCGCGCTCATGCTCAAGGCGCCGGGCCTGCACCACAAATGCGTGGGCGTGCATCATGATCACGGCGAAGATGATGAACTGGGACCACTCAAGCGACGAGGCCACAACACCCGTGACGGACAGGATTTCATAGGCACCGTAAATCAGGCCACCAAGGCTGACAGAAATGGCTTCCCGGCGTGCTTCGGGGGTTTTGATGCTGGCATGAAACACTGAATAGATCACCATGAGGATGATCGACATCCACAGGATCTGCACCGGCTCGCGCGTCAGCGTGATAGTGCCCGGCGCCATGAAGGGTGTCACAAACAAAGCGAAAGCCATCATGGCGCAGGAAATCCCGATGATCACGTTGTCGATCAGGAGCCTTTTGCCGGACCTGAGAAGGTCGGTCACGAACAGATAGTAGGCGAAGGCGATGAAATAGAGCGACAGATATTCAAGATCATATTTGCGCGCCAGGCTGAAGGACGGCAGATAATCCCAGATCAGGTCACTGACGAAGGCGGCACGGACAGCCGCCGCAATGGCCAGAAGGGCAAAGAACATATGCGACCGCGATGTGCGCCGCTTGTAGCCCATGACAATGGCGGCAACACCCACGAACATCAGCACGATCACAAGCGCGCTGGGCAGCCCGGTCGCGCGGTTCCCCATGGCGGCCAGGCGCCACCTGAGGTCCAGAAGCGGCACCTCGATCATGCCGCCCTGCTTGTGGATATAGTTTGAAAGCTGGATCACCAGTGTGAATTTTTGGGTGCCATATGGCAGGGCGATCATCGGCGTAGCCGGATTTGCCACCACCTGTTCGCCTTCGGGTTCCAGCTCACCGTTCTTGAACAAAAGCCAGGTCTGCGGTGATCCGTCTGCATTCTGCCCCACCGCATAGATATGCGAGACAGACCGCAACGTGCCCATCGAGAAGGCATAGGCATTGTCGTCGTGGGGCAGGACAATTTCCCGGCAGTAGGTGGCTTTGCCGTGGCCGGTGGCCAGGCTGGTGGTGAAAGCAGGACCCCACACATCAGGGGCAGAAATGGCCTCAGAGTCGCCTTTGCCGCACGCAGCAGCCGCCAGGCTGGCTGGTGCCACGATCTGATCCCGGTAAACAAACCAACCGTCTTTGAGCCGCATGGGGCCATCGGTGTCCGATGCTGCAGGGGGGCCAGATGTGTCGGACGCAGGTTGCTGCGCCTGTACGCCCAAAGCCATGAAAAGCACCGCAAGCCATGCTAGCAGCCATCGCTGCCCGCGTGCGGGACCTGACATCACAAAATCCGGTTTACCAAAATGCATCACACACCTCACGGCGTGCACTGACGGCCACCCAATCACCAGGCAGCCATCCGGTCACGTCCGGGTCAACTGTCCCCCAAGTTGGTTAGTCTGCACCAGCAAGCCTTGGTGTGGCAAGAAATTGAGTCTTAACGGCCCCTCTGCGGCGCACCTTGTGCCCTACCCCACCGTGTAGGACAGGGTCCGGGAAATGTGCGCAAACGGGCGCCCGCTTTCGTCCGCCCAGGCGTTGAAGGCCGCCTGCACAGCGCGCATGGCACCCTTGCCTGTCGGGGCCTTGTCCACCACGCCTTCACGGATCAGCGCGGTTACCACGTCTGTTGAAAGTGCCCAGCCGTCGCGCCCCAGGAACCGCAGGAAAATCTGCCCGGTCATGCCGCCCAGACGGCCACCGCGCTTCTTCAGCATCTCCAGAAGGCCAACAAAGTCCTCTGCCGGCCAGTCGGCAATGCATTTGGCGGCGGAGCCATATTCATCTTCAAGATCACACACCAGGATGGCATTGTCGCGCACGGTCAAAATCTTCGGGCCGTTCCTGACGATACGAGTGTCCTTCAACAGGCTGTCGAGGTCGTCATCGGACATGAATTTCCAGCGCACCGGCACGAAGCCCTCGAACGCTTCCTCAAAGCCCGGCCATTTCTTTTCAATCACCTTCCAGCTGAAGCCCGCCTGGAACACAGACCGGGTCATGCCCGCTAGGATCCGGTCGCTCGGGACGGCATAGATTTCCTCTGCCGTCTTGATTTCGGGCAGCATAGTTTCCACCACTTCCGCGCCGCCTTTGCGGTCAGCCGCCATCTCGAAAATTTCTGCAAATGTGCGCATGATTGTCCCTCGCTATTATTTGGTCGCATGCTACCCCGGTAGGTGGGTGCGGTCCATAGCCTGACGCTTTAGTGAACGATCCTGAAAACATAGCGTGATGCTCTTGCAGATTCAGACGCTCTTCCTATTTTATAAAGAAATTAATTTAATAAAAAGGCAGCCCCATGGATCTCAATCAAGTCACACTCGGTGCAATCAATCTTGATGACAGCATCGCTTTTTACAAGACCCTTGGGCTGCGCCTGATTGTCTTCAGTGAAAACCATTACGCCCGGTTTGAACTACCGTCTGGCAACGCCACCTTGTCCCTTCACAAGGTCGACGGCGCTTCCACCGACACAGGGGCCGGCCTGGTCTATTTCGAAGTCGCGGATGTGGATGCCGAAGTGTCACGGCTGGAGGCGGCGGGCATTGTTTTTGACACCCAACCTGTGGACCAGCGCTGGCTGTGGCGCGAGGCTTATCTTTCGGATCCGGCAGGGAACCGGCTGTGCCTTTATCACGCGGGCGTCAACCGACGCTACCCACCCTGGCGTGTAAACGGGTAAGGAAGTTTGGTCTCCAACTGGACGATTGCGGCTTCATGCATTATATCAGCCTTTCGCCACCCAGTGTCCCATCGAGGGATTGGGGTGGTTCCTTGCAGAAAATTGTTCCAAGTTGAGTTAAACTGAGCACATGGCGAACGACTATATCAAAAGCTTTGGGTTCCCCCGCTGGGGTGAATATGGCCGCGACAAGGACGCGGAGCCTGTGCGCATGTGCGACTATTCGGGCTGCGCGGAAAAAGGCGCGCATCCGGCACCCAAGTCACCCGGGTCGTCCGAGCGCTGGTATTTCTGCCGCCCGCACGCCGCGGAATATAACCGCAACTGGGATTTCTTCCAGGGTATGAGCGATGACGAAGCCCAGCGTCATATGAACGACGGCAGCGAATCATCCGACGCCTTCGCCAGCGCCCGCACGTTCGAATGGGGCGGCGCCATGGACGACGATGGTTATACCACCACTGAGAACGCGGCCTATGACGCGCTGGAGCTGGACCCCGGCGCCGGCCAGGACGAACTGAAGAAACAGTACCGCAAGCTAGCCAAGATCTATCACCCGGACGCCAACCCCGGTGATCCGGCGGCCGCCGAGCGCTTCCACCAGATCCAGAGCGCCTACGACCTGCTCAAGGACAAAAACGCCTAGGCGGCCTCAAGCGGAATCTTGAAGCCTTCCTTGAAGGTATCGATCGCCACGATGGTCTCGAACCGCCCGATGGAGGGGTTGGAGAAGAGATATTCGCGCGTAATGCGGTCAAAATCCTTCATATCCTTGACTGTCATGATCAGCACGAAATCTGTCTGCCCGGTAACATAATAGCACTGCTGCACCTCAGGCACGCTGGCCATCTGCTGCTTGAATGTCTCGATTGTCGCCGCGCCCCCACAGGAAAAGCACACCTGCACAATCAGGGTTGTCCGGCCGCCGAGTGATTTAGGGCACAGAATGGCGACTTCTTTCTTGATAGTACCATCCTCGCGCAGCTTCTTGATGCGCCGCTGGGTCGCCGCAGGTGACAGGCCGACCTTTTCGGCAATCACCTCGGACGTCTGGCGGCTGTTTTCCTGAAGCTCGTTGAGGATTTTGATGTCAAAATTATCGATTTCAGACATTTGGGTATTTTTTCCGCATATATTTTCTAAATTAGGACGAACTTTATCATCAAAATGCAAAATTTGCGAAGAATAAACGCGTCGCAGTCGCCATATTACTGAAAACAAGAAAATAGCAGCAGGATAGAAAAATGACCGATCATGTTCAGAGCGCTCCCGCACTTGGCGCCATCTCCGTCCCGGCCGTGCCGCTTATCGGCATTGTATGCGGCCTGTCTGCCGCTTTCATCTGGGGCACATGGCCGGTCGTGACGTCCATCGGCGTCAATGCAGATGCCCTCAGCCCTTTCCACATTGTGCTTCTGCGCTTTGCCGTTGCGGGCCCACTGCTTTTGCCCTTTGCCTTTCGCGGCCGACCTGGCCTCAGGGAATGGGGGCAGGCTTTCGTGATGATGCTGGGCGCGGGCTTTACCTATAGCCTGGTGGTTTCCAGCGCCTTCCAGTATGCGCCCGCGGGCCACGGCGGCGTGATCATCCCCGGCACCATGCTGGTAACCAGCCTCATCCTCGCGCATTTCTGGTTCGGTGAAAAAATCACGCGCGCCCGAGCCATCGGCGCGGCGGCCATCCTGGTCGGCCTTATCTGCCTGGCGGGCGGCGGCATCACGCCATCGCTGAAGGGGGACCTTTTGTTCATGGCTGGCGGCTTCCTGTGGGCAGGCTATACCTTCTTCGTTCGCCTATGGCCCACGAATGGCCTTGTTATTGCAGCACGCGTGTCCGTTCTGTCACTCCTCCTGGTGGCGGTCGGCAGCCTGTTCGGCTTTGCTGATGGCATCACAAGCGTCTCCACCGAAACGCTGCTGACACAGGGCCTGTGGCAGGGTGTGGTATCGGCGATCTTGGCGCTTGTCCTGTTCAACAAGGCTGTCGGATACCTGGGCACCAGCCGGGCGGCGACGCTGAATGCGCTGATCCCTGTCGTGGCCGTTATTCTTTCATTTTTTGTACTGGGTGAGGAACCGACACCCGTTGAGCTTCTGGGACTTGTTGCCATCATCGGCGGCATCGGCGTCGCCATGGGCCTACGCCCGCGCAAAGGAAAAAACTCGTGAGCGGCGGCTGGCCCGCGCTTGTCAAAGGATGACATCAACCCCGGCTGAGCCCCAAAGCAACATCAGCTGGCCGATCTGGAAACAAAAATAACAGAACCCCTCCTGAGAAAGCTGAACCTCCCATTCAGGCATACTCAGGCCCTTATCCCCGAGCATGGCCCCTGGCCGGCTCGGGTTTCTTTTTTCGGGGTTTCTTTTTTCAGAGTGCCGCGCGGTAGCTCTCAAGGGAGGCCTTCTGGACGCCATCAGAGGCGAAGTTCCCGGGCGCCAGCCAGGCGCGAAAGGCCGCCTTGAGGGCAGGCCATTCACCGTCCAGCATGGAATACCAGGCGCTGTCGCGGTTGCGTCCCTTCACCACCATATCCTGCCGGAACGTGCCTTCATACGTAAAGCCGAAGCGGATGGCCGCACGCATGCTGGCGGCATTGCCGTCGTCGCATTTCCATTCGAACCTTCGGTATCCCAGGTCGTCGAACACATGGGCCGCCATCAGGCAGATGGCTTCGCTGGCGATGCGCGTGCGCTTGAGCTTTTCGCCAAAGGCCACACATCCCACCTCGGCGCTACCGAAGGCTTCGCGGATGCGCATGTAGCTGGCCATGCCAAGGATTTCCGCACTGACCGCATCGCGGATCACCATAGTGCGCCAACCGCCATGCTGGCGGATGGCCTCAAAGGTGGTCTCAAACGCCTCAGCCCCGTCTTCGAATGGGCCGACGGGCATATAGTCCCAAAGGGTGCAGTTATCCGTGCCTGCCACCGCGGCATAGAGCCCGTCACGGTGCTGCTCCCAATCCAGCGGCTCCAGCCGCGCATAGTGGCCCTGAAGCGCCGCGTCGCCTGGCGCCTTACAGCCGGCCCAACCCTTTAGGCTCACGTTGGTCATACCGTCCATGCTCTATCTCTTTTCCGGTGGGATGGTCTTGATGGTCTGGGCGTAGGCCTTGTGGGCATGCGCGTCCACAGGCTTCAGCACTCGCCTGTCGCTCGGTTGCTGTTTGTCGCGTGATACGCCCGTACGCCACTCTGTGGTCGGACGGACGGGACGTGGCACGAAACCGCCGCCACAGTTGGGGCACACGTTTTCAAGCACGCTATCCACGCAGTCCGCACAGAAGGTGCATTCGTAGGAACAAATCATGGCGTCGGTTGCGTCCGGTGCCAGGTCCTTGTCACAATGCTCACAGTTCGGCCTGATCTCCAGCATCTGTCACCCCTATCTGTTGTTCCAGTCATAGCCCGGCATCAGGCGGTGATTGAGCGCCGCGCGCACCCCTTCAGGCGCCCCCACCGGACCGCGCTGCTGGGTCGTCAGCGGAATGTGGCCGGACCAGATCGGCCAATCCACATCTTCGGTGTCGCCGTCACCCGGCCCACCACCCCGCACCTTGGCCGCGGCATCGGTAATTTCCATCACCACCAGCGCCGTTGCCTTGCGCTCCTGGCTCGTGATAGGCCTCAGCTGCGCCCAACGCCCGGGGGCGATCTGTTCGAAAAACAGCTCCATCTGGCGGTCAAATTCTGCCGCGTCGGTCACCAGCTCGGGGCGGCCATAGCAGATCACCGAGCGGTAATTGGCGCTTGTGTTGAAGGCCGACCGCGCCAGCACCAGCCCGTCAAGGTGGGTAACGCTGACACACGCTTCCTTGCCGCTGGTTACCTCAAGGATCATCCGGCTTTTCGAAGCCCCGTGCCAATAAAGCCGGTTGCCTTCCCGCCAGTAACTTGTGGGGATAATCTGCGGTTGGCCGTCCATTTCATAGGCCACATGGCACAGGAAATGGCTGTCGAGGATACTGTGCACGGTTGCCTCGTCATAATGGGCGCGCTTGTGGCCGCGCTTTACTCGGTTTCGCTCTTTGATCGTGAACTCGGGCATGTCTTTATTCTCTGAACTTTGCCAGCTTCAGCACTGGACATGGCCCCAGCATGCGATAATATTGATCCCACAAGAAGGTCCAATTTGTGTTTTTTGAAGGGTCCAATAATGGCCAGTGCCAATGCCCGCCGCCGCACAGACCGGATGGTCGAAACCCTGCTGACCCCGGGCCTGAACCCTGAAAGCGACAAGCCTCTCAATGAACAACTGATGCTTTTGCTACAGGACGCCATCCTGAAGGGCTTCCTGCACGCGGGAGACCGCCTGCCCGCCAGCCGCGCCATGGCCAGCCGCCTCGCGCTATCGCGCAACACGGTACTGGCGGCCTATGACCAACTGACAGCGGAGGGATACCTGGAAAGCCGCGTGGGCGCGGGCACCTTTGTCAGCAGCGACCTGCCGGACCATTACCTGACCGTGGGAACCAGGGATCACGCGACGGCGGCCGAGCGCGAAGAGCGCACCATCCGACCGCTTTCGGGCATGCCTGCGCTGGACCAGTTCCCCTTCGCGCTTTGGGGCCGCCTTGCGGGCCGGGTGTGGCGCCACGCCACCGAACATGAATTGCAGCATAACGACCCGGCCGGCTACCGGCCGCTGAGGCAGGCCATCGCCGATTATCTGCAGGCTGCGCGCGGCGTTGTGGCGGATGCCGACCAGATCATGATTACGTCCGGGCTTCAGCAGGGGTTGAAGTTCGTGGCCGAAAGCATCGTGCCGCACGACCGCACAGTAATCCTGGAGGACCCCGGCTACCCCGGCATCCTGAGGACCGCCGAATATCTGCCGCACCCCGTTGCCTTCACGGGCGTGGACGAAAGCGGCGCCATGGTCCCGCACAAAACCGGGGAAACCCCGGGCATGCTGCTGGTGACGCCCAGCAGGCACTATCCGCTGGGATCCACCATGCCGGTCAGCCGGCGGCTCGAGCTTCTGGAATGGGCGAGAGAGACAGGTGCCTATATCGTCGAAGATGACTATGACAGCGAATTCCGCTATGGCGGGCGGCCTGTCCAGTCCCTGCAGGGGCTGGATGGCGGCAGGCAGGTGATCTATGGCGGCAGCTTTTCCAAGTCGCTGTTCCTGTCGCTCCGGATCGGCTACCTGATCCTGCCGCGGGACATCGCGCCCACCGTGATCCGCCACCGGGAAAAGACCGAGAGCTTCCCGCCGCTCAGCGACCAGATGATCCTGGAGCGCTTCATCGCGGACGGGCATTTCGCCCGGCACCTCAGGCGACTGCGCGCGCTTCACAAGGTGCGCCTGCAGTGCTTCTTTGAAAGCGCGCGCCAGATCGCGGGCGACTATTTCACTTTTGTTCGTACAGATGCGGGACTTCATGTGGTGGGGCTGGCGGGCGCTGCCCTGCGGCGGATCGATGATGGAGAAACCGCCAAAGCCGCCCACCGCAGCGGCCTTGGCGCCGTGCCGCTTTCAGGCACATACAATCATGCCCCGGCGCAAAAGGGACTTCTGTTCGGCTTCGCCAACATCCCGGAAGCAGACATGCCTGTGCGGCTGGGGCAATTTGTCCGGGAACTAGATGAAATTACAGGCTTTTAATAGCAGGCGCACCATAGTAGCCTAGGGCCCAGATCGGCACCCGAGCGTGGCAGGCCCCTGTTTTCCCTGCCGCCCGTTGCCGCACCAGGAGGGGTACATGATCCGAAAACATGCCTTGGCCGCCACAATGGCCATCATCGGCACCGCGACAGCAGCATCCGCGCTTCAGCAAAGCATGAGCTTTGGCCAGAACTGGAGCTACAGCGGCAGTGACGGCCCGAACAGTTGGTCGTCTGTTTCACCTGCCTGTGGTGCGGGCATGCAATCGCCTATCGTGATTTCAGGCACCGAGCCCGCAGTGATGCACCGGCTTGAAACGCTGTACCGCGTGACACCTGTCGCGACCCATAATGATGGCCGCACCGTGCGCCAGAACTATGCCCCCGGCAGCGTCCTGCGGGTGGGCAACAAGATCTTCGTCCTGAAAGAGTTCCACTTCCACACGCCAGCGGAACATCAGGTGCTGAACACCACTTTCCCGATGGAAATCCAGTTCACCCACCAGGCCATGGATGGCGAGATGGCCATCGTGTCTGTCCTGGTGACGGAAGGCGCCACCAACGAGGCGGCTGAAGAGCTGCTGCCGAACCTGCCGATTGAACCGGAACAGGGTGTCAACCTGCCGAACGTGAAAATCAATGCCCGGGACTTCATGCCCCAGGAAAAGGACTATTACCGCTACATGGGGTCCTTGAGCCATCCGCCCTGCACACCTGGGGTGAACTGGTATGTGCTCAAGACACCTGTCGAGTTCTCCGCCGACCAGATCAAACTGGTGAAAGGCATCGTTGGCACCAACAACCGCCCGGTCCAACCGCGCGACAACCGGATCATCCTCGATGCGCAGCCTCAATAAACAGGGCATGGCCATCACCGCAAAGGGCGCAGGCTTTGCGCTGTCCCTTCTGCTCGTCGCCGCCTGCTCAAGCGGCCCATCTGGGCCCAAGCCCACCGCAGGCGCCAAGCGCGCACCCACGCAGGTGGCGAACGCCTTGTGTGAGGGCCGCGCGGCTGATGCCGTCGACATGTTGAGCGCCGAACCCCTGTCGGGGCCGGTGGACCGTTTCTTCACGGCGCTTGCGATGGAAAAGAGCGGCCATCCGGTATCCGCCCGGAAAATCTATGCGTCGCTGATGACGTCCGGCGCGACGGACCCTGTCTATCTGGACTGCGGCAGCGAACTGCTGGCGAACGGCACTGTATCAAGCGAGGCCGCGCGTCGCCTGGCGCTGATCGCACAGGACCTCAGGTCCCTTGACGTGGCCACAGCCCGTCCGCAGCATCTGCATGAAGGTCTCCCAACCCTGGACGGCGGCAACGGCGTCAGCGCAGTCCGGCCGTCAAGCGGCTTTTCCAGCACGCCGATGTCTGTCTTCCGGCCTGGGTCCACCTCGCCACTTGGGCGCTGGTTCGCGCACCTGGAATCCTACAAGTCCTACCAGTCCGCCCAGGAAAACAAGCCGACGCTTGAAGCCAAATACCCCTCCCTGACAGGCTATATAGACCAGTGGGAAGTGAATGTGGCAGGCGGTGTTGTGCGCCTTGGCGTACGACTGGATGACAGGGCGGATGCCCGCCGTCTTTGCCAGCAGGTCAAAAGCAACGGCGACTATTGCGCGGTGCTTGATACCTCGCCCTAAACCTTGGTTTCAGGGCTTTTTCGCCCACCAAAGATTCCTCTAGCCACTGGGGCGCCTTCTTTCTATGATGGCGCCCAATTTGCGCATGGGTCGTGATCCTGCGCTATATAACACAGTAACCTGGGGAGAGGGCATTATGGCTGGAGCAGCACAACACGCTCATTGGTCATCGCGCTGGGCATTTATCATGGCCGCTGTTGGTAGCGCCGTGGGCTTGGGCAATATCTGGAAATTTCCATATGAAGCAGGTGAAGGCGGCGGCGGCGCGTTCGTCCTGGTTTACCTGCTTTTCGTTTTCTTTATCGGCACACCGATGCTGGTGGCAGAGCTTTCGCTTGGGCGGCGTGGGCAACTGTCTCCGATCGGGTCGATGAAAAAGATCGCACAGGATGAAAAGAAAAGTCATTGGTGGAGCCTGATCGGCTGGTCGGGCGTGGTTGGCGCCTTTATCGTGATCAGCTTCTATTCGGTCGTGGGCGGCTGGACACTGGCATATATGGTCAAGGCCGCGATGGGCGCCTTCAGCGGCATTGACGCCGCGGTGGCACAGAGCACCTTTGTCGGCTATATTTCCGACCCGGTCATGACGCTGGTGTCCCACTTCGCCTTTATGGCCATCACCATTTTCATTGTGGCAAAAGGCGTACAGGGCGGCCTTGAAAAGGCCGTCACGGTGTTGATGCCTGCGCTATTCGTGATCCTCATTATCCTGGTGATCTATTCCGGCTTTACCGGCGACTTCGCAAAGGCGGTCGACTTCCTGTTCAACCCGGACTTCGACAAGCTTCTGTTCAAACCGAACACAGCGGAGGCGATTGCGGCAGGTGCGCCAGCAACGCACTTCAGCCTTGATACCGTGCTGCAGGCCCTGGGCCAGAGCTTCTTCTCGCTTTCACTGGCGCTCGGGTCCATCATGACCTACGGGTCCTACCTGACGAAAGACGTGAAAATCGGCCGTTCGGCCCTGACCATTGCGGGCGCCGACAGCGCGGTTGCGCTGATGGCGGGCCTTGCGATCTTCCCGATCGTGTTTGCCTATGGCCTCGATGTCGCTGGCGGCGGTGGCCTGGTGTTCATGAGCTTGCCGATCGCCTTTGGCCAGATGCCTTTCGGCATTGTCTTCGGCACGCTCTTCTTCGGCCTTCTGGCCGTAGCGGCCATCACCAGCTCGATCTCGCTTCTGGAACCACCGGTATCTTACGTTGAAGAAAAGACCGGCTGGGACCGGCGCAAGGTTGCCATCACCATGGGTCTGGCCGCCGGCCTCCTGGGCATTCTGTCTGCCTACAGCCAGGGCGACAACCTGCTGTCGGACATCAAGTTCAAGATGCTGGGCCTCGAGCTTGACATCATGGGTGTCAAAGACTTCCTGACCAACAACATCATGATGCCACTGGGCGGCATGTTCACGGCGCTGTTCGTAGGCTGGTTTGTAACCCGTAAGAACATGATGGATGAGCTGGCGCTTTCGGATAAGACCTTCCGCATCTGGTATTTCCTTGTGCGGTTCGTCAGCCCAACGGCAATCGGCATCATCTTCGGCAAGATTATCTACGATAACTTCATCGCCTAAGACGCGCAGCTAACAGACAAAAAGAAGGCCCCGGGATTCCGGGGCCTTTTTCTTTCTCGGTGTAGCCTTGTAGCACACCCACCTGATATGGACCCTGAAACAAGTTCAGGGTGACGGCCTCATGCACCCTGTCATGCTGAACTTGGTTCAGCATCCATTGAACTCAGCCTATTATCTTGATTGGAGAAGCCTAGACCGCTTCGGCGATTGCCCTGATGCGTTCAACCATGGAAAACAGGCCGTTGGCCCGCATCGGCGACAGGTGCGCCGCCAGCCCCAGCTTATCGAGGATGCCTTTGGCGTCAGTGGCCAGGATTTCCTCTGCCGTCTTGCCCGAATAGATCAGCAGCATCAGCGCCACCAGGCCCTTCACGATATGAGCGTCGCTATCACCGCGCAGATGGATACGGCCTTCTGCGTCCACTTCCGGCACCAGCCATACCTGGCTCTGACATCCGCGCACTTTATAGTCGTCCGTCATTTCGCTTTCCTTGAGCGGCGGCAACTTGCGCCCCAGGTCGATCACATAACGGTAGCGGTCTTCCCAATCGTCAAGGAATTCGAAAGTGTCCAAAATTTCAACGATCGTTGTATTTTCAAGTGACATAGTCTATATCCAAACGCTAGCGAACCTTGACAGCCGGACAAATCAGCCGACTTATTGCAAGGAGTGTCTATCGGATTGGCCGGGGGAGATAAAGGCCAAAACCGAAAAGACCCATAAATCAGACACGCGAGGGAGCGCCCATGTCATCCAGTTCAAACGGTTATCCACGCCCGGCTTATGCGTGGTACATGGTCATTCTGCTCCTCGTTATCTACACCTTCTCCTTCATCGACCGACAAATTCTTGGCCTTCTGGGGCCCGCCATCAAGGCGGATTTCGGCATCTCGGACACCCAGTTCGGCCTGCTTACAGGCTTTGCCTTCGCAGTCTTCTACACTGTATTCGGCCTCTTTTGCGCCCGCATCGCCGACAGCAAAAGCCGGCGCGGCCTGATCGCCATCGGCCTGTTTCTGTGGAGCCTGATGACGGCGGCATCGTCGCTGGCCAGCAATTTCATTTCGTTGTTCCTGCTGCGCATGGGTGTGGGGATTGGCGAGGCAACGCTTGCCCCCGCCGCCAACTCCATGCTGGCTGACAGCTTCCCCAAGAAGCGCCTGGCAACGGCCCTCAGCGTTTATTCCATGGGCATCCCGGTTGGGTCAGCGCTGGCCTTCATCGTCGGCGGCGCGGTGATCGACCTGGCCGAAAGCCTGCCGGACGTGGAGATCCCGGGTGTTGGCCTGATGGGCAGCTGGCAGAAGGCCTTCCTGATGGTTGGCCTGCCCGGCATCCTGCTGACGCTTTTGATGCTGACAGTCAAGGAACCCAGCCGGAAAGGCGCAACACAGAGCGGTGCCAGCATCCCGGTGCGGGACGTGGTCCAGCACGTCAAGGAGCGCTTCAGGGCCTACGCCGGCATCTGCCTTGGCGTTTCCTGTGTGGCCGCCCTTGGCTTTGGCACGCTCAGCTTCCTGGCCTTCTTCTTCCACCGCTATCACGGCCTGGCGCCCGGCGAAGTGGGCAAGATTTTCGGCACCATTTCGCTGTTCACCGGCCCGGCAGGTTTGTTGCTTGGCGGCTTCCTGGCGGACCACTGGCTGGGCCAGGGGAAAAAGGACGCCCACGTCCGTGCGCTTCTGGTTGCGCCCATAGGGTATCTTGCGCCAAGCCTTATCCTGCCCTTCATTGCAGACACGTCCACCGCATGGTGGGTTCTCGGATTCTCGAACATCTTTATCAACCTGCCATCCGGCATTGCCTTCGCGTCCTTGCAGATCATCACGCCCAACCAGATGCGCGGCCAGATAATTGCCATGTATGTGCTGTGCACAAGCATCATTGGCTATGGCGCTGGCCCCCTGTTGATTGGTGCCTTCACCGACCATCTGTTCGGCGACGAGATGATGTTGAATTATTCGCTGGCGCTGGTGGCGGCCATCACAACGCCCTTGTGCATCGGCTTGCTTCTTTGGGGCCGCAAAGCCTATGCGAAAGCGCTGGTGGAAGAAGAGGCACGCCTCAACAGCGAGGCTTAGAAAGTCGGCAGGTTATCCGGCACGCCGGCACCGATATCAATGGCCTGCAGCTTGAAATAGGTGCGGCCAGCAGACAAAACCCGCCCAGGATTTTCGCCGGGTTCGGGCTGCCAGAAACTGTAGAGATACATGAAGGTATCAACTTCGCCTTCATTGCCGCGGATCGGCAAGTTGAGCGCTTTGGCGCGCTTTGGACTGGCCTTCTCGAACTCGACGCTCATTTCATGCATGGCGCCGCAAGGCTGGGCAACAATGGCGTCGAACCACGTGTAAATCGCCTCGTGATGCCGCGCGTCCAGAAGCCGAAAGGCCTGTTCTCCAACGGGATCAGAACCCAGCCGTTCATTGACTTCAGAACCCATCAGGCGAAAGCGGAAGTCTTTGGCGCCATGACGTTTCACCAACACCACATCGGGCAACAGGCCTCCGAAGGCCATCGGCTTCACATTCGCCCAGGTCGGCAACACCTGACCGGGCTGCCGGAATGAGCTCCAGACATCGAAGAATTTCTTGAACCGCCCATCGAAGGATACGTCTGACACGCTTGGATTCCCACACTACCTTCCCCTTGAAGCCACCATATGGTGCAAGCTTTAAGGAAGGATAAACGGGACGTGTTTTCCAGCTATCTGATGTCCCTTACGGGGTCTGTTTCCGCGCGTCTGGAAACCTGTGGCTTCTGCCGCTGCGTTACACTGCGGATGCCATTCTCGGCAACGCGGAAGACCGGGCGATCCCGATAAACAAGTTCCTGATAATGACGGTCAGCCGCCAGCATGTGGGGGTTCATATCGGCTGTGATTACAGGCGATGTGGCGTTCAGCCCAAGGGCCAAACCGATAATGGCTACACTCATGTCGCTCACTGTCCTTGCTGTCTGCCGCGGCTCTTATAAGTGAGCTCTTCGGCGTCGTTCGGTGCCTTCTAGGCACTCTTCGTTACCATCAGGTTAAACCATCCGGCTTTTAAAAAAAAGGGGCAGGCCCGATCAGCACCTGCCCGTTGTCGTCACGCTTCTCTCGGGAGAAAGGGAAAGTTCTCTGGAAAGGGAAGGTTTCGACAAATAGTCCCTTGAATGGTTTAGTCCTCGAGGGCCCTGAGCTCCCGCTCCAGACGGAAACGCTTGCTGGTCATATAGGCCTCCATCTCCGACGTGCGGCGCTCAATATCGCGGAAGCGGCGACGCAGCTCGGCGGCTGTATAATCAGGACTTTTGCGCGTCTGCTTCCAGAATTCTTCCTCGCGCTCGTCCTCATAGAGGCCCTCAGGCTTTGGGTCCAGTGCCATCCCGAGGATGAAATAGCCAATCAGCAACCAGGGGAAGGTGAACAGGATGGCGAAGAAGGCCAGAAAGCGCACCACGCCAACCTTGATGTCGAAATAGTCGGCAATCCCGGCACAGACCCCCATCACGCGACCCTTCATCGGGTCTTTGTAGAGCTTGGTAGGGCGTTTGTTAAAACTTGTCATTGTGACGGCTCCTCCAGTCTGGCACTTCGTCATCCATGATGCGTTCCATGGTGCGAAGGCGGTCTTCCAGGCGGTCGGCGGCGGTGCGCAGGTCACCCAGCGATGCTTCATCTTCGGCGGTGATACCCTTCATCGTCTTCCATTTGGTGATGTAGTGAAAGATGATCCAGAGCGGGATCACAACTACAACCAACAGGATGGGTATGGCTTCGTCCATTTTTATTCCCCTATGTCTTTATTGTTGTTGGGCGCCGATTATTTCGACGCCGATTTTTTTGCAGGAGCTTTCTTTTCAGACGCGCCAGCGGCTTTCGCTTTCAGGGCAGCCAGTTCCTGGTCGATCTCGTCATTGCTTTCAAGTTCCTTGAAGGCATCCTCAAGATTTTCGCCGCGGCCGATGGCCATGGCTTCCGCCTCGCCTTCCAGGCGGTCAAGGCGGGCATCGACTTTGTCGAACCGGTCGAACGCGTCCTGGATGCGGTTATCATACAGGTTCTTGCGGACGCGCACCTGATTGGATGCCGATTTGTGGCGGGCCGTCATGCTGGCCTTCTTGGCGCGGGCTTCGCGAAGCTTGGCTTCAAGCTTGATCACGTCTTCCTCGTTGCGGCCAAGCGCTTCGGAAAGGTGCTTCATCTCTTCTTCAAGGTGGGCTGCCATATCAGCCACTTTGGCTTTCTCGATCAGGGCGCCCTTGGCGAGGTCGTCACGACCTTTGGAAATCGCCAGTTCGGCTTTCTTTTCCCAGTCGCTTGTGGCCTGCTTCACCTTCTTGATCCGGCGCTCCAGGTCTTTCTGGTCAGCGATGGTCTTGGCGGCAGAGGACCGAACCTCAACAAGCGTGTCTTCCATCTCCTGGATCACCATGCGGATGATTTTTTCAGGATCTTCCGCCTTGTCCAGGATGGCGTTGATGTTCGAATTGATGATGTCGGTCAGGCGTGAAAAAATACCCATTTTATACTTCCTTTCAAATGTCCTCGCTACGTGTCCCGGGCTTTTGCCATTTTTTGGGACGCGCTCCCGATCCTCGCTTTTTGTTATTCTCGGGGGCTTGTGTTAGTCGCGGCCCCGGCATCCCTCTTGGTGGGGTTAAGCCGGGGCCAGGATGAACTAGTTGAGACGGCGTTGACGTTCCATGCGGCGCATCCGGCGGCTCAACTCTGGCAGACGGCCATCGGTATGGCGCACCAGGTTGAAGCCTGCAAGTACACCAACAGCATCCATCCCCTCGCGTCGTGTCCCGGGCGTTACCGGCATCATTTGGAGCATCTTGGTCATCTTCGTCGTCCTCTAGTTCTTGTTTCGCTGTCTTGTGTTTGTTTTTTTGTGTCAGTCTTTTTTGTCGCTGACACTCCCCTTGTTTGCAGGGGGTGTGCCAGTTTTTAAAAATTTGTTAAAGCATCGTTTTTAAAGGATAAAAAATTTACCCCCTTGAATAACCTATATTCAGCACAGAAATAATTACCAATATTTGGTATATTTCACCTATTATTGGCGTATGGCAAAAAAACAAGATCATATCATTGGCGACAGCCCCCCATTTCTGGACATGATGGACCAGATCAGCCGCGCTGCGCCCCTGGACCGGCCGATGCTGGTGATCGGCGAACGCGGCACAGGCAAGGAACTCATCGCCTGGCGCCTGCATTATCTGTCGAACCGATGGAACAAGGCCTTCCAGAAAATGAATTGTGCGGCGCTGGCGGAAACACTGCTGGAAAGCGAACTGTTCGGTTATGAGCCCGGCGCCTTTACCGGTGCCCGCAATCGCCGCGCCGGCCGGTTCGAGGCGGCAGACGAAGGCAGCCTGTTCCTGGATGAGATCGGCACCATGAGCATGGCGGCCCAGGAAAAGCTGTTGCGCGTGATCGAATATGGTGAATTCGAACGCGTCGGCGGTACTGATACCATCACGGTGGATGTGCGCGTCATTGGCGCCACCAACATCGACCTGCCCGCCGCAGCCGACGCTGGCGAGTTCCGCCATGACCTTCTGGACCGACTGGCCTTTGATGTCATCACCGTACCGCCGCTTCGGGAACGGCGGGAAGACATCATGCTGCTGGCCGAACATTTCGGCATGGCCATGGCGCGCGAACTGGAGTGGCTGGTGTTTCCGGGGTTTTCCAAGCAGGCGACTGAAGCCATGATGGAGCACCACTGGCCCGGCAACATCCGGGAGCTCAAGAATGTGGTGGAACGGGCCATCTACCGCGCCTGGGACGGCGAACAGCCCGTGTGCGACATTATCTTCGACCCGTTCGAAAGCCCGTTCAGGCCGCCTGCCAAAACAAATCGCAAGCAGGCCCCGGTGGCAGCGCCAATGCCCGCAGCTGCTGCGCCGGGCCCAGCCACACCCTGCCTGCCAGACGGCCCGTTTGACCTGCGCACGGAAGCCGCCAGCTTTGAACGCAAGCTCTATCAGCATGCGCTTGAGGAAAACCGCTTTAACCAGCGGGCCGCCGCCCAGCATGTGGGCCTGACGTACGATCAGTTCCGCCACGGCCTGAAGAAGCATGGCATGCTTTAAAAAGTCCGTGAAATTTCGCGCGAGGGCAGCGATCACGGCTTGACCCCACCCGGCGCCGCGCTCATAGTGCCGCCCATGTCAGAGCATCTTATGATCAAGAAGCGCCAGAAGCGGCGCAAGGCCGGGGCAGTAAACCTGCGGCTGAAGCATCTTTTCGGCCTTATTCTCCTGAGCCTGGTGGCTTATGGCGCCTTCCGCTTCTGGGTGGGTAACCCACTTGAGAGCCTGTGTGGCGACAACTGCGAAAGCATGTACAGCCTGGCGGGCTGGATCCTGGGCTTCGCCATCATGATCGGGTCTGTCATTCTGGCAGGCGCCTTCATTGGCGTGCTGGTCGCGCTGATCCGGCGCCGCTCAGGCGCGCAGACCCTGGATTTTGCCGCCAAATATGATGCTGGCCAGGAGCCACGACAGGACCCCAAGCCAGAAGAGGCCGCCAAGCCGGATCAGGGCTAATCCCCCAAGGCTGATACCTCAGGATATGCCCCGAGCCGCCCTTCCCGGATTATTCTGGTAAGGCGACCATTTTTTTGATGAAGGCGGTCGCGGCGTGCTGTCGGCCCCAGACCCTGTTGCGCCTCCGCCCTGGCCCGCCTGCTCACCCCGCTCTGCCCGGGCAATCAGCTTTTCCCCGATCACGGAACTGAGCACAATGATGGCCAGAAGGTCGTGGAAAAAGTCAAAGGTCGCGATGTTCACGGTCAACCCACCTGCGGCAAAGCCAACCATCGATAGCTGGCAAGCGGCGCACAGGTCCCCCAGCCATTTGGTTTCCTCATAAGCCCTGTATCGCTTGGCAGCTGTACCGCCTGCGTACCAGCCGGTAAACAGGATGGTTAGCCACAGGATCAGGCCCGTATAGCCATGTTCGCCCAGCACCTCGAAATAGATCGAGTGCGGCGCGCGAGCCTTCTCGCCCGGCGTCATGTAGAGTTCCCGAGCTCTCTGGACATAGAAGACGTCAAACCCGCCACCCTCGATCGGATTGTCATCCGCAAGGTTCGATGAAAACTTCCACATCACCACACGGCCACGGAAACTGTCGTCTTCTGTAGTTTTTTCTGTACTTCCGATCCGGTTCTTCCAGCTATCCGGCGCGAACTGATACCCCCCTATTGCAAGCGCAGCCATCACGAAAATCGCGGTGAATTTCCGGCGTGTTTTCATCAGCATCATAAAAGATACGGCGGCAAGGGCAGCAAACCCACCGCGTGACTGCGTTCCCACCACAGATATGGCAAAACATAGCGCCAAGCCAAGTGCAGGCCATTTCAGGTAGGGCTTGGGCGGGTGCTGAAAGAAATAGATGGCAAGCGGCAGCGACATGGCCATGGCGACTGCAAGCTGGTTGTTATCACCCATCATGCCGCCCGCCCCTTGAACGCGCCCACCACCGCCGGTCGCGATGGTATAGAGCCCGCCCTTGAGGCCGATGAAGGCCATGGACATCATCAGGATATAGAGGATGCCTTTCAGTCGGTTAGGCGTTTGCATGGTCATCATGGCAACGAAAGTGAACAGGAGAACCTTGAAAAGGTGAACAAACTTCTCCATCGCCCGACCGGAATCAAACGCCATGATGGTGGTCAGCACGATCCAGACAAAATAGATCAGCAGAATAACGACGATCGGATGTGACGGCAGCTTCTTCTTCGTGCCATCCATCACCAGACCCGCCATCGTCACCAGCGCGACATAATCCAGAAAGCCGAAAGTCTGGGCGAATCCGAAGGTATAGGCATGCGGGTTCATGTGCGACAGCCAGAACCATAGCAAGACGCCCACCACAGGGCGGAAAAAGGCAAAGGGCAGCCACCCCAGAACAATCAATGCAACAATTGCGTCACGCACAGGCTGAAACCTTCCACTGCCCCCATGGTCCAGCCTGCATTGTGGCCTTTCAGCCTGCAACGTGCAAGGCCGGACTAACCCTTTCGCTTGACACACCTTTTCGCCAGCATAGCATGAAGCAGAAAGATCAGGAGATGCACAATGCGCCCCATCAAATTTCTATTGGCCTCTATCGCCCTTGCTGTCACCACTGCCGCCGGCGCCTTCGCCCAGGACGCAGTGACTCCCGAACCCATGGCGCCCATCGCCGACATGGTGATCTGGGGCGGCCCCATCTACACCGCAGACGACGCCAACCCCACGGCTGAGGCCGTTGCCATCAAGGATGGCGTGTTCATTCATGTGGGCTCCCGGGCGGACGCCGAAGCGCTTGTGGGCGACACAACAACCGTGTTGTCGCTTGATGGTGCCGCGCTTTACCCGGGCTTTGTGGACGCCCACGCGCACCTCCACGGCATCGGCGAGCGCGAGCTGACCCTGAACCTTGAGGGAATCAATACGCTTGAAGAGGTGAAGACAGCCGTCGCTGACTGGCGTGTGAAGGAACAACCCGGCCTTCTGGTGGGCCGTGGCTGGATCGAAACCCATTGGCCGGAAAAACGCTTCCCCACCCGCTGGGACATCGACGACGTTGTGGGCGACGTTCCGGTGATACTGACCCGGGCAGACGGCCATGCCGTGGTCGCCAACTCGAAAGCGCTTGAGATGGCAGGCGTCACGGGCGCAACCGAAGCACCCTATGGCGGTGAGATCATCAAGAATGCGCTCGGGGAACCCACAGGTATGCTGGTGGACGCGGCCATGAGCCTGGTTTACGGCCTTGTCCCCGCGCCAACTCAGGCCGATGTGGACCGCGCGCTGGTTACTGGCGCAAGCGTTTATGCCCAATATGGCTGGACCGGGTTGCATAACATGTCCGTCCCCATGACCCGCGTTGAAGCGCTGGAACGCCTGGCGGATGCAGGCGACGTGAAAATTCGTGTCTATAACGCCATTGAGCCCGATGATGCCCCAGGCCTGTTCGCAAGCGGCATGCGCCAGAATGCGGACGGCCGCATCATCACCCGCACCATCAAGCTTTATATGGACGGCGCGCTCGGCTCCCGCGGGGCGGCGCTTCTGGAACCCTATTCCGACGCGGCCTCATCCGGCCTGTTGCTGACCACCAAGGAAGACACCATGCCGCTCTTGAGGCAGGCGCTGGGGAACGGCATCCAGATCGCCATGCATGCCATCGGCGACCGGGGCAACCGCCTGGTGCTCAATTGGTTCGAGGAAGCCTTTGATGACGTGCCTGTGCCTGAGCGCGCCATCGCGGAACCACGCTGGCGCGATGAACACACCCAGATCGTGAGCCCTGAGGACCTGCCGCGCTACGCCCAGCTGGGCGTGATTGCCTCCATGCAGCCAAGCCACGCCATCGGCGACCTGCATTTCGCGCCGGACCGCCTGGGCGACGACCGGCTGGTGGGCGCCTACGCCTGGTCCAGCCTGATCGCAAGCGGTGCTGTGGTCGCGGGCGGGTCTGACGCGCCGGTCGAGCGCGGCGATCCGATGATCGAATTCTATGCCGCCGTCTACCGCCATGACCTCAAGGGCTTCCAGGGTGAAAACTGGCACGCCGAAGAAGCGGTAACCCGCACCGAAGCCTTGAAGATGTTCACCCTGTGGCCGGCCTATGCGTCTTTCGCCGAAGACCGGCTGGGCAGCATCACGGTTGGCAAGGAAGCCGACCTGACAGCTTTTGATAGGGACATCATGACGGCCATTCCGGCAGACATCCCGAAAACAAAGGCCATCATGACCGTGGTGAAGGGCACCGTCGCCTATATGGCGGAATAGGGTTGATGGCCAGATTTATGGCTGCACTAGTCCTGTATGGGGCGCTGGTCAATCTGCTGGTATAATGGCTGGCGAAGAACCGGCATGAAGCCTGGGGGCAGGCGTTTCGCAGATTCTACTGCCCCACACCCATGCATTTCGTTGCCGCTGCGGGGGTAGCTCTTTTTGCGCTTATGGGAGTTGCCTTCGTGCAGCAATCTGGTTGGGAATTGCTGTTGATTGCAATCATTGCACCGCCCTTCTCCGTTTATATAATGATGACGGTCATTGCGGCTCTTCTTGCCAGCCGAAAAGGCCCAAAATGGATAGCGGGCTATGCCGGATTCTGGGTAGCCCTGGCTATATCCATGGCCCTCGGCTGGCCTCAAAAGACCAGCAATCTCGTGCATATGTGGGCCTCAGTCCCCACGCTTCATCCCCGCGGCACAGACGATCCAGCTTTTTGCCAACGTGATGGCAATGGCCGCTATTTTGTTTTAACGGGGCCTTGGGGTGTCGATGACTCTGCATGGTACGTGTATGACCCCGACGGCCCACCGAAACCACGTACACACTATTCCATGCCTGCCGAAATCAATGCCGGAAGCATCAGGGGATGGGAGCCCATCACAGGAAACTGGTTGCGCGTCTATACCAAGGGATACCATTGGCCCAAAGACGAAACCAACTGCCCGTAAGCCTGTATCAATCAATGCTTGGTGATAATGATGTCTTCGCCGGTTTCGCGGCGGATGTCTTCGCGCCGGGCTTCGGCTGCCAGTTCCATCTGCAGGGGCCGTGCGCCGCCCACCCAGCGGTCTATAACCGTACAGGCCACCATGTCGCCCGTGACATTCAGCATGGTGCGGCACATGTCCAGAATCCGGTCCACGCCCATGATCAGCACGATGCCTTCAACCGGGATGCCCACGGAGGTGACCACCATCGAGAGGATCACAATGCCCACACCCGGCGTTGCCGGCGTACCGATTGAAGCCCCCACCGATGTCAGCACGATCAACAGATAGCCCGACAGGCCAACTTCAATACCAAACACCTGCGCCAGGAACACAGCCGCCACGCCCTGGTAAAGCGCTGTGCCGTCCATATTGATGGTGGCACCGATGGGCACGATAAACTGGCTGATCGACGGGCGCACATCCAGCTTGTCTTCCGCCGTGCGGATAGAGATGGGCATCACCGCCGCCGAACTGGAGGTGGAGAAGGCAAGCAACAGCAGCTCGCGGATTTTGCCGACAAACTCGACCGGATTGCGCCGCGCCAGGAGCGTCACCACCAGCATGTAAAACAGGAACAGCACGGCAAGGCCCGAAAGCACCGTCAGCACATAGACGGCCATGCCGAGAAGCGCATCAAACCCGATGCGGGAGGTCAGCTGTGTCATCAGGCCGAACACCGCGAAGGGGGCGAGCAGCATGGCCCAACGCACCACTGTCATGCACACCGCCTGCAACGACCCCAGAAGGTCCAGAAGCGGCTTGGCCTGAATGGGCTCCATCAACACCAGCGCCACGCCCACGATCACGGCGAACAGAACCACCTTCAGCATGTCCATGTCTGTCATGGCAACCAGCGGGTTGGTGGGCAGGATGCCGAGGATCTTTTCGGGGATATCACCAAGGCTGAGCATGTCTGCCGGCATCGCCGTGGACACCTGCGGCAGGTTCCCGAGTGTGGCGCGCACGGTTTCGGCGTCCACATAATGTCCCGGCTGGATCAGCATCGCAGCCACGAGGCCAATGGTGATGGCAATGGCAGTGGTGCAGATGAAGTAGGGCACGATGCGCATGCCCATGCTTTTCAGCTGCTCCATGTTTTCGCTGGCAGCCAGGCCCCTGATGACGGACGCGAAAATCAGCGGGATGACAATCATCTGGATGAGCGCCAGGAACAGGTGCCCCGGCAGCGCCACCCAACTGACGACGGTGGTTGAGATGTCCGACGGCACAAGCCCGGCGGTGGGGCCGAGCGCATAGCCAAGCAGAATACCGCAAACCATGCCAATGACCACCTGCAGCCACAGGCGGCCGCGAACCCAGATACGCAGGTAGCGGCTCAGGTATTTGAGCGAGCGCGGGTGCAGCATCTCCACCGGCTGGTGCGTGGTTTGCTCTCCTGCCATCGGTTCTCCCCCGGTATGGGCTGGTGTGCGGTCCTGCAATCCTTGATTGGCGGGGCCCTTATGTCAACCGGCTGGGACCATCAGCCGCATGCCGCAAATAAAAAAGGGCGCCTGATGACGCCCTTTCCTGTTCTCGATGCCTGTGCCGCTAGTCAGCCTCGGCTTCCGGCTTGTATTTCTCGAACCAGGCCAGGATATTGCCGACCTTCTGGATAAGGTTCGAAGGCTTGGCCGCGATGCCGTGCCCGGCGCCCGGGATGCGCACCATCACGCTGTCCACTTTCCGAAGCTTCAGCGCCTGGTAATATTGCTCGGTCTCGGATACCGGCGTGCGGTAATCCTCCTGCCCCACCAGCAGCATGGTTGGCGTTTTCACATTGCCCACGAGGCTGAGCGGTGACCGCTTCCAGTAGTTTTCCTGGTTCTCCCAGGGGAAGCCATCAAACCAGTATTTGGTGAAGAAGGGGCTGAAATCAGCCGTCAGCACAAAGCTGGTCCAGTTGATCACAGGCTTGGCCACAACAGCCGCGCGGAAGCGGTCTGTCTTGCCGACAATCCAGGCCGTCAGCACGCCGCCGCCGGAACCGCCCGTGACATACATCTGGCTTTCATCGATATAGCCCTGTGCGATCGCCTGATTGACCGAATCCATCAGGTCATCATAGTCGTTCGATGGATAGTTATGGTGAATCTCGTTGGCGAAATCCTCGCCGTAGGAGGTGCTGCCGCGCGGGTTGCCATACACCACAACATAACCGGCTGCAGCATATGCCTGGATCTCAGCCGAAAACTGCGGGCCATAAGCCGTGTGCGGCCCGCCGTGGATCTCAAGTAGCAGCGGGTATTTCTTCGACGGGTCAAAGTCCGCCGGCTTGACCACCCAGGCGTGTATTTCATGGCCGCCAACGCTGGCCGGGAAAGAGATTTCCTCCACACTGGCCATGGCGCGGTGGCCAAGCACGTCACCATTGAGGTCCGTCAGTGTCGTCACGTTCGAGATGCGGTCCACCACCGCCAGATCCGCCGGACGGTCGGTGCGGGACTGGGTGAAGACCACGCGGCCATCGGCGGTCGCGCGGAAGGTGCCGCTGGTGTAAGGCCGCCCAAGCGTGGTGCCGCCGACCGCATCGGTCATCACGCGGCCACCGCCCACAAGGTTCACATAGGCCACCAGCGTCTTGCCGTTATTGTCGTAGCTATAGAAGATGCCGCGACCATCTGGCGCCCACTGGATTTCGCCGATGCCGCGATCAAGCGTGGGCAGAAGCGCCCGGCTGCCGCTGCCGTCGGTGTTCATCACATAAAGCCCGGCGTTCTTGCTGGACATACCATCTTCATCGAAGCCCAAATAGGCGATCAGCGTGCCATCCGGGGAGATGTGGGGCGCGAAATCGGGGCCCTTGCGATTCGTCAGCGTGGTGATCTCACCCGAGGCAACATTCACGCTGTGGATTTCAGATTCACGGCCGTTCAGCTCCCATCCCTCAACACGGTTGGCAGAGAAGATGATGTTCTGGGAATCGGCCGTCCAGGCCAGCGCGCCGCGGTGGTTATAGTCACCGCTTGTCACCTGACGCGGGGTGCCGCCGTCCGCGGGCACCACAAACACATGGGTGAAGCCGCGTGGCAGGTAGCCAGCGCCGTCCGCCCGGTAGGTTACCCGGTCCACCACCTTGGCCGGTCCGGCCCATGTGGCCCCCTTGGGGGCCGGTGGCAGGCTATAGAGCGGCTTGGCGTCAGACGGCACGAACATGGTGAAGGCGATCATGCTGCCGTCAGGCGACCAGGCGAGCGAGCCCGGGCCATATTGAAGGTCGGTCACCCGGGCGGTCTCATTCGTGTCCAGCCAGCGCACATAAATCTGGTTCTTGCCTTCCACGCTTGAGACATAGGCCATGCGGCTGCCGTCAGCCGAGAAGCGAGGCATGCGGTAGCTTGCCTTGCCCGACAGCACAGGCCGGTGGCCGCTACCGTCCAGGTTCACCTGCCAGATGTTAGATCGCGTGCTGTCCGTCATGATGTCGAGCGACCTGCGCTCATAAACCACAGCATCCCCTGCCGGCGTCATACGTGGGCCAGTGGCATATTCCAGATTGAAGATGTCGCTGAGTTCAAATTTCTTGGCGTCGCCGTCGGCTGCTGCAGGCAGCGACCCGATGACCGCGGCGCACAAAAAGCCCGCCGTGAGTGTCCCCAAAGTGCGCATTCCTTGTATCCCCTTGTCAGTAAGATAAATTCGTTGGTCGAAAACCTAGCAGAGCTTGTCCTTCCACGACAAGCACGATAAGTTTTTAGCGATTTAACGATAAATCCTTTACCTTTCCCCTCTAGCAATAGATCAGGGAAAAGTTTTCGCGGTGCGACCGCGATGCCATACAGGAATGCTATGTCCGGCCCAATTGAAGAAATCAAAAAAGAACGTGAACGCTTTGTCGCCTTTGCCTTCGCCGCCGCCGAAATCTTTTTCGAGGTGAACGAAAAGGGCAAGATTGTCTTCGAAGGGGGCGCGACCGAGCGGGTTGGCCTTGATGCAAGTAGCCTGGTTGGCGAACTGCTGGTCGACCAGATCGATGAAGATGACCGCGATGTCTATGCCGCCCTTCAGCAGCATCTGACCCACAAGGGGCGGATCGGGCCGATTCCGCTCAGGTTCATCTCCCAGGGTGGGCGCAGTGTGGCGCTTCGGCTGTTTGCCCTGAAAATGCCGGGTGAGGACAGCCATACATTTCTGGCGCTAAGGGCTGCGCCCCTTGGCGGCGGGGGCACGGACGGCGCAACGGATGCCGAGACCGGCCTGTTGCAGCGCGACAGCTTCATGGAACTGGCATCTCGCACCATGAAAGAGAACCCTGCCGGCAGCAATCTCTACATGACGGCGGTCGAGGTTGAGGGCATCGAAGATGCCAAGAAGAAGTTCGGACCCAAATATATGCGCCACCTGCTGAAGCAGGTGGCGGCTCATTTGAAGACACTGTCGGTGGACGGCGAGATCGCGGGCCAGATTGGCGAAAAGCACTTCGCCTTCCTGCACCGCGCCAAGTCGGATGGCTCGCAGCTTGGGAGCACGCTCGAGCATGTGGACAAGAATGTCACGCTGAAGACGGCCTATTCAACCCTGGCGTCGGACATGCCGAAGGAAGGCACCGAAGACCAGGTGTTGCGGACGCTCACCTATGTGCTGAACCAGTTTGTCAAAGACCCGGGCGCGGTTGATTTCGACTCGCTCTCCGTCGCCTATGAAGACATGGCATCCGAAGCCCAGCGCCGGGTGGTTGGCATGCGCCAGATGATCGAAACCGGCACCTTCAAGATGGCCTTCCAGCCCGTTTATTCGCTGTCGACGAACGAAGTGCACCATAATGAGGTGCTGAGCCGTTTTGATGACCGCATGGGCGACAGAAGCACGCTCGACATCATTCGTTTCGCCGAGGAAGTGGGCATCATCGAAGAGTTCGACATTGCCCTTTGCCACAAGGCGATCGACTATGTGAAGAAAATGAAAAAGCTGGGTAACCCGCTGACACTGGCCATCAATATCTCGGGCCGGACACTCGATAACAGCCGCTATACCGACAAGCTGATGAAGGAGTTCATCGCCGGCAAGGACGCCGCCCGCAACATTCTGGTGGAACTGACCGAAACTGCCGCTATCGAGAACCTCGAGAAGGTTGAGGCCATCCTGAATGACCTGAAGGCCATGGATTACCAGATCTGCCTCGATGACTTTGGCGCCGGGGCCGCCGGCTACCAGTATCTGCGCGCCTTCAATGTGGACTATGTCAAGATCGACGGCTCATATGTCGAGGACATGAACACACCCGGCTACCGCCCCACCTTCCTCTTGTCGATCGTTCGGCTGTGCAACGATCTTGGAGTCAAAACCATCGGCGAGCATGTGGAAAACCGGTTCCAGGCAGACTTCCTCAGGTCCCTGGGCGTGGATTTCGCGCAAGGATTCCACTTCGGTAAGCCCGACCATTCCCCGCACACGGACTGAGCCAATGTCACTTAAAAGTACCCTTGTCGGCCTTGTGGCCTGTGTGCTTGTCTGGCTGTTTGGCTATTGGCGGGAAAAAAAGCACGAGATGGGCACGGTATCGCTGGTACCGCCCTTCTATATCCAGTTCCTCGGGATTGTCGGCTTTCTTGTGTTCGCGGCGCACCTGTTCTCGATCACCACGGGAATCGACTGGACCCCGCCCTTCCAGCGGTAATCCAATAGCGGCGCTAGCCTTCCGAAACCTCGGCAGGGCCGGGGCTATCCAGGTTCATCAATTGCGGGGAGCTGGTCTCGAACATTCTGATGCCCAGTGACCGGTACATGGCCGCCCAGAAGCGCGATCGGTAGAAGCGGCGCTTGCCGTGCTTGCCGCGCGCGATGAAAATACCTGACGGGTGCTTGTATATATTGGCCGCCACGCGGGTGCTTTCCTTCAAAAGCAGGTCCTTGACCTCGCTTGTCGCCTGAACCGTGTGCCGCGCCATGGGTTTGATCTTGCGCCGTTCCCTTTTCTTGGCGGTTCGGTGGCGCCACATTTTCATCCACACGCCGGCGATCAGGATGAAGATGGCCAGAAGAACAGCGAACATTGCCAGGATGTACCAAAGGTTCAACCCGTCACCCAGTTGCAGGCGCTCCACGGTCTCGTCAAGCGCCTGGTCTGCCGTGAGGCGCGAATCGGAATCCAGCTCACCAGAAGCCGAGAAGCTGTAGATCAGCCCGTCCCTTCGGTCGAGCGCGCCCAAAATGCCGTTGCCGCCATAAACCGCCACATAACCGTTCGAGGCAACCGTGACCCCATAGAGTGGGTCGCCGCTGCATTTGGCCTTGATGTCAAGAAGATTGGGACGGGAGACAAAGACCTGATAGTCGGTCACGCGGGTACAGCGGAACCGGTATACCTGAATGACTTCAGCCAGCTTCAGTGCCACAGACGCAGGCGGTGAGTTGCGGTTGACGCCAACATAAATATCATGGGCCAGTTGGCGCGGATCAGCCCCGTCAACCTGCGCCTGGGCATGCACGCCAGATGGCAGCACAAAGGCACCTGCCAAAGACATCGTCAAAATGATCAACCGAATCAAACGCATACCGGACCCTGATGTTTCTGTTAGGGCCTTATTCAAAGTCATCTTGAGGCTGCATGCAAGGGGAAGCCGCATAGGGCGCATAAAAAAGCGGAACCGCAATCGGGGGAGGACATGCGGTTCCGCGCGACACAGTCAGATCAAGGGAGCTATTAGGCTGTATCAGCACCCTCTTTATAGAATGAAGCCTGTTAACAACCGGTAAACAGAGTCTCGAAAAATCAAAAACCGGGAATCTGGTAAAAAAATTTTCCGTTGGTCCCACTTCAGGCATATCTACAAAAGGAGCAAAGCCCTTAAAATTGATAGCTTTTTTCCCGTATCCACTTGGAAGCGATCCACTTCACGCCGGTGGTCACGGGCGTGCTTTCATGGAGCGATTGTTCGTCGATCTCGCCGTCTCCGAGCACATTTTCGAACACGATGGCGTCTCCAACACTGCCTTTATGTGCGAATCCGGCGCGCACGAAGCTGGTGCTGCCGCCCTCATAGCCATCATTCAGATAGATCAGGACAGTTTTGGGCCGTTGGCCGCTGCGCTCAAGCTCAGCGTTCTGACCGTCGGCGCCCGGCACCAGGCAGTCATAGTGCGGGCCATAATACATGCCGGGCTGGTAATAGAGCACGCTCAGCATCTCACCAAAATCGGGCGCAACCCCGGCAGCCGCGCACATGCGCGCACCAATGGCATGAAGAACCAGGTCAAGGTCTGCGGGCCAGAAGGTCATGTTATAGGAATGGCGGTAAGGATCAGCGCGCAGCTCGCCGCTATTGGGGTCCACCACTCGGGCAGGCGCCAGGCTTGGCGCGGACGACGCAATAACATGCTCGCACAAGGCGGGGCTGATAAGCCCCTTCAGCGTTTCCACGTGCGGGCGGTCCAGCTCCACCCGGGCTTGTGGGCGGGCCAACGCCTCAGGCGCGGTTGCCAGGTCCGATAGCAGGTCTTCCGGAATGTCCGGCAGGGCTGTGGGTTCTGTCAGCGGGGCTGGCTCGATGGCTTCGAACGCAGGCAGCAGGTTGCCGGCAAGCGGGTGTCCGAGCTGGCGCCCCTGCAGGGTCCACTGTTTGGCAAGGCCCGCTTCGATCGTGCCATCGCCTTTCAAATGGCGGCTGACCAGTTGCATCGCGGCGATGATATTGCCGCGCGTGGCAGCCGCCAGCAACAGCGCGGTATTGAGATCATCACTGTAGCCGTACAGCTCCCGCAGCAGTGCCAGTTCGCCAAGCGCCAGAACATGCCCCTGCCGCGCGGCAGAGACCAGAAGGGCGACAGCCGCCGGCCAGTCAGCGTCACAGCCGTGCCCCATGGCCTTCAGGACAGACAGCAACCGACAAGAGGCCTCGTGCCCCTTGGCCGCAGCCTGGGTCAGCACCTGCACAGCGTGGCTCACGTCGCGGTCAACCATATGGCCCGACAACATGAAATTCGCGAGGGTGAAACGGGCATCAAGGTGGCCCGCGGTCGCGGCCGACTTCAGCATCTTGATGGCCGCATCCTTCTGGCCCTCGCCTGAAAGATAGGCCGCCATCTTATACTGGGCATCGGCATCACCCGCCTTTGCCGCCACTGCGAGCTGGTTGATGTCGATGCCTTCAGCCACCTAGTTTTCCCGCATCTTGAGGGCTGCGATAAAGGCGTTGTGCGGGATTTCCACTTTCCCGTACATGCGCATCTTCGCCTTACCTTTCTTCTGCTTTTCCAGAAGCTTTTTCTTCCGCGTTACGTCACCGCCATAACATTTCGCCGTCACGTCCTTACGCATGGCGGAGATGGTTTCGCGGGCAATTACCTTGCCGCCGATGGCCGCCTGGATCGGAATCTTGAACAGCTGGCGCGGGATCAGGTCCTTGAGGCGCTCACACAGTGCCCGGCCCCGGCCTTCGGCTTGGCTGCGGTGAACCAGCATGGAAAGCGCGTCCACGGGTTCGCCGTTCACAAGGATGGACATTTTCACAAGGTCTGATTGCTCATAGCCGTACATGTCATAGTCAAAGCTGGCATAACCGCGGCTCACGGACTTAAGCCGGTCATAGAAATCATAGACCACTTCGTTAAGCGGCAGGCGGTACTTCAGCATCGCCCGCGTGCCGGCGTAGGTCAGGTCTTCCTGAATGCCGCGCTTGTCTTCACACAGCTTCAGCACTGCCCCCAGATGCTCGTCCGGCACCAGGATGGTGGCGTTGATCCAGGGTTCCTCGATATGGTCAACGCGCACCACGTCCGGCATGTCGGCCGGGTTGTGCAGTTCCACCATTGTGCCGTCTGTCTTGTAAATCTTGTAGATCACGCTTGGGCTTGTTGTGATCAGCTCCAGGTCAAACTCGCGCAGAAGGCGCTCCTGGATAATCTCAAGGTGCAGCATGCCAAGGAAGCCACAGCGGAAGCCAAAGCCAAGGGCTGCGGACGATTCCATCTCGAATTCGAAGCTGGCGTCATTGAGGCGCAGTTTCTGCAGCGCATCGCGCAGGCGTTCAAACTCTGACGTGTCAGCCGGAAACAGGCCACAGAAAACCACAGACCGGCTGGGTTGGAAGCCCGGCAGCGCTTCGGCGCAAGGCTTCGCCACATCCGTGATCGTATCCCCCACGTGAGTTTCAGCCACTTCCTTGATCGACGCGGTGATAAAGCCCACCTCGCCGGGCCCAAGTTCGGGCACCATTACGCCCTTTGGCGTAAACACACCCACGCGTTCGATCTTGTGCTCGGCGTCGGCCGCCATCATCTTGATGGTCTGGCCCTTCTTGATCTTGCCGTCGATCACCCGCACCAGCACCATCACGCCCAGATAGGCATCATACCAGCTATCTACCAACATGGCCTTAAGGGGCGCGTTCGGGTCACCCTCGGGCGCAGGCAGGCGTTCGACGATGGCTTCTAGCACCTCGTCGATACCGATGCCTGATTTTGCGGAACATTCCACCGCGCCGTCGGCATCAATGCCTATCACATCTTCGATTTGCTGGCGGACTCGCTCTGGCTCTGCGGCCGGCAGGTCAATCTTGTTCAGGACTGGCACGATCTCATGATCGTTCTCAATCGCCTGATAGACGTTCGCCAGCGTCTGCGCTTCAACGCCCTGGCTGGCATCCACCACCAGAAGCGAGCCCTCGCAGGCCGCCAGGCAGCGGCTGACCTCATAGGCGAAGTCAACGTGGCCCGGAGTGTCCATCAGGTTCAGCGTATAATTCTGGCCGTCCTTTGCCTTATATTCCAGACGTACGGTCTGGGCCTTGATGGTAATACCGCGCTCGCGCTCGATATCCATCGAATCGAGAATCTGCGCCTTCATTTCCCGGTCGGTCAGCGCGCCGGTATTCTGAATCAGGCGGTCGGCGAGCGTGGACTTGCCGTGGTCAATGTGCGCAATGATCGAAAAATTGCGGATGTTCTTCTGGTCGGTCATAACCGTTTCTAACTCATACTGTGACTGTTATTGGCCCCGATGGGCAACGACCGCACATATCAGGTGCGGCCGAAATTGTGTCTGTCCTAGCCTGGAATTACCCGGTCTGGCGGCCGGTGGCCGTCTGCATAGGCGCGGATATTGATCAGCACCTTTTCGCCCATAGCCATGCGCGCCTCATAGGTCGCGGAGCCCATGTGCGGCAGCAGCACAACATTGTCGAGCTCCAGAAGCTTCGGGTTGATCTCTGGTTCCTGCTCGAACACGTCAAGGCCTGCGCCGGCGATGCGCCCAACCTCAATCAGATCAGCCAGCGCTTCTTCGTCGATAATCTCACCGCGGGCAGTGTTGATGATCACGGCGTGTGGCTGCAGCTTCTTCATCCGCGTACGGTCCAACAGGTGATGGGTTTCTTTGGTCAGCGGGCAGTTGACGGATACGAAATCCATGCGGCTCAGCATTTCGTCAAGATCATCCCAATAGGTGGCCTCGAGGTCTGCTTCCACGTCTTCCGGCAGGCGGGAGCGTTTGTGGTAATGCACAGCCATATTGAAGGCCTTGGCCCGGCGCGCGATGGCGGTACCGATTCGGCCCATGCCGATGATGCCCAGACGCTTGCCCTGGATGCGGTGCCCCATCAGGAAGGTGGGCGTCCAGCCGGTCCATTCGCCAGCCCGCAGGATTTTCTCGCCTTCGAACAGGCGGCGCGGCACGGAAAGCAACAGCGCCATCGCAAGATCAGCCGTGTCTTCGGTAAGCACGCCCGGCGTGTTGGTGACAACAATGCCCTTCTCGTGGGCTGCCTTGATGTCGATATGGTTCACCCCGGCGCCAAAATTGGCGATAATCTTCAGGTTCTTGCCAGCGGCGGCGATCACTTCTGCGTCGACAGTATCGGTTACTGTTGGCACCAGAACATCAGCCGTCTGTACTGCCTTTATCAGCCCTTCCCTGCCAAGCGGCTTGTCAGCCAGGTTCAGCTGCACGTCAAAAAGCTCCGCCATGCGGGTTTCAATATTGTCTGGCAACTTCCGCGTGACAACAACCTTGGTACGCTGCCGATTTCCTTTTTGAGCCATGGGCCTCTAATACCTTTTCAAGAACCTTGAGACAGAGCTTGCCTCAGACCATGCGCATCTAGTACCAGAAGGTGGAGGCCAGTTCAAACGTCAAGCGACTGGGAAAGGGGTGTAATGCTGCGCTTTTTGTCGATTTTGATGCTTTTCAGCGGGATTTTCATTGGGTCCCTGCCCGCACACGCCCAAACAGGGGCGACGGCGCAGCGCGTCGGCGAGAGCGGCCAGCCGCTGCCGCGGCTGATCTCCCTTGCCGCCAGCAAGGCCTTCATGCGGTCGGGCCCCGGGCGCCAGTACCCCATCCTGTGGGTCTATGAACGTGTTCACCTTCCCCTTGAAGTGATCGACGAACACAAGGCTTGGCGCCAGGTGCGCGACCATGAAGGCACTACCGGATGGATGCATGTGTCACTTCTGTCGTCGCGCCGCACCGCCATGATCATTGGCACGACCCGCAGGCTATATGCAGACCCATCCCCTGCCTCCGCCACACGGCTGATCGCCGACGCCGGCGTGATTGGCGAGGTGCAGGCCTGTGAAGGCATTTGGTGCCGTCTTGAGATAGACGGCACAGAGGGCTGGATCGAACGGCGCTATCTGTGGGGCGTGTATGAGCGCGAAACCATTGATTGACGTAACGGTTTCCAGAAGCCCCGAAAATTCTACACAAATTTTAAATCACATTTAATATAAGTGACTGTAATATTTGATCTTTTATTAATTTGCACCCTACAAAATGCCTCGTTCAGGCAAATAACATAGCCGCCTAAATCAGGCACACAGTAGGAGGCACCCGTGATCACACCCTATACCCCAACGTCACCGTTGGCGGCCAGCCCGGCTGGCCAATCACCAAAAGCGCACGACGACGAGACTGATGTCAGTGATGATGTCATTGACGCCCTTGAGGCCGAACATGAGGCCGAATGGGAGGAACTGGAAGCTCGCCAGGAAGAGGAATTCGCTGACCTTGAAGCTCAGTGGAGTGAGGCCATCAGCGCGGTTGAGGCCGAGCATGAAGCCGAACGCAATACGCTCTACGAGGAAAAGCATGCCGCGCTCGACGCGCTGTCTGCAGAACAGGAAGCGGAATCTGCAGCCCTTTCGGAAGAACATGAAACTGCCATGCTTGCCTTGAAGGCACAGCTGGATGCCGCCTATGACGCGCTAGACGCGGCCCTGTTCGCTGAATGGGAAGCCCTGGAAGCGCAACTGGCGGACGAATGGCAGGCTGCAGAACAGGCAGGTACCGCAGACGATGCCCTGGCGGAAGAACAGGACGCCCTCAGGGCGGCCCAGGAAGAAGACCACGCGGCCCAGCTAGCCGAATTTGGAGCCGATTATGAGGCAACCGTCGCAGACCTTGCCGCAGCCCAGCAAGAACAATGGGACGCACTTGAAGAATCGCATGAGGCCGCGTGGAACGCGCTCGAAGAGGATCTTTACGGCCAGATTGAGGCCCTTGAAGAAGAGCAGGACGCTGAATGGGAAGCGCTGTGGGAGGCCAAGGAAGCTGATTTCCACGCCCTTGAGGAGGCGCATGAAGCAGAGCGCCAGGCCCTCGAAGAAGCGCACGATGCGGAATGGGACGAGATCGTTGGCGACACGGGCGATGACCGGGTCAAAGGCAGCCAAGACGATGACACCCTAACGGGCGGCGACGGTGACGATACGCTGGCCGGTTTCAACGGCAGCGATACACTGGATGGTGGCGACGGCGATGATTATGTCTGGGCCGGGGCTGACGCAAATGGCAATGACAAGGCCTATGGCGGCCAGGGTGACGACATCATTGGCGGCGGTGGCGGCCATGATATCCTGATCGGTGACGGCGACAATTTCGATGACATGGAAGGCGACGACACCATCTTCGGTGGCGCTGGCGACGACACCCTTGTGGGTGGTTCATGGGTAGACCTGAACCAGAACAGCATCGTGGATATTGAGGATTTCCTCACCGACGATGGTGGTAATAGCGATAGCGGCGGCGATGCAAATGGCGACGATACGGTCGACGGCGGAAACGGCGGAAACGGCGACGATACCGTTGATGGAGGAACCGACACCGTTGATGGCAGCAACGACACGGTAGAGGGTGACACAGGCGACAACCTCTGGTCAGGCATCGGCGACGACAAGCTGTTTGGCGGCAACGGCAGCGATGTCATGGGTGCCGGTGTCGGCGACGATACACTCTATGGCCTCAGCGGCGATGACCTGCTTTTCAGCGGCCAGACCGGCAACGACCTGATCGACGCGGGCACCGGCGATGACACCGTATATGCCAGCACGGGCGACGACACCATCCTTGGCGGGGACGGCGACGACATGCTGTTCGGCGGCAACCAGAACGACCTGATCGAAGGGGGCGCCGGCAACGACCAGCTGTTCGGCGGCAAGGACAGCGACACGCTGGCGGGTGGCGAAGGCAACGATACGCTCTATGGCGGCAAGGCTAACGGCAGCGACCGATTCGTTTTTGAGGAAAACGCCGGAGACGATGTTATCTACGGCTTCGACGGGGACGACGACGTGCTGGACCTCTCAGGCACCGGCGTCGCATTTGAAGACATCACAGCGACGGCAACCGATGGCGGTTTGCTGATCAGCTGGAACGGTGGCAGCGTATTGCTGGCCGGTGTCGATGACCCGATCGACAGCAGTTGGTTCGACTTCTAAACAGCGCCATTCCAAGCGCCAGGGGGCCGACCTTCGGGTCGGCCTTTTTTTATACTCACCCCCTTTAAACGCCCCCTTGACGCATTTACATAAGCACTTATATAATTGCTTACAGTGTAGCGAGGATAAGGCCATGAGCATTCCCAACGAGATCTTTTTTGAACTTGGCATCGGCACGCGTATGCGCCGCCTGCAGGAGCAGCTGACCGCCGATGCCGACCGTATCTATGAAGAGGCGGGCCTTAAGTTCCGCGTCAGCTATTTCTATGCGATCTACGCACTTGCGGAACATGGCAGCATGCCGATCGGGGAGATCGCGCGGCTCGCGGGCTTTTCCCATTCCGCCGTCAGCCAGACAGTCAAACGCATGATCAAGGAAGGCCTGGTGGAAACTACCGCAATGGACGATGGCCGCCAGAAATGCGTTCAGCTGACCGCCGCTGGCAAGGCCCTGGTGGACGAAGTGCGGCCTTTCTGGTTGGATCTTGAAGCCGTAAACACCGAGGCCGGAGCCTCAAAACTGCTGGCCGGCATCAATGCCATGGAATCCACCTATGCGAAGAAGAGCCTCTATGAGCGGGTGAAGGAACGCCAGGCCGCCCGGCAGACGGCCAAACCCGACTTTGAGCTGGTTCCCTACGACATCCGCTTCAAGCAGGCCTTCTATGACCTGAACAGCTGGTGGGTCGAAAAATACTTCAAGATGGAGCCCATTGATGAAACTGTCCTTTCGGACCCCGAAGGACATATTCTTTCAAAGGGCGGCGAAATCTATTTCACCCTGATTGGCGGCAAGCCGGTGGGCACCGTTGCAATGAAGCTTCAGGCCCCGGGCGTGTACGAGCTGACCAAGCTGGGCGTGGACCCGACCGTGCAGCAGGGCGGCATGGGCCGGGCCCTGTGTGAGAAAGTCATCGAACGATTTTGTGCCCGCGGCGGCAAGACATTATACCTTGAAACCAACACCAGGCTTACGCCGGCCATTCGCCTGTATGAGAAGCTGAACTTCAAGAAGCTGGAGCCGCCCGTACCAAGCCCCTATGAGCGCGCCAACCACTATATGGAATGGATGGGAGGCCAGAATGACCGCGCAGCAGCAGAATAAAACGCCCGCCAGTATCGCTATCGTGCCTTACCAGAGCACATACAAGCAGGCGTTCCATGATCTCAATATGGCGTGGCTGGAGAGATATTTCACGGTTGAGCCCGTGCACCGGCACGCGCTTGAAAACCCCGAAAGCGAAATCCTTGAAGGTGGTGGCGAAATCTTCTTTGCCGTGCGCGGCGATGAGGTTCTGGGCACCGTGGCTATCCGCGCGGACGGCGAAGGCGTCTATGAACTGACCAAGCTGGGCGTGGACCCCAAGGCCCAGGGCCTGGGGCTTGGCCGCCTGTTGTGCGAGGCAGTGATCGACTATTTCAAAGCCAAGGGCGGCAAGCGCCTGTATCTTGAGACCCACACCAAGCTCGCGCCCGCCATGCGCCTTTATGAAACCCTGGATTTCACCCTGATGGAAAAGCCCGAAGACGCCCACTACCAGGGGACAGACTGTTATATGGAATGGACCGGCGAGTGATGACAAACACAACAAGATCAACCGAGACCCGCGTCACGACAGCGGAAAGCCCACAGGACATCGCAAGCGTGAAAACCATCTTCCGGGCGTTTGTTGAATTCCTGCCCATCAACCTGGATTTCCAGGGCATCGAGGATGAGATGGCGCGCTTCCCGGATGGCTATGAACTGTTGTTGATCGCCAAGCGCGGTGAGGAGCCCATCGGCGCTGTGGCGCTGAAAGAGCATGACGCTGAAGTGTGTGAGATGAAGCGGCTTTATGTGCTGCCTGAAGGGCAAGGCACGGGCGCCGGGCGGCTTCTGTGCGAAGAACTCATGGCTCACGCCAAGGCACTTGGGTACAAGACCATGCTGCTCGACAGCCTCCGGCGCCTTGAAGCCGCCGTGGCGCTCTATGGCAAGCTCGGCTTCACCGAGATCGAGCCCTACAACTTCAACCCCGAAGACGACGTGGTCTACATGAGCCGTAGCCTATAAGATCAGGCCCACTACTATAAGGCCACCAAGAAGCAATGCACTCCAGACCTTGGACCACACGACACTTGCGTGATCAACGATGACCTCCCGTGCCGGAATTTGAGCAGAGCCACATCTGGCAATATTGGCCAAATCACTCAGATACAGCGGCTGATACCATTTCGGTTTGTACCAATGTGGAAAACTACCCAGTGGCGACGATTCGACTTCATCTGGGAAATACCGGCCCACATCATACCCAGACCAATCCACCGGCAGCCCTGAGAATATTGCATCAAGAGAATCCACATCATCACCTGCGATACGCAGGTCGTGGAACAATCTCGTGTCTGGCGTCAATTTGCTTGCATCGACCCCGCTTACTTCAGCAACGACTGAAACGACCCGCTGCCATGCTTCTGTTTCTGATATATGCCCATCATTTGCCATGCGCAGATCTAATCAACAAAAAAGGCGGGGGACAACCCCGCCTAATTCAAATTCGCTTTCAGCTATTCCTAATCGCCGGAGACGATGCGGTCCATCAGCTGTTTGACGCTTGGGATAAAGCCGTTCGAATAGAACGGATCGGATCCGAAACGAAACGCGTTATGCCCCGCGAATACGAGGTTTTCGTCAACGCTGCCGTCGTGAGCCACGTCTTCGAGCGTCTTTTGGATGCAGAAGCTGCGGGGGTCGGCAAGACGACCGGTTGAGTTCTTCTCATTGGTTGCCCACGAGGAGAACCGGCACTGGCTGAGGCAGCCAACACAGTCGGCCTGGTCCTTGCGGATTTCAGCGCACTTTTCAGGCGTGACGAAAATCAGGCTGCCGTCAGGCGTTTTCATCGCGCGCTCGTAGCCAGCGGCCAGCCATTCGCGTGCCTTGCCTTCGTCCGCACGGCGCACGATGTAGGTCTTGCGCTCAACCACCAGCTCGGTGTCGAACTCTTCATCCTTTTCGGTGCGGAAGTCGATCTGGCGGTCGTTCCGCTGCACCAGCTCGCCAATGAAACTGTTCTTCAGCGCGGAAGAAAAGAAACCGGTCGGGCTGAAGTTCTGGAGCAATACGTCACCAGCCTTCAGTTCCAGAAGCTTCTTCTTCCACTTGTCGGAAATCGGGCTTTCCTTTGTAACCAGCGGACGCGTGCCAAACTGGAACATGATGGGGCCAAGTTCCTTGTTGTCGATCCAGTCTTTCCATTCCTTGAGGTTCCACACACCGCCGGCCATGATGATCGGCACATGGTCAAGCCCAAGCTTGCGCATGATGTTGCGGAGCTCCAGCACCCGTGGGTATGGATCGCCCGGCTTGGTGGGATCCTCGGCATTCGATAGGCCGTTGTGGCCGCCCGCAAGCCATGGATCTTCATACACAACGCCGCCAAGGCGCTCTGCGAAATTCTTGTAAGCGCGCTTCCACAGAAGGCCGAATGCCCGCCCGGAAGACACGATAGGGTAATAGTGCGCGCCGTATTTACTGGTCAGCTCGCCCAGCTTGAAGGGCATGCCTGCGCCAGACGTGACGCCGTGGATCATGCCTTTGGTTTTTTCGAGCACTTCGTGCAGAATACGCTGCGCGCTGCCGACTTCCCAAAGCATGTTGATGTTGATCAGGCCTTCACCGCGCGAAAGCTCCCATGCCTTGCGCACCTGATCAATGGTGCCCTTGATGGAATACTGGACCATCTCTTCGTGGCGGTCCTTACGCGTACGGCCTGCATACTCGTGTGGCTCGACATTACCATGCGCGTCGTACTGATCTGCGATCACGGCAGAAATCGTGCCGATGCCACCGGCTGCTGCCCATGGCCCTGAACTGGCACCTGTGGAAATGGCGACACCCTTACCCCCTTCGATCAGGGGAAGGACCTCTTTGCCGCCAAGGCGGATGCTATTCAAACTGAAACTCATCAAACTCTCCCGAAACCCCAGCCCGTTTTAGCCAACCGTAGCGTAAAACAGACCCTCCTTAGGGGGTGAAACCGGCGTAATGGTACCATACGCCGGTTTCAAATCAATTAAGCACTTCTTCTGGTGAAGAAAAGCCCAAGGCTGAGCTTTTCTTCAAATGCTTGGTCGCTTAGTCGCGACGACCGCCCTTTTTCGGGGACTCTTTTGGTGGACGCGCATCCGGGTTTTCTTCACCCGTTTCCTGGTTCACCATGCGCATCGACAGGCGGACCTTGCCGCGGCCATCGATTTCCAGGCATTTCACGTACACTTCGTCACCTTCGTTCACAACGTCGGTCACTTTTTCCACGCGCTCTTCAACAAGCTCGGAGATGTGCACGAGGCCGTCACGGCTGCCCATGAAGTTCACAAACGCACCGAAGTCCATGATGCGAACAACCTTGCCTTTGTAGATCGTGCCCACTTCAGGCTCAGCCACGATACCGTTGATCCAATCTTTCGCGGCATCAATTTCAGATGCAACGGAAGACGCAATCTTGATCGTGCCATCGTCTTCGATGTTCACTTTGGCGCCGGTTACTTCAACGATCTCGCGGATCACTTTACCGCCCGTGCCGATCACTTCGCGGATCTTGTCCACTGGGATCTTCATGGTTTCAATGCGCGGTGCGTGTTGGCTGAGTTCCGTACGGGCACCAGTGAGCGCCTTGTTCATCTCGTCAAGGATGTACGCGCGGCCACCAGCAGCCTGTGCCAGTGCCTTTTCCATGATCTCGCGGGTAATGCCGGTGATCTTGATGTCCATCTGCAGGGCAGTCACACCTTTTTCAGTACCAGCTACCTTGAAGTCCATGTCGCCGAGGTGGTCTTCGTCACCCAGGATGTCAGAGAGAACAGCGAAATCGTCGCCCTCTTTGATCAGGCCCATGGCGATACCGGAAACCGGACGGCTGATTGGAACACCCGCGTCCATCATGGCCAGAGCCGAACCACACACAGTCGCCATGGAAGACGACCCGTTTGATTCAGTAATCTCGGATACCAGACGGATGGTGTATGGGAACTCTTCAGCTTGTGGCAGAACAGCGCGAACAGCGCGGTAAGCCAGTTTGCCGTGGCCCACTTCGCGGCGGCCGGTAAAGCCAACGCGGCCACACTCGCCCACAGAGAAGGGTGGGAAGTTATAGTGCAGCATGAAGTTGGAGCGCCAGCTGCCCTCGAGCGCGTCGATGATCTGCTCATCTTCGCCGGTGCCCAGGGTTGCAACAACCAGTGCCTGCGTCTCACCACGGGTGAAAAGCGCGGAACCGTGGCTGCGTGGCAGAACGCCAACTTCGCTCATGATGTCACGAACTTCGTCAAGCTTACGGCCGTCGATACGCTTGCCTGTTTCCAGGATGTTACCGCGAACGATCTTGCTCTCAAGCTTCTTCGTCAGGTCACCAACCATTTGCTCTGTCAGCTCTTCGTTGGCTTCCAGAACAGGCGCAACGGCTTCCTTGATCTTCGCTTTCGCTTCGTTGATCTTCAGAACGCGGTCCTGCTTGGTCGTGATCTCGTAAGCGGCACGCAGGTCAGCTTCACCAGCATCTGCGATGGCTTTTACCAGATCATCCTTGTTCGGGCCTTCGGCCAGTTCCCAAGGATCTTTCGCGGCAACTTCAGCCAGCTCGATGATGGCGTCGATTACTTTTTGCTGCTCATCATGACCGAAGGTCACAGCGCCCAGCATTACGTCTTCGGAAAGTTCTTTTGCTTCAGACTCAACCATCAGAACAGCGTCTTTGGTGCCTGCAACAACGAGCTCAAGCTCGCTCTCTTTCACTTCTTCAAGGGTCGGGTTCAGGATGTATTCGCCGTCCTTGTAGCCAACTTTCGCGCCAGCGATCGGGCCAAAGAAAGGCAGGCCGGAAAGCGTGAGAGCGGCGGAAGCGCCGATCATGGCAACGATATCGCTATCGTTTTCAAGATCGTGGCTCAGAACCGTACAGATCACCTGAACTTCGTTTTTGAAGCCCGATGGGAAAAGTGGACGGATTGGGCGGTCGATCAGGCGGCTCACAAGCGTTTCTTTTTCGCTTGGGCGGCCTTCCCGCTTGAAGAAGCCGCCAGGGATCTTACCGGCAGCGTAGAATTTCTCGATATAGTTTACGGTCAGTGGGAAAAAGTCCTGACCTGGCTTCTGAGACTTGGCACCAACAACGGTACACAGCACTTCAGTGTCGCCGTATTTGGCCATTACGGCCCCGTCAGCTTGTCTAGCTACATGACCGGTTTCCAGAGAGAGGGTACGGCCACCCCATTCGATTTCTTTGCGATGAATATTGAACATTTTCTAACCTTTCAGCAGCTGCCCGGGTATCGCACTACACTGCCGGACAACTTCGGCGCCTTCCCTATGAAGACGCCCCGCTTAAATAAAAAATCCCAGGCCTCCCGGATTAGAAGCCAAGGTGTGTCTTCTTGTCGCTTTCAGGGGAATTTGAAACGGAGGCCCCAAAAGCGAAGAAGGCCGGTTCCCTTGAACCGGCCTTCCCGAACTGAATTACTTCCGAAGACCCAGACGACCGATAAGCGTCGTGTAACGCTCGACGTCCTGGCCTTTAAGATAGTCCAGCAGCTTGCGGCGCTGGTTTACCATCTTGATCAGACCGCGACGGGAATGGTGATCCCCTTTGTGGTCTTTGAAGTGATCGGTCAAAGTAGCAATACGCGAGGAAAGAATGGCAACCTGCACCTCAGGGGAGCCGGTGTCGCCTTCTTTGGTGGCGTATTCTTTGATCAGTTCTTGTTTCCGTTCAGCAGTAATCGACATCGTCTTCTCCTACAAAAAAGTTACATATTGAAGACCCGCAAGGAGCGAATGGTGCCATTGGTGTTTTCAGCGACCGCCAGCGGCACGTCGCCGTCCATCAACACAAGCGTTCCTTGCTTGATCTCAGGCTTGAGGAGGGTCATGCCGCATCTGATGCGTTTCGCTTCCTCATCCGTCACGGCAACCGCCGGGATGTCGTCCAGCGCTGTCGTGATCGGACTTACATAGTCCTGAGCGGGCGCACTATGGCCCAACTCCTCCAGTTTTTCCAGTGAAATCGCGTCCTTCAGGCCAAAGGGACCAACCCGAAGCCGTCTGAGCGCCACCACATGGCCGCAGCTGCCAACAGTGCGCGCGATGTCCCGCGCCAGCGAGCGAACATAGGTGCCCTTGCCGCACCTCACATGAAAAGCCGCCTCACCCTTGTCAGCGTCAAAGGATGTCAGGCTAAGCTCTTGAATTTCAACGGGTCTTGACTTCAGCTCCACCTCTTCGCCGTCACGCGCCAGCTTGTAGGCGCGCTGGCCATCCACCTTGATGGCGCTATAGGCCGGGGGAATTTGCTCGATGGTGCCGGTAAAGCGCGGCAGAACCTCAAGAATTTCGTTCTCAAGAGGTATGCGGCCACCGGATTCGATGATTTCACCCTCAAGGTCGTCCGAATCGGTTGCGGTACCGAATTTGACGGTGAAGGCATATTCCTTGGAGGCATCGACAATGAAAGGCATGGTCTTGGTGGCTTCGCCAAGCCCGATGGGCAGGATGCCGGAAGCCAGCGGGTCAAGCGTTCCGCCATGGCCCACCTTCTGGGCCTTGGTCAGGAACTTCACCTTGCCGACAACACCTGAACTGGTGATGCCGAGCGGCTTGTCGATCACCAGCCAGCCATCAACCTTGATGCCCTTTTTGCGCCGGGCCACGCCTACTCTTCCTCGTCCCTGTGGTCGAGGTCGCGGGTGACGCGCGGGTCGCGCAGGATAGCGTCGATATGGCTGGCTTCGTCGAAGCTTTCATCCAGCTTGAACTTCAGGCGCGGCATATATTTCATATGCACCACCTTGCTCATCTCACCGCGGATGAAGGCACTGTTGCGGTTGAGCGCCTTGGTCACCGTCAGCTTTGGGTCGCCCCCAAGTGGCATGATGAAGACGGTCGCATTCCTCAGGTCAGGGCTCACACGCACTTCGGAAACAGTCACAGAGGCGCGCGCCAGATCCGGGTCCTGGACGTCACCGCGCGTCAGGATGGCGGAGATGGCATGGCGCACGTTTTCGCCCACACGCAACAGGCGCAAGCTTGGCTCGCCACTATGAGAAGACTTGGACATGAATTTATCCTTAAAACAGCGGAGGGCGGCCCCAACAGGCCACCCCTCCAAACACTCTTAACCAGCTGGTGGTCGCAGGCTTACAGCTTGCGCTCCATTTCCTCCAGCTCATAAACCTCAAGCACGTCGCCGGCCTTGAAGTCGTGGTAGTTTTCAAACGTCAGGCCACATTCCTGGCCCGCGCGAACTTCCTTCACGTCATCCTTGAAGCGACGCAGGTTTTCGATCTGGCCTTCGTAGATGATCACATCGTCCCTGAGGATACGAGCCTTGAGGTCGTTGCGGATCGAGCCTTCGACCACGAAACAGCCTGCTGCCTTGCCGGCCTTGCCAGCCTGGAAGGCTTCGCGGATTTCCGCCTGGCCAATCACATTCTCTTTGTATTCCGGACCCAGCTGACCAGCCATCGCCGCTTTCACGTCGTCGATCAGGTCATAAATCACGGAGTAATATTTGATCGTGATGCCTTCGGCCTCGGCTGCTTCGCGCGCCTGCTTGTTCGGGCGTACGTTGAAGCCGATTACCAGCGCGTGGCTGGCTTGCGCAAGCGTGATATCGGATTCGGTGATACCGCCCACGGCGCCGTGGATCACACGACACTGGATATCGTCGTTACCGGCTTTCTCAAGCGCTTGTGTGATCGCTTCAACCGAGCCCTGAACGTCGCCTTTGATAACAACTTCAAACGTCTGAAGGCCTTCATTTTCCTTCATCTGGCTGAAGATGCTTTCAAGCGTCTTCGGTGCCGCGGCAGCAGCCTGGCGTTTCTTGCGATTCTGGTCCTGACGGTAGGCGGTCACTTCGCGCGCCCGGCCTTCGTTGTCGACGACTGCGAACTCGTCACCCGCGTCCGGCGTACCGTTAAGGCCCAGCACTTCCACAGGCACACTTGGGCCCGCTTCCTGAACCTGGTCGCCCTTGTCATTGATCAGCGCCCGCACCCGGCCCCATTCGGCGCCAGCCACGAAGATATCGCCAACCTTCAGCGTACCACGCTGCACGAGAACCGTGGCAACAGGGCCGCGACCCTTGTCGAGCTTGGCTTCTACAACCACACCTTCGGCAGCCCGGTTCGGGTTGGCCTTCAGTTCAAGGATTTCAGCCTGAAGCGCAATGGCTTCCTTCAGCTTGTCGAGGCCAGCGCCGGTCTTGGCGGACACTTCAACTTCCTGAACGTCACCCGAGAAGGTCTCGGTCACCACTTCATGCTGCAGCAATTCCTGACGCACGCGGTCGGGGTTGGCGCCTTCGCGGTCCATCTTGTTGATGGCCACGATGATTGGCACTTCGGCCGCTTTTGCGTGGTTGATGGCCTCGATGGTTTGCGGCATTACGCCGTCGTCGGCAGCCACCACGAGGATCACGATATCGGTCGCACTGGCGCCGCGTGCCCGCATCTGGGTAAAGGCGGCGTGGCCCGGCGTATCGAGGAAGGTGATCTTGCTGTCGTTCACGCTAACCTGATAGGCGCCGATATGCTGGGTGATACCGCCAGCCTCGCCGGACACCACGTTGGCTTTACGAAGCGCATCGAGAAGGGATGTCTTACCGTGGTCAACGTGGCCCATAACGGTCACGATTGGCGCACGTGGCAGCAGTTCGCCCTCTTGGTCCTCACCGCCGGTGAGGCCGATTTCAACGTCAGCATCGCTTACACGCTTCGGTGTGTGGCCCATCTCGGTCACGACAAGCTCAGCTGTATCCTGGTCCAGAACCTGGTTGATGGTTGCCATCACGCCAAGGCCCATCAGAACCTTGATCACGGCAACAGCTTTTTCAGCCATCCGGTTCGCCAGTTCCTGCACCGTAATGGCTTCAGGAATGGTCACTTCACGGGCTTGGCGCTGCTGTTGCTGGCTACCGCCCATTTCCGAAGCCCGTTTCTTGGCTTGTGCACGCTTGTAGGCTGCGAGCGAACGCTGACGCTCGCCGTCGCCCATGGCACTGGAGATTGTCAGGCGGCCACCCTTGCGGCGGTCGTCGCCGCGGCCACGGCCACGCTGGTTGCGGTCATCGCCGCCTGGGCCCGCTTTGCGCTCTTTACCGCGCTTCTGCTTGCCCTTGCGTTCCGAATCGTCGCCCTCGCCAGCAGCCTGACGGGCTTCGCTGGCTTTCTTCAGTTGCACCGCACGGGCTTCAAGCTCGGCTTTCTTACGGGCTTCCGCTTCAGCCTTTTCCTTAACTTTCAGCTCTTCTTCTGCCTTCTTCGCAGCTTCGACTTCAGCTTTCTTGGCAGCTTCCGCGGCTTTCTTGTTCTTCACGTCTACTTCAGCGCGGGCGCGGGCCTCAGCCTCGTCGTCATGCGCTGCTTCCGCAGCCGCGGCCTCTGCAGCTTCGCGTTTCTTGCGCTCGGCGGCCTCTGCAGCTTCGCGGGCTTCGCGTTCCGCTTTTTCCTTGGCTTCCTCTTCGGCGCGCCTTTGCGCTTCCTCAAGGGCCTTCAGGCGCGTTTCATGTTCGGTATTTGAAAGCTTGCCTGCGCCTTCACCTGCCGGTTTTTTCGGAACGTACGTCTTTTGCGGCTTCGGTGCCGCTGGCGCTGCCTCAGGGGCTGCGGTATCGGTCGCGCCCTTCTTGAGGATGCGCTTCTTCTTGCGCTCTACAACGACTGCCTTGCTGCGCCCGTGGCTGAAGCTTTGACGAACTTGGCCGGTCTCAACTCCCTTGCCTACTCCAAGAGTGCCGCGTCCAGACAGTGTCAGTTTCTTTTCGTCAGTCATACTAATCTTCGTTCCTCTGCCCTTCATCGTGAGAGGGCGCTTCACTGATCAGCGGGCCTAGCCCGCGCATTCCATAAAGCCGACCAAAATCGACCTTAAGCCTGTCCGTGCCGCCGCTTTGCATCAGCAGCACATGTACCACATTTTCCCGACCGAGCGCGCTTGAGAGCGCTTCACGGTCAAAGATGGCCACTTCCGGCACCTCTGCGCCAACTGCGGCCCTGATCTTCCGCCGACCGTCTTCAGCGCCGTCTGTCGCAGTCACCAGGAGCGCCGGTCTGCCGGTGCCCTTTTTGGTAAGCGCGGCCTTGATCTTGTCAAAGCCTGTTACCAGGTGGCCTGCGCGTTGTTCCAGACCCATGCGGTCCAGACAGCGGCGCTCAAGCAAGCGGTCGATCATCTCGCCAAGGTCCACCGGCACCGCGCTTTTCTGCACCTGCGCCTTCAGGGACCGGCTGGCCGCTTTTGCAAGCTGGCCATTTTCAACCGCCTGGTCGATCATTGCCCGGTCAGCAGTAACCCACATGCCGCGCCCGGGCAACCGGGCTGCCACGTCAGGCACCAGGGTGCCATCCGGGGCGATCACCAGCCTGACCAGAACATCTTCTGATGCAGGCTGCATCGTCAGTATACACCGCCGTTCGCGCATTTGCTGCTCCAACTTGCGGCGCGGAAGAGGCCTTAAGCCTCTTCGGCTTTTTCTTCAGCTTCAGCGTCGCCTTCAGCCGCTGCTTCAGTCGCGCCTTCCTCAGCCGCTTCTTCAGCTTCTTCGTTGCCGCCGAACGCTTCCTCAGCGGAGATCCAGCCCAGGACAACACGAGCAGACATGATCATGTCGCTGGCTTCGTCTTCCGTCAGGTTGAAGTCGCGCAGAATGCCATCTTCCTTGCTGGTAAGCTCGTCAGCGGCACAGCCTGCGAAGTCTTCAAGCGTCTTCACTTCGTCTTCACCCAACTTCACCAGCATCTGCGGCGTCAGACCTTCAACGTCTGCGAGGTCGTCGGAAACGCCCATCTCGATCCGCTTTTCGTCTGCGGCGCGCGCTTCAGCTTCCAGGAAGTCAGCAGCACGGCGCTGAAGCTCAGCAACCAGATCGTCGTCAAAGCCTTCGACAGCCAGCAGTTCTTCAGGTTCAACGTAAGCAATTTCTTCCACCTCGGTGAAGCCTTCAGCCACCAGAAGGTGCGCCAGCGTATCGTCCACATCCAGGGCTTCCACGAAGCGCTTGGATTGGGTCATGAACTCTTCCTGGCGGCGTTCGCTTTCTTCCGCCTCGGTCATGATGTCGATGGTCCAGCCCGTGAGCTGCGATGCCAGACGCACGTTCTGGCCGCGGCGGCCGATCGCCAGCGACAGCTGATCGTCAGGCACAACCACTTCAACGCGGGAGCGCTCTTCGTCCAGAACCACCTTGGATACTTCCGCAGGCTGCAGCGCGTTCACAATGAAGGACGCCACATCAGGGGACCAAGGAATAATGTCGATCTTCTCGCCCTGCAGTTCGTTCACAACGGCCTGCACGCGGCTGCCGCGCATACCAACACAGGCGCCAACAGGGTCGATGCCGCCATCGTTGGAGATCACCGCGATCTTCGCGCGGCTGCCCGGGTCACGGGCAACGGAGCGGATCTCGATGATGCCATCATAGATCTCTGGCACTTCCTGCGCAAACAGGGCGGCCATGAAGTCTGGCTTGGTGCGGGACATGAAGATTTGCGGACCGCGATTTTCGCGACGCACTTCATAGATGTAACCGCGGATACGTTCGTTCTGGCGGATATGCTCACGCGGGATCACCTGGTCGCGGCGCATGATGGCTTCCGCGCGGCCCAGATCCACAATCACGTTGCCATATTCAACGCGCTTGACAACGCCGGTGATGGTTTCACCTACGCGGTCTTTATATTCTTCATACTGACGCTGACGCTCTGCATCACGCACCTTCTGCACAATCACCTGCTTGGCGGTTTGGGCAGCGATACGGCCGAAGTCCATCGGCGGCAGGCTGGACGCCAGATAGTCGCCAATCTCGGCGTCCGGCTTATCTTCCTTGGCGTCTTCCAGGCTGATCTCTACAGCTGGATTTTCAACTTCCTCGACAACCTCGAGAACGCGGAACAGGCGAATGTCGCCGGTGTTCTTGTCGATCTGGGCCCGGATTTCGTTTTCAGCGCCATAGCGGGAACGAGCCGCTTTCTGGATCGCCTCTTCCATGGCTTCAAGAACGATGTCCTTGTCGATCGATTTCTCACGCGCCACAAGATCTGCGATCTGCAGCAATTCCAACCTGTTTGCACTGACAGCAGCAGCCATCATCTTTACTCCGTCGCTTTCAGAGCGTGGTACATGGTGGCACCACACCAGCAAAAAACCTTAAGTGTCCGCCCCGTCTGCATTGTCAGGGTTCGCCTGAGCCTTTGCAGCTTTCTGCACAGCCTCAAGAAGTTCATCGGTCAGGATCAGTTTCGCCTTCGAGATGCCGTCATATTCGAGCTCAACAACGCCCTCGTCGGTTTCAATGGTCACCACATCGTCCTTGAAGGACGTCATGGGACCCCGGAACCGGCGGCGGCCGTCCATCTGCTCTTCCATTTCGACCTTCACTTCAAAGCCCACCCAGCGCTCGAAATCCTTGCGCCTTGTGAGCGGACGGTCAACACCCGGCGAGCTGACCTCAAGGAGGTATTCACCCGGCAATGGATCCTCAACATCCAGAATAAGCGAAAGCTCGCGAGACAAGGTCGCGCAATCATCGACGCCCATGGTGCCATCGGGCTTTTCCGCCATCACCTGCAGGGTGGGCTTGCGGCCACCGCCATAGGTTACGCGAACAAGTTCAAAGCCGAGAGCCTCAACGGTCGGTTCGATCAAAGCAGCAATATTTGTCGCAGCGTCGGTCACTAGTCCTGTCCTTTCACACTTCACGCCGGGCCGAACACAATGGCCCACTACGTTCTAGGTATGGGTTATCGCTGGCAGTGGGCCTAAGCCCACTCCTGGAATAATCAACCAATACTCTAGGAGAAGCGCGCCCTGTATACAGCGAACACGTCTTCGGGGCAACCCCGAATCTGGCAGCCAAAGTTAATGGCTGGCCTGCACCTCTGCGCGGGGAATTCGGCGGAAACGGAAATAGGTGGCACGGCCCTCGAGCGCCTTGACTTCATAGCGCGTTTCCGGCCAGTCGTCCGGGCGGGTAAGCCAGTCCTGGGGGCCCTCAGCCAGCCACTCGAAATCACTCCGCTGAGCCATCTGAAGCATGGTCCATTCGCGGTAGATCGGGTGGTCGGTGCCGATGCGAAACTCGGCGCCGTCTTTCATGATTCGCGCCAGGTCATCCAGGTTATGCTGGTTGACGAACCGGCGGCGGGCATGGCGGGTCTTGGGCCATGGGTCCGGATGCAGCAGGAAAAGCCGGTCCACGCTGGCGTCTGGCAGCTTCCAGATCACATGGCGCGCGTCGTCGCCGTAAACCCGGATATTCTGGATGCTGTTTTCCTCAACATGGGTCAAAAGGCCCACAACACCGTTCAGGTAAGGTTCGCAGCCGATCAGCGATACATCAGGATGCGCCTGTGCCTGCCAGGCCAGGTGCTCGCCCTTGCCGAAACCGATCTCAAGCCAAAGCGCCTTCACCGGCTTGCCGAAAACCATGTCTACGTCCAGGGGTGCGTCACTTTCTGGAATCTTCACGGAAATGGTCGGCAGGAAATCGTCAAGGAGCGCCTGCTGGCGCTGGGAAAAGCTCTGCCCCTTGCGGCGCCCGAAGAAGCGCTGTTCCGGCAGCTTGAACTGCTTGATATCTGTGTCTTTGTCGCTCATGGCCGCCCCTATAGCGCAAACGGGCCCTATGACAAAGCCCCTTTTGTGCCCTTTTACGTGCCGTGTGCCCTTTTTCAGGCTGTCCTGTCCCGGCGCCAGCAGTAGATCACGCGGGCCAGCGCGACCAGCGCACACAGGAGTGTCACCAGGATGATCCGGGTGCCGGTTGAAAGCGGCGGTGTCGCAATCGCCATCGGCAGTGGGCTATCGAGGATGCCCTCGCGCCCCACCGGCATGCTTGAAAGCGTCCGGCCATAGCCGTCGATCACCGCGCTCACGCCCGTTGACGCGGCGCGGACAAGCGGCAAGCCTTCCTCGATCGCGCGCATGCGGGCCAGCGCCAGGTGCTGGTAAGGCCCTTCGGTCCTGCCGAACCAGGCATCATTGGTGATATTCAGCATCCATTCGGGCCGGTCGCGCGTATCGATCACCTGCCCCGGGAAAATGGCCTCATAGCACACCAGCGGCGAAAACCCGGGCGTGCCAGGCAGGGCGATGGTTTGTCGCCCGCGTCCCGCCGTCCAGGCACTACCGCCCGTCAGCTGCGCGATCCCCAGCTTCTGCAAAAGGTTTTCATAGGGCAGATATTCGCCGAACGGCACCAGATGAACCTTGTCATAGCGGGCATAGAGGTCGGCGCTGGAATTCAACGCGAACAGGCTGTTGAAATAGTCATAGCCACCGTCCTTGCGCTGGTAGCGCGGGGCGCCGGTGATGGCGAAGGCGCCATAGTCCAGAAGCTTGGACATGCGCCAGCGGTGGATCGATCCGTCCCGGTCGAAGCTTTCGGTCTGCACAGCCGTTTCCGGCCAGATCAAAAGCCGCACGCCTTTTGCCTTGCCGTCTGGATCTGCCGCGCGCGACAGGCTCATGTGCTTGTCGAAATGATCTTCAATCAGGTACGAGAGCCACTTTTCGCTTTGCTTCACATTGGCCTGCACAAGCCGCATGGAGATGCCCAGGTGATAGCGGGTCTGGTTGCCGTCCAGCCGCATGTATCCCACGGCGGCCATGCCCACGAGCACCACAAGCGCGATGCCGGGCGGCAGGATGGTCCGCTTCACGCTGGTCGCATCAAACAGCAGAACAAGCATGCCCGCCGCAAGTACCGTCAGGAACGACAGACCATAGACGCTGATATAGTAGGCGCTTTGCGCCACCGGCAGCCATTCGGCCCACGCGGCCCCCACAAGGTGCCACGGAAAACCGGTGAACCAGATGCCGCGCGCGATCTCAAAGAGCGTCCAGATCGCTGCGAACAAAAATACCCTGAGCCATCCGGCACACCATAGTTTGCGGCAGATCACGAAGATGATGGCGGTATAAAGCGACAGGAGCGCGGATAAAGCGAGGATGGCGACAGGCGCCAGGATAACCGGCACAGCACGCTGCTGGGTAAAAGAGTGGCTGATCCAGCTGAGGCCAACCGCAAACAGGCCAAAGCCGACCCACCAGCCAAACCCAAAGGCCTGCGTGCTGTTCCTGGAGCGGTCAATAAGAGCGATCATCAGCGGGATGGCGATAAACAGAAGCGGAAAGAAATTCACCGGCGCGAACGCGCGAGACAGCAGGGCACCCACGACAAAGGCAAAAGCGTGCATGGCATAGCTGCTGCGCTTTTCCAGCCAATCAAAAAGGCGCGTAAGTTGCGCGCCCAACATGGATTGATCCCGACCTTGATCGTTCATTCGCTGCTCTGTTTGTTCTTGCCAGTATTCTGGCCCGGCACCTATGGCGTGCCCTTAATCCTCTGCTGCCGGCGCGCTGTCTTCCATGCCCGCATGAATGCGTACCTTGTGGATCCTGCGCGGGTCTGCGTCAACCACTTCGAACCGGTAACCGCTTTCATGGACCATAACCTCACCGATCTCAGGCACGCAACCCGCGAGTGAGAAGACAAGGCCGCCAACGGTATCAACGCCTTCATCCAGCTCCTCCGGGAGCAGGTCCACGCCGATCATCTCTTCAAGCTCGTCCACCTCAAGGCGGGCATCCACGTCATAGCCGCCATCCTCAAGCGGGGTGATGTAGGGATCTTCGATCTCATCATGCTCATCTTCGATTTCACCGAAGATTTCCTCAACGATGTCCTCAACGGTCAGGAGGCCGTCGGTGCCGCCATATTCGTCCACTACAATGGCCATGTGCGTGCGCGACAGGCGCATCTTGGCCAACAGGTCGATCACCTTCATCGACGGCGGCACGAACAGCACCGGGCGCTGGATCGTCGCCACCTTGAAATCGCTGACATCACTTCCTTCCGCGGCAACGCGCAAGGCGTCTTTCACATGGACCATGCCGAGAACAGTATCCAGCGTCTCGCGGTATACCGGCATGCGCGAATGGTTAGCCTCTGCGAACACCTTGATCAGGTCGCTATAGGCAATGTCGCTCGAGACACCAACGATATCGGCGCGCGGCACCATCACATCATCAACCCTGAGCGCCCCATAGCGCAATACGTTGAAGAGCATCTCACGCTCTTCATCCCCCAGCGACTGGCCGCGGGTTTCTTCCTCATGTTCCTCGATCGCCTCCTCAAGGCTTTCGCGCAGACTGACTTCACTGGCACGGAACCCAAGAAGGTCCTTGAGCGTGCGCCAGAAGCCGCCCTGCCCCTTTGAGGAGGCGCTACTACTGTCACCAGAGGGTGAATTTGCCGATTGGTCTGTCACTCGTCGTCCATCATGTCATCAGGCAGGGTGTATGGGTCATTAATCCCAAGGTCCGCCAATATTTCGCGCTCAAGCGCTTCCATTTCAAGTGCGTCTTCTTCTTCGATATGGTCGAAACCCATCAAATGTAAAACCCCATGGACACTTAAATGTGCCAGATGGTGGTGCACTTTTTTGTTCTGTTCCCCCGCTTCCGCCACCACAACGGGGCCGGCGATCACCAGATCCCCGAGCATGGCGGGGGGGCCGCCGGCTTCAGCCTGATCGAATGCATCCATCAGGCCATCGGGGTCTATGCCCGGGAAGGAAAGAACATTCGTCGGCCTGTCCTTGCCGCGATACTCACGGTTCAGGCCCTGGCTTTCCTCGTTCCCGACAATGCGGACCGACAGCTCCATCGGCACATGGGTGCGCGCAATGGTTTCCAGAAGCGCAGCACTGACGGCAGCCTCAATCACGGGGCGCACAAAGGCCGTCTCACCAAGGCTTTCATCCAGGAGATCAAAATCGAAAGTGAGGCCAGGCAGCGCATCAAGGCCAGCCCGGCCGGTAATACTAGGTGAAGGATCGTCGCTCATGTCTTTACCTTGCCTGCTCCTAGCGACCGTCTTCGTCGCCATAGGCGTCGACGATACGACCGACAAGCGGATGGCGCACCACATCTTTCTGGGTAAAGCGGGTAACGGCAATGCCTTCCACACCCTTGAGAATGTCGAGCGCATCCCGAAGCCCCGAGCGCGTACCGCGCGGCAAATCCACCTGGGTCACGTCACCGCAGATGGCCATGCGGCTGTTCTCGCCAAAGCGGGTAAGGAACATTTTCATCTGCATGGGCGTTGTGTTCTGGGCTTCGTCCAGAATAACAAAAGCGTTCGCGAGCGTGCGTCCCCGCATATAGGCGAGCGGCGCAATCTCGATCTGGCCCGAAGCGATGCGTTTTTCCACCTGTTCCGCAGGCATCATGTCATAGAGCGCGTCATAAAGGGGCCGCAGGTATGGGTCTACCTTGTCTTTCAGGTCACCGGGCAGAAAGCCCAGGTTTTCCCCTGCTTCCACCGCCGGGCGGCTGAGGATGATACGGTCGATCTCTCCCGCAAGCATACGTGCCACCGCCATGGCAACGGCCAGATAGGTCTTGCCGGTACCGGCCGGGCCGACGCCAAACACCATGTCATACTTGCAGAGGTTCTTGATATAGTCAGCCTGCCCTGGCGAGCGCGGCATGATCACCCGGTTACGGGTGGTGATCTTGAGCTCCGCATCCTTCGGCCGGGTTACGTCCGGCCGCGCGGAAATCGATTGTTCGATGGGCTCCAGGGGTACGGCTTCCGCCATACGGATGGCGCCGTCCACCTCGCCCACATCAACAGGCTGGCCGCGACGCGCCATATCATAAAGATCAGCGAGCACTGTTCGCGCAACTTCAGCCCGCTCCGGCGTGCCTTCAATGGCGATCCTGTTTCCGCGGTTGATCAACACCACCCCAAGCCGCTGTTCAATGCGGGTCAGGTTCCTGTCGTGCTGGCCGAAAACGACGGCTGCCAATCGATTGTCTTCGAATTCAACCACTTTTTTGTGGTTGGATGATGAGGTGCCCGGACGGGCGGACGCTGAGCTTGCCTTGGCGTACATATTGTGCTGTTTGCGGCTCCTTAATTGCCCGCGTCCATGACCTTCAGTTCAGGGCGCTGACAAGTTCCCCTTTAAGGCTGTTAGGGCCGGCTTCAACGATTTTCACCCGAACCAAACGCCCCATGAAATCAGTGTATGTTTTATCGGACCCCACGTCCAGCGCATTGTCGCCCTTTGTCAGATCAATGTGGACCGACTGAAGATAAGGGCTGCGGCCCAGAAGCTGGCCCGGCAGCTTGCCTTCACGTTCCAGCAGCACATCCATTTCCTGGCCGATTGAGGCTTCGTTGAATTCAAGCTGATGCTCGTTAATGAGCGCCTGCAGGCGTGCAAGGCGCTCGGACTTCACGTCTTCCGGCACCTGATCCTCATTCACGCTTGCGGGCGTGCCTGGGCGTGGGCTGTATTTGAAGCTGTAGGCCTGGGCGTATTTCACCCGGCGCACCAGGTCGAGCGTGTCTTCGAAATCCTGGTCCGTCTCACCCGGGAAGCCAACAATAAAGTCGGAGGACAAGGCAAGGTCAGGGCGCGCTTCGCGGAGCCGGTCGATAACCTTGAAATATTCCTCACGCGTATGCTTGCGGTTCATGGCATCCAGAATGGCGTCAGAGCCACTTTGAACCGGCAGGTGCAGGTACGGCATGCAAGAACCAACGTCGCGGTGCACGTCGATCAGCTCCTGGTCCATGTCACGCGGGTGCGACGTGGTATAGCGGATACGGCCCAGCCCTTCGATCTTGTCGAGTTCCTTGATCAGGCCGCCGAGCGTCATGGTGCCGCCCTGGCCGTCATCGCCGTGATAGGCGTTCACATTCTGGCCAAGAAGGGTGATTTCCACCACGCCCTTTGCCACAAGCGACTGGGCTTCCTTCAAGACATCAGCCACGGGCCGGCTGTATTCCGCACCCCGGGTATAGGGCACGACGCAGAAGGCGCAGAATTTGTCGCAGCCTTCCTGGATGGTCAGGAACGCCGCTGGGCCATCGAAATCGCTGTCTGTTGGCAGGTGGTCGAACTTGGTATCGATCGGGAATTCGGTATCCAGCACGCGGGCCGAGCGGCGACCGCCGGTGCGCTGTTCTTCGGCGGACTTCAGCATATCCGGCAGACGGTGATAGGTCTGGGGGCCCAGCACCATGTCAATCGCAGGCGCGCGCTTCATCATCTCCGGGCCTTCAGCCTGGGCCACGCAGCCCGCAACCGCGATATACATATTCTTGCCTTCAGCCGCCTTGGCTTCCTTTTCAGCGCGCAGGCGGCCGATTTCAGAATAGACTTTTTCAGCCGCTTTTTCTCGGATATGGCAGGTGTTCAGGATCACAAGATCGGCGCCGTCTGCCTCATCCGCCACTTCATAGCCGTGGGGCTTCAGCACGTCAGCCATACGCTTGCTGTCATAGACATTCATCTGGCAACCATAGGTCTTGATGAAAACTTTCTTACTCAAGGTCTCTGCTCCTGCCGCAGCTGCTGTCCGTCCGGGCTTTTGCACCCGGCTTGAAAAAGGTGCCGGAACCTAGTCCAGACACACTGTCAGAGTCAAGAAATGCTGGTGGCGTGAGGCCTTGCCGCACGGCATGGCATCAGGCGGGTTTGGCGCCGCTGTCGATAAGGCCGCCATCAGCGGCTTCGGGGCCAGGCAGTTCACCGTTCAATTCACGGGGACCAAGGCGCATTTCAGCGCGGTGCGCGCGCTCCAGCCCCTGGCGCACTTCCTGTTCGCAGTATGCCGCGAGCGCTTTCCGGGACCCTGCTTCCGCCACGGTCACAGGCGCATGAAATTCCACCAGCGCTTCGATCCGGGCGCGGCCAAGTGCCTGCCGCAGGTGCTGAAACAGTTCCACGTCACCAAGCCAGGCAACCCAGGGCTTCTGCGAGCGCACCAGCGGCATGCCGTTCACTTCGGTGTAAGCCAGCGTCACCGGCTGGATCAGAAGCTCGTGGTCGCACGCCTCGTCAGCCTGCTCCGCGACAGAAAACAGCGCGGACTTGAAAGGCGCCACGCGCATGCCGTCTGTGCTTGTGCCTTCAGGGAACAGGATCAGGCTATGTCCTTCGCGCACCCGTTCCACAAGCGCGTCACGCTGCTTGAGGCTTTCACTCCGGCGTGTGCGGTTGACGAAGATGGTTTTATGCAGATTGCACATGGTGCCGACAAAGCCCCAGCCGGCCACCTCTGATTTGGCAATGAAGCTGGCGTTCTCCAGATGACCGCCAAGCACGATGATGTCGAGCCAGGAAATATGGTTTGCCGCATATAGGATAGACCCCTTGTGGGTCAGGTGGGCGTCCATGTTGCGGCGGGCAATGCGCACGGTGATTCCGAGAATCCGGCACACGGTGCGATGCCACAAGCCGGCAACCGGCCACCAGGCGCGGGGGAAGAATTTCACCATGACATACTGAAGGGGTAAAAGGGGAATCGACGCGGCGATAACGGCAAGAAGCCTCATGAATCCAAGGAAGGTCCAGCCTTCACTGTCAAGATTGGCCTTGAGCCCGCCGTATTCCTCCGCCATTTCATGCTCCCTGCCCGCCCCAGCGGGCAGCTCTTACTTGTCCTTGAGAGGCACACCGTAAAGTTCCATCCTGTGGTCAACCAGGCGGAACCCCATCTTGCGCGCGATCTCTTCCTGCAACTTTTCTATTTCATCATTATGAAACTCGAGAACTTCACCCGTTTCCACATTGATCAAATGGTCATGATGCTCGTCGGAGACCGGCTCATAGCGCGACCGACCATCGCGAAAATCATGACGCTCCAGAATGCCCGCTTCCTCGAAAAGGCGCACTGTCCGGTATACGGTCGCGATGCTGATACCTTCATCAATCGCTGTCGACCGGCGATACACTTCTTCTACATCAGGATGGTCCTCGGCTTCGGTAAGAACCTGGGCAATCACACGCCGCTGATCCGTCATCCGCATGCCCTTTTGCAGGCACAGGTCTTCAATATTTGGATGATCCGTAGTCATGGCCTCAAGACACTCCCGATGGCTTCTGATTATTGCTGGAATATGTCCGGAAGATGGCACAGCAAGGGCTTGCACGCAACCCATGCATGCCGCCTTTTATAAGGTTCTTCGAGAGAGAACCGCCGGACAGGGATAAAAGCCCTGAAACCGGCTATTTTTTCCGGCTGCGCCCGAGCCCGATTTTTTTCGCGAGCTCCCGCCGCTGTTTGGCATAATTGGGGGCAACCATCGGATAATCTGCAGGCAGGCCCCAACGTTCCCGATAATCTTCGGGCGACATATCATACTGTGTCTTGAGATGCCGCTTTAGCATCTTGAGCTTCTTGCCGTCCTCAAGACAAATCATATAGTTGGGTGTAATCGATTTCTTGATCGGCACCGCAGGCTCCGGCCTGGCATCCTGACCACCGCTTACGCCACCCAATCCCCAAAGTGTGTTGAAAACCTGTTCAATCAACTGCGGCAACTCAGCAACTGCCACGGAATTATTGGAAACATGCGACGAGACAATCTCTGCCGTCAGTGCCAACAATTCTTCCTTCAAAACTTCTTTTTGTTCCATAACCCTCATTCCAGCTCGCCAGGGTTCAACGGAGCCAATTCTCCGTTTGGCTTTGCAAAAGCTGATTGCAGGTGAGATAACCATCCCGTGCAATCAAAGGGCCACCCATATGCAACGCCTAAACCTGTCAGACTTCCTAGATTTACGCGGCGCCACATGCCCCATGGCTTTCGTCAAAACAAAACTCCACCTGGACAAAGTTTCACCTGGAGAAACAACAACTGTCGTTTTCGAGCAGACCCCGGGGAACGAACCACTGATCCGTTCCATCTGCTCTCTGGGGCACATCATTCTGTCCGAAAAGAGCGTTGCTGCGTCTTGTCTGACAGATAGCGACAGTGTCACCGACATCCCTCCCCCAAGCGATGGGGTACAATTAACCATCCTGCAAATCGAAGTAAAGACTTAAACAGTCTATTCACTTTATTTGGTTTGATTTGGATCGACAGCTAAAATCAAAGTCAAGCAGAGGGCATCGACCCTACTACCACTTTGAGTTTGATAATATCCCGGCCTGCGCCCGGATTGATTGAAGCCTCTGCTTTGATATAGCCTGAGCGCCGCCGGGTTATCTTCCCGAACCTCCAGAAAGAAGCTTTGTACGTTCGCAGTCATCAGCTTTCGGGTCACCTCGTCAAGCAGGCTGCCGCCTACACCCTTGCCGCGATGGGCAGGATCGACGCCGATGGAGATTAATTCGGCTTCGTCACATATCGTGCGGACAATCATGAAACCGAGGAGCTCATCACCCTGATGGGCCAAAAAGACTTCAACACCTGATGACTCTACCAATTGGCGAAACTCACCAGCGGACCATGGTCTGTCACCCTGGGGTGAGAAAGCTGCGTCATGGAGATCGGCCAGCAGGCCGTATCCTTCATCCCAGCCTTTGGGAAAAGGGGATATACTGATGCCCTTCATGTCTCGACCGTCAGAAGCGCCTTGGCCTTCTTGGCGTCGGCCTCGCGCAAATAGGCAGGCTCCGGGGCGTATCCTGCCGGATCAAGGTCGCGGGCGAGGTGCGCCAGCATCACCGGATCAACCGCGTCATGGGGGCTTGATTCACCCACAAGGGAGGCCCCGCTACCCACCACGATACCGGGCCGGGCTGCGACTTTTTCAACGATCACATCGCCGTCAAGGCTGGCGGCATCCGATATAGGCAAAGGCAGGCCATCCTCGGCCAACCCCAGGAACGCCTGATAGAAACCCTGCCCCCCGCGCCCCATGACAATGGCATGCACCGTGGTATCCGCGGCGGCATCCGCCAGATCACCATATGCCTGGGCGGCCAGTACAGGCAGGCTCATCAGCCCGACGCACGGCAGGCCCTTGGCAAGGGCAACGCCGCGCGCGACAGAGAGCCCGATCCGAAGTCCCGTAAAGGTGCCAGGGCCGGTGCACACGGCCAAGCGGGAAAGCGCCTCATAGTCGGTGCCCGCTTCCGCCATCAATTCAGAGATCATGGGCAGCAGGCGTTCTGCATGCCCACGCCCAATCCGCTCCATGCGGCTCGCGATAGCTTTATCGCCACGCACCAATGCAGCAGAGCATGTGCCTTCGCAGGTATCGATGGCCAGCAGGATCGGATCGGTCACGAAGCTTGGTCCTTACAGAATTTGCGCGGCCTCATCAAAGTCGAAACGCGGGCTGCGCGGGAAAATGCGCTCGTCGGAGCCATAGCCGAGCGAGCACAGGAAATTGGACTTAAAGGTGGTACCAGAGAAAAACTCCCTGTCCACACCTTCTTTGTCGAAGCCGGACATCGGGCTGCAATCCAGGCCCAGGCTGCGGGCCGCCATAATCAGGTAGGCGCCCTGAAGCGTACCGTTCCGGAACGCTGTTTCCTCGCTGACAGCCGGGTCGGCAAACCAGTTTTTGGCGTCAGGCTCGTGCGGGAACAGTTTTGGCAACTGGTCGGCAAAGGCCGTGTCTGTTGCAATGATGGCGGTAACAGGTGCCTGCATCACCTTGGCCTGATTGCCTTCCATCAGGTGCGGGACCAGGCGTTCCTTGGCTCCCTTGCTTTTGACAAATGTGAAGCGGGCCGGGCAGCAATTGGCACTTGTTGGCGCCATTTTCAGAAGGTCGAACAGCTCGCGAACCTGATCATCGCTGACATCACGGTCGGTCCATACGTTAATGGTGCGTGCTTCACGAAACAGCTGGTCAAGCGCTGCATCATCCAGCTTGGTAGATGGGGTGAAGGCCATGGCGGGTCCCTTTCCTCTTTCAACTCTTCAAACAGGTGTCAATACAGTTTCATATGAAACTTTGTCGCCTCTCTTGCCAGTTTGCAACAAACAAGGCAAGACTGCGTATCGGTGATCAGCACCAGAAACGATCCTGGACCGTAAATTAAGGGGGTCATTGATGACAAGGGCGACACGCATACTTTTTTCGCTTGTTATAGCGGCAGTTGGTTTCACTGCTGCCGTTGCGGATCAGTCTGCTGTTATTCTGCTGTACCATCGTTTTGGTGAAGACGCCTACCCTTCGACCAATATCCGCCTCGAGCAGCTGGACACACAGATCAGTTTGCTGAAGGAAGGCGGCTATCATTTCATGTCGCTGGGCGAAATCGCCGCCAGGCTTGAAGCCAAGGAAAAGTTGCCAGAGAAAACCATCACCATTGCTGTCGATGACGCCTACAAGTCAGTCATCACCAACGGGTGGCCACGGCTGAAGGCCGCAGGCATCCCGATGACGCTTTTTGTGTCCACTGATCCGGTCGACAGCGCAAGCAGCCAGGCCAGCAGCAATTATATGACATGGGATGACGTTCGGCAGTTGAAGGCTGAAGGCGTGGAAATTGGCCACCATAGTGCCAGTCACCTGCACATGCCACACGCTGGCCTTGAGGCCGCGATGGCAGATGTTCGCCGCGCAAGCCAACGCTTTGAGGCCGAGCTTGGGCAGGTGCCCTCACTGTTTGCCTATCCTTACGGCGAATATGATGACGAGATCAAAGCAGCCGTGAAGGCCGAAGGCTTCACCGCGGCCTTCGCCCAGTTCTCCAGCCCGGCCGCGACATGGAGCGATCCGTTTGCCCTGCCGCGCTTTCCGGTGAATGAACGCTATGGTGAGATGCCGCGTTTCAAGCTGATCAGCCAGGCCATGGCCTTGCCGGTCTCCGACGTGGTGCCTGCTTCAACGCTGCTGACAGACGACCGCAACCCGCCCGTCTATGGCTTTACGGTAGATGATTCCGTCAGGGGACTGTCAGCACTTGCCTGCTACCCAAGCCATATAGGCCAACCGGCTGAACTCATTCAGCTGGATCGCCGCGTCGAAGTGCGCTTTGACAAGGCGTTCCCCAAAGGGCGCAACCGTATCAATTGCACCCTGCCCGCCGGTGGCGGGCGCTGGTACTGGCATGGGAAGTTTTTCCTGGTACCCGGCGGGCCGCTTGATTAATCGACAGCGCGGACGTCCACCACTTCAGGCACATAGTACTTAAGCAGGTTTTCAATGCCGTGCTTCAGCGTGATGGTGGAGCTTGGGCACCCTGCGCAGGCACCCTGCATGGTCAGGTACACAACGCCTTCCTTGAAGCCGCGATAGATGATATCGCCGCCGTCACCGGCAACAGCCGGGCGGATCTTCTCATCAAGAAGCGTCTTGATCTGTTCGATGATCTCGGTGTCGGCCTCGTCTTCGTCAACTGCGGTCGAGGTATCAGCAGCACCCTCATGATTAAGGACAGGGGCGCCGGAGGCGAAAAACTGCATCAGCCCGGCCAGGACCTGTGGCTTCACATCGCCCCAGTCGGCGGCTCCGTCTTTCGTGATGGTGACAAAGTCATACCCCAGGAACACGCCCGTCACACCGTCAAGACCGAACATGGCTTCAGCCAGCGGTGAGGCGTCAGCGCCTGCTGGATCGTTGAAGCTGGCAGTGCCTGTTTCCAGGATCGTCCGGCCCGGCAGGAACTTGAGGGTTTCCGGGTTTGGCGTGACTTCGGTTTCGATAAACATGACTAAATCCTTCCTGATTTGATCCTGATGTGGCGCGTCACCGCCAAAAGGTCAAGCCCAAAGGCTATAAAATCACGGAATGCGGCGCTCTGCCGCGGCACCATATTGGTTGGCGCCGCAGGGTCAAGGCTAAATGGTCAGACTTCGCTAAGCCAGGCCTGAACATCGCCTGACAGTCCGTCAAGGCAATCATCCAGCGGCATGCGGCCCTCTTGCACGCGGCACAGCACAAGCGCCCCCTGGATGCGGCCGATGGCGTCCGTGGCCCAGGCCTGCGCCTCATGCTTATCAGCACCCTCGCCCACAAGGCAGGCGGCCATTCCGGCCTGCCAGGCCTCTACCGCCGCCCGGATACGGGTGCCGAACAGGGCGCGCCCATCACCCAGCAACAGGCTGTTCATCAGGCAGACAGGCACGTCGCCACCGTAATAGTCCGCCGCCCCTGCAAGGGACGCCACCAACCCATCCCTGTTTGCGGCCTGCAGCGGCCCGAGAACCAGCTTCTGCAGACGCGCCCCCGAATAAGCCAGCACATGGGCGGCCATCTCGGATTTGCCGTTCGGGAAATGATGGTAAAGGCTGGCCTTCGACAAGCCGGTGGTGGCAGCCAGAAGCTTCAGGCTTGCGCCCTCATAGCCGTTTTCCTTGAAGACCTGCTCAAGCCTTTCGGCCATGGCGGCCTTGCTGAATTTGGGCGGGCGGGTCATGTGTGCTATCTCTTGCCTATTACCAACCAATCGTTCGGTAAAATAAACAATGCCGGGAAACCACAGAAATTTCAATGGCAAATGCTTCGCAACTTTGCCTCAATTGCCTGCCATGATACAAAACGGCCAAACAAGCAGGACATGTCCGTGAGTAACCAGAAACCGCAGAAGCCAAAAAAAACCAAAGGCAGACGGCGCGCCCAAGATATCAGCGTTGAAACCGCGGGGCAGAAGCGCTCGCTTGTCCGCCGCATCCTATATGGCGCGGCGGTCGCGGGTGTCTGGGCCACAATCCTGGGCATCATCACGCTGGGTTATCTGGCCCATGACCTGCCGGATCTTGATAACCTGCCGGTGCCCGGCGCCGGTGACCAGGCCATCATCATCAAGGCTGCGAACGGTGCAACGCTGGTACGTAACGGCCCCATCTATGGCGAATGGGTCCCCTATACAGAAGTGCCGGATGCCCTCGTGCGCGCTTTTACGTCTGTCGAGGACCGGCATTTCTTCGAACATAGCGGCGTCGACAGCCGCGGTCTCGCCCGCGCCGTTGTCACCAACGTCAAGCGCGGCCGTATCCGCGCAGGCGGCAGCACCATCACCCAGCAACTGGCCAAGAACCTGTTCCTCTCCAGCGACCGCACCATGACCCGCAAGGCGCGGGAGCTGTTGCTTGCTTTCTGGCTGGAGCAGAAATTCACCAAGGAACAGATTCTGACGCTTTACCTGAACCGGGTCTACTTCGGCGGCGGCGCTTATGGCATCGACGCAGCCTCGCGCAAGTTCTTCGGCCATTCGGCCAAGACCATGTCGATCGCCGAATCGGCCATGCTGGCTGGCCTTGTGAAAGCACCGTCGCGCCTGGCGCCCCATATCAATCCGAAGGGCGCTTGGGACCGGGCCAAAGTGGTGCTGGGCGCCATGGCCGAAAGCGGGGCTCTCACGGAAAGCGCGGCAGAAAAGATCAAAGGCCAGCCGCCCACCATCAAGGGCGCGGCGGCGGGCAATGACGTGCGCTATTTCACCGACTGGGTCACTTCTGAGGCCACGCGGGTTCTGCCCGAGGCCAAAGGTCGCTCCCTGGTGATTTATACGACGCTTGATCCCGGCATTCAGCGCGCAGCGGCCATGGCCCTGGAGCGGGGGCTCAAGGGCGAAGGCGAGAGACGCGGCGCCAGCCAAGGCGCCATTGTCGCCATAGAACACGACGGCGCAGTACGCGCCATGGTGGGGGGCGCCGACTATGGCGACAGCCAATATAACCGGGCGGTGCAGGCACACAGGCAACCGGGATCGGCCTTCAAGCTTTTCTCCTACCTCGCGGCGTTCGAGGCAGGCATCAAACCCGAGGACCATTTCAAGGACACGCCCATCAGCATCGATGGCTGGTCACCCAAAAACTACAGCGGCAAATTCGACGGCGACATGACCGTGCGCGAAGCCTTCGCTCGGTCGATCAACACAGTCGCTGTCCAGGTGGCCGAACGCGCCGGGCGCGATCGGGTGGCGGCCATGGCCAAGCGCCTTGGCATCACCACCAATGTGACGCCATTGCCGAGCCTGCCGCTGGGGACCGAGGAAGTGAAGCTGATCGACCTCACAGGCGCCTATGCCGCCATCGCCAACGGGGGCTTCTCCGTGGAGCCCTACAGCATTCTTGAGATGACGACGCTGGAGGGCCAGGTAATTTACCGCAAGATGCCAAGCCGCCCACGCCCCGTGTTGGCTTACCCCGTCGTCGAGGACATGGCCAGCATGCTGACCTCCGTGGTGGAATGGGGGTCGGGCAAAAACGCCAGGGTCGACCGCCCTGCAGCGGGTAAATCCGGCACCAGCCAGGACAGCCGCGATGCTGTTTTCGCGGGCTTCACCAGCGACATGACAGCCACTGTTTGGGTGGGCAATGATGACGGCACGCCGATGAAAGGCGTCACCGGCGGCGGCCTGCCCGCGCGCATCTGGTCTGACTTCATGCTCGAAGCCCATGCGGGTGCCCCCGTACGGCCGCTTTTGGCCGACGCGGGTCTTTACGCCAGTTCCGCCGGGGAGCCCGACATCACACCCCAGCCTACTGAAACACAGCCTGAGAAACCCAAGAAGAAAAAGAGCTTCTTCAAGCGCCTTTTTGGCGGTTCGTGATAGCAGGCACCCTGCCTTGGTGGCGGGGGTGCGACCATATTACGCCTTGTACAGCACCAGCTTTCCACCTAGGTGGATAAGACACTTTTGAGGAAACCGCCGTGCCCCTGCCCCTTGAGCCTGCCATCAACCGGACAATGATCCGCGCCTTTGTCGTGGATTTCTATGGCCGTGTGCGCCTCGACGACACGCTGGGACCCATCTTCAATGAACGCCTTGAGGGCCAGTGGGATGAGCATTTCGACAAGCTGACCGATTTCTGGATGACTGTGCTTGGCGGTATCCCGGCCTATAAGGGCAATCCGTTCGGCGCCCACCACCAGGTTGTCCGCGAAGGCCAGCACCGCATGAAAGCAGAGCATTTCGATATTTGGCTGACCTATTTTGACGCCTCGACCAACGCCACGCTGCCATCCGACCTGGCTGCAATCGCCCAGGAGAAGGCCCGCCGCATCGCTGAAAGCCTGCGCCAGGGGCTGTTCTTTCGCCTGAACGCGGCGGAATAATCGGGGTATCAGAGCTTCACAGAAAACAGGTCACTGCCGTGACGCTTCAGCCACCGGCGGTGGGCCTGAAAGTCAGGCTCGCACCGAGCCACATGGGCCCAGAAACGGTCTGAATGGTTCATCTCCAGAAGGTGGGCAACTTCATGGGCCGCGACATATTTCATCACAGCCTCAGGGGCCAGCATAAGCCGCCAGTTATAGCGCAGGGTCCCGCGTGACGAACAACTACCCCAGCGGCTTTTCATGTCGCCGATGCTGACCCGGTTGAACCGCACGCCAAGAATATCGGCATAGGCTTCTGAAGCGTCCGTCAGGCACGCCTTGGCTTCCGCCTTGAACCACTTCAGCAATCTGCCGGGCGCGAGGTCGGTGGGGCCACCGACACTGATGGTGCCCTCGCCCGCCAGCACCTTGCGCGGCGCGCGGTCCGTAAACTCTATTTCATGCTGGATACCCAGGTAGGGAATGCTGTCGCCGTGCCCGAGCGGGACTATGCTTTCCGCCTTGTCGCGCTGGCCGTCGATCCAGTCCAGGTGTTCGCCCAGGAATTTCTGGGCCTGCCGCATGCTCGACCGCTTCGGCAGCGTCAGCTTCACCTCGCCGGTTGTGGGGCACACGCGCAATACCATCCGCCGGGCTTGGGCGTTGCGGCGCACCTTCACCGGCACAGCCTCCCCTCCAAGCATGACCTGAAGTGGTTCGCTCACGGCTTCTCCCCGGCGGCGGCTTCCTTGGGCTTGTTGCGGATCTTATCTACCCAGCGCCACAGGTGGGGGTGGCCAATATCACTGGCCGCATGATCGTTCGCAAAGCGCGAGCCTATGCCGTAGCCAATATAGGCCATCACAAAATTCATGCCGATCCGCAAACCGTCTTCATCCGCGCCCCATTCCATGAACCACAGGATGGCAGACAGGAAGTTCTGCAGGCTGTTGATCAGGAAATCGATGAAAACACTGATCAGGAAATTGATGATACTACCCAGCGACCAGTCGATCTCCCAGTTGGGGAAGTTCAGGATTTTCCCGACGAACCTGAAAATATCGATGATTTCATTGACGACAAACGTATAGAGAGCGGCCGTGCCATAGAAGCCACCACCGAACTGGAGCCACTTCCTGAAAGCAACGTCGGATTCCTTTGTCCGCTTCTCTTTCTTCTTCTTGAGCTCTTTCTTCTGTTCTTTCTTTTCCCGCTTGATGCCCTTGATATGGTCATCGAGCTCCTTCCGGCTGGAAAAGCTCTGCAGTCGGCCATTGTGGATCAGCCACCCGATCAACAGATAAGCCGTCACCGCGACGGGTACACCAACTGTAAAGAATGCAACGATAAGGCTGCTCATGGCAAAACGCCCCCATAATCCCCTGTGGGGACCATCATAGGATCATCACGCGGGCCAGTCCACCAGATGGTCTTCATAGTCACCCGCCTCGCGCTCATCGACAACGCGCCCCTTAACGGACTGGCCAGCCTTGTGCACGCTTGCCGGATCGCCGGAGACAAGCGGGTGCCAGTCATAAAGATCCTTGCCTTCATAAAGAAGCCTGTAGGCGCAGGTGGAGGGCATCCACGGCAGCGTCTCAAGAAGATCCGGGTTCATGACCACGCAGTTGCCCACATAGCGCTGGCGCACCATATATTTGCCGCACTGGGTGGTTTCGGGATCAAGGAAGCGGCATGCCACATTGGTGAAATGGATTTCGCCCGTGTCTTCGTCTTCCAGCTTGTGCAGGCAGCACTTCCCGCAACCGTCACACAGGCTTTCCCACTCCGCGCGGGTCATATCCTCAAGCGATTTTTCTTTCCAGAAAGGCATCATTTAGCTTTCAAAAGCACCGGCTTCATGGCTTCCGCGATATCGGCTGGCGTGTTGCGGCTCGAGAACAGGCGGACATATTTGCCGTCAGGGCCCATCACGAAAATCAAAGACTGATGGTCCATCAGATAGCCATCCAGGCCTTCCTGCTCACGCTTCTTGTAATATACCCGGTATTCCTTGGCCACGGCAGCGATTTCCGAAGGACTGCCGGTCAGCGCGATCAGGCTGGGGTGGAAATCCTGGACATACTCTGCCAGCGCCTCAACCGTGTCGCGTTCAGGATCAACCGTGATGAAGATCGGCTGCAGCGGGCTTATGTCATAACCCTCATTTTCCAGCATGGTCATCGCCGCCGACATCTTGCCAAGCTCAATCGGGCAGACATCCGGGCAGAAGCTATAGCCGAAATAGATCAGCATATAGCGGCCCTTGAAATCATTGTTGGAGACGGTTTCGCCCAGATGAGATGTCAGCACGAAAGGACCGCCAGGACCGGAACTGGTTTCCTGCATGCTCTGGTACCGGTTCCAAAGAATGAAAATTCCAACGATGGCAACGGCCAACCAGGCTACAATCCGTATCACTTTCATGCCACATCTCCATAAATTGATCGCCCTGTGCGCTCAAATAAGCGGCTTGGGGGTTGTGATCGCGCAAGTCTTATAGAAATATGTGCCGCACATGTCACGGCCCAACGGCACACGTGGGTCAACATGACACATTTTTGATACGGAGTTTCCATGTTAGCGCTCAAACGCAAGTTATCCCTGATTGCTTCTGTTCTTCTGCTTCTTGCCGGCGCCACAGCGCCGGTGGCGGCCTCACCGCAATATGATTTGCTCAAGGCGGTTGATGAACAGGACATCAAGGAAGTAACAAACCTGCTGGCACAGGGCGTCTCGCCCGATACCCGCCGCCGGTCTGACAAGGTGCCTGCGCTTCTGATCGCCGTGGACAAATCCAATCTGGCGCTGGTGAAGCTCCTGCTGGACTATGAAGCCAACCCGGATATCGGGGACCCCGAGCGAGGCGAAACCGCTTTGATGCGCCGCGCCATTGTCGGCGACGTGACGGGTGTCAAGCTGCTGTTGAGCTACAAGGCGGACCCGAATCGCGCCGACATCGGCCAGGAAACAGCCCTGATCAAGGCCGTGCGGGCGCGCAAGCAACGTGTGGTACGTGTGCTGCTTGAAGCTGGCGCCGACCCGAATGTCCAGGATTTCACCGGCAAGACAGCCCTTGAATACGCCAAGCTGACCCGCAACCGCAATGTGGTGCGCCTGCTGGAAGAAGCGGGGGCGACATATTAGCAGCCTGACCGCCATAACAGGGACTGCCTGGCCGAACTTTGTCATACTGTTCGGCCTCGCCCTTGTTCTGGATCTGGCTTTCGGCTCCCGCCGCCTCCTTGGCTGGCTACCCGGCCCCGACGATTTCCTCGTCAGGCTGACGAGCTTCCTGACACAAAGGCTGGACCGCGCAACCCGGTCACCCAGTGAACGGCTGGTGCGGGGCATCATCGTGCTGGTGCTTTTCCTGCCCGCCTTCTTCTGGGTGGGCCGGGCGATTGATCCCCTGTTGTTCCTGAGCCCCATGAGCTTCGTTGCCTTCGCGCTTCTTTTGTCGCTTCTCTTGCGCCAGCACAGGCTGTGGGCGGGTATCATCCGGGACAGCAAGAGTGCGGCGTTCGAGCGGCATGAGCTGACACGGGAAAATATCACCCGGGCCACCTTCGGTTTCGCCGACACCCTGATGTGCAATCTTGTTGTGTTTGCTGTAGGCGGCTTCGCGCTTCTGCTGCCCTACCGGTTCCTGCGAGCGGCCATCGACCAGAATATCGGCCTGAATGCGGCCCGTCCCGACAGCCCGTTCCTTAAGCCCTTCTGGCTGATTGCCGAAATCGCAGCGTTGCCTGGCAGCATCCTGGCCACTTTCCTGATCGCCGCCGCCCATATTTTCATCCCGGGCACCCGGCTGGTCGCGTTCCTGGCGCCGCTGAGGGGCCGCAAGGGCGCGCTGCCATCCCGCCTGATGCCCCTCTCTGCGCTGGCGCACGGCCTGAACCTGTCGTTCCGCTTTGCCCCTGGCAAGCGCCAACCTTGGATAGGACCTAAGGAAGGACGCGCCAAACAGACGAGTGCGGACCTCAGGAAAGCGGGCCTGGTGATTCTGGTGGCGACACTCCTCAGCCTTCTCATTATGTTGATGCTTCTGGCACTCGTGCTTTCCAGCCAATAAACCTGCCGTGCCCAAGCGGCAACAGGCCCAAAGGACACCCGATCGATGCCCAACCAGCTTTACACCAACGACAGCGACCTGTTGCAGGTAAGCCCGAATCTGGCGCTGGATGGTGGCGTTCGCCTGGGGACGCTGGTGCTGATCCGTTGGATGGCGGTCGCCGGACAGCTCTTGGCGCTGGCTGTCGTGGGCTGGGGGCTCAAGTTCGATGTACGCCCCGAAATCACCGTCCCAGTGGTACTCACCTCAGCGGCCATGAACCTCTGGTTCACGCTGAGGGGCGACCCAAACATGCGCCTCGGTGACAGGCAGGCAGCCGCGCATCTGGCGTTTGACCTTATTCACCTGTTCGTCCTGGTGTTCACAACCGGTGGCCTGAACAACCCCTTTGCCGTTCTTTTGCTGGCGCCAACCAGCGTTTCCGCGTCGATCCTTGGGCAGCACAGCACCAAGTTCCTGATCGCGCTGTCGCTCATCCTGGTTTCTGCGCTTGCCATCACGCCCTTCCCGCTGCCTTGGTCCGGGCCGCCGCCGGAGCTGCCCGTGACGCTGGAAGCTGGCGTGTGGGTCAGCCTGTGTTTCACGCTTGTGTTCCTGGCACTTTATATGGCCCGTGTGGGACGCGAGGGCCGTAGCCGTGCGCGGGCGCTTGCCGTGACCCAGATTGCGCTGGAACGCGAGCAGCGCCTTGCCGCCCTTGGCACGCTGGCCGCGGCTGCCGCACACGAGCTGGGAACGCCGCTTGGCACCATCATGCTGGCCTCAAAGGAACTGCTGGACCACTGGGACGGCGACGACCACACTCGCGCGGATCTGGAACTGATCGTGGACGAGACCCGGCGCTGCCGCGATATCCTGTCGGAACTCAGACAACACCGTCAGGCGGGTGATGAGCAGCATTTCGTCACCGTGGACCTGGAAGCCATGCTGCGCGAGGCGGCGTCGCCACACGAAAGCCGCGGCGTAGCCATTCGCTATGCCACAGGCGGCGACAGTGTGCTCAAGGTGATGCGCACGCCGGAACTGATTCACGCCCTTCGGAATATCATTGAAAATGCCACTGGCTTTGCCCGCAAAGCTGTCCAGATCAGCGCCGGGTGGGACGAAAAGGTGGTGTCGGTTTCCATTTCGGATGACGGCCCCGGATTTGACCCCCAAATCCTGAAGCGGCTTGGTGAGCCTTATGTCACAACACGCCAGCCAACGCCGGGCAAAGACGGCGGCCTGGGGCTGGGACTTTTCATCGCCAAGACCCTCCTTGAACGCACCGGCGCCAAGGTCAGTTTCGAGAATGCTGCCATGGGCGGCGCACAAATTCTTATCGAATGGCCGCGGAGCGCCCTTGAAGAAGCGACACCCCTTGGGGTACAAGCGGGGCAACCGACAAGCCCAGAAGCAAGCTCAGAACAGGAATAAGCATTATGGCGGATCAACCAACTGATGAAGGCGAAATGCGCCTGCTTATCGTGGAAGACGACAAAGCATTCCGCGGACGCCTGACCTTGGCCATGGAACGTCGGGGCTTCAATGTGTTCGCGGCTGAAGGCATTGAAGAAGGGGCCCAACTGGCGGCGCAGCACAGGCCTGAGTATGCGGTGATCGACATGCGCCTTGAGGACGGCAACGGCCTCGATCTTGTGCCTACCCTGCGGCAGATCAACCCAGACATGCGGGTCGTTATCCTCACCGGCTACGGCAACATCGCAAGTGCGGTTGCTGCCGTGAAAGCTGGCGCCGTGGACTATCTGTCGAAACCGGCGGACCCGGACCAGATCGCAGGCACCCTGCTCACGCCCGAGGGCCAGACCCCGCCACCACCCGAAAACCCCATGTCGGCTGACCGTGTAAAATGGGAACATATCCAGCGGGTGTATGAACTGTGCGACCGCAATGTATCTGAAACCGCGCGGCGACTTAACATGCACCGGCGCACGTTGCAGCGGATCCTCGCCAAACGGTCACCCCAGTAGCGACCGCCCTAAACAGCAACCGCCGCGGTAATTCCATCAAATTTCTTCTGGCTGCAGTTCCATCAGCGGTGCCACCGCCTGGCCCTGGAACAGGGTAATGCCCATCAGGTGGCCGAGGTCGATGTCCGCAGGTTCGTGGCACGCGTCCAGGATAACCCGCGCCTGACCCACCCGGTCCACTTTGCGGTGGATAGCCGTCTCTGTTTCTTCGGTGAGCCACTTGCCCACCGGGCCCTCGGGCTTCACCAGCTTCACGAACGTACCGTTCAGCTTGTCATATTCGATTGCCAGGAACGATAGCGGGTGCAGATCGGCGATGGAAATCCTGTATCCAAGGCCCAATACTTTCTCGCTTGCGGCGCTATAGACCACCGGATTGGCAATGATGTCGACCGCGCCAAACTCCAGCACGATTTTCGACCGCGGCGCGGCGCCGATGGAACTGTCGAACAGATCGAACGAATCAGACAGCACTGCGGCGGAGGTCACCCGAATGCTGGATGCGAGCGAATCCTCATTGGCCATCGAGGGCGTCGATGCCAGCACACGCTTGGCGATATAATCTTCAAGATAGCCGTCCAGCCAACGGTTGGCGCCAAGGACACGGCCCTTGAGAAGCACTTCATAAAGAAGGTGGCGGGGAATCCATTTGTGCACCAGCACAGGCATCATTTCGCCTTCGCCAATGATGGCCATCACCGGCTGTTTCCTGAGCTGCCCGGCAATATCCGCGCCGTGCAGCGCCTTTGTGATCGCAAGCAACAGTTCGGGGTCCAGCTCCCGGTCCTCGAAGGTATGGGCAGGAGCGTCAATCGGCATCATGCGCACATGGCGAGCCGGCGGTTTCAAGGGCGGCGCTTCAGCCGATGCCGGCTTCTTGATCTCCAGCTTCTTGCCGCGCGGCAGTGGTTTGATGACTTCCTCAAGGTCGTCGCGGAAGGCAGCGCCTGCCTCAAGAGCCGTGGCAAGCCGTTCCACATAGGTCTTGAACCCTTCATAGTCGGCTTCCAGGTCAAACCATGTGACAAAATCGTCGCTGACACCCTGGACAGGGTCCAACCGCGCCACCACGGCTGATTTCTTGAGCTTGCGACGGATGTTGTTGAGGGGCGGGTCGATATCGTCGATGGAGGCATCCTTCACAACCAGAACGATATCCGCGTTCGGCAGCGAGAAAATGGTAGCGCCAAATTTGGTGACCAGCACGCGCAAAGCGGAAGCTGCGAACAGGCGGTAATGTTCCTGCCGGAACTCGCGCTCCAGCGCCGACATTTTGACATGCACCGCGCGACGCCCCTCGGCATGCCGCCGAAGGCCACGGACATAATCCACCATCCTTTCGATTGTGTTGCTTTTGCTCACCTTGCCGTAACCCAAAAAATGCGCCGCAATTAGACGCAATTGAACAGAAAAAACATTAATTTAGCGTGAAAACCGCTTCACCTGATGCAACCACCAGGTGGTTTCGTTGATTGAATAGACAGGCCTGTAGTGCAAAATCTGGCCATGTGGCAGGACTGCATCGATCTGATTATCCAGAATATATGTTTCCCCCTCGTTCTCCACCGCCAGGACGGCATGGGCCGTGCGTAAATTCTCATCCTGCAGAATGACCAGCCGCATGGTATCGATCGGCACCCCCAGGCGCTTCAGCGTGATATATTTGCTGATCGCGTAGTCTTCGCAGTCCCCATCCTTGAGGAAAAACTCATCAGGCGTCGCCCAATAGTCGGGTATCCCCCAATTCACCGGGTCCACGATGTAAGGGGATTTATTCATATATTGGTTAACAGCTTCTAAAAGTTCAAATCCGCTCGTTTCCTTGTGGTCGGCGATGAACTTTTCCCAGGCTTCGCGCCCGCATTGAATCCGGGCCAGTCCCCTGCACGGCACCGTGCCTGGCCCCTCTGGCGCCAAATCCGCCTCGCTTCGTGGTAGATTGTGACGCCGCCACATGTCGGTCCATTTGTCGAAGGACTTCATGTTGGTGGACGGGATTTCCCGGCTACCGAACAAACCATTCATGACGATTTTGGATGCGCCGAGTGTTGGGGCACTGAGCCCGAAAATCACAACGCAAACTGCCAATATCCTCATAAATACAGTCATAGAACCTTGTTCATATCTTCCTTGGGCGCACCCCAGCCACGAGGGGCGATCACCGCAAAACCATTTGAGCTCGGACGCATTCTGCTTCAACATAGTATCCGGGGTAAGAGACGCCAAGCCTAATGGCAATGTCTCACTATAAATTTAACGGACCCGCCCTTCGGGGGCGGGATTAAAAGCCGCCCAGCGCGGCCGAAACCGCAGGGGAACCTTATGGCGCGCGCCAAAGAGTCAGGTAAGTCCGAGTCAGGCAAATCCATTCTCGCAGCCGGAGCCGGCATTCTTGCCGTCGCCGCAGTCGGCTTCTTTTTGATTTTCCAGTTCGCCCAATCACAGGCTGAGCAGAATCTGACCCGCTGGCACGATCGGTTGAATCTGGTTGCCGACAGCAGGGCCCTTGAAGTATCGGCATGGCTGAACCGGCACATCGCCAGTGTCGAAGAACTGGCGTCGGACGCCACAGTGCAACTTTATGCCAATCAGGCGCTGAGCGGCGACAGCGAATTCGCCGAAGGTCAGCGCGGCTATGTGTTTGCGCTTCTCTCGGCTGCGGCGGAGCGTGAAGGCTTCCACGAGCAGCGCGCCATCGACCAGGTTGCCGCCAATGTGAAACGTCCGCAGCGTGCCGGGCTTGCCATCATCAAAGGCGATGGCACTCCCCTTGTGGCCTCAACAGGCATGCCGATCCTGCGCCCCGGCGAGTGGCCGGCTGACGCGCGCGGCTCCTTCATTGCCCTTGGTCCACGCCTTGAAGACAAAACGCCCCTCGTGCTGTTCGGCGCCCGGATCACCGGCGAAGGCATGGCCGCAGCGACGACCCAAGACATCTGGGTGGTAGGCGCACGGCCCCTCAATGACGATTTCCTCAAGACTCTCGAGCAACCGGGCGCCGCCAGCAAGACCGGCGAGACCTATCTGGTAAAACCGCAGGACGGCGATGTGATTGTACCGCTGACGCCACTTGCGAAAGGGGGCCGTATTGGGGACGCACGCGTTGATTTGGCGGCAGCCTTCGCAGCTCGCGAACCCCGGGGCTTTGCCTCCCTCACCAACTATGCCGACACAGAGGTTCTGGTAACGGGGCGGGAGCTTTCAGCCCCTGTGCCATGGGTTCTGGTGCGCACCATCAATGCCGATGAAGCCATGGCGGAAATCAACGAGCGCCGCAACAGTCTGATGATCACCTTGTCGCTTGCAGCGCTCTTTGTGCTGGCCGCGCTTGTGATGGTGTGGCGCCACGGCGTGTCGCGCCGTCTCGAGACTGCCTGGCGCGAGCAGGCTGCCCTTTCGGCGAAAAACGAAGCCCTCAGTCGCTTCCTGCAGTCCGTGAGCGACAACCAGCCAACAGCCATTGCGGCCCTGGGAGCTGATATGACTGTTCAATTCGCCAACAGGCACCTTGGCAACGTTACCGGCCTGCCGGTCACGGACCTGAATGCCCGCCGTCTGGATACGGCCTTCGCAAGCGAGATTGCGGACAAGCTGCGCGCTGCTGTCGCCAAGGCTGTGGCAGGCGAGGCGACAAGCCAGCATTTACGGCTACGGAAAGACGGGGCGGAGCAGATTTTCCAGACACAGTTGCTGCCGCTGAGCGCTGAAGGCGACAATGAAGCCGTGGCACTTCTGGTGATGCAGGATATTTCGGATCTGGTCGCAGCGAAGGAGCAATCGGAAACCCTGTTCAAGCAGCTGGTTAGCACGTTGACGCAGATCATCGATGCCCGCGACCCCTGGAGCAAACACCATTCCGACCGGGTGGCCGATGTGGCGCACACCATCGCGCACGAGATGGGCTGGGATGACGATGCCCTTGAAAGCGTGCGCATCGCAGGCCAACTGGTGAACCTGGGCAAGATTTTCGTGCCCACCGCCATCCTCACCAAACAAACGCCACTGACCGATGAAGAACTCGCCCTTGTGCGCGAGAGCATGCAGAAAGGCGCCACGCTGGTGGCTGGCCTTGATTTCAAGGGCCCTGTGGCCGCCATCCTTGGCCAGATGCGCGAACATTGGGACGGCAGCGGTGAGCCGGACGGCAAGACAGGCGATGCCATCGAGCCGGGCGCCCGTGTGCTGAGTGTGGCCAACGCCTTCGTCGGCATGGTCTCGGCCCGGGCGCACCGCCCGGGGCTTGGCTTTGACAAGGCGCTCGATATCCTGAATGGGGACGCCGGAACACGCTATGAGCGGCGGACGGTCGCAGCCCTTCAGAATGTGTTAGAGAACAAAGGCGGGCGAGGGCGCTGGGAAAGCTATACCACCGTGGTGGAAGCTGACGGCGACACCTGAAGCCGCCCGGTCACCTGAGCCCAATCATCAGGACCGAATCATCTGAGCAGAAAGGCGCTGGGCCCCGGCCCGCGCCATCTTCAGTGTCAGCGCCTTGCGCCGGGCGGCATTGACGGGCCGCACCATGGCCGGGCGCACAATGTCGGCGCCGTAAACATCGGCCACAATCACCCCCACCACATCGGGCTGGCTTTCTGGCACTTCCAGCAGGGCCCGCGGGAAGCTGGTATCCACAGCAAAATAGAATTCTTCGCAATAGTCGAGATAGTCGGTCCATTTGGTGTCGGCCCGGTAATCAGCGACAGATGATTTGACTTCCACGATCACAGCCTTGCCGCGCCGGTCCAGCGCCAACACATCGACCCGCCTGCCATTCGTGAGGGGAATTTCCGTCATGGGGGCAAACCCCAGATCCATCAGGAACCGGACGACCCCCCGGGTCACCGAATCAGTCACCACCGGGCGGGCATTTTCATTTGAACAGGCATGGGGTTCTGGTTTGTCCATGGCGGGCCTCCGACATATCTGCACGCAGGCGTAGCATGGCGAAAGGCGTGGCCTTGCGCAACAAAAAAGAACAAAAAGTGAACAAATGACGGCTTGCCGCTAGGCCTCTTCAGCGATGATACCGGCAAGGCGGGCCTCAAGCGCTGCGCCTTTCTCGCCGCCGTCGCCTTTGATCTTGTTGGCAAGAATCACTTCAAACGCGCGAATGTGGGCGTCTATGACCCGGCGGCTCATCTCGCCCTCGAGTTTCTTGACATAGACACACAGGGATGTGCCGACCGCAGTCATCAACTGGAAATCGAAGCTACTGCCCATACCTTTGATATTGTGGGACAAATCATAGAGGCGGGTTGCTGTTTCACCGTTTGCAATGTCACGCTCTGGCATGGCATCCACGATTTCACGCATTTCCACGAGCGCGTTGCCTGTCCAGTCCAGGAATTGGCCTACCAGTTCTTCGTCATCTGCATATGAAAACTGATCGTCTGTCACGCGTTGTCACCCTCAACTTGTCCTCGCCCCCCTTTAAGCTATCTAAATGGGAAACATTAACAAGCGATAAAATACCCGTTTGGGCTGATACCCCGTTTTATGCATGGTTTTCCTTGCCATAGGGGGGTGGCCTTCGATAAACCAAGGCAACAACCATTCCGGACCGAGGAGCATAAGGGTGACACCGAACGAGATCGCGCGGCTGCAGGCCTACCTGCAGGGTAAATTCAATAACAATATGATCAAGCTGATCCGCCGCCCCAAAGCCGGGGATTCGGTGGAAATGATGCTGGGCGAAGAATTTATCGGCGTGATCTATAAAGACGACGACGAAGGTGAAGTGTCCTACTCGATGAATGTTTGTGTTCTCGAGGAAGATCTGCCCAAACTCTAGGCGGCCGTCAGGCAATCGAGAAAACAGCTGATCAAGCCGGCCCCGTGGTCGGCTTTTTTACATTTTGGCGCTTGCCACAGGAAGGCGCTGCGACATACCTTTGCGGCATCAGTTTTAGGGGAGACTTCATGCTGTATCTGGTTGCCTTGATCATTCCACCACTTGCCCTGCTGCTTGCAGGCAAGCCGTTTCAGGCCATTCTGAGCGCCATTATCTGGATCCTGGCCTGGATCCTGGCCATTTTCGGGGCAGGTTTCATCATGTGGGTGGTCCTGGCGGTTTGGGCCATCCTGGTGGTACGGGACCGAAACACCCGCAAGATGCTGGAAGACATGCAGCGACGCCCCTGAGTTGCCCCTGAGGCATTATTTACCTTGCCGCGAGAGCCTTCCGGCCCAGATAAAGTGAAACAGTTTCATTTTTAGGGGAGGGGAAGGCACCATGTCCAATCCATGCCGGCGCTTTGGTCGTCAGGAACATGAGCTGATCGGGTCTATCGTCGCGAAATCCTTCGCCGATGATCCTGTGAACCTGTGGGCGTTCAATGGCACGCGCGCCATGCGCCCCGCCTTCACCGCCATGGCCAAGCACTGCTACCTGAAGCGCGGCTTCGGGCATGTTACCACGGATGGGCTTGCCGGAACCCTGTGGCTGCCGCCGAACGACAGCAAGGATTATGGGCTTATGGGCAACCTGGCGCTGGCCAGCGCCATCCTGGGCAATAGCGGGCTGACCGCGCTCAGGCGCGGCATGGCGCTCGACAAGGTGCTGACGGACAAGCACCCCAAGGCCCCGCATTACTATCTGTTCGCCATTGCCGTTGACCCCAGCCTGCAAGGCAAGGGCGTCGGCAGCCGGTTGATGGAAGAGGCGCTTGTGGGGGTGGATGCGGCGCGCATGCCAGCGTTCCTGGAAAATTCCAAACCGCGTAACACCCCTTTCTACGAGCGTCACGGCTTTCGGGTAGTTGAGGAAATCGTGCCCGTACCAGGCTGCCCACCCATGTGGCTGATGTGGCGGGATGCGCGTTAGATGGGCGATATCGATATTGGTGCCTAAGGTCGGACTTGCTAGACATAAGGGGACCCATATTGCAATGAGCCGAGTCTGATATGACCCTTTCCGCCGCGAACATCCTTCAAATTCTTTTCGCCTTCCAAGCCACCTTCTTTGGCATGCTGGCAGCGCGGCAGACGCGGCTAAGGTCTTTGGCGCTATTACTCATGGCCTTTGCGCTGCATATGACCCTCAATTTGCTGGCAGAGACAGACAACCTGGGCAGTTTCCCCAACATCACGTCTGCCTTTGGCTTCATCTATGGTCCGCTCATCTATCTATTTGTCAGGGATATCTGCCGTACAGACCCGGCACTCACTGGTGTCGATGCGCTGCACGGCATCCCTTTCCTGATCGCGCTGCCCTTTTCGCCATCTTCGCTCATATTCGACATCCTCGGCTTCGCCAGTATCAGCACATATTTTATCGCAACGTATCGGTATATTCGACGCTACGAATTCAGTGTCTGCGAAAACATTCCCCAGAATTCAGAAGCCCAGCTGAACTGGATCAAGAAAACCTTCTACGCCCTTGTCCTTTTAACCCTGTATGATGCGGCGCGCATCTTCCTGAGCTACAGGTTTGACCTTTTTGACCGGGAAGTCTTTTATTTGATTACCCTTGGCGGCGCCTTCTTGACGGTCAACTGGCTGATCGTGAAGGCCTTCATATTCCGTGCAGCCTTTTCCGGGCTTGCCGAGGCCGAATTCCTGCCCGACACAAGCCCATCAATGTCCCATACCCCTCTCAGCCAGGCTGACATTCAGGATGTCGAGGCGGCTATCAGACTTTTGCAAGAACAACAGCTCTATCTCAATCCACATCTCAGGCTAGCGACCTTCGCAGACGCCGCCGGACAGGAACCCCGACACCTTTCATCCCTGATCTATAGCCACCTGGGTATTCGTTTCCCCATGCTCGTCAACGGCTTTCGGGTCGACTATGCGAAGGATTTGATCGACAAGGCGGGTACAGGTGCCTGCAACTTTCTGGCCATCAGCTATCAGGCGGGTTTCAACTCGAAGTCATCTTTCAATCTTGTATTCAAGCAGATCGTTGGTATGACGCCGACCGCATACCGCCAATCCCGACAAAAAGCACAGCTGTCCGACCAGCGCCCCGCCTGAACCGTCCAAATTCTTGATTCTGGTCGATCGCGCGGGCCGTTCTGCCCAAGTCTTCCAGCAGCAAAAAAGGAGACCGCTATGAGGATAGACTTTAGAACCTTGATCCCCACTTTGGTTATGGCTTGCGCTGTTGCCACGAACGCTGCAGCTTCCGACTTCAAACCCGCTGCCATCGACTTCAATCAGGACCTCGCTGAAATGCGGATTATGCTGCAGAGAAGGTGCGAATCGGTTGAGGAAAGGGAAATTTCCCCACCACAAATCCCTGAAACCAAAGATAAACAAATCCAGATCGACTGCTCCGGCTTTGCTTTTGAAGGCGAAAAACGGTTGGCCGAATTTGTGTTCCGCGATGGCGACTTGATGCTGGTTTGGGTTTTAACCAACGCATCAGAGGAAGAGATGCTGGAGGAAAAGATGCGGGCAGCATTCGGCGAGCCCACTTATCAGGGGCGGACCTTCATTGCCTTTACCCGGCATCAGGCAGCGTTGCGGACAGACACACCTGAGGTGCTGTTTTATGCCCCGGCCGCCGCAGCGATGTTCGAAGAATGGTTTGCACAGTCGCAAGACGTAACTCAATAGCTCTGGCTTGAGTGCGATATCTGTTCCGCCAGGCGGCGCAGGATACATCCCAGTCTGCCAGTGCAACTTCCACGTCTTTTTGGGGCCACTTAAAAAGCCCGCCTAAGAGGTGGCCACTTTTTGAGTGGCGCCCTAATGAACGGGATTTGGTGCGCCACAAAAAAACCCGCCAGAAGGGCGGGTTGTTTTTTGAGTGGCGCACCGGGGAGGATTCGAACCCCCGGCCCCCAGATTCGTAGTCTGGTGCTCTATCCAGCTGAGCTACCGGTGCATGCCATCAAATTGTCACCTCAAGGGGCGTTCCCTCGTGGTGTGCGGCGGAACCTAATCAGATTGCTTTTATATTGCAAGAGGGAAATCGCTTTTTCTTGTTTCCGCCACATTTCAGCGATAGTCTGAACGCCTCAAATGCCCATAATATAAGGCTTTTATGGTGGAAATACGCGCAAAATTTGTCTCGATTTTTACGGTCGCCCTGCTGCTTTCGGCTTGCTCGAGCGGAAAAGGCGACTGGCCGAATCTTTCCGATCCGGTGCCTGATCCGTCCGAAAGGGAGCGCGAAATTATTCGGTCGGAAATCCCCGCTGGGGTCTCCACCGGCAAGCCCGTACCGCCAAACCGCCAAGCCCTGAGCGGCGAGGCATCTCCCGCCCCTACGGACGATCCGATCCCCACATCGGAAGCGGAAGCATCCGACCTGCTGCAGGTGATCAAAGAAGCCCTGCGGGATGAGACCCTGTCCTACAGGAAAGCGAAAGCAAGGATTGCAGAGGCCGAAGAAGGCGACGCGCTTCAGGATGCCTGGTTTTCGGCCCAGTTGGCACTGACCCGCCTCAGCCGTACCGCCAGCCGGCTTGATACGCTGCTGACGCTCGAAATCCCGCGCATTGTCGCCGAAGCCGCTGCGGAGGCCAAGATCATGGAGCGATTCGTGGTAGACGAGCGGCAGAAGCTATTCGAATCAAGACCCTAAGCAACCGCCTTCTGGACTGCCCGTGCCAGCGCATCCGCCGCAAGTGTGCCCAGAACAGCCATTGTCGGCGCCAACTCGCCGTCACGCGGCTTCGATGCCGTGGAAAGGGCGAAAACTGTATCGCCATCAAATGGCGTGTGGATAGGCCGGATGGACCGTGCCAGCCCGTCCTGCGCCATCATCGCCAGTCGCTTGCAGCCTGCTTTGTCGAGCGCCAGGTTGGTCGCTATAACAGCGATGGTGGTGTTGGCGCCAACAAACCCCAGCTTGGGCAGGTCAACATCACCAAACGTCACGTCAGAACCATCCGTTACGGATCCGAAACTATTAACGGCAACAATCGCGCCCACCTTCAGGCCATCTTCTGTCTCGAAGCTGGCTGTTCCGATGCCGCCAGCTATTGCCCCGGCCCGCGCGCCAAATCCCGCACCCGCGCGGCCTTCAGCAACTTCGTTTGACAGCGCCTCAACGGCCTGCATGCCCAGGGCTCGATAAGGCGCGTCCGTGCCCCAGTCTTTGTCGCCACCGTTCATCAGGTCAAACAGAATGGCGGACGGCACAACAGGCACCGTGCGCGGCCCCAGTGGCAGGCCAATGCCCTTTTCAGATAGCGCCGCAATGACACCGTCTGCGGCCGCGAGGCCAAACACGGACCCACCCGAAAGCACCACACCGTGCACGCGTTCAACAAGGCAGGTGGGGTCCAGCGCTTCGGTATCGCGTGTGCCCGGGCCACCGCCGCGTACATCGACGCCCATGGCGACGGGCTCATCGGGGATGATGGCCGTCACGCCGCTGACGGTTTTCTCGCACGCCACCTGACCAACGCGCAGACCGCCGATATCCGTGATCGAATCACCTTTACCCGGTTTGGCTGTGATGTGCATTGTCTCTCCCCTCGCCCAAGCAGGTCAGGCGGTATCAGTTTTCCTCGCCCGGCAGGCAAATCATGAAAGTAGTGCCCTCAGGCCCGGTTTCCGCCAGCCCGATCTGCCCGCCGTGTGAGAGGACAATATCGCGCGCGGTGGCAAGCCCAAGGCCTGTACCGCCCGCGCGTGACGACTGGAACGCCTTGAAAAGTGTCGGCCGGATGGCCTCCGGTATCCCGGGGCCCTTGTCGGTCACCTTTATATGTACCGTGCCGTCCTTGTCTTTCTTGGCGCCCACCAGAATGGCGCCTTCTTCGCCCTGCACGTCATGGGCATTGCGACACAGGTTAAGGAGCACGCGGTGCAACTGTTCCCCGTCCGCATACACAGTGATGTCTTCATCCACGTCACAGACAAAATCGAACTTGCTGTCTTCATCCAAGCCAAGCGAAACCGCGACGTCAGCCACCAGTTCCGCTAGCGGCGCCCAATCCTTCTCAGGCACAGGATCATCGGCCTTGCCGTGCCGGATGGTGCTTTCACAAAGTGCCACAGCCCTGCTGACGCTGTTGACCAGCCGGCGCGAGATTTTCTGCACGCCCGGGTGGTCGACCCTTTGGAGCGAATCGGACGCCAGCTGCGCGGTCGCCAGGATGTTCCTGAGATCGTGGTTGATCTTGGCCACGGCTTCCCCAAGCGCCGCCAGGTTCGATTTCTGCTTCAGGTTCAGCCGAAGTTCTTCCTGCATGCGCACCAATTCGCGCTCCACGAGGCCAATCTCATCGGGCCGCTTGCTCTGCTTCATCTTGGCGGGCACGGCTTCGGGCTTGCGGCGGAAGGAAACGATACGGTCCTTCAGACGGCGCATGGGGCGCACCAAAAGCCAGTGCAGGGCCAGATAGACAAGAATGCCGGTAAACAGCGATGTAATCAGCGACAGCACCAGCACATTGTTCGAATAATTCTTAAGCGCGGCATAGAGGCCCGATTCGTCCATGGTGACCTCAAGCATGCGGGTGCCGGGCACCATGGGATCCCCCACCACGCGGATGGCGCGGTTGCCGCCCTGCTCCAGCGTGCTGAAGGCGTCCATGATCAGCGTCCCGAGCGACGGATTCCTGAGATCAAAGGTGGCTTCCACCTCTTCCGGCATCACATCAAAGCCAAGAAGCAGGCTCTTGTCCTCGCGCCGCATGATGATTGCAATCACGCCGGACTGGTTCAGGAGGCGTTGTTCGAGCTCCGGACTGACCATATTGCCAGGGGCAGCCTCCAGCGCCAGTGCCGCGATCTGGGCGTTCTCCAGCCGGGTCTCCAGATAATCCTGACGGAAGGAGGCGATCGAGGTCGGATAAATAAGGGCTGAGATCACCATCACGAAAAGGAAGGTGAGGATCAGTAGGCGCGACCTGAGGCTGGACGTCAGCGGTTTATAATGCTCGGGCATAAACTGTTATGAATCTCATCCGGCACGGAAATGCAAGTAAACTAATTGGCGTATAATAGCACTTTTCACGATCCGTCCAGCGCCGATTCGCCAAGCTCCCCCTTGCCGAGGCCCTGCCGAAGGCTTTGCAACTGGCGGAAGTCCTCAATTTATGAGTAAAATCGGCCCAAATATGGTAGAAGGCATGCCGGACAGTAAAAAGCGCGACATGGGTTGTTGACTTCGACAATTCTGACGGTTATACAGCGCGCTCGAAATTGGACGCCGGGCCGTGGGAAACCGCAGAGCAAGGCGATTAACTGGAGTAAGTCAAGTGAAACGGACCTTTCAACCGAGTGTGCTGGTGCGTAAACGCCGTCACGGTTTCCGTGCTCGCAAAGCAACTGTAGGTGGCCGTGCTGTGCTTCGCGCACGCCGTGCTAAAGGCCGGAAGCGCCTGTCGGCGTAAAGGTCTGGGTGCCCTTAGGGCGCCTCTATCACACACGATGAGAGCTGACCGAGAGATATCCGGTCGGCTTTTGTTGTTTTTGAGCCAACGGTTCACACGATTTGGCGGGCAGGCATCGGCATCATGACCGAACAGGCTTTAAAACTCGCGCGCATCACCAAGCGGCCAGACTATCTGGCCGTTGCGAACACCCGCCGCAAGTGGGTGACGCCCAGCTTCATCCTGCAGGCGATGCCGGGTGGGGGTGATTCGCCCCCACGGGCCGGTTTCACCGTCTCCAAGAAGGTGGGCAAGTCCGTTATCCGCTCCCGCGCGCGCCGAAGGCTGAAGGAAGCCTGCCGTGCCATTTTGCCGCAATATGGGCAAGTGGGCTGGACCTATGTACTGGTCGGCAGGCCGTCTTCGGTTGATTATGATTTCGTGAAAATGCAGGCCGATATGAAGTGGGCCCTTGCAAAACTCCATGCGGGTGCCGATCTAAACCCGGGTAAACCGCACAGTAAACCGCAGAAATCCTTTAAAAACCGGGGAAATGCCTGATGGCAAGCAAGGAGCATAAGACCGGGCAGCGGATGAGCCCGCTGGCCTTCCTGTTCTTTGCCCTGGTGCGCTTCTACCAGCTTGTAATCTCACCGATGATCGGCCCCAGGTGCCGGTATCAACCCACCTGCAGCAGCTACGCCGTTGAGGCTTTGCGTCTTCATGGTGGACTTAAGGGCGGATGGCTGGCAATAAAGCGCATCGCCCGCTGCCACCCTTGGGGTGGATTCGGATACGATCCTGTGCCACAAAGCGTGCGCCGGGGGGAAACCCCCACGGCTGATGCGCATCAACATGGCTCAGGCTGCGGATGTGACAAGAATTTGGAGGCCGGCCCAGACCGGCCAGATGATCAGGGTATGACGTCTCATGGGTGACACTAAGAATATCGTGCTGTTTGCAGCGATCTCGATTGCTGTATTCTTTGGCTATAACGCGCTCTTCATCTCGCCGCAGCAGGAGGCCCTACAGCGTCAGGCGGCAGAGCAGGCAGCAGCGCAGGTAGAAGATGCCATTGCCCCAAGGGAAGCAGCGCCTGTTGATGTGGATAGCGCGGAAGGCGGCCCCACCCCGATGTCTGGCGAAGACAACAGCGACGTGGGCCACGTCAAGATCATCACCCCTGAACTGACCGGCAGCCTGTCGCTTCGCGGCGCCCGCTTTGATGACCTTCTTCTGGTCAAACACAAGGTGAGCATGGAAGAAGGCGCGGCTGATGTGCGGCTCCTCAATGACGCCCGGTCAGACGACGCCTACTATGCCCGCTTCGGCTGGGCCGCGAGCAAACAGGAAAACGATTTCGTTCCTGGCCCCTTGAGCGCCTGGACGGCCGATAGCGACACCCTGGCATCTGACCAGCCGGTGACGCTGGCGTGGGACAATGGTGACGGCGTCCGCTTCCTGATGAAGATAGAGGTGGACGACCAGTTCATGTTCACGGTGACCCAGACTGTGATCAACTCCACCGACGAAGCACTGCAGATGGCGCCTTACGGCATGATCTCGCGCCGCGGCGAACCAAAGACTGCTGGTCTCTATATCCTGCATGAAGGCCCACTTGGCGTCTTCAACGGCAAGCTTGAGGAAGTCTCCTACAAGGACCTCAAGGAAGAAGACGGCGACTTTGAAGCCACGGGCTCGACCGGTGGCTGGATGGGCATCACCGACAAATACTGGATGGCGACGCTGATCCCGGATCAGAAGGCCGAACTGTCGCGGGCTCGCATGCGCCACACGAATGGCGGCTACCGCGTGGACTATGTTGAAACCTGGCAGCAGGTAGACGCCGGTGCCAGCCTTGAAAGCACCAGCCGCTTCTATGCTGGTGCCAAGATTGTCAGCACCATCGACAGTTACGCAGAAAAATTCGATATCGCCCTGTTTGACCGGGCCATCGACTGGGGCTGGCTGTGGTTCTTCACCAAGCCGATCTTTGCCGGCCTGCACTGGCTCTTTAATGTAACCGGCAACTACGGCATCGCCATTCTGGCCATGACCGTGATCCTGAAGCTCCTGTTGTTCCCGCTCGCGAACAAGTCCTACCGCTCCATGAGCCACATGAAGGACGCGCAGCCCAAGATCAAGGCAATGCAGGAACGCTACAAAGACGACAAGCAGCGCCTGCAGCAGGAAATGATGGCGCTCTACAAGAAGGAAAAGATCAACCCGATGGCCGGCTGCTTGCCGATGATCCCGCAGATCTTCATCTTCTTCGCCCTTTATAAAACGCTCTATGTAACCATCGAGATGCGTCACCAGCCTTTCTTTGGCTGGATCACCGACCTGTCGGCCAAGGACACGCTGACGCCTGTGAACCTGTTTGGCCTGATCCCTTGGGACCCGCCAGCCATGATCGCCATTGGCGTGCTGCCGATCCTGATGGGCATCACCATGTGGCTGCAGCAGAAGCTGAACCCGCAAACCTCAATGGATCCGACGCAGCAGAAGGTCATGAGCTTCCTGCCGATCATCTTCACCTTCATCATGGCGGGCTTCAGCTCGGGCCTGGTGCTCTACTGGACCTGGAACAACCTGCTGTCCGTGCTGCAACAATCGGTGATCATGAAGCGCGAGCACGCGCGCCGTGAAGCCGCCGGCAAGGCGGACAAATAAGGTGAGCGAAGAGCGCTACACGCAATCTGACATGGAACGTGGCCGGCTGATGTTTGCCGGTCAGGTCGACTTTGTCATGGGCGCGGTATCGCTGGGCACCCTGCCGAGCGCGGACCGCCCGGAGGTGGCTTTCGCTGGCCGTTCCAATGTAGGCAAGTCCAGCCTGGTGAACGCGCTGACAGGCCGCAAGACGCTGGCGCGCACATCGAACACGCCGGGCCGCACGCAGGAGCTCAACTATTTCGAGATGGGCCTGGAGATGGACACACCCGCCTATCTGGTCGACCTGCCGGGCTACGGCTACGCCAAGATCGAACGCAAGAAGGTCAACGCCTGGACGCGGCTTGTGAAGGACTATCTGCGCGGCCGTCCGAACCTCCGACGCGTACTCCTGCTGATCGACAGCCGCCACGGCCTCAAGGAAAACGACCGCGAGATCATGCACATGCTGGATGAAGCCGCGGTCAACTATCAGATCGTGCTGACCAAGCTGGATAAGCTGAAAGTGGCCGACCGCGACAAGATCGTGAGAAAGACGCAGGAAGACGCGAAGAAATTCATCGCCTGTCACCCGGTCATCATGGCGACATCGAGCGAAAAGGGCTGGGGCCTTCAGGAACTGCGCGCCGAAATCGGCCAGCTGACAGCCTTCTAAAGTCCCGCATTACAAGTTTGCTGAAATCAGTTGGCCTTGTTAAAGGCCTCGAGCGTCTCTTCCGACACAAGCTTGAACTGGCTCAAGAGGCCATCAATCTCTGGCACACCGTCCCCCTTGGCAGCAAACTCGATCGCCTGGCAGGCTTCCCCAAGCCGCATGGCACCGAAGCTGCGCGCCGCACTTTTGAGCGCATGCGCCTGAATCTCAAGCTGCTCAAGATCGCCAGCCGAAGCATGCTGCACCAGCTCACAACCGGAATTTCGGATTTCTTTTTTAAGCGAATCCAGCAGAAAAGCAGCTGATTCTTCCCCAACTTCTGCGGCAAGCCGGTCCAGAACAGGCTTGTCCAGCAAAGGTATCTGACCCCCCATAGAGTACTCCTCTTTTGCCCTCGCAGTTTACGGCTAAACCATATGATTGCCAAGAAGTCTTACGCTACTCGCCTGCTACTGGTTTAGAAAATCGGTAAACACCCTTCAGTCCTTCCGGAGAAACCACCTTCTTTTTTCGGATAAATACAAGAAGCCCGTCTGCATGCAGCTTCACGGCCTCAATACGAATTCTGGGCAAATACTTGCGCCAGTCTTCATCGTCTTCAGCCAGAACTTGTGCAATTTCCCGCGGTGCAACTGACTTGCCCTCGTCAAGATGGTCCAAAATCGCCTGTCGGATGTCTGTATCGGCCTTTGCCATGTCAATTCCCCTTGTTTCTGGCACACCTGCCCGATTTTTCCTTTTCCCGCGCGCGCTCAGGGGCTAGTGTCGCCGCAGAAATCTTGGCGAGGAGTTCCCATGAAACTTAGCTTTAAGGTTGCGGCCACGATTGCCGCGCTAAGCTTAGCAGCCTGCAGCGGCGAAAGCGACGAAGAGAAAAAATCCGACACCGGCAGCAATAGTGCCGAGCAAGCGGAAACACAATCCGAAATCGCCCCCGATATCACCAAAGAAAGTGCTGCAGCACCGCAAACAGATGAACAGAAAGCAATTGATACAATGAGTGAAAGAGAAGCGTTCCGCGCAGAGAACCTGGCATACCTTGAGGAAAACAAAGCCAAAGAAGGCGTGCAGGTTACCGAAAGCGGCCTTCAGTACCGCGTACTTCAAAGCGGCGACGGCAAAACACCCGCCGCCAGTGACGTTGTGACCTTCCACTATTCCGGTCGTCTGATTGATGGCAGCGAGTTCGACAGCAGCTACGAGCGCGGCGAACCCCTGACATACCCGGCCAACCGCCTGATTCCCGGCTGGACCGAAGCCCTGCAGATGATGAAGGAAGGCGACAAATGGGAGCTGACCATTCCTTCCGATCTGGGATATGGAGAGCACGGTGCAGGTGACGTAATTCCAGGCGACGCCACACTGGTTTTCGATGTTGAGCTTGTAAAAGTTCTTACCGAAGCAGAATTGGAAGATCTGCAAGCAAAGATGCAGGCAGAAGCTGAGGCAAAGGCCGCAGCCCATAAAGCGGAACAGCTGGCCTGGCTTGAAGAAAACGCCAAGAAAGACGGCGTTGTGACGCTGGAGAGCGGCCTTCAGTACCGCGTGATCTCAGAGGGCACCGGCGCAAGCCCGGAAGAGACCTCAATGGTCACCGTGCACTATAAAGGCACCATGATCGACGGCACCCAATTCGACAGCAGCTATGACCGCGGCGAGCCGGCATCTTTCCCGCTGGACGGCGTGATCAAGGGCTGGACCGAAGGCGTACAGCTGATGAAAGAAGGCGCCAAGTACGAGTTTTACATCCCGTACAACCTGGCCTATGGCGAGCGCGGCTCCCGCAGCATTCCGCCATACTCTACGCTGATCTTTATCGTTGAGCTAAAGTCCGTAGACAGCTAGGACAAAAGACAAAGCACGCCGTAGCACTGCCCAAGTACATGCTGGAAGTAGAGATAAAAGATCACATCCAGCAACGCCAGAACGCCAAAGATCGGCAAGGCGATATATTTGAGCACGGCAATGGTGGCTCCAAAAGTTACCCGGGGTGGGGCAATGCGCCACCCCATCACTTCTTCCGGCACTGGTCGTTTCCTGATCATGGCCGAACCTTAACAGGGGATGAGGCCCTTGCCTAGCGCCGCTGACATCCAACTGACCTTTGGCGACATCGACCCCACCCTCTGGGCGGCCATCGGTGACGACCAGCCACAGCCACTCCAGCAACACTGGGCTTACGGCCAGACCCTGAAGGCCATCGGCGCCAACGCGGGCCAACTGACCCTTTCACTGGACGGCAAAGCCATCGGGTTTGCGCTGGTGGGCAAGCGGCGCTTCTACCGTGTCATCCGCATGAACAGCCTGATGCGCGGCCCGCTGTGGCTGCCCCACACTTCCGGCGATGAACAAGCCACCGCGCTGAAGGCCCTTCGGAAACGCTTCAGCCCCTGGCGCTGGAATTTCATGTTGTTGCAGCCGGAACTGGCCGACACCCCGGAGCATCGCGCCATGCTCAAGGACGCGGGCTACCGACGCATCATGACCGGTTATAGCACCATCTGGATGGATCTGGCCGCGGACGCTGATACGCTGCGCGCAGCCCTTAACGGCAAATGGCGCAACCAGCTGACGAAAGCCGAAGCCTCTGGCAAGCTCGAGACCGTGATCGGCGGCAGGAAGCCACACCAATATGCCTGGCTGACCGACCGCGAGGCCGACCAGCAATCCCGTCGCGGCTATCAGGCTGTACCCATCGGCCTAGTGCCCATCTATGCTGGCATTGCCGAAAAGTTCGCCAAGAGTGACGACCGGGTGGGGGTGATGAGCGTCTCGGCGCTGGCGGGCCGCAAGAAAGTGGCAGGCGCCATTTTCATGCTGCACGGCAACAGCGCGACCTACCATGTGGGTTGGTCCGGCGAGGACGGGCGGGAGTTGAATGCTCAGAACAAGGTTCTGTGGGACGGTATCCTGGCGCTGAAGGAACGCGGCATCCGCTTCCTGGATTTGGGTGGGCTCAATACCGCCGACGGCGCGGGCATCGCCCGCTTCAAGCTGGGTTTGGGCGTCGAGCCCGTTACCCTTGCAGGCACCTGGCTGTAGGCTTAGGGCCTCAGGGCTTGGGCTCTAGGTCCTTCTTTTCAATGAACTCCTGATCCTTCTTTTCGGTAAACTCCATATCGCTGTCGAGGATCAGCTCGGTCTCGCGTACGATCTCTCGCGGCGCCAGAACCGCCCACACCAAGAGGCCAGACAGCACGAGTATGGCCGCCGCAAGAATAGTCAGGACCGACTGGTTTTTCTGCACCCCCACGGCGTGGACCGGCGGCAGAACCTCGGCGTGTACCTCTGCAGGCACAGGTACGCTGCCTGTGGGTGCTGCGTCCTCCGGGACTGAGACCGGCGCCACCAGCGCATAGCCGCGCCGCGGGATGGTTTTGATGAAGCGCGGTGCCTTGGCCGTGTCCCCAAGCGCCTGCCGAAGTTTCGAGATGCCCTGGGTAAGTGTTTCGTCGCCAGCGTACGGCAGGCTTGAGACTTCCACAAGCAGGTCGTCCCTCAGGACTGGTTCGCCTTTTGCCGCAGCAAGGCGCGTCAGCAGGCGAATAAGGCGGGGCTCCAGCCTGACGTCACGGCCATCCGGCAGGGTGAGCAGGTGGTGCGCGCTGTCTACAACAACATCCCCAAGCAGGAACCGCTTGCGGTAAAGCATTGTAATTTCTGCGCCTTTTTCTTCCCTCAACGTTTCTCAACCTTTCCTTCAGGACAAACATGTGGGGCCTTTGGCAAGGATTTCCCAGTTACGGCGATCCGTGACCCAAAGTCAATTATCACGAAAAGCGAGACACCATGCGTACCCGATTTCCCATCCTACCCCTCCTGATCCTGCTTCTGTGCCCAGCCACCGCGCTGCAGGCAACAGATGTTTCCCGGTTCATAGACCAAGCCGCGATCGAACATATCATGGACCAGGCCGCCCAAGAGGGATTCGAAGGCGTCATCGGCATCTCTGACCAGAGCGGCACCTTTTATCAGCGCGCATATGGCGCCGCGGTGAAAGGCAAGCTGCCCTATAGCGATGAGACGCTCATCGACATTGCCTCCATCACCAAACAGTTCACGGGCGCAGCGATCCTGAAGCTGAGGGAGCAGCGAAAGCTCCGGCTCACGGACCGCCTTGACCGCTTCTTCCCCGACATCCCTTCGGACAAGGCTGCGATCACGCTGCATCAGCTGCTGACCCACACGGCAGGCATGCCAGACCTGATTGGCCGCGATGAGGAACCAATCAGCCGCAAAGCCTATCTGGCGCGCGCCTTTGCCAGCCCGCTTGTTGCCCAGCCGGGCGAACGGTACGAATATTCCAATGTGGGATATTCAGTGCTGGCGGCCGTGATTGAAGTGGCTACCGGCCAGACTTATGAAGACTATCTGTTTGAGAACCTGTGGCAACCAGCCGGCATGTTCACCACCGGATACTACCGCCCAGATTGGCGCGGCCATACTGTGCCGCAAATCCAGGAACCGATTGCGGACCTCGTGTCCCAGAAACAGCTTTTGGAGCAAACGCACGCCAACAACTGGCACCTGGTGGGCAATGGCGGGCTTCTGAGCACCGCTTCCGACATGCTGAAGTGGCACCGGGCGCTTCTGGGGTCGGGCATCCTGACCGCAGACTCCAAGGCCCTGCTGATGGCGCCCCATGTGTCGGAAGGAGAAGAAGGCTTTTACTATGGCTATGGCTGGTCGGTTGTACCCGACTTTCAAGGCACCAAGCTGGTGTGGCATAATGGCGGCAGCTATTTCAGTCGCGCCGAATTCTGGCGCCTGCCCGAAAGCGGCTTCGGCATCTTCATTGCCACCCACAAGGAAGCCGTGGAACCCTATTTCACTGCCGAAGCGCTGGCAAAGCTGCTGGTCGGCGCGGCAGAAGACACGGTCCAGCCCTGATCAGTCAGGAGAAACTCCAGACATCATCCGCAGGTGGTTTTCGGCCGCTTGCGGATTTTTTACATAAATAATCGACCTCACATTGACGTTTTTGTCTGGCTTTCCATATTGTGATATTATAACTGTACATAACCGGTAAGTATGAGGTTTGAGTTTGGAATTGGCACTGATCCTGTCTGTCTTGCTGCTGCTGGCTGCGCCGCTGTTGGCACAGCTTGTTGCACGCCTGCCTGCCCTGAAGGGCGGGCTGGACGGATTCGTGCTGGTCACAGTCCTTGGTCTGGTGACCCTCACCCTTCTGCCTGAAGCCCTTGCCCACAGTGGCATTCTGGCGCTCCTGATCGCCGCCTTCGGCTTCTCCATGCCCTGGATTGCAGAAGTCCTGTTCCACCGCGCCGAAGAAATGACCCACCGCGTTGTCATGCTTGTGGCGGCCCTCGCGCTTGTGGTTCACGCCGCCTCTGATGGCGCCATCCTGGCGTTCGCCGGCCAAAGCGATCACGGATCGTTTGTGGCAACCGGCGTGCTGCTGCACCGTATCGGCGTGGCGATTGCCGTCTGGTGGCTGTTGAGGCCTGTACTGACAACCTGGGCCGGCATTGCCGTGCTGGCAGCGCTTGGCGTGATGACCGTGATTGGTTATGTGATGGTGGTTTATGCGGGCGACTGGTATCACATCCCGCTGGTCGGCTACTGGCAGGCCTTTGCCGCCGGGTCGCTCCTCCACGTGGTCTTGCATCCGCTGGATGACCATAATACGGCACCGAACGCCAACAACCTGTGGGCGCATCGGCTTGGTACCGTTGCAGGCATTGTCTTCCTGATCGCCCTGATTGGCGCGCATTACCTGCACCACGCCCCGAGCGACGTGACCATGATATCAGCCCATGAAGCCCATCATGTGGTGGACCTGATGGCCACCATCGGGCGGCTGACTGCGCCCCTTCTGCTGCTCGCGCTTCTGGCGGCGGCGGCCTACACCAAAATCTATGGCGGCACGCTCCAGGCGTCTTACGCGAGCATTCGGCGCCTCGCACCCTGGACGCTGGTGGCCTGGTTCGGCATGACCATTGCGGCTGAGCTGTCACCCTATGAAATCCCGGCCCCCAAAGGCGGGCATATCATGTTCGGGCTGTGGATGGGCATTATCTGCTTTATCCTGGTGCACTCTGGCGCTCGGATTTTCTTCTCGCAACTGCTGCCCGGGGGCAGGCCGCACCGGCACAGCCACGGCCACGGTCACAGCCACTAGAAACCCCACATTTCCCTACTTTTCCTTGCGCCGCACCGCATTTGGCGGTAGCCATGGCCGCGAACCAACCAGCAGGACCATTTCATGCGCTTCAAGGCGAAACGAGTGATAGTGACCGGCGGCACGTCCGGCTTTGGCGAAGCGATCGTGAAAGCATTTGCGGCCGAAGGCGCCGATGTGCATTTCTGCGGGCTGATCGATGCCGAAGGCGAGCGCGTGATGGCCGACGCCAAGGGCCTCAAGGGCACCGTTCAGTATCATCACGCAGACGTGCGTGAAGAATCCTCCGTCTCAGCCTTCATCCACGCAGCCACGGACGGTGGCGCGCTGTTGGACATTGCCGTCAATAACGCCGGCATCAGCCACACGGCCGCGCGCTTCGCCGACCAGGACATCGCCATGGTCGAGGATGTGCTGCGCACCAACGTCATGGGCATCTGGTTTGCCATGCGTCACGAAATTCCGGTGATGCTGAAACGCGGGCACGGCGCCATCGTCAACACCGCCTCGATCCTGTCGCGCTCAGGCGCGGAATGGATGGCGGCTTACGGCACCAGCAAGCATGCGGTGGTGGGCCTGACGAAAAGCGCGGCGCTTGATTATGCCGACCACGGCATCCGCATCAACGCGGTGTCGCCCGGTCCCATGCTGACCCCCATGTTCGAACGCGCGCTCGCCGACATCGGCGGCGACATGAGCAAGTTTGCAGGCGGCCTACCAAAGGGCGGCCCGGCAGACCCGAACGACGTGGCCAAAACCGTGCTGTATCTCGCGAGCGAAGAAGCCGCCTACATGAACGGCGCCAACGTCATTGTCGACGGCGGCACGTCATCGGGCCAGCACGCATGAAATTGCCACAGTTTGGCTTGAAACTGATAGCCGAACCCCGAAATTACTGTTAAGGCTCAGCCTGGGAGCACGCACGAATGAACATGCTAAGCGAATGGTACCGCCGGACGTTTTCTGACCCGCAAATGGTGCTTCTTGTGCTGTTTGCGCTGGCGGCCGTGCTTGCCATCTCGCTTTTCGGCCACATGCTGGCCCCGGCCATTGCAGCGGTTGTGATTGCCTTCCTTCTGGACGGCCCCACCGAATGGCTGATCAGGCGCGGCGCGCGGCGCTGGGTTGCCTTCCTTTCGGTCTATCTGGGTTTCATCCTTATGTCGGTTATCGCCATGCTGACCGTGGTGCCGCTTTTGATCCAGCAGGTCAGCCAGTTTATCAACGACAGCCCGGCCATGGTGGGTAGCACGCGCGACGCATTGATGTCGCTTCAGCAGCGCTTCCCGGACCTGATTTCGGAAACCCAGGTCAATACCTGGCTCACGAACCTCGGCAATGAGATTGCGAACCTGGGACCGAAGCTGCTCCAATATTCCCTGTCGGGCCTGACGGGTGCCGTGGCCTTCGTCGTTTATGTGGTGCTGGTGCCGGTGATGGTCTTCTTCTTCCTCAAGGACAAGGCGCAGATCCTGGGCTGGTTCGCGGGCTTCCTGCCAAGCGACAAGCCTGTGCTGGAGCAAGTCTGGGGTGAAGTGCTGGAGCGCGCCGGTGATTATGCCCGCGGCAAGGTCTATGAAATCCTGATTGTCGGCATCGCTGCCTTCGTTACCTATAGTGTTCTCGGCCTGCCTTATGCGACGCTCCTCGCGGTTGCCACGGGCCTCAGCGTCATCATCCCTTATTTCGGTGCGGCCGTGGTTACCTTCCCGGTGGCGCTTGTGGCCTACTTCCAGTGGGGCCTGGGGGGCGAGATGGCCACCGCAGTGATCGCCTATCTGGTGCTGCAGGCGCTGGACGGCAACCTGCTGGTACCGCTTCTGTTTTCTGAAGCGGTCAAGCTGCACCCGAATGCCATCATCATCGGCATCCTTGTCTTTGGCGGCATCTGGGGCTTCTGGGGCGTCTTCTTCGCCATTCCGCTGGCGACCGTTGCGAATGCAATTATTCGCGCATGGCGCGACCGGTCCCGCGGCAACAACGGCACTGCTAAAGCCTGATTTTAAAAAAACTTTTCAAGTGGGTTCAATTCTGCCTAAATTAGGGCAGCGCAACCAAACACAGGCATGTAGGTTTTATGATTCTGGAGTCTCGCAGCATCATCTTCTCAGACGAAGAGCTGGTTCTTGCGCTTCGTCCTGTTCTTGAGGGACGGGGTCAATCCACCAATCCGCCGCTCAAAAACATCATCTCCGAACTTGACGAAGAAGGTGAGGTTTCGGTGCAGATGGTTTTATCTGACGGGTCGGATACCATCCTGTTCAACAGCCGCGAAGTTGGCGCCGCTGTCCTTAACCACTGTATCGACCAGGGCGTACCCCTGCCACGCGGTTCCTACAAGGAACTGGCGATCCGCGGGGATCATGTGGCCCTTATCGTGCGGCTCGAGAGCGGCAAGAGCAGTTCAGGCATCGACGAAGACGAAGAATAGGACTGCCGTCATCCCCAGCGCATAAGAAAAGGGCTGCCCCATCCGGCAGCCCTTTCTTGGTTTTTAGACTTGCGTTTATATAGCCTGATTAAAGGTGGTTCCTTAGATAGCCCAATTTCTGTTTCCGGGCAGGAACTCAATCGGATTAGGGCTATCTTGACTAAACGAGAAAAAGACGTCACGCTATGGACAGGATCGCAGTTCCTGACCTATTGCCAAGTCAAAATGCTGCTCACGAACTATCTAGATCACACGCCTTTCATTTCTGGTTGTGGCTTAAATGGCAATCAGCAACCAAAGATGGAGGCCGATGTGCATCTAGAACTGTCTATTGATGATCTTCCGTACCTGAAGACTAACCTCAAGAAATACCATCCCGAAGCGCAAGCTTCGAGGCGAATTGAAGCAGCGGCCCGCGGCTTGGGGTTCAAAAGCTATGCCGCGCTGCTTCACAAATTGAAACAAGGCCCCACGCTGGTCGAAATTAGTGACGCCAACTTTTGCCAATTCTTGGAAGCTCAAGAAGCTGACGGGACTCGCAACCGTAGCCTTTCTAGAAGCATGTTGCGAATAGCCACAAACAAGATATTGGAACAGGAGCCACGAATAACGGCCCGCGGCTTCGATTCCCTGCGCCCGCAAACAAATTCAGAGATGAAGATGTCATTAGAAGAGCGACAAGCTGCATTTGAAGAGCGACGGAATGAAACCACCCGCGACCTTGAAATGGACGAACTTGAACTCGCGCTGATTTACTTAGACATGCAAGACGCCCGCAAGACTTTGAACAAAGACTACAGTAGCTATAGCTTGAAGCATCGGGCAGAAAACCTGTCACGCAAGCAAAAGCAATACACGCATTTAGGCGACTATGTGTCCAATGGCATGTTAATCATCGCAGCCAAAATTCGTGGTTTCAAATGCAAACAAGTCAGCTATCAAAGCCCAAACGCCTTTTTCAACATCTCATCCAAGACGGTTAGAGCAACAGCAGGAGAACCTGTTATAACAATAGGTGATCAGCAAAAAGTACTAGGCCCTGTTGACAAAAGGGATTCCCAAAAAGGCATTGATGTGATTCAAGACTTCTTTTTAGGAGGAAGTTCTGATGCGTGGCGATTTGTCGGATGCGGAATGGGAATTGATAGGGTCTTTGCTGC